>Ga0066710_100008049_pt1 | contig 10177 bp, 6 predicted proteins | sample GraSoiAngelo_159_FD_79666 | JGI IMG/M metagenome (GOLD analysis project Ga0066710, IMG submission 79666) | Grasslands soil microbial communities from the Angelo Coastal Reserve, California, USA - 14_1009_16_40cm | ecosystem: Environmental > Terrestrial > Soil > Grasslands | place: USA...
CCACGTTCACGCCGTACGCGATGGTGTCAAAGCCGCGGGCGGCTCGAACTTCTTCCATCACGGTGAAGAGCTCATCTTTACAGTGAAAGCATCGTTGCCGGTCGTTGCGGACATATTCGGGACGGTCGAGTTCCGAGGTCGCAATCACCTCGACCGGGATGGCCTGCTCCTTAGCAAACGCCAGAGCATCTGCAAGTTGGGTGCGAGCGAGGCTGGGCGAGTCGGCAATGATCGCCAGCATGTCGCTCGCAAGTACCTGACGAGTGATCCACGCAAGATAGGCCGAATCAACGCCTCCGGAGTAGGCAACAAGCGTGCGACCGAGCCCGTGAAGACCATTGCAAAGCAACGAAGCTTTCGAGTCGAGGCTGTCGCCCGGAGGCTGCATCACAAGTATGTTAACAGTTCTCGCCGGGAAGCCTGGAGGGCGTTTTGGGCTGGTGCAGTCCTTCCAACGCCGCAACAGCGGTGTCATTCCCCAAAGCCTCTGCCGTTTGCTGAAAAACCACCGATCGACTCCATTGCGAAAGCCTTGACCTACGATTCCGTTGTGAGGGTTCGATCTGCCACTCTGTTTTGAAAGGGCGCGGCTTTCTAGCGGCGCCGTAAGCACCCAAAATCAGTCGCGGCTTTAGCCGCAGAAGAGCTTCCGGCGCTAAAATGCTCCATTCGATTTCAGGCTCACGGAGCGCTTGAGACGCTGCGCCACCCCAAAAGCTGACGCTCTCGTTGACGCCACACCGCTAGTACAGGCGCTCCTGCCGCCGCAAATTCCCGAACGAACCAATATTCGCCAGGCTGAACGTAAAACGAAACAGATTCTCATTCCGTACGTTCGCGATAGAAAAGCGCCGGTACTCCAGCGTCACGCCGCAGCAGTCCCAGTTGTAAGTGGTCTGGGCCGTCGCAAACTGCAAGCGTCCTTTTTCGGCATCGATACCAAAACTGCTGGCCGCACTGAAGCCGCGTTTGTTAAGACCGCCGTACCCCAGCGCCACCCGGAACTGCTGAAACTTCTGGGTGAAGGCTGGGACGGTTGGGGTTGGTGGCTGCGGAATCTGCAGGAAAGCGTCTCCGCCGCCGACGGTAAACGGTCCCACATGGTAGTTCGCCAGCAGGGTGCTGGCATTGATGCGTCCCAACTGGAAGTCGTAATCCATGTCCCATTCCGTATCCGTCCGCTCGCTGGTCTCCACTCGCAGGCGCGAAACGATGGGCGAGAGATGTCGCGGCACGGTCACAAACGCGATCCCGGTCAGATCTTCCGTGGTGGTGAAGACGTTGCGCTGCCCTGAACTCACCGCCCCGCCGAATGTTGGGTCGACGAAGTACTTCTGCGCGATTTCCCAGCTCGCCACCTCGCGGACCTGCGGCGCGGGCCGGCATCCCTCATCCCGCGTCTTGTAGCGCTCCCAGGGCACGCTTTGCTCCGGCGCGGCGGCGCCCACCGTCAACAAAGCCATGCTGGCTCCGCACTCTTCGATGGCCGTATTTTTTCGCTTCGCGTACAGCCGGGTCACAAACCCATACTCAACCTCGTGCGTGTTGCTCAGTATGTCGCGCTCATCGAAACGCAGGATATTCGCGAAACTATCCACGCCGGTGACGTAGCGGTAGACCACGCGCGGCTCGATGACATGCTTCCATTTCTGTCTCCGGAATTCACCATCGAACACCCGCTCCACCGGCGGCGGACGGAATTCCACGGTGATTTCGAGGGCCTTGCGGTTGGTAGCGTTCGCCTCAGCTGTCCGAGGATCTCTGGGAATCAGCCGCTCGGTGTAATACGTGTCGTGTAGAGTAAGAGCTGGGCGCAATGACCATCCTCCAAACAACAGCGGTGCCGAAATCTGCGGATTCAGATCGAAGCGCCCCAGCAGATTGCCGGTGCGGAAGGCCGGCGTGCAAATCGGTGCCAGCCCGGCCTGGGTAGGGCACACTTCCGGTTCGCTGCGCGCCAAGCCTCCGAACGATGTGTCGAAAGACCAGTAGAAAGGCGAGCTCCCCAGCCTGTGATCCACGCTCTCGATGTCGAAGCTGGGCGCATGCAGGATTCGAATGTCCTGGTCGGCAGTTAGATTTGTGCCCGTGACGCCGGCCTGGGGATTCGGCTGCAACTCAAAGTTCTGATAGCGTTCGACCATCCCTCCGTAGAAGAATCCATGTCTGGATCTGGTAAGGAACGCTTGCGACTTTACCTCCGAGTTCACCGCCTGGCTAAAGACTTCATTGAAGGCCAAACGGAATATGAATGAACTCAGGTAGTCGATATTCGCCACGCTGCGAAACCCACCACCCAGGTTTCCCTCGGCAATGAGACGCGCATTCTGCCCACCTTGCTTCACCGGCGGCGAGCCGATCCCCCGGTCGATCACGCCAAAATAACTCAGGTCGACGTAAGACGTGTCACTGGGACGCACGCGAAACTCCCCCCGTTGTGCCCATCCGCGCCTCGAGTAGTACTCAGCGCCCAAGGTGGTGTCCATACTGCGATTGATGGCCCAGTAGAACGAGTCGCCAACCGTTTCCCCCCTCGTCGAGGACCGCCCAATCGTCGGCATGAGGAACCCGGTTTCTCTGGCTTCCCGCTGTACGGGATGTGTCGCGTAGGGAAGGTACAAAACCGGAAGCCCGTGCAGAAGAAACGCACTATGGTGAATCGTCGCATTCCCACCAACATCGACAATTACTCTGCGAGCCTTGAACTGCCATTTCGGATTCGGCAATTCGCAGGTCGTAATGGTTCCGTCGTAGACCACGTAATGGTCGGAAGAAGTCTTTTCCACGAGGTGTCCGCTAAATGCGAACGGTGCCGTTGACGTGAGCACCGCCCGGCTTCCGCGAAAGCGCAGTCCAGTCGTCGCGGTGACATCGTAAAAGCGGCCGGTTTCCGCGATCAGGTTGTAGTTTCCGTGGCTGGCTTTGATGTGGTCATCGTTCGGACCGCCATCCAGGCTGAAGTGTCCGGTCGCGGTCGCCTCACCGGTGTCGGAATTGTAGGTCGCTTCGTCGGTGCGCAGGATGTAGGTCTGGTAGTGGATCTCAACGTCCCCACTCAACTTGTATAAAGGCCCGTCCTTCTCTTGCCGGATGGCGCAGATAAGGAGATCTTTGTCCAGAGATTCAGCCGCCTGCTTCGCACAAGGGGTATCGGGAACAGATGTAGCCGCGTTTTTTTGTGGTGTGGAACCTTCTGCGCCAGAGTGCAACTGGCTGGTAACTAATGGAGGGACGAGAAGCAGGTGACAAAGCAACGCCGCCGTGATAAGGAATCTGTTGCGAGCGTTCATCGAAACCAGATCATTGATAGAAGATCACTGAAAGAAGCTCATTGGGGAAGATCGTCGGAAGCGCGACCGGCGCCTTCGGCCCTGATTTTCGCGGCATCGTGAACTTAGCACGGCGCCGCCCCGCAGGAAAAGTGGCGAAAAAGGCTAGGATTCCGCGGATCATTCGACGGTTGTACGTGTTGCTCTGACTTCTGGCGCGATCGTAAGACTTGGCCCATGAATTGTCCGTTGTGCGGTGATATCTGCCGCTGCTCCCCCGAGCCCGAAGGTGTTGCCCCGCCGCGCTGGATGTCGGACGCGGCCGATGACTTCGCATCTTCCGGTGCGCTCGTGTCTTCTCAGACGGGTGTGGCGGATGAGGACGAGACTGAGCACTCGTCACCTTCCGAGGATTCTCAGGCCTCGAGCGACTTCGCGGATCAGGAAGGCAACGTCGGCACGCCGCTCGAAATAACCGAGGACCCCTCCGCTTGGCGCGAGCAACTTTCTGCGCGTCTCAGCCAGTATCGGTCGCGCCGCAAGGTACGCCCTCCCCGGTACCCGTCACTACGGCTGCCGTTTGAAGATCCCTTGCGCAGTGCGGGGTCAAACGACTCTCTCCTCTCATCGACCCCTTCGTTCAACGCCGTCTCAAATCAGGCGCTGGCCCGGGACTGGACCGAGCCCGTTGCTCCTCCATCACCCGGGGAGGCCGCAGCTTCTTCAGCGCCAGTGAGGTCCACCGCCGCGCCCTCTCGCGCGCCCACCCCGACTCCAGCGCATACGAGCGCAAAGATCATTGAGTTCCCGCGTACCGCAGAGATTGGACCTGCACCGCCTTCCGATGAACTGGCGGAGCCAGTAATCGACCGTCCGCGAATCCTCGATGTTCCCGAAGTCGCGGCTCCTCCGCCCGCCCTCGGCGGAATCACCATCGAGGCAGCCCAGCGCGTGGAAGTCGAAAAGCGCCCCGGAATCGACATTCCACTGCAAAGCGCTCCCCTGGCGAGACGCCTGCTCGCGACTGTGATCGATGGACTAATCACCGGAGCGGCGTCCACTCTTTTCGGATTTGTTTTTTGGAAGATAACCGCGATCCGTCCGCCCCAGCTTCAGATTCTCGGACTGGCCGCCGGCGCTCCCAGCCTGTTCTGGGCAGCCTATCAGTATCTGTTGATCGTGTATTCGGGAAGCACACCGGGATTGCGCCTGGCCGGACTGGAAATCAACCGCTTCGACGGCACATTGACCACCCGCCGCCTTCGCCGATGGCGCGTCCTGGCATCCTACCTGTCAGCCGTCTCCCTCGGCATGGGATACGCCTGGCTCTTCCTCGACGAAGACAGCCTGTGCTGGCACGACCGCATCACGCACACCTATCTGGCACCGATCCGTCGTGAGCAGCACTAATCGCACCGGCATCGTATCTGCACACGTAGCGACAGCCGCCTCGGCTGTCCGGCCGTGCGAAGCAGGCCGAACTCGTCACGAACTCCGACGATCGCGATTCCGCCCCGAACGAATCCCCTTTCCCCTGTGCTATCTTCAATAGGTTTACCCGATAAAGCGTTTCACGCATTCATCTAAAGAATGGCTACATCGCTCGAGAGTTCCAAGCCGGCAGTAAAGGTCTTCGTCGCCACCACGGTGATGCTGACCTTCATCTCCTTCTGGCGCGCCGCCGCCATCGTCCTCTCCGATCTCGCATCATCCGCCTACTACGCTGGCGGCGACGCCGAAAAGGTCATCGGTAAAAGCGCCCCCTGGTTCATCCTCGCCGTCATGTTGTTCAGCTACTGTGTGCGCGCTCTCTATATCGAGTCGAGCGCCATGTTCGTACGCGGGGGCGTCTATCGTGTAGTCAAGGAGGCCATGGGGGGAGGCCTAGCCAAGTTTTCCGTCTCGGCTCTACTTTTCGACTACGTCCTTACCGGCCCTATCAGCGCCGTCTCCGCCGGACAATACCTTGCGGGCTTCATCAAGGATATTGGGGAGTATATGCACCACCCACTGCAGTTCTCCGACAATCACTTTGCGGCCGGTGTGGCGGTTATCGTGGTTGTCTTCTTCTGGTGGAAGAATACCCAAGGCATCCACGAGTCCAGCCGCAAGGCCCTGCAAATCATGGCCATCACTACGGTGATGGTGGTGATTCTGATTGTCTGGTGCACAATCACCATTCTCCACGCCCCGGTCGTCCAGTTGCCACCGAGTCCCTTACATCCCGGCGTGGTTGCGCTCACCCACGAATCGCTCGGCTGGCTGTACGGAACCTGGGTCAGCCACCTGACATTGGTGATCCTGTTTGTTGGATTCGGTCACTCGGTCCTGGCCATGAGCGGCGAAGAGACTCTGGCCCAGGTCAACCGTGAGATCGAACACCCCAAGCTGAAGAACCTGCAGAAGACAGGAATGGTCATCTTCGTCTACAGCCTTCTATTCACCGGGCTGGTCTCCTTCTTCGCCGCAATGATCATTCCCGACAACATCCGGCCCAGTTTCTTTGCGAATCTGATCGGCGGAATCGCAATGTACCTGTGGGGCCCTTTGTGGGCCAAGCTGGTCTTCCACGGTTTTGTCGTACTGGTGGGCGTGCTGATCCTGGCGGGGGCGCAAAACACATCAATTGTCGGAGCCAACGGCGTGCTCAATCGCCTCGCCGAAGATGGGGTCCTCACCTCCTGGTTTCAGCGCCCCCATCATCGCTTCGGCACCAGCTACCGTCTGATCAATTTGATCGTTGTAATGCAGCTCGCAACCATCATTCTGAGCAAGGGAAATGTTTTCGTATTAGCCGGCCTGTACGCCTTCGGCGTGATCTGGAGCTTCACCCTGAACGCGCTGGCGGTGCTGGTCCTGCGCTATACCGAGCCCGAACAGCGCCAGTGGAAGGTCCCGGGAAACCTGCGGATTGCCGGCAAAGAAGTCCCGCTGGGCGTGATTCTCATTTTCCTGGTTTTGTTCATCACGGCAGTCATAAACCTCTTCACCAAGTATGAGGCCACAATTTCCGGAGTAGCTTTCAGCGTGATCCTTTTCGGCCTTTTTACTTACTCTGAACGTCGCACCGCCCGCGAACGCCATGGCATGCCGGAAAAACTGGACCAGTTCCGGGTCTATGGCAACCAGGAACTGGGCAGCGGTGCCATGGACGTGCGCCCCGGCAATGTCCTGGTCGCGGTAAGAGATCCTCGGAATCTCTATTACCTGCGGCAGGTTCTGGCCCGAACCAACACGGCCAAGCAGGATGTCGTTGTGATGAGTGCCCGCCTGTACCATCGCGAGCACACCTTCAGCGGCAGCACCGTCCTTGAGGCCAGCCAAGTCTTCGATCACTACGAGCAGGAGTTATTCACCGCCGCGGTAGCCGTGGCGGAAAAAGAAGGCAAGCCGATCCACTTGCTGGTGGTGCCCGCCACCGACGTCTTCGAAGCGATCATGGTGACCGCGCAACGCCTCGGTTCCAGCCGCGTCGTCTGCGGGCTCTCGAACAAATTAAGTGCCGACGAGCAGGCCAAGCGTACGGGCGACGCATGGGAGCGCCTACCTGAACCGCGTCCACGCTTGACCCTTGAAGTAATTGGACCTGATGGCATCCGTGAGTATGCCCTCGGCCCGCACACACCACGTCTCCGACCCCAGGACGTCGAACTCATGCACCAGCTGTGGCTCAACATCACGTCCGACCCGAAGTTCGCCGGAGCGCACCATTACCACATCGTCGCCTTAGCCCTCGAAGAGTTGAAGCGCGAGTTGAGTACGGAACAGCGGGCCCAACTCCTGGCCAAACTGCAGGAAGAGATGGGACAACGCGAAGGCGGCGGAGGTTCTGCGAGCAGTAATTGACCCCGCGCCTCGAAATAAGATCCTGTTTTGAGAGGCGCGGCTTCAACCGCGCCGCAAAGTGCAGCCAAAAAAATCAACCGCGGCTTCAGCCGCTGAGGTGAGCCTACTAGCCCCTGAGCACGTGCTGCAACGACGCCGTCAACTCCTGATACCGGAACGGATAGCCGCTCATAATCAGCTTGCTTGGCTCTACCCGCTGGCTCGCCAGCAGAACCTCTTGCCCCATCTCCCCGAATGCCAGCCGAACCGCAGTCTTCGGCACGGGAAGAATTGTTGGTCGTGACAGCACCCTGCCCAGGGTCCTGGTGAATTCCATGTTAGTCAGCGGCCGGGGTGCAACCATGTTCACCGGGCCATGCAGCAGATCGCTGTTCAGAATGTGATGAATCCCGCCCACCATGTCCTGTATGTCAATCCAGCTCATCCACTGATGCCCATCGCCAACCCGCCCGCCTAAGCCGAGCTTGAATGGCGGCAACATCTTGCCCAAGGCACCGCCGTTGGGACTCAGCACGATTCCAGTTCGGATCTGTACAGTGCGTATTCCCGCCGCAGCAGCAGCCCGAGTCGCCTCTTCCCACTCCCGGCAAACCTCCGCCAGGAACCCCGAGCCCGGCGAACTCTCCTCCCGCAAAACTTCATCGTTCCGGTCGCCGTAGTAACCAATCGCCGAGCCACATACAAACACTTCCGGCTTCTCATTCGCCTGCGCCAGCGCCTGAGCCAGGTTCTGGGTGCCAAGGATCCGGCTCCGGCGAATCCTCTCCTTCTTCGCCGGAGTCCAGCGCCCGACGATGCTCTCGCCCGCCAGATGGATGACAGCGTGAAATCCGGAAACAGCCTCCGGCGATACCGGCCGCGACGGCTCCCAAGGAAGGTGATCGTTGTTGTTCGCAGCAGCAGGCGCCGCTCCACGCGTCAGCCGCGTAATCTGTGCCCCGCTCGCCTTCAGCGACGGCACCAGTGCCGTTCCAATAGGACCCGAGACCCCACTTACCAAGATGCGCCACATCCGTAGCCCAGGCATGTTGAAACACTCTACCAGACCCGGGCTGCCGCTATAATCGGGCACAATAGCCGTGCGCCGTCACTCCGGTATCTCCCAGCGTCCCCGGTCCGTTCGCAGGCCATAGTCCCCAAAGCCCCTTACCCTTTATGAAGTCCGCATGGACTGCGCCCTCGCTTAACTGTACAGTTCATGTAATTGAAATGGAGAGTTCGTGGCTGCCATCACTCCTTCCGGAAAGCCCGGCACCATCGTTGTTTCTGCGCTGCGGGCGCGCGCAAAACTTCGGGCAGCTTCTGCGTCGTGTCGATGATGAGCGCCGGTCGCTGCTAATCGAGAAGCGTGGGACTCCCAAAGCGGTTCTGCTTAGCATCCGTGATTACATAAGATTAGCTGCGCCGGAACCCGAAGTGCTCAGAATCATCGGTGAAGAATCCGAGCGAAACGGAACGGACAACCTAACCCCTAGAGAGATTGACCGCATTATCAGGCTTTCCCGCTCGCAAAAGCGAAGGCGGTAATGCTTCCTCTCCGGTTGGTTATCGACACAAACGTTGTAATTTCGGCTGCCATCAGGCCCGCCGGATTGCAGCGCACGGTGCTAACGCTGGCCCTTACTAAACCGGCCCGCCTGTACGTCTCACGAGCTATCTTGGAGGAGTATCGTGACGTGCTGGCCCGGCCGGAGCTCCGGATTCGCAAGCGACCTCGACAGCAATTGCTGTAACTGGTGAAGGACCGCAGCTACACTGTGGCTCCAACACGGCGACTTGCAGTCACACACGAACCGGACGACAACATATTCCTGGAGTGTGCCGACGCTGCCCGAGCGGACTAAGTGAATCACAGGCAATCACAAGCACTTCCCGCGATTCTGGAAGCAAACCAAAGTCATAGCTTCGCGGGAGTTCATTAGCCTGGTCGCTCCACACTTGCTGACATTGGGAAGATCGCGCGCCTTGACGGCTGCCTGAAAACGGCTTCCACACGAGCTATAATCCTTCATGGCGAGCCTCCGCCAACAGATAGCGACCACCGCACTCACGCTCACCAAATTCCGCGAGCTGATGAAGCGGATGCAGGAGAACCGTCCGCAGGACGATCTCTCGCTGGTCAAGAAGGCCTACGATTACTCCCTGAAACACCACGAAGGCCAGAGTCGAGCCTCCGGCGAGCCCTATCTGGTTCATCCCCTGGAAGTCGCGCTTGTCCTGTCCGAGATGAAGATGGACCCGGTCGCAGTAGCCGCGGGCCTGCTCCATGATTCCGTCGAAGACACTTCGGTGACCATCGTCGACATTCGCAAAGAATTCGGCGAGCAGGTCGCCCACATCGTCGAAGGCGTCACCAAGATCAGCAAAATCGACTTCGCCACCCGCGAGGAGCAGCAAGCCGAGAACCTCCGCAAGATGATGCTGGCCATGGTCGACGATATCCGCGTCGTGCTCATCAAGCTCGCCGACCGCCTGCACAACATGCGCACCCTCGAGCACCTGCCGGAAGAGCGCCGGCACAAAATCGCGGAAGAGACCCTGGAAATCTATGCCCCGATAGCCCACCGTCTGGGCATGGGAAAGATTCGCGGCGAGCTGGAAGACTTAGGCTTCCGTTTCCTCGATCCTGTCGGATACGAGCAGGTCGAAAAATCCGTGAACGCTCGCCGCAAAGAAGGAGAAGCCTTCCTGGCCAAGATGCAGCAGATCATCAGCGACAAGCTGAAAGAGGCCGGCATCCAGGCCCGCGTCGAAAGCCGTATCAAACGCCTCTTCAGCATTCACAAAAAGCTGCAGCGCCAGCGCATCACCGTTGACCAGGTCTACGACCTCTGCGCCATGCGCGTCGTCACGCGCTCTCTGCAGGACTGCTACGCCGTCCTCGGCATCATTCACAACCTCTGGCGGCCCGTGCCCGGACGCATCAAGGACTTCATCGCCATGCCGCGCCCGAATTTCTACCAGTCGCTGCACACCTCGGTGATCACGGAAGAGGGAACTCCTTTCGAGATCCAGATCCGCACCGAGGAAATGCACAAGATGGCCGAGGAGGGCATCGCCGC
>Ga0066710_100008050_pt1 | contig 10177 bp, 10 predicted proteins | sample GraSoiAngelo_159_FD_79666 | JGI IMG/M metagenome (GOLD analysis project Ga0066710, IMG submission 79666) | Grasslands soil microbial communities from the Angelo Coastal Reserve, California, USA - 14_1009_16_40cm | ecosystem: Environmental > Terrestrial > Soil > Grasslands | place: USA...
TTCTTAAACATTTTCGTAAGTTAAAGCCTTTTTACCAACTCTGCCACTGAAGTCTTCAGTTGAGATGATAGAGGGTAGCTCTTGAGAAACTGATTCTCCAAAGAGGACATATCAAATTGACGATTACCAGCTAAATTCAGAAAAAATCTCAAGTAATCAGAGTGATACTGAGGGTAATGAGCTTTTAAATAGAGGTGGTCTCCATAAAATGCAGCATTTTCCCGCGCAGTGTTGGAGTCCGCTTCGGAAGCCCCGACCAGGTTGTCGGTAAGACGGTGGGTGGTCTCATGAAGAATTACAAAAAGAGTGTGGGCCGTTTGATCCCGCGTTTCGGGTAAGGGGGCTACCACGTTAAAAAGGATGCGCTGGTCCTGGTTGACAGGAACACCTCGTCCGTTATTCTTCATTACCGGAGAAAGGTAGATATTAAAAACGTTGACACCCGACTTCGCGGCCCATGGCGAAAGGATCCTGGCCCCCTCGGACTTCCAAAACTGAATGAACTTTTCAAAATTCTGTTGGTCGATTTCAGTCCTGGCCTCTCGGTACATCTTGTAAAACTTACTCTGTTCATCCTCCATACATTCAGCGAATTGTTTGACGAATTCCCGTTCTTGAGGATCTGGAAATCTTTTTTGAAAAAGGGGAATCAGCCGTTTGGCGTTTCCAAACAAAAGCGGCCGTGCCTTACTTTGAGCCTGACGTTCCTCCAAAGATTCTCGGGTATCCTCCGGCGTTTCTTTCTCAACTTTATAGTCAATCATCAAAAGGGCCTCTTTGAAGGAGGCATAGTCGTCTGCCATGAAAGGCGCGAGATTCAAGAACCGCAGTCTGGCGAGCTGACGATAACTTTCTGCCAACTGGCTACACATCAAATCCAGTTTAGTTTGTCCGACCTCCAGGTCTTGCTTGCCTTTCCTAATTTGACTGATGTAATCAGGAGAATAAAGATTGGACGGGTCGCTAGGCAGGGAGAAGTGCGCCAGCGTATGATAGACAATATCGATGTCCGGATTCATCAGAATCTGAATTTCGTTGGGATTGAAAGTCTGGGGAACCTCCTGCGAAAATAGGGCCGGGCCTGTGGCCAAAAGAAAGAGAAGGACGCAGAGGGTGCTCGACTGAGTCATGCTCGTCTTCATAAAGGAATGTTTCCATGTTTCCTGGGTGGGTTGGCGTCACGCTTGTTGTCGAGCATGGTCAGGGCAGTGATTAGTTTCTTGCGAGTCTCGTGGGGCGCGATGATTTCGTCGACAAATCCACGTTCTGCGGCAATGTAGGGATTGGCGAATTTCTCTCTGAATTCCCGGACCCGTCTAACCTTTTCTGACTCGGGATCGGAAGCCGCCGCCAATTCTTTTCGGTAGATAATATTCACGGCGCCGTCAGGCCCCATGACGGCAATCTCGGCCGTAGGGTAGGCAAAATTCATGTCGGTGCGAATGTGTTTGGATGCCATGACGCAATAGGCACCACCGTAAGATTTACGTGTGATTACCGTGATCTTGGGAACCGTTGCTTCGGCAAAAGCGTAAAGCAATTTCGCTCCGTGCTTAATGATCCCGCCAAACTCCTGGTCCGTTCCCGGAAGAAAGCCTGGGACGTCTTCAAAGGCAATCAGTGGGATATTAAATGCATCGCAAAACCGCACGAAGCGCGCCGCTTTAATGGATGCATCAATGTCAAGGCAGCCTGCCAATACGGCGGGCTGGTTGGCTACCATGCCGACGGAACGTCCCGCCAGCCTTGCAAATCCCACCACAATGTTTTGAGCATAATGTTGATGAACCTCAAAAAAATAGTGATGGTCGACCACAGTTAAGATGATCTGTTTGATGTCGTAAGGTTTGTTGGAATCGATTGGCACGATCGTATCCAGGGCTTCATCCATTCGATCTACCGGGTCCTGGGATTCCTGCCGCGGGGGGCTTTCCATGTTGTTCGACGGTATAAAAGACAGAAGCTCACGGATCAAGCTTAAACACTCGCGGTCGTCATTCACTGCAAAATGGGCAACACCACTCTTGGTGTTATGCGTCATGGCTCCACCCAATTCCTCTTTTGTGACCTCCTCGTGAGTGACAGTCTTAATGACATCCGGGCCGGTAATAAACATGTAACTACTCTTCTTAACCATCACCACAAAGTCAGTAATGGCCGGAGAATAAACCGCGCCTCCTGCGCAAGGCCCCATAATGGCTGAGATTTGTGGAATAACACCGGAAGCCAGAGTATTCCTTAAGAAAATATCAGCGTAGCCTCCGAGTGAAACCACCCCCTCCTGAATGCGCGCGCCGCCTGAATCATTGAGGCCAATGATGGGAGCTCCCATCTTCATTGCGAGGTCCATGATTTTGCAAATCTTGGCCGCATTGGTCTCGGATAGAGAGCCACCAAAAACAGTAAAATCCTGGGCAAAAAGATAGACGAGTCGTCCATCGATTCGGCCAAATCCTGTGATGACACCATCACCCAAGACAAGCTGTTCTTTCATTCCAAAATCGAGGCAGCGATGTTTGACAAATTTGTCCAACTCCTCAAAAGTGCCCTCATCGAGCAAGAAATCAATGCGTTCGCGAGCTGTCATTTTGCCCGCCGCCTGCTGCTTGGCAAGCCTTTCCTCCCCACCACCTAATTCAGCCAGACGGTTGAGATTCTCCAGCTCTTCCAAGGGTCGAGTACTTGTCTGGGAAGCTTTTTTGTCAGGCAAGATCCATCTTCTCCTTTTGGCCTCTATGCCTCCGCAACTGCATGGCACCTCGAAAGTCTCAGGTTAGAAACAGACTGCGCAAGCTTTTGTAATTTCACTCCACCTTTTCACTGACCTCTTCCGAATAGTTGCTTTCGTTCCCATTTCTGTCCACCGCTTTAATTTGATAGGAGTAAGTCTTCCCTTTTTGGACAGATTTATCAACGTAGGATGCCGCGGCGATCATCTGTTCTGTGAGCATTTGGTAATCGTGCTCCTCGCCACTACGATAAACGTAATAACCCGCCAGGTCAGTTTCGGTATTAGGTAGCCATACTAAACTGATGGAGTCTCCATTACTAATAGCTACCACCTCTGCCGGCGCTCGCGGAGGGTATGTATCGACATTTTTGACTTTATGCTCTTGAGAATCAAAACTTTCAATTGGACCTTCAGGAGTGGTGATGACGGAGCGGACCACATAATAATAAGTCTGACCTAAGACCATCGAGGTGTCTTTGAAACGGGTTTCCTCCAAGGGAGTCCTGGTCAAGAGTTCTTTCACTCGAGCCTCTGGAGTTAGATTACGATAGACATTGAAGTTCAAGCTTGCCTCGACTGGCGAGCCGTCAATGTTGTAGCTCGGACCTTGCCAGCTTAGTTCAATAAATTGCTCACCAAATGAAAAATGCACCTCTTCCGGGGGGTTGGGCACGGGAAGCAATTTCAAAGTAACCAGATTAGAGAACCCGGCATCTTGCTTTTTCTGGTTAATTGCTTTAATGGCATAGGAGAAGAAGGCCTGAAATATCTCACGATCGTCTAGACCTTGTAAACGATCTGCTAAGACGAGCTTCTCTCCTTCGCGATAAGCACCAAAATTGGCCTTGTCCAAAACCATCCATTTGATAGCAGATTGAACAAAGAGTTTTCCATCGATAGTCACGGTCGAGTCTGATTTGCTTAGAAGGCGATAGATTTCAATCCGGGATAGAGTCGTGACCGCAGACCCATCGGTATTAAACTTTGGAACTGTCCAGGATAGCTTTATATGCTTGCCGAACTGGATCGCCGTCAGGTCAGAGATCCGGCCGGGAATTTGAATGAGTGGCGGAAGTGGCTCACCCACGTAGCCACAGCCAACCATGAAAAAGAAACTCGAAAGCAAAAGTACGTAGGCAATTCGCCGATTCTTAAAGTATAGACCGATCAAGACGAGACTGGACCGGAAGGCAAATTACAGTTAAGTGGTTAAGAGCCTACAAAATGTATCGGCTCAGATCTTGATTTTGAACGATGGAAGCCAGCATATTACGAACATATTCAGCGTCTATGGTAAGGTTTTTTTCCTTGAGATCAGGGCCTTCGAAAGAGACTACATCCAGTAGTTTTTCCATAATTGTATGTAGGCGCCTCGCTCCAATATTCTCGGTTCTTTCGTTAACCAGGGCAGCAAATTTCGCAATCTCCTGAACAGCATCGTCTGTGAAAGCCAGTTTGATGCCCTCCGTCTCCATTAGGCCAATGTATTGTTTGATCAGAGCATTCTTGGGTTCTTTTAGGATTCGAACAAAGTCTTCGGTGGTTAAGGGCTCCAATTCCACACGAATCGGAAATCTTCCTTGCAGTTCGGGAATAAGATCGGAAGGTTTGCTTACATGGAAAGCCCCTGCGGCGATGAATAAGATATGATCCGTCCGGACCATGCCGTAGCGAGTATTGACTGTGGTCCCTTCCACAATCGGAAGAATATCTCGCTGCACGCCTTCCCGGCTGACATCAGGGCCATGCCCGCTTTCTCGGCCTGCAATCTTATCTATCTCATCCAAGAAGATAATTCCATCCTGCTCGACCCGTTCAACCGCCATGCGCGTGACCTGGTCCATATCAATCAGTTTCTGTTCCTCCTCCTGGATCAGGTAGTCAATGGCTTCGGAGACTTTCATCTTGCGCTTCTTGGTCTTTTGACCAAAGATGTTGGGAAGGATATCCTTTACGTTAATGTCCATTTCTTCGACGCCTGTGTTGGTCACAATTTCAAAAGCCGGAAAGCTCCTTTCACGAACCTCGACTTCGACAGGTCGTTCGTCCAGCTTCCCTTCCCTCAATTGATGGCGCAGCTTTTCCCGGGTCTTCTGAAAGGTTTCCTGGGTTCGGGCCAACTCTTCGGGCGACCCTGAAGCCTTATTGGTATTGGGAAGAGGAGGCAATAGAAGGTCCAGGATTCGTTCTTCGGTATTTTGTTCTGCCTTGTCCGCCACATCTTCCAATTTTTCTTCCCGAATCATATCAACCGCAATTTCCACCAGATCACGGATCATGGATTCAACGTCACGTCCTACGTAACCTACCTCGGTGAACTTGGAAGCTTCAACCTTCAGGAAAGGGGCGTTGGCCAGTTTGGAAAGACGGCGCGCGACCTCTGTCTTACCAACTCCGGTGGGTCCAATCATAATAATATTCTTTGGCATGACATCTTCGGCTAATTCAGGAGCGAGCTTCTGTCGGCGCATTCGGTTCCTTAAGGCAATGGCGACAGCCCGCTTTGCTGCCTTCTGACCCACCACATACTTATCCAACTCGGCCACGATTTGCCGCGGGGTCAACTCGTCCAACGGATCCCGCTCTTCAATTGCCCCGGGTAAATAAATAACCATATTCCCTCTTCGATGAGTTACCATAATTTCGTCCAGACTTTTCTAAATTAATTGAGACGTATCAAACACTAATCCATTCTCATCATAGCTCTTCCACGATGATGGAGAGATTGGTATAAATACAGATACTGGCAGCGATAGTCATGGCCTCTGTCGCGATTTCCTTGGCAGACAAGTCCGAGTATTTCAGTAATGCCCGGGCTGCGGCCAAGGCGAAAGGTCCCCCCGAACCAATGGAGGCGATGCCATCATCCGGTTCAATTAAATCCCCGTTGCCACTCAAGAAAAAGGTCTTATCGCGATCTGCTACGATCAGGAGAGCCTGAAGATGACGCAAAGCCCTGTCGGTTCGCCATTCTTTGGCGAGTTCTACGGCTGACCTTGCAAGGTTGCCTCGAAACTCTTCCAATTTACCTTCAAAGCGAGAAAATAGAGCGAATGCATCAGCCGTGGACCCGGCAAAACCTGCCAGAACTTGACCATTATAGAGACGCCGAATTTTCTTAGCGCTTTGCTTGATAACAGTCTCCCCCAGAGTGACTTGGCCATCTCCAGCCATGGCCATTTTCCCGTCTTTTCGAATGCAAATGACAGTGGTACTTCGGATCATAAAGTCCTATTTCTTAAGACTAGCGACAAACAGAGAATCTGGGAGCCCAGAGTTGATTTTGACTGAGTCAATTTGCGTTTCGCCCGATTTATATCCGTTCGAAAAGCGAACAACCTTAAATGGAATTTGGACCCCCTGAATATCGTGATAGTTGTAGAAAAATCTTTCATCCTCAGTCGGCCACCTTTTCATAAAGGCGGGAGTTTGATATTCCATCTTAACAGGCAAAAAGTTATTAGCATTGACAAAAATCTTAATCTTGTCTTCCTCGCCATCGATGAGCTGGACCCCTTCGACTTGATCCAGGGTGATTCGGCTTTTTCCCAAATACCTGAATCTCATCCCTTTTTCAGTGAGTCGAAACCGGAGAACATAATCCAAGTTATGCTTCATATTAGCTTGGAAGTTTCTGATTTCTTCATCCGACTGATCCTTAACAACCTTGTATTCAATCTTCCAACCTTTGTCACCATTATTAATATTAATGATTTCTTTCTTTTTCCCAAGTTCGCTACGCTGTTTTAGGGGGAACTTATCGTAAGATTCAAACTGTCCTAAGCCCTGCAGATCATCTTTTCGGAACTGGTACAGTCTACCATTCCGAGTAATGTCCTGCGTCTTCCGGAATAACTCTCCGCCTAAAGCCTCAATGGCTTTCGCAAGTATCTGTCTCGCCTTTTTCTCCGACTCTACAAGATAGTTGTCCTGGGAAAACGGAGCCAAGCAAGTACAAGACAAAAAGAAGAATCCAAGCACCCAGCGATACACAATCTTGATCATTCGTATAGTCTCTGCGCGCAGATTCTGGCTGCAAAGGATACAAGCCTTCGGAGCAAACTTAAAGTGTAGCCAATGGAAAAAATCCAGTCAATTATCAATTGTTTCTTACGAAAGACACGGGCCTTCTCCTTACCAATATCTGCCATCAAGCAACGTTGCTTTCTGCATGATTGTTGCAGGCATTAATTAGGAAAGATCAAGTAAAAAGGTAAGAACGCAGTAACAATTGCTAAGCGACCCACTTAAAGACCCATTGTATCCTCATAAGAATCATCACTCAAACTTTCATGAATCCATTGGTCGTCTTCTTGCGTAACAATATTTGCGTAAGAATAGATGTAGGCTTTTTGCGGAAAGTTTGCATCAAAGGATCTGAGGACTGAAACTTCAGGTGGCTTAGAGTTAAAAACAATTCCATAGAGCTAGTCTATGGTGAGTTCAAGAGGAGGCGACATGGAGCTAAGCAATTACAAGTTTTATTACGGTGGACAAGAAATGAATTTTGCAGTCTTCTCCGATGATCCTTGCCGTGCAAGATATTTGGAGAGCATCCCGTTACCCATTGCGCAAACGAGGGTAGATGTCTATGAAATTGAGCCAGGTGACAAAACCCAGTGGGTTGTCGTGAAACAGAAAGACGGGGACAAAGACAAACTTAAGCTTTTTGTCAGAAAGGGAGAGAAGTTCCTGGAAAATGAGACGCAATCCCTTCCTAATGAGCTGAAAAAAAAGATTCTGCAGAGGTTCCCAAAATTAACCAATGAGTTGCAGCCGTTGCTGGCGGCTTGAAAACGGCGAGGCCGTAGATAGTAAATATTCGAATGGAGCCGGCTCCATCGGAAGCCAAGATCGGCAGTTACGATGGACTGACGAAGCATAGATCTTTCGCTGGGTAACAGCCCCTAATTTAAGATAAACAACAAAGCCCTTCGGCAACCCGAAGGGCTTTCTTATTTCTTCTGGGTTTTTGTCCTTATCAAGTTATACTTACCTGCACAAAATGTATGGAATTTCAAGGAGGAATCTCAATGACTGTGCGCCAATCCACTCGCCTATCATCGAAGCTTGTCAGCCGACGTCGAACTTGGTTAAAATCGTTAAGTCTTGGAGTTGCCGGAATTCTTCTGGCAAAGAATACTTCGCACGGAGTCGGGGGTCAGACTGTAAAGAAAGTCGCAACCTCAGAAAAGTCTGTGCAGTTGCACATCTATATCGAAGTGAAACCTGGAAAAGGACCTGTGCTGGAAGAATTGTACCAATCGGCATACGTTCCTGCCATTGAGGTACAAGAGGGATTTCTCTGGTCACGACTCCTTCGATATTACGATTCCACCCGCAATTACGAAATTGACATTTCCTTTGAGACTGAAAAGCAGCGAACCGCTTGGGCACAATCCAAAGAACATCAGAACGCTTGGCCAAAAATTGAAGCGGTAGGGGAAAAGATTACGTGGCAGGGACTTGATGTTCTGGCTTGACGTTCCGAAGATCTCTTGCCTTTTTTAATGATTGCGTCAAGAGGTGCATGGGTGCGGAATTACAGATGTGGGGCCCCTTTCGTGTCGCGACGTGAGGCGCAACAATCGCTGGAGACGCTACTTAGCCATGATTCACTCCTCCTTTCTTTTAAGATGATTTTGACCCTTTGCGGTGCGTTTCTCCTTTGCCCTTCATGGATATTCCAATCACAAACCACGCCTAAGCCGCCCTTAGTGGTCACCCCAATCAATCCTTCCTGGCAAGTAATAGAGAAATTGATCAGCTCAGGCCAGTTGCGGGAAGCTCGTGAGAGACTCAATGAAGAAATAGCGACCCAAGGTGAAACTTACAAGTCTCTCTATTTGGAAGCCCTGATTCTTTTCAAAGAAAACCGATTTAACGAATCTCTCCGGAAACTTGAACGCAGCCTGGCCCTGGAGAAACGCGATCCTGAACCACACAAGCTTACTGGATTGATCTTAGTTGTCCTGGAGAGGGCCGATACCGCCAAGCCTTTTCTCGAAGCGGCCGTACAGCTGGCTCCAGGCGACTCTATGGCTCACTACTATTTGGGGCGTCTCTATTACACTATTCAACGCTTCCGTCAGGCGGCAAGTGAATTCCGGAGGGTGATAGCACTCGATCCAACCTACGTCAAGGGTTACGACAACCTGGGTCTGGCCCTGGAAGCCCTGGGAGACGAAGAGGTGGCCATTCAGACTTATCATAAGGCGATCGAACTCAATGAGGAGCAGAAGTTGAAGAATGAGTGGCCTTATCTCAACCTGGGAAAGTTTCTGGTGACGAAGAATCGCTACCAGGAAAGTTTGTCCCTGTTGCAGAAAGCCGTTGAATTGAATCCCGGGTCAGCAGAGGCTTACTATGTCCTGGGGAAAGTACTTGCTAAGCTAGGCAAAGATGCGGAAGCTTTGGAAGCACTCAAACAGTCCACCTTGGATGATCCAAAATATGGGGAGGCTCATTATCTTTTAAGCAGGATCTATCTTAGGCGAGGTCAGGAGGACGAGGCTCAGAAAGAGATTAAGATTTTTCAAGAGCTCAAGAAGTCAGGAAAAAAGAACGATGTACTAGCCAGATGAGAAGAAATTACGTTGGAATTTGATTCCAGTTTGTCCAAATGCCGAAGCACCCTCATCGATTAGCTTTGTCTCAACGCCCAACTGAGAGAAGAAGGTACATCGGTCGTAGAAAAGCGGCGGCACGGCACGGCGTCAAAATAAAAGTTGTCATTTGCCTTACAATTCTCCTGTTGCTGAGTGTTTTTGCGGTCTATGCCTATTTAGGAGTTTACCGAAATGTTCTGAATGTGCGACTGAATCGCGCCTATGCACTTTCAAGGACAGTCTTGAGGCAGGCACAAGTGCCTCCAGGGGAACTCGAACGCTATGCCGTTGCCATTGCGAAAAACTCGGTTGAAAAAAGCCTTAATCCGGCGATAGTCTCAGCTATTGTTCTTGTAGAAAGCAGTGGCAATCCAATGACGGTGTCTCCCTCCGGAGACCTGGGTCTCATGCAGGTAAATGTTCGCATTCATTCCGGGGCCTTTGATTTCGAAAAACGAAACCTATTAAATCCGGAAGACAACATCAGTGTTGGAACTACAATTCTCAGAAGTATGTTAGATCGCTATGGGGAGGAGAAGGCAATCGCTGCTTATAATGGACTCTTGCCCGAGAAGCACGAATACACTTCCAAAGTGCAAGCCATCCTTTCTCGAGCAGGCCTCTCACCGGAAGCCCAAAGGGTTTCTTCCAACTTGAGCTTCCTCACTGCCGTTTCAGACTGGATTGAAGCTCTCCAAGTTGTGCCTCATTCACAAAAAGCTAGGTAGTAAGCTTCATTGACGCGAACCGGGGATCAATTATCTCCATCGCCTTAGACTCAGAGGCTCTGAATCGGATTTTCATATTGATCCTGAAAATCCAAGGTATGTCTTGAAAA
>Ga0066710_100008051_pt1 | contig 10177 bp, 8 predicted proteins | sample GraSoiAngelo_159_FD_79666 | JGI IMG/M metagenome (GOLD analysis project Ga0066710, IMG submission 79666) | Grasslands soil microbial communities from the Angelo Coastal Reserve, California, USA - 14_1009_16_40cm | ecosystem: Environmental > Terrestrial > Soil > Grasslands | place: USA...
AGGCGGCAGCCGTCCCCGACGGCTCGCTGCTCGCGCTCACGTGTCTGCGACCGGCGTCTCCGCTGGCGGGGAAGAGCGTCCTCGTCTACGGCGCCGCGGGCTCCATCGGGACGGCCGCGGTCCAGCTCCTCGTGCGCCACTTCGCGGCCGAAGTGACGGCGGTGTGCGACACCAAGGACGTCGAGGTCGTGGCGACGCTCGGTAAAGAGCTCGTCGATGCCGGCGGATACCGGCCTGTGATCGACCGCACGTACCGGCTCGACGAGATCGTCGAGGCTGTGCGCTACGTCGAGACCGGCCAGAAGAGAGGCAACGTCGTGCTTCGCGTGAGCGAGGCCGACGCCCCGCCGGCGGCCTGAGCCAGCCCCCCACCAGCCAAGACCACGGGAGTCACTGCCATGCAGATCACCAGAAACAGCCTCGCGACAGCGCCCGGACCCAGCGAGTGGTTCACAGGCGCCGTCTACATCGACGCGGTGACGACGCCCTCAGGTGAGTCGCGGCTCACCGCGAGCAGCGTCCATTTCACCCCGGGAGCGCGGACGGCGTGGCACACGCACCCGAACGGCCAGACCATCTATGTCACCGAGGGCATCGGCTTCGCGCAGCAGCGCAGCGGCCCGATCGAGGTGATCCGCCCCGGCGACCGCGTCTTCTTCGAGCCCGGAGAAGAGCACTGGCACGGCGCCTCGGCGAACCGCTTCATGACCCACCTCGCGATGCTCGAAGTCGACGAGGCGGGCACCAGCGCGACGTGGGGCGCCCACGTCACAGACGAGGAGTACGGGGCAGCACCCAGCGCCGACTAGGCGGACGATCAGGGACGCTGCGGGCAACGGCCCGCCCTGGCTGCCCGACGCGAGAGAAGTATGATTCGTCGCCCGTAGTTCACTCGGCGCTGTTGGACCAGGGAGCGGAGATGCGTCACGCCTTCATATCCATCACCAGGGGCTATTCGACCTCGGAGGGTATGATGCGTGACGCAGCAAGAGCTGAACCTCGGGATCCTGGCGCATGTAGACGCCGGTAAGACGACTCTCACCGAACGGCTGCTGTACGAGGCCGGCGTCATCGACGACGTCGGAAGCGTCGATGCCGGCACGACGCAGACCGATTCGCTGGCGCTCGAGCAGCAGCGCGCCATCACGATCAAGTCGGCTGTCGCCTCGTTCGCGGTCGGCGACGTACACGTCAATCTCATCGACACGCCCGGGCACCCCGACTTCATCGCCGAGGTCGAGCGGGTTCTGAGCGTCCTCGACGCCGCGGTGCTCGTCATTTCCGCCGTCGAAGGTGTGCAACCCCAGACACGCATCCTGATGCGCGCGCTCCAGCGGCTGCGCATCCCCACACTGATGTTCGTCAACAAGATCGACCGTGCCGGAGCGAGTGACGACCGCGTGCTGCACATGATCTCCGAGCGTCTGGCGGCGGCGGTGCTCTCCATGGGAACGACCGATGAGTTGGGCACGCGCGCGGCCTCGTTCACCGCGCACGGTGCCGGCGACGCCGAGTTCGTGGCCCGCCTCACCGAGGTGCTCGCCGAGCGTGACGACCGGATCCTCGCGGCGTACGTCGAGGACGACGTCGGCATTCCCTACGACCGCCTTCGCGCGGAGCTGGCAGCGCAGACGGAGCCGGCGGTCGTCCACCCCGCGTTCTTCGGCTCCGCGATCACGGGCGCCGGAGTCGGAGCGCTGATGTCCGGCATCGCGGAGCTGCTCCCGTCGGCCGACGGCGACCCAGAAGGCTCCGTCTCCGGGTCGGTCTTCAAGGTCGATCGCGCCCCCGGCGGCGAGAAGGTCGCCTACGTCCGGATGTTCTCGGGGACGATCAGGACACGGGATCGGGTGTGCTTCCGCCATGACCGTGAAGGAAAGGTCACCGCCGTCGCGGTCTTCGAGCAAGAGCGGGCGGTTCAGCGTCCGTCCGTCGGGGCGGGAGCGGTCGCCAAGCTCTAAGGTCTCGCAGACGTCCGGATCGGCGATCGGATCGGCGACACCGGCGCAGGGCCGGCGTCGGCGCAGTTCCCCCCGCCCACGCTGGAGGCAGTGGTGGTGCCCGCCGAGAGCGACGAGCGCGCGCGCCTGCGCGTCGTGCTCGAGCAGCTGGCCGAGCAGGACCCGCTCCTGAACATCCGCCAGGACGACCGGCACGGGGAGATCTCGGTCTCGCTCTACGGCGAGGTCCAGAAAGAGGTCGTTCAGGCGACGCTGGCGGACGACTTCGGTCTCGAGGTCGCGTTTCGCGAGACGACGCCGATCTGCGTCGAGCGACCAACGGCCACGGGCGAGGCCGTCGAGATCCTCAACGCGGAGTCGAACCCGTTTCGCGCGACGATCGGCCTCCGCGTCGAACCGGCGCCGATCGACTCTGGGATCGAGTTCCGGGCAGAGGTCGACCACCGCACGGTTCCCCTCTACGTCTTCAAGACCGGCGACAGTTTCGCGGAGCACATGGACCAGTACGTCCGCGAAGCGCTGCAGGAAGGTCTCTACGGCTGGCAGGTCACCGATTGCCGCGTGACGCTGACGGAGTGCAACTACAGCGTCCCCGACGGCCCGCCGTCACGTCGAGGACCGCTGAGCACGGCTGCCGACTACCGCAAGCTCACGCCTATGGTCGTGATGCAGGCACTCGAGCGGGCGGCGACAGCGGTCTGCGAGCCGATCGTCCTCGTGCGCATCGAGACTCCTGCGGACACAGTCGGGGCGGTCATGTCCCTGACGACGCGCCTCGGAGCGGCGCTTGCAGCGTCCGCGACACGCGGGCAGCTGTCGACACTCGAGACGATGCTCCCGGCTGCACGCGCGAGCGATCTGCAGCGCCAGATACCGGGACTGACGCACGGCGAAGGCGTCGTCGAGATGGAGTTCGGAGGGTACGAGCGCGTCCGCGCGCCCGAGCCGACGAGGCGCCGGACGACGCCGAACCCGCTCAACCAGGCGAATACCTGATGTACCTGGCGCGGCGCGCGACGTCGGTGACGACGCAGCGATAGCGATCGACTCAGCCATACACCCGCACCACGGTCGAATGTCCCCCTTTTTGGGGACGCTGGTCGACGTCGGGACGCCTTAAACGCGAGAGACGTAGCGGTTCACTCAAGGAGGGGCCTCATGTCCGGTCTCGACTTGGGGAGTGGGAGCACCGTCCCCGTTCTCACGGGACGGCGGAGCGTTGGCGCGAGAAGCTGGTTCGTGATCGGCCTGTTGGTCCTGGTGCCGATCCCGCTGCTGGCCTTGAGCGGGATCGGGTTGCCCCTCCCCAGCGTGATCGAGCGCGGCCTCGCCGCAATCCTGCCGGGTGGTTCGTCTCCACGTGTACCGGCCGGCCCGGGCTCTCCGGCGCGGACGACGCCGACGAGCTCGCTGAAAAGGCCGGTGTCACTCCACACCGGCGGCGGCTCGGCGACCCTGACTCGCCCCCACCGTCCCTCGACCGGTGGCAGCGGCGGATCCTCCTCGCCACGCGATCCCAACACGGGCGGCCCAACGGCCGCGCCGGGAGGGCCCGGAACCGACGGCGGGTCCGGCCCAACCGTCGGGACGGGCACCCCGCCCGGCACCTCGGGCGTAGGTGCCGGAACGGGCGGAGGCGGAGGCGGAGGTGGCGGCGACACGGGCGCCGGTGCCGGGGTCACGGTCGGCGTAAACGCAGGCGGCGCCTCCGTCGGCGCGTCGACCTCTTCATCCGGCACCGGATCCGGAACGTCAGCCGGGGCGAGCGCGCCCGACGGGTCGTCGGCCGGAGGGTCGACCTCCACCTCGACCTCCGGGTCGACCACCTCGGCCGGAGTGACGACCTCGGACGGCACCTCCGCCGGCGCGACCGTCGGCGGCTCGGACTCGGGCGCCGGAGCATCTACGGGAGCCGACGTCCCCGGCACCGGCGGTGCCGGGGCGGGGGTATCAGCCCCGACGGATGGATCGGCACCTGGGGTCACCACGAGCGTGGCGCCCTGACGCCGAACTCGATGACGGTCGATCTGGCAGCAGTTCCTGCGTCTCGCAAGCGAGGACCGCGACTGGTATTGCAGTTCGCGGTCCTCGCGGCGATCGGTCTCACGGTTGCGGCGGCGGTGATCGTCGCGCTGGTGCGGCAGGCGTATGCGACGCAAGCAGAGCAGCGCGCGATCGCGCGGGCTCGGCTGGCGACCGAGCTCGTCCTCGACGGTCGGCTCCATCACTCCGACCTGGCAGCGCCGGTCAAGCCCGCGCGCCGAGACCAGCTCGACCGCCTCTTCGCGACCTCCGTCCTGCGGGACGGGATCTTCTCCGGCACCCTCTACAGCCGCCGGGCGGCTCCCGTGTATTCCACGAGACCGAACGGCACGCCGCCTCGTGACGCCGGCGTCGCCGTCCGAGCAGCTCTCGACGGCAAGGTGGTCGCGCGCGTCGGCACCTCGGGCGGGACGCCGAAGCGCGTGCTGTACACGTACGTTCCCGTCGCGCTCGGAGGTGGCCGCGCGAGCGGCGTCGTCGTCCTCGCACAGGACTTCGGGCCGATCAGCGCCGCCACGCGGCACTCCACGCTCGTCGTGGCCGCCGTGCTCGAGGGCGTGCTGCTCGGGTTGCTCCTCCTGCTCGGCCCCCCTCTGGCACGCGCCTCGAGGCGAATCGAAAGCCAGGTCGCCGAGCTCGACTGGCTCGCCACGCACGACGAGCTGACCGGCCTCGCAAATCGCAGCGGCTTCAGTCGCGGTCTCGAGCGCGTCGCAGCCGAGCAGGGGGCTTCAGCCACGGTGATGCTGGTCGACCTCGAAAGCTTCCACGAGTTCAACGACACCCTCGGGCCCGCCTGGGCGGACGAGCTTCTCGTCAAGGCTGCTGCCAGACTGAGGACGGTGGAGGGCCCGATCCTCCTCGCCCGGACAGGGGAAGACGAGTTCGGCCTCCTGCTGCCCCACGCAGAGTCTCATCCGACCGGCTACGTCGACGCAATTCGTTCCGCGTTCGCCACGCCTCTCACGATCGGAGACCAGCGCGTCGTGATCGACGTGAGGATCGGTAGCGCGCAGCTTCCGCTCCACGGCAACGAGCCGGACGTGTTGCTCCGCCGCGCGGGCGTCGCGCTCTCGATCGCGAAACAGGCCGGGGTCGCAGCACAGACCTACGACCCCGACCATGACTCGAGCGACGTCTCCCGTATGGCGTTGACAACGGAGCTGCGGATCGCGCTTCGAGAGCAGCGACTCGTCGTCCACTATCAGCCGCAGGCGGACCTCGCGACCGGTGCGATCCGGGGAGTGGAGGCGCTCATCCGGTGGCAGCACCCGCAACGAGGGCTCTTGCCCGCGAGCGAGTTCATCGAAGCCGCCGAGCAGACCGGGCTGATCGCCGACATCCGGCGCCTGGTGATCGAGTCATCCGCCGCGCAGTGGGAGACATGGCGCGCTGCCGGCTCGAAGCTCGACATCGCCGTCAACCTCTCCGCTGTCGACCTGCTCGACCCCGAGCTGCCGCGCGAGATCGAGTCGGCGCTTTCGAAACACGCAATGCCGGCCGAATACCTCGTGCTCGAGATCACCGAACGGACGCTCCTCCGCAGCGAACAGCAGGGGAACAACGTGCTCCGCGACCTCCAGCGCATCGGCGCGCGCCTGGCCGTCGACGACTACGGCACCGGCTACTCGTCGCTCGCAGCCCTGCGCAACCTTCATGCGCGGCAGGTGAAGCTCGACCGAACGTTCGTCCAGGGCCTGCCGGGTGACGGTGCCAACGAGGCGATCGTGCGCTCGACGATCGAGCTGGCTCATACGCTCGGCGCGACGGTCGTCGCCGAGGGCGTCGAGACGCGCGCGCAATGGGATCACCTGGCGCGGGTCGGCTGCGACGTCGCCCAGGGTTACCTGATCGGACACGCGCTCAGCCCGGACGCGGTTCTGCCTCTCGTCCAGACGCATCCGTCGGTGCACATCGCCGCGTAGGAATCGGCTGCCGCGGGGGAATCGCCCGCTACGTCGTAATGACGATCTTGCCCTGGGCGTGCCCTTGTCCGACGTACCGGAGCGCCTCGGGTGTCTCGCTCAGCTCGCACTGCCTCTCGACGACCGGCGTCATGCGCGCGGTCTCGAGGAGGTCGCGCAGGACGGCCAGATCCTCGGCGTTCATCGTGGCGACGAACCACACGACCGTCCGTGTGCCGATCACGGCCGCGATCCGACGCCGCACGGCGACACCGAGGGAGCCGATCCACCGGTTCGTCTTCGGGCCTCCGACGATGACCAGGGTCGCCCCGTCGGCGAGGACTCTCTTGCACTCCGACCACGACCGGTTCCCTGCGATGTCGAGCATGAGGTCGTGGCGTCGTCCCGTGCGCGTGAAGTCTTCTTGCGTGTAGTCGATGACGTGATCGGCGCCGATCGAGCGAATGGCGTCCACGTTCCGCGTGCTGCAGACGGCCGTCACCTCCGCTCCGAAGGCCTTGGCGAGCTGCACGGCGAAGGTGCCCACGCCTCCCGAGGCGCCGTTGATCAGAACCTTCTGCCCGGCCTGGATCCGGCCCTTGTTGCGCAGCGCCTGCAGCGCCGTGATCGCGGCCAGCGGGACGGCGGCTGCCTGCGCGAACGTGAGATTTTCCGGTTTCGGCGCCACGGCGCGGTCCGCGCGCACGCAGAGCTGCTCGGCGAACGATCCGGTCCCTGCGCCGAAGACTTCGTCCCCCGGTCGAAGGTGCCGGACGTTGCTCCCCGCCGCCTCGACGATCCCGGCGAAGTCCGCACCGAGCAGGTGGCTCTTCGGCCGCCGCAGCCCGGTTACGAGCCGCGCGATGTACGGAACGCCGGTGACGACGTGCCAGTCGTATGGATTCACGGACGCTGCGCGGACGCGCACCAGCACGTCGTCGTCCGTCATGACGGGTGTGTCGACGTCTCTCAGCTCGAGAACGTCCGCTGTGCCGTATTTCTCCCGGACGATCGCCCTCACGACACGCTCCTTACATACGTTGTATACTTACAGTGTAAGCGTGACGTACGCCGTAAGCTTGTCAACACGATGCCTCCTCCCAGCCCCAGTCGCCGGTCCCGGACCCCGCTCAGCCGGGAACGGGTGCTGCGCGCCGCCATCGGACTCGCCGACGAGGGCGGGATCGAGTCGCTGACGATGCGCACGCTCGCCCGCGAACTGGGTGTCGAAGCCATGTCCCTGTACAACCACGTCGTCAACAAGGGGGACCTCGTGGACGCAATGGTCGACCTCGTCATCGACGAGATCGACCTTCCCGCAACCGGAGACGACTGGAACGTCGCTGTCCGGCAATGCGCGATCTCGGCGAACGAGACGTTCTTGCGCCACCCGTGGGCGTGCGGCCTCGTAATGGGCCCCACGACCACGCGCACCGTCCACCTGCCGCGACTCCGCTACATGGAATGGCTGCTCGAGCGGCTACGCAGCGCGGGGTTCTCGCCCGAGCTGACGTATCACGCGTACCACGCGCTCGACAGCTACATCATGGGATTCACGATGTGGCAGCTCGGTCACGCGGCAGGTGCGCGGAACATCGCCGGCGACCAGGACCTCGACGAGTTCGTGGCCAACTTCATCCCGGCGGTTCGAGGCGCCGGCTACCCGCACGTGGCCGAGCACGCGGAGCAGCACCTCGCTGGCGAAGGCGTGAGCGAGTTCGAGTTCGGGCTCGATCTGATCCTCGACGGTCTCGAGCGGTCACGCGTGAGCGCGTCGCGAACGTGATGCCGATCGAAGGACGCCTCGTCGACGCGGTGCTCGCACGTCTCGGCGTCGAACGCCTCCCCCGATCTCGCCGGATTGCGCGTCGTCGTGTTCTGGCGCGTGCTGCGCGCGCCAGACGGATTCCCGTGCCGGTTCGACAGGATCGGGGCCGATCGGAGCGAGTTCGACGTGCTCCACCAGCGCACGGCGGCGTGGAGCCCGTTCAACTACCAGCTAGACCGACAGCAGGTGCGCGCTCGACGCGAAACAGGCGCCACTCGCCGGGAATGCCCTTCAGCTCGTGGAGGCCACGGTCCTCGAAGTCGATTCCTGACCCCGCGACGAGGTCCTTGACGGTGCTCGAGACGACGACCTCCCCGCCCTGCGCGTTCGCCGCGACACGTGCTCCGGTATGGACGGCGATCCCTGCCACCTTGCCGTCGACGACCTCGCACTCACCGGTGTGCAGACCTGCGCGAACCTCGATTCCGAGCTCGCGTACGCGATCGACGACGGCACACGCGCAGCGGATCGCGCGCGCGGGTCCGTCGAACGAGGCGAAGAAGCCGTCGCCCGCGGTGTCGATCTCGCGCCCGCGAAAGCGTGAAAGCTCGCGCCGGACGATCGCGTGGTGGTGCTCGAGAAGCTCGCGCCAGGCACGGTCGCCGAGCTCGATCGCCTTGCCGGTGGCGTCGGTGATGTCGGTGAAGAGCACGGTCGCCAGCATCCGGTCGGGCTCGGCCTCCTCCCATCCCCCCGACTTCCACAGGTCGGTCAAGAACCGGCCGGTCTCGTCGTTGATGCGATCGGCCGCGCCGCCGAGCGCGAGGTGCCCCACGCCCGGGAGCTCGACGTACAGCGCTCCCGGAACCTGACCGGCGAGGTACCGCGCGGCTGCCGGTGGCACGAGCTCGTCGTTCTCGCCGTGAAGAATGAGCGTCGGTACGCGAACGGCGGGCAGCACGTGGCGGATGTCGATCTCCTTGTTCATCCGCAGCAAGGCCTCGAGCATCCCCGGGGTGGCGCCGTAGCGGAGGTAGTCGACGAACGCCTCGAGCTCCTCCTCGTCGAAGTTGCCGAGTGAGCGAGCCGCGTCGAGCGCCTGGTCACGAGCGCCGTAGATCCGCAGCTCGTGCTCGATCTCGCGTTCGTACTCCTCCTCCGTGCGGCCCCACGGATAGTCCGCCGCCCAGAGCGTTCGCGCGAACGGGCTCCGCAGGACGAGCGCGGCCGTGCGCTCGGGATACGTCGCCGCGAAGAGGACGCTCATCGACGCGCCCTCCGAGAGACCAAAGAGCGCCGCGCGGCGTGAGCCTGTTGCATCCATGACGGCACGGACGTCGTCCATCCGCGTCTCGAGCGTCGGAGCACCACTTACCGGGTCGGACATCCCCGTGCCCCGCTTGTCGAACTTGATCAGCCGCGAGAAGGACGCGAAGTGCGAGAGGGACCGACCGAACCCCGGCAGCCTCCACGCCAGCTCCAGGTGCGTCACGAACCCGGGGACGAAGACGAGATCGAAGGGCCCATCGCCCAGTACCTGGTAGGCGATGTTGACGTCGCCGCTGCGGGCGTAGCGGGTCTCCGGAAGAGTGTCCACCTCCGCTCATTCTCGCGGTCGGCGCAGCGCCGCTGCCAGTAGCCTCTCGTTGCACCGGTGTGAGAGGAGAGGTCTTGAGCTCGAACGGACGGCGCAGAGTGGTGATCACGGGGCTCGGCGCGGTGACCCCGCTGGGAAACGACGTGCAGTCGTCCTGGGACGCGCTCGTCGCGGGCGCCGGCGGTGTGGGGCCGATCACGGCCTTCGACGCGTCGGCGTACCCGGTCCACTTCGCCTGCGAGCTCAAGGAGTTCGATCCGGGTGATTGGCTCGACCGCAAGCAGGTACGGCGCCTGGACCGGTTCGCGCAGATGATCGTCGCGGCCGCACGGCAGGCCGAGGCGGACGCGGCGCTCGACGTGGCGGCCGAGCCGGAGCGGATCGGAGTGGCCGCCGGGACCGGGATGGGCGGCCTCGCCGCATACAAGGACTGCTACGACACAGTGAAGGAACGAGGAGCCGACCGGGTCAGCCCGTTCTCGGTCGCCGCGATCATGCCCAACAGCGGCGCCGGCTGGATCTCGATCGAGCTCGGCACGAAGGGACCGCTGTCGCTGCAGTGCACGGCGTGCGCGGCTTCGCAGATGGTGATCGGAGACGGCGTCGACGCGATCAGGCTCGGGCGTGCAGAGGTCATGCTCTGCGGCGGCAGCGAAGCGGGGATCACGACTGTCGGAATCGCCGGCTTCGGCGCGATGCACGCCCTCTCACGGCGAAATGACGACCCTGAGCACGCGAGCCGGCCGTTCGACGCCGGCCGCGACGGCTTCGTGATGGGCGAGGCCGGCGCCGTGCTCGTGCTCGAGGAGCTCGAGCATGCGAGAAGCCGAGGCACACGGATCTACGCGGAGGTGCTCGGGTACGGCACGTCGTCGGACGCGCAGCACGTGACCGAGCCTGATCC
>Ga0066710_100008052_pt1 | contig 10176 bp, 7 predicted proteins | sample GraSoiAngelo_159_FD_79666 | JGI IMG/M metagenome (GOLD analysis project Ga0066710, IMG submission 79666) | Grasslands soil microbial communities from the Angelo Coastal Reserve, California, USA - 14_1009_16_40cm | ecosystem: Environmental > Terrestrial > Soil > Grasslands | place: USA...
CACCGGGAAATCCAACACCGTGTCGAGCTTGCGCTCCATCTCTTCCGGCGAAGCCATCCCCAAGGTCACGCAGGAGTGCGGCACCGTGTCGCGGTTGAGACCCAGCAATCGCCACACCGGTTGCCCGAGTCGCTTGCCGATCCAGTCGTGGAGCGCCGATTCGATCGCGGCGCGGGCGGCGCGCTGGCCGATGAGAGCTTGATCGAGCCGCTGGTCGATCGCATCGAGCGCGAACGGATCGTCGCCCAGGTGCGGAGCCCACGCCGCGATCGCTGCTTCCACCAGCGCGCGGCTCTCGCCGTAGTAGTGGGAAGGCGCGGCCTCTCCCAAGCCCTCGATTCCCTCGTGCTCGATCCGGACCAGGGTGTTCTGGTGGGCCTTGGAGCCGCCGACGGCGATGCGGAACTCGAACGCCGTCTCGAGGTCGAGCGGCTCATGGGAGAGTCGCACGGCTCCTCCGCTGCGCGTGGAGCCTCGCCAGCTCCCGCGCCAGGGTCTCTGCCCCGAAGCGCACCGGGTCGGTCGCCGGGAGCCCGGTGGCGCGCTTGGCCGCGTCGATCTCGGACCGGGCCTCCGCCTCGGAGAGGTCTCCGGTGTGGAGCGCGATGCCGGTGACGCGTCCCACCGCCACCCAGGCTGCCGCCGACTCATAGGCGCGCACCAGCTCGTGGAGCGGCGGAATGATCGGATCTTGGGCTTCGACCGGGGCGTCGGAAGGTGACGGGCCATGGGACCGGATGTGCCCACGCCGCGGATGGTGACAGAGGATCATGGCCGCGGGGCACGCCCCGTGGAGCAGGGCCAGGGTGACGCCCGAGTAGCCGGGATGGTGAAGGGCTCCTTGGCCCTCCACCATGACCACGTCGGCCAAGCGCGCCGCGTCGACCACCAGCTCTTCCACCACCCCCGCAACGAAATCCGCCGGCACCGCGTCCACCGCCACGCCTCGATCCGCGACGAAGATTCCGGTCTGCCCAGTGGCCACGAAGCTCGCGTGGAGTCCCAGCCCCTCGAGGGCGCGGCAGATCTCGAGTGCCGCGGTCATCTTGCCGACGTTGCAATCGCTGCCGACGGTGAGCACCACCAGCGCTTCTAGGTCCGCGGCGCGACGCGTGGCCACCAGGCGTGCCGCAGCCGGCCGGCGCACGTCGAGCAGCCGCGCGCCGCGCACCGCAGCCCGAGCCGCCAGCTCCGGATCGTCGGCGAGGAACACGTGAAGCCCCGACAGCACGTCCCAGCCACGATCGAGAGCCGCGCACACGATCGCCCGCCACTCCGCCGGCAGCTCGCCCCCGCGCGGCGCGACGCCGATCAGCAGGGCGTCGGCTCCGGCCTCGGCTGCGGCGGTCACATCGGCCACCACCGGGATCGACCCTCCCGCTCCGACGCACGCGGCGGCGGTCGTGCCGGCACGCGTCGAGTCGATCACCGCCGCCACCTCGTCCGCTCGGTAGCGCAGCACGCCCACCGCGGTCTTGGCTTCGAAGGTCGTGAAGCACCCTTCCGCGAGTAGCGCCAGACGTCGCCTCCTGCCCAGCATCCTCCTGGCTCCGCCTAGCGCAGCGATTCGTACACGCCGACGTAGCGGCCGACCATCTCGTCCACGCTGAAGCGCTCGCGTGCCACGCGGCGCGCGTTGCGTCCCATGGTTCGTCGGGCGCTCTCGTGGGTCAGCAGATGCAGAGCCGACGTGACCAGGCCATCGACGTCGCCGGGCTCGTTCAGGAACCCGGTCGACCCGTGCTCGATCACCTCCGGCAGGCCACCGATGTTCGACGCCACCACGGGCACCCCCGCGCTCATCGCCTCCAGCGCCACCAAGCCGAAGCTCTCCGAGGAGCTGGGCAATAGGAAAACATCGGCCAACGGCAGCAGCTCCTCCATGCAATCCTGGTTGCCCAGGAACAGCACGTCGCGCTGGAGCCCCAACTCGCGTGCCCGCTGCTCGGCCCCGGCCTTCTCCGGCCCGTCCCCGATCATCACCAGCTTGGCGTCCAGCCTCTTCCGTACTTCAGCAAACACATGAAGTACCGTCGGTATATTCTTGACCGGCCTGAAGTTGGAGGCATACATCAAAATCTTAGCCTGGGGCGGCGCGAGCCGCAGGGTGGTGCGCCTGCGCGGCGCGAACACGCGCGAGTCCACGAAGTTGTAGATCACCTCGATCGGTCGCGTGATGCCGAAGCTCTCCTCGGCCCGCTCCTTGAGGAAGCGGCTCACTGCGGTCACACGATCGCTCGACTGGATGCTGAACTGGGTGATGCGAAAGAACGCCGGCTCCATTCCCACCACCGTGATGTCGGTGCCGTGAAGCGTCGTCACCACGCCGAGGGAGCGTGGCCGCAATAGCTGGCGAGCCAAGTAGGCGCTGGCCGCGAACGGCATCGCATAGTGGACGTGCAGGAGATCGAGCCCGTAGTGCTCGGCGACCTCCACCATCTTGGTGGTTAGGGCCAGGTTGTACGGCGCCTGATCGAACACCGGATAGGATGCCGGCGTGGCCTCGTGGAAGAAGATGTTGGACGTGAACGTGCGCAGTCGGAACGGCAGGCGATGGGCGATGCAGTGGACCTCGTAGCCGCGCTTGGCGAGCGCCAACCCGAGCTCGGTCGCGACCACGCCGCTGCCACCGAAGTGCGAGTAGCAGGTGAGACCTATGCGGCGCGGCCTCCCCCGCCGACCGCGGGGCTTCGGGCTCGCGCCGCCGCGCCTCGGTGCGCGGCCACGACCGGCTTTCTTCATCGCGGCAGCTCGGGGGCGGTGGACAGCAAGGCGCGGGCGTCCTCGATCGGCACCGGGCCCCGCATGCGATACCCCTCGCCGTAGCGCGCCCCGATCGAGGCTCCGAACACCCGGGCGCGCGACTCCACCTCGCCCAAGAATTCGGGATGGGCCAGATAGGTCGCGGGTCCTGGTCCCGGCTCGAGCTGGCTCGCGTGGGAGCGCAGCGCTTGCATGCGCCGATCCCACACCCCGCTCACGTCGACCACCAGGTGCGGACGGCGCGTGGACCGGTAGAGAGCGAACAGAAGGCGCGTGGGACGAAAGCGCTCGCCCGATGCCTCGAAGCGGACGAACCCCGCGAGGGTGCACGCGCGCGCGATCAGATGCGAGGCCGCGACGTGATCGGGATGGGCGTCGTCGGCCTCCGGCGCCACCACCAGGCGCGGGCGATGCGACCTCAGGGTCTCGACCACGGCGATCTGCTGCGCGCGGTCGCTCGCGTCTAGCCCCAAGTCGGGAAGCCCGAGGTTGCCCCGCAACGGGATTCCGAGGAGGCGCGCCGCCTGTTCGGCCTCGCGGGCGCGCTGGTCGGGCGAGCCGCGGCTCGCGGCCTCGCCGCGAGTCAGGTCGACCAGCCCGACCGCGTGGCCGTGCGCCGCGAGCAGTGTCGCCAGCCCGCCCGAGGTCAACTCCACGTCGTCCGGATGGGCGCCGAAGAACAGGGCATCGAGCGACATCACAGCTCCAGGAGATAGTGCGGGTGAGCTCCGCGCTCCAGACCTTCCGCATGCGCCTCGGCCAGATCACCGAGCTCCGTCGCCACCGCCAGCCCGCGATGCGCCACCGGCTCGAGCGACGCGAGTCGCCTTTCCTGAAGTCGGTCCCCCGGGAGCAGGTAGGGGCGCAGTCGCCCCCACTCGGGGTGCTCGCGCTCGAGCCGATGGCGCGCCTTGGCGACCAGACCGTCGGCGATGCGCGACCACTGGAAGTCGATCTTGCCGCGCGCAGACTCCACGATCTGCGCCAGGCTGGGATCGAAGCGGGCGGTCAAGGAAGCGACCCGCGCCAGTGCCGCAAGCGATTCGGCGCGCATCCGCGCGACCTCGGCGCGCGTCTCTTCGGGCACGCGCCGGTCCGCCTCGCGACGCAGCACCGCGTCGGTCGCCGCCACCAGCTCCCAGGGGTCGCCGCCGGAGGCCTCGAGCAACGCCACCGCGGCGGGCGGCAGCCAGGTGGCGCCCAGACGCGGTACCGGACACGCGGCCGTGACCGAGAGCAGCGCGTACACCTCGCGCAGCTGGGCCAGGTAGGCCAGCTCGCCGGGCCCGCACGCCATCGCCACGGTCGGCAACACGGCGTCCTGGATCACGGGCCGCAACGCGACACTCGGGCTCAGGTCCGCGGAGGCCCCGAGCGAGCTCGCCTCGGCGACCGACACCTTGCGGCGGCTCCGCTCGTCCACCGCGAACACGAACGAGTCCAGGGAGGCGTCGGCGAGTGGACGCTTGCCGAGCCTCGACTCGAGCATCGCGCCGGCGCGACGGGCCGCGCTCGAGCATTCCTCGGCGCGGCCCAGGTAACGGTCGATCCAGGGGCGCGCGGCCGCACGAAACGCCGGAAGCCGCGGGTCGATCACCACCACGCCCTGGTGGGCGAACAGGGCGAGGACCAGCGCGCCGTGGAGGGCGCCCAGATCCGCGGCGAGCGCGGTACACCGCTCCCACAGCCGCGCCACCTCCGGCTGCGCCGGCAGGGAGGACCAGTGAGAGAGCGCCGCCGCGCCAAGCGGCAGCACCGGCGCGAGCGGGATCGATCCCACCAGGCCGCCCTCGGGATGGGCCGTCGGCGGCAGCATCAGCTCGTGCAGGTTGAGGGCCGCGTCGCCGAGCGTGACCGATCGAATCTCGTCGAAATCGGAATCCTCGACGTGGATCCAAAAGACCGGCACACAGGGCACTCGAGTACGCGCGGCGACGCGGCGCGCCAGGCCGACGGCGGCTGCCGTCTTGTGGAACGCGTACAACGGGCCGCCGAGCAGGGCGGGCTGCTGCCCCGCGACCGCGCACACCGCCTCGCCCCGCGCCAGCTGCTCGAGCGAGGCCAACGACTGCGGAGATGCCCCGAGGCGACGGTGGGTTTCCCGGAGGGCTTCGGCGAGCGCCGGCGGAAGCGCCGAGCGCTTGGCCTGAGCGAGCGCGACCAGGTCGTCGCGGTCGGCCCACCGGGCGCCAAAGCGCTCGCGGGCGAGCGGCCCTCCCTGCACGACCTGGTGCGTCAAGGGATCGAACAGGCGGTGAAATGGCGGCTCGGGCCGGGCCGCGATTTGGGCGCGGATCGCGGGCGCGCGCGTCACCACGTGCGCTCGTCCGTGGAGCGCGCGGTCGAGCGCGCTTCGGAAGCAGGGAAGACCGCGGCGTGATCAGGCATGAGCGGCACGCATCTTAGGAAGGCCCTCGGGGCAGGTCAACGTGGCCCGAGCGGCTTCAAGGAGGGCCAGGCGGCGCTCGCAATCTCCTTGACGGTCTTTGGCGGCTGCGGCGAGTATCCGCCGTTCGATCCGGACGCTGGAGGTGCCTGCCGTGAACTCGATCGCCGACCGCGCGCTCAACGCCGCCCAGCTCGCCGGTGCCTCCTACGCGGACGTCCGCGTGGTGGCGACGCGCTCCCAGTTCCTCGAGGTCAAGAACCATCGCGTGTCGGCGCTCCAAGAGAGCACCACCCACGGCCTCGGGGTGCGGGTGCTTGCGGGAGGCGCGTGGGGTTTCGCCGCGAGCGCCGTGGTGGACCAACGCGAGGCGGAGCGCTGCGCCGCCGAGGCGTGCCGCATCGCCCGGGCATCGGCGCCGTTTCGGCGCGCTCCGGTCGTGCTCGATCCTTTGCGCCCGCTCGAGGCCCGCTACGAGACGCCGGTCGCGATCGATCCGTTCGAGGTGCCGCTGGCCGACAAGATCGAGCTGCTGGCCCGGGCCACGAACGTGATGGAGGGGGAGCCCCGAGTGGTGGTGGCACGCGGCTCGATGAACTTCTGGGAGGATCGCAAGCTGTTCGCGTCGACGGAAGGGCGGCGGATCGAGCAGAGGATCATCCACTCGGGAGCAGGCCTGTCGGCCGCGGCGCGCAGCGACGACGATCTGCAATGGCGTTCCTTTCCGAACTCGTTCGGAGGCCACTACGAGGCGGCCGGCTACGAGCTGATCGAACGCTTCGACCTGGCCGGGAACGCCGCGGCGACCGCGGCGACTGCCGCGGCCCTGCTCACCGCACCCCAGTGCCCGGCGGGCGTGAGCACGGTGATTCTCGACGGATCGCAGGTGAGCTTGCAGATTCACGAATCCTGCGGCCACCCGGCGGAGCTCGACCGCGTGCTGGGGCACGAGGCCAACTACGCCGGCACCTCGTTCATGACCGTCGAGCAGTGCGGCCGCCTGCAGTACGGCTCGCCGCTGGTTCATCTGGTGGCCGACGCCACGGCCCCACGCGGTCTGGGCACCTTCGGATTCGACGACGAGGGTGTGCCGGCCCAGAAAGTGGACCTGGTGCGAAACGGACGCCTGGTCGGCTACCTCACCTCGCGCGAGACCGCGCCGCTGCTCGGACAGGGCTCGAACGGCACGATGCGGGCCGAATCATGGGCCCATCTCCCGATCATCCGCATGACCAACATCAACCTCGAGCCCGGGTCGGGGACGCTGGAAGAGCTGATCGCGTCGACCGAGGACGGCATCCTGATGGTCACGAACCGCTCCTGGTCGATCGACGACCGACGCTACAACTTCCAGTTCGGCACCGAGGTCGGCTGGGAGGTCCGTCATGGCCGGCGCGGGCGCATGCTCAAGAATTGCACCTATACCGGGGTCACTCCCGAGTTCTGGAACCGCTGCGACGCGGTGTGCGGTCCATCCGAATGGGAGATCTGGGGAACCCCGACGTGCGGCAAGGGGCAGCCGGCGCAGACGATGCGCACCGCACAAGGGGCGGCGCCGGCGCGTTTCCACGACGTCCAGGTGGGCGTCGGGTACGGCTCCTGAAGGCCCCGATGACGACCCGCGCCCCCGACGCCCTCGCTCCGCTGACGGGCGACGAGGCCCAGCACGTACTGAGCGAAGCGCTCGCGATGTCCTCGGCGGCCGAGGACGCAACCGCAATCCTGGAGTCGCGCGTCCAGGCTCTGACCCGCTTCGCGAACAACGAAATCCACCAGAACGTCGCCTCGCGGCAGCAGGCACTCACCGTCCGAGTCGTGATCGGACGCCGCTGTGGCGTCGCGTCGACCAGCCGCCTCGACTCGAGCGCGTTGCGACAGGTAGCCGACCGGGCACTGGCTCTGGCTCGGCTCACTCCCGAGGACGACGAGTTGCCGCCCCCGGCTCCCGCGGCGATGGTCGCGCCGCTCGAGCGGTTCGCCGCCGCCACCGCCGCCTGCACCCCGGAAGAGCGCGCTCAGGCCGTGGGCCCGGTCATGCAGGCGGCCGCCGCGGCGGGCTTGAACGCGGCGGGTGCGCTGAGCACGGAGTCGATCTGCCTCGCGTTGGCGACACGCGGGGGACGTTTCGCCTATCACCCCGAGACCTACGCCCATTTCACGTGCACGGTGCGCTCCGACGATTCCAGCGGCTGGTGCGATCGGCACCGGCGCGATTGGCGGGAGCTCGAGGCGGCCCCGCTCGGCGCCACCGCGATCCGCAAGGCCGAGCAGTCCCGCGTCCCGGTCGCGATCGAGCCCGGCGCCTACACGGTCGTGCTCGAGCCGAGCGCGGTCGCCGAGCTGGTGGCGTTCCTCGCCTGGCTCGGTCTCGGCGCGCAGAGCGAGCAGGAAGGGCGCTCGTTCCTCTCCGGCCGGATTGGACAGAGGATCGCCGGGGAATCGATCACGCTGGTCGACGACGCGACCGATCCGCGCGGCTTCGGCAGGCCCTTCGACTACGAGGGAACCCCGCGCCGGCGCGTGACCCTCATCGAGCGTGGCGTCGCCCGGGGCGTGGTGCACGATCGCCGCACCGCCGCGCGCGCCGGCGTCGAGAGCACCGGGCACGCGTGTGCGCCCCCGGCGGTCGAGGGGCCGCTCCCCTACGACCTGGTCCTCGGCACCGGCGATGCCACCATCGAGGAGATGATCGGTTCGACCGAGCGCGGGATCCTGGTGACCCGCTTCTGGTACAACCGCGTGGTCGACGCGCGGCGCACCATCGTCACCGGGATGACGCGCGACGGGACCTTCTTGATCGAGGGCGGTCGCATCACGCGGGGACTCAGGAACCTGCGTTTCAACGAGAACGTGCTCGACGTTCTCGCGCGCGCCGACGCAATCGGCCGGCACGCCGAGCCCACGGTGTTCGACTACGCGGGCAACTGCGTGATCGTCCCGGCGCTTCGGACGCGCGACTTCCGGTTCACGGGGGTCGCCCCATTCTGACCGCGCCGTGATCGGTGCACCGATCCCTCCCGGGGAGGCCGAGCGCGCTGCCACCCACGCGATCTGGACCTTTCCCTCGATTCTCACCAGCGCCTTCGTGGTCGCCTGGGGCGCCGAGGCGGCCCAGTTCTACGTCTCCCAGGGATTGGCGCTGGCTCTGCTCGCCTGGATCCAAGTGTTGCCGGAATTCGCCGTCGAGGCGGTCATCTCCTGGCATCGTGACGTTCCCCTGATGACCGCCAACTTCACCGGCGCCCTTCGGCTGCTCACCGGTCTGGGCTGGCCGATGATCTGGGTGGTTCACGCGGTTGCCCGATACCGCCGCGGCCAGCGCGAGGCGTGGCCTCCCATCCATCTCGAGGAGGAGCATGCCGCCGAGGTCGTGGGCCTGGTCCCGCCGCTCGCCTACTTCGCGTGGATCATCTTCAAGGGGACGCTCGATTGCTGGGACGCCGCGGTGTTGCTCGCCTTCTACGCCGGCTACCTGATCGTGCTGCAGCGAATCCCGCCCAAGGAGCACGAGGAAATCGAGGACGTGGCCGCGGTGTCGCGGGCGGTGATCCGGCTTCCCGGGCCCGGGCGTTGGCTCGCCATCGCGGGCCTGTTCGTGGCCGGAGGCCTGGGCATCGTCCTGACGGCCGGCCCGTTCCTCGGAAGCATGATCGGGCTCGCCACCGTGCTCGGGATCTCGCAGTTCGTGTTCATCCAGTGGGTGGCGCCGTTCCTGTCGGAGTTCCCGGAGTTCACGAGCACCGCCTATTGGGCCCGCAGCCGCGGCAAGGCGGGCATGGCGCTCATGAACATGGCATCGTCGAACGTGAATCAGTGGACCGTGCTGGCGGCGATGATCCCGATCGTCTACTCGCTCTCGCTCGGGCGCCCGGCCGCGGTGCCGCTCGCGGAACACCGGGTCGAGCTGATGCTCACCCTGCTGCAGAGCGCACTGGGAGTGGTGCTGCTCGCCAACTTCACGTTTCGCGCCTATGAAGCGCTGGGGCTGTTCGGGCTGTGGTTCGCGCAGTTCTGCGTGCCGCACTGGCGCGAGGAGATCTCGCTCCTCTACGGGCTGTGGCTGGCCATCGAGATCGCTTCTGCCACGTGGCGGCCGGGTCGGCTCAAGGCGTTCGTCGTGTTTCCCGGCCTATGGTCGTTGTCCGGACGCAAGAAGCGCTGACCCTCAGCGGCCACGCACGCGGCGCGCCCCGGCTCTCACCAGATCTTCCACGGTGGCCAGCTCGGCGACGCGCAGCGCCTTCATCGCGGCATAGCCGGTTCCCAGCGCGAGCAGCAGGCCCCCCGCCACCACCAGCAGCTCGACGACGATCCGGCCGTGCCAGGAGTCCCCGAGCAACGCCAGGCCGGCGAGCACCGGAACCACGCCGAGCGCGGCCGCGAGCAGCACGCGACCGAAGGTGTCGAGCATGCGGCGCGCCCCGAAGGGACCCACCCGCCGCCTGAGGTAGAAGGCCAATTGGAGCAAGTTGGCGATCGACGTCACCGAGGTCGCGAGCGCCAATCCGCTCGCGCCGAGCCCTAAGAAGCGGAGCGGCCCGACCAGCAGCAGGTTGAGGGTCACGTTGAGCGCGACCGCCACGAAGCTGGCCTGCACCGGGGTGCGGGTGTCCTTGAGGGCATAGAACGTGCGGGTCAGCACGCCCACCGCCGCGAACGCGGGCAGCCCCACGCAGTACATGACCAGGGCACTCGCGGTGCGCAGCGTATCGTCTGCGCCGAACCGCCCATGCTCGTACAGCAAAGCGATCGTCGGGCGCGCCAACACGGCGAGCCAGACCGCCGCCGGCACGGTGAGCAGGAACACCAGGCGCAGCGTGGCCGACAGGGTAGTCTTGAGGCTCAGCATGTCCTCGGCGACGGCCGCGCGCGCCAGCGCCGGGAGGCTCACCGTCGCCAGGGCAACGCCGAACACGCCGATCGGCAGCTGCATGAGCCGGAAGGCATACCATAGCCACGACACGCTGCCTTGCTCGAGCAGGCTGGCGATCAGGGTGCTGACGAGCAGGTTGAGCTGCGTGGCCGCG
>Ga0066710_100008055_pt1 | contig 10174 bp, 10 predicted proteins | sample GraSoiAngelo_159_FD_79666 | JGI IMG/M metagenome (GOLD analysis project Ga0066710, IMG submission 79666) | Grasslands soil microbial communities from the Angelo Coastal Reserve, California, USA - 14_1009_16_40cm | ecosystem: Environmental > Terrestrial > Soil > Grasslands | place: USA...
CTCGCTGTATACGGCCGATGAGATCGCGTACCAGCTGAAGGACTCGGGCGCGCGCTTCCTCCTCACCGTCCCGGGGTTCATGGACCGAGCTGCCGACGCGGCCGAGCGAACGGGGATCGAGGAGATCTTCGTCATCGGCGGCGAGGCGAGGGGGGCGACGCCGTTCGCTGAGCTCCTCCAGAGCGACGGCGAGGCGCCGAACGTCGACATCGATCCTCGAGAGGACCTCGTGGTGCTGCCCTACTCGAGCGGCACGACCGGGCTCTCGAAAGGAGTCATGCTCACCCACCACAACCTGGTGGCGAACCTCTGTCAGTTCGCGGGCAGCCACCACGTCTCCGAGGAAGACCGGATCGTCGCGGTCCTTCCCTTCTTCCACATCTACGGCCAGACGGTGATCATGAACAACGGTCCCTACCGCGGAGCGACGGTGGTGACCATGCCGAAGTTCGAGCTCGAGCCGTTCCTCCAGGTCCTCCAGGACCACCGGATCACCCGGGCCTACGTCGTGCCGCCGATCGTGCTGGCCCTGGCGAAGCACCCCGCAGTCGACAAGTACGACCTGTCGGGGCTGAGGTTCATCATGTCGGGAGCCGCGCCACTCGACGCCGGGCTCGCCTCCCAGTGCGAGCAGCGCCTGGGGGTCCAGGTCATCCAGGGCTACGGGCTCACTGAGACCAGCCCGGTGACGCACTGCACGCCCGACGACGATCGGGCCCGGAACAAGCCGGGATGGATCGGCCCGCCCCTCCCCAACACTGAGACCCGGGTCGTGGACTGGGGGACCGGGGAGAGCTTCGGCCCGAACCAGGACGGCGAGATCTGGGTCCGCGGCCCCCAGGTGATGCAGGGGTACTTGAACAACCGCGACGCCACGGCGCGGACGATCGATGAGGAGGGCTGGCTCCACACCGGCGACATCGGGCACGCCGACCAGGACGGCTACTTCACGATCGTGGACCGGCTGAAGGAGCTCATCAAGTACAAGGGCTATCAGGTGCCGCCGGCGGAGCTCGAAGCGGTTCTCCTGTCCCACCCAGCCGTGGCGGACGCGGCCGTGATCCCCAAGGCCGACCAGGAGGCCGGCGAGATCCCGAAGGCGTTCGTCGTCCGGAAGGGAGAGGTGGACGGCGACGCGCTGATGAGCTTCGTGGCCGAACGGGTGGCCCCGTACAAGCGGATCCGGGAGGTCGAGTTCCTCGAGGAGATCCCGAAGTCGGCTTCCGGGAAGATCCTTCGCCGGGTCCTGGTGGAGCGAGAGCGTTCGAAGAGGTAATCCGGGGCGGAGCGGCGTCGCCTGTACTGTGAACCGATGGAGGCTCGGCCGGATCCGTCGATCGACGAACGGGTCCGTTCGATGGCCGGCGCGGAGCCTGCGGAGTGGCGAAGGGTCCGTGGCGGCGGGTACACGCCGGCGGAGCGATGGATCGTCCGGTTCGCTGACGGCTCCTCGGCCTTCGCCAAGGCCGCGGTCGACGGCCTCACCGCGGACTGGCTCCGGGCCGAGCATCGGATCTATGACGCGCTCGAGGGCCCCTTCCTCCCAGCGATGTTCGGGTGGCAGGACGGCGATGTTCCGATCCTGCTGTTGGAGGACCTGAGCAGCGGCCACTGGCCGCCGCCCTGGCGTGAGGACCAGCCGGGACGCGTGCTCTCGACCCTCGAGGAGGTTCACTCGGCCACGCCGCCCGCCGGGCTGCCTCCCCTCGAGGCGTGGCGACCCCGCCTCACCTGCTGGATCCACGTGGCCGCAGACCCGGGATCATTCCTTGCCCTCGGTCTCTGCTCCAGTTCGTGGCTGGACCGGGCCCTGCCGGACCTGCTCGAGGCCGAGGCGAGGGCAGATCTGGGCGGCGACTCCCTGCTCCACCTCGACGTCCGCAGCGACAACATCTGTTTCGCGCGCGAGCGAACGCTGCTGGTGGACTGGAATCTCGCCTGCGTCGGCAACGCCAGTCTCGATGCCGTGGCCTGGATCCCTAGCCTGATCCACGAATGGGGCCCGCAAGCCGTATCGCTGTCCCCACATGGGCCGGAGCTCGCGACGCTGATCGTGGGCTACTTCGCCCACGGCGCGCGGCTTCCTATCATCCCCACCGCTCCCCGGGTCCGGAAGGTCCAGCTGGAACAGCTCATCGCCGGTCTGCCGTGGGTGGCCCGCCTCCTGGACCTGCCCGTGCCCGAACCGGTCGCCCGCTGACCGCCCCTTCCCGGATCGGTTCTTCACATTCTTGATCTGAGTTTGCGGTACCATCTCAAGAATATTGAGATTAGGCTCAAGGAAATGAAGATCGGCACCGATAGGGGGGAGGGAATGGAAGCGGGCTCGGAGGGGCGATGGCTGGAGCACTTGAGCGACGAGGACCTGGCCTTCCTGAAGCGGTTCCTGCTGTCGTCGGGAACGCTCAAGGAGCTGGCGCGGCAGTACGGGATCTCATACCCGACGGTGCGCCTTCGTCTGGACCGGCTCATCGACAAGGTGAAGCTGATCGAGGAGCGTCCCGACGCCGACCCCTTCGAGCTCAAGCTGCGCGCGATGTACGCCGAGGCGAGGCTGGACGAGGCCACGTTCCGCGAGCTGCTGCGCGCACACCGCGAGGAGGAACGAAGTGAAGAGCGTCAGGGTGTTCGCTAGGACGGTGCTCGTGGCTTTCGTGATCATGATCCCGGCGTCGGCCGCGCGGGCGGAGCCGGTGGTGGTGGACTGGTATCGGACGCCGCCGCTCTCGGGCACGGTCGAGGGCGACGCCGTCCGCATCCAATCGCCGGCCGGTGGAGGAGCGTTCCCGCTGATCGTCATCGAGAACCCTCCCGTCGGAGGCACGGACTACGCGATCGTCGGCAGGATCCGGTTCGAAGCCGTTCAGGGCAGCGGGTATCTGGAGATGTGGAGCGTCTTCGGGGACGGAACCCGCTACTTCTCGCGCACGCTCGGCGGCCGAGGTCCGCTTGCCCCGATCACAGGACGATCGGGGTGGCGGTCCTTCGAGCTGGGCTTCCATGCAGCCGGGCAATCGCCGGCCAGGCTCGAGGTGAACCTGGTGCTGCCGGGGAGCGGGACGGTCTGGGTCGGACCGATGCGGATCCAGTCGATCCGGGCCGGAGACGGGTCGGCAGGTTGGTGGTCGGGTCGAGCCGCCGGCCTCATCGGCGCGATCGGAGGAACGATCATTGGGATGCTCGGCGCGCTCCTCGGCGGGCTCACGTCCCGGCGACGAGCCAGGTCGTTCGTCCTCGGGGCCATGCTCGTCCTGGTCGTTGTGGGTGGGGCCTGCCTCGTGGCGGGCATGGCTGCCCTCGTCCTCGGACAGCCCTACGCCGTGTACTTCCCGGTCCTGCTCATCGGGGTGATCCTGTTGGCGGTGTTCGGGAACGGACGACGGGCTGCTCGCCGGACCTACGAGGACGCCGAGCTCAGGAGGATGCGAGCCCTGGACCTCTCTCGTCCGTGACCCGTTCGTAGAGCGAGAAATGGTTCGGGCTGGCCGAGATCAAGGGCACGTCTAGCCGGGGACCGGAACGGGCGGGAGCTTGGTCATCGCTGCGTCGACGTCGGCCTGACGGAACTCCACCTCCGGCAACCGCCCGGCCAGGTAATCGTCGTAGGCCTGCATGTCGAAGTGCCCGTGGCCGGACAGGTTGAACAGGATGACCTTTTCCTTCCCGGACTCGCGGGCCTCGATGGCCTCGTCGATCACGGCTCGGACCGCGTGCGCCGGCTCGGGGCCCGGGATGATCCCCTCGGCTCGAGTGAACTGCACGGCCGCCTCGAACACCGGGTTCTGCGTGTAGGCCCGCGCCTCCATGTGCCCGTGCTTGACCAGCAGGCTGAGCGATGGAGCGTCGCCGTGGTAGCGCAGCCCCCCGGCGTGCACCGGGGCCGGCACGAACTGGTGGCCGATCGTGTACATCGGGAACAGGGGAGTCATCTGGCCGGTGTCGCCGAAGTCGTAGGCGAACTTCCCCTTGGTCAACGTGGGGCAGGCCGCCGGTTCGCAGGCGATGAATGTTGTGTCGCGCTTCCCGTTCAGCCGGTCCTGCATGAACGGGTAGGCCAGCCCCGCGTAGTTCGAACCGCCTCCCACGCACCCGATCACCACGTCCGGGTACTGGCCGGCCAGGTCCATCTGCTTCCTGGCCTCCTGGCCGATCACGGTCTGATGCAGGAGCACGTGGTTGGCCACGCTCCCGATGGAGTACTTGGTGTCGGTGCCGGTCACCGCCGCCTCGATGGCCTCGCTGATGGCGATCCCCAGCGACCCCGGCGACTCGGGGTCACCCTCCAGGATCTTCTTCCCCGCCTCCGTGGTGGACGTGGGGGAGGGGCGGACCTCCGCGCCGAAGGTCTCCATGAGGACCCGCCGGTAGGGCTTCTGGTAGTACGAGGCCTTGACCATGAACACCAGGCACTCCAGGCCGAAGAAGGCGCAGCCCATCGACAGCGCCGAACCCCACTGGCCGGCGCCGGTCTCGGTGGTCAGCCGCTTCGTCCCCGCTTCCTTGTTGTAGTAGGCCTGGGCCACCGCCGTGTTGGGCTTGTGGGAGCCCACCGGCGAGGTTCCCTCGTACTTGAAGTAGATGTGGGCGGGGGTCTGCAGCGCCTTCTCCAGGCGCCGGGCCCGGTAGAGGGGCGTCGGTCTCCATAGACGGTAGACGTCCAACACGCCGCCGGGGATGTCGATGGTGGGCTCGGCGGAAACTTCCTGCTTGACGATCGACTCGGGGAAGAGCGCCAGTAGCAGGTCCGGCGTGACCGGCTCGTGGGTGCCGGGATGGAGGGGAGGAAGGGGCGGCATCCCCTGGGCCGCCATGTCCGGCAGGATGTTGTACCAGGCGGTGGGAACGTCGTCGGGCTTCAGGTTGAACTGGACAGCCTCCGCCATGGCTTGCTCCTTTCGACCGGGACGCGAGGTGGCTCATTGTAATGAGAGCGTGGCCTCGCGGCGGCGGTCCGGCCGGCCCGGTCGGCGGCGTCTTCCGCTTTCGGGATCGAGGGGCTATGCTGCGCCGTTCCGATCCGGACTCGGGAAAGGGGATGCGCAATGCGAAGGACGATCGTCGCCGTGCTCGTGACGGCATTCGGCCTGTTCACCGTGAGTGCTGTGGGCTCTGCCGGAGCCGCCGGCACTGCCCGGACCGGGATCGAACGGTGGCGTGAGGCGTGGGCCCGCTTGCAGGCCCGGGCCGTGTGGCGAGCCGAGCACCCGGGGAGGGCCCTGGCCCTGCCGAAGACCCAACAGCCTGCCTCCACGAAGGCGTGGACGACCGTGAAGCGGCTCCATCAGATCAGCCAGGACAACACGACGCCGCGTGACAACTCGGAGCCGGACACGCAGATCGAGCCCTACATCGCAGTCGAGCCGAACCACCCGAATCACATCGTGGCTGTGTTCCAACAGGGCCGGTTCCCCGACGGGGGATCCGTCGGGCCCGGATACGCCACATCGCAGGACGGCGGGAGGACGTGGGTCACCGACGAGTTCCCCAACGTGACCATCGATCGTGGCGGCAAGTGGGACCGGGCCTCGGATCCATGGGTCGCGTTCGGCCCGAAGGGCCGGGTCTACGCGGCGCTGCTGGTCTTCGACGACACGTGCCCCAGCGGGGTCGACGTGCTCCGGTCCGATGACGGCGGCATCACGTGGAACGACCCGGTGGACGCCCAGCTGGACACCAGCTGCTCGGTGTTCAACGACAAGGAGTCGATCTACGTCGACACGTTCCCGGCCAGCCCTCACTACGGGCGTATCTACATCGCCTGGGACCGGCTCGCCTCGGGACAGCCCATCCAGTTGAGGTACTCCGATGACAAGGGGAACACCTGGAGCGCCCTGAAGGGAGTCTCCGGGGGCGTTTCCGGGATCGGGGCCAACGTCATCGTCCACCCCGACGGCGCCGTCTCCGTCATCTACATCGATCTGAACAATGGGTTCGAGGTGGCCCAGACGTCCACCAACGGAGGCGACACCTGGGGTCCGATCGTCAACATCGGGCAGGATCGAGAGGGCTCGCCGCCCGACCAGCGGGTGAACTGCGGACTTCCGACGGCGGCCGTCGACCCGACCACCGGCAACCTGTACGTGGCCTGGTGCGATGTGCGGTTCCGCTCGGACGGGTTGAACGACATCCTGGTGTGGAAGTCCATCGACGGCGGGTCGACCTGGACGGGTCCGGTCAAGGCCAATCCCGACGTGAGCGGCAGCGGCATCAGCCACCTGGATGCGGGGATCGCCGCGCTCAACCACAACGTGTTCGTTTTCTATCAGACGCGTACCAAGACCGGGAGCACGTACTCGAATAAGGTCGGCACGTCGTTCGTGCACTCAGAGGACGACGGTGGCGCCTACATCAACGAGGTCGTCGTCGGGAGACCATCAGATCTCACGTGGGCCGCCCAGGCGGGCGGGAAGTTCCTCGGGGACTACCTGGGGATGGGCGTGTCGGCCAAGGGCGCCCACCCGGTGTGGTGCCGGTCGTTCAAGCCCCCCACGCCGCAGACTTACCATCAGACGACCTGGAGCGCGACGATCGTCCCCTAGCGATCCGGGCCGAATCGACGATGAGCCCACCCCGCGTGGCGGGGTGGGCTCATCCTCCCCGGGGCCACTCCTGGCCTTCCCACGGGTCGTAGTCCACCTCGAGCGGCTCCTGCGGTGGGCGTTGCTTCGGCGGGACGTTGCGAAGGTTCACCCGGATCCGCGTCCACGTAGTGCTCCGTCCTCGCATTGAGTCGACCAGAACGTCGGCCGGACCGAGCCGAGGCCATACGTTTGGATGGCGCGCCTTCCAGCGCTCCAGTCCTTCCAGGGCCTCGCTCTCGGTGGCCGCCCTGGCGATCTCGATGAGCGGCATGGTGGTCCGGCGACGCCCGGTGGGCCCGGCCCGCTTCCCCGGCGCGGGGGGCGGCACCACTCCTTGCCGCGCGCGAGGATCGGACAACGTCCTGCGCTTGGAGGGTTGGACCCGGGGCGGCTCCCCCGCCTGCTTGGCGAAGTGCGGCGGCCACGGCGCGTCGCCGAATCCCGCCGCCTCGTGCTGGCCGGCGAGTTCGAGGAGTGATTCGAGGGACCCGGGAGCGTCGTCGATGCCCGCCGACGGATCGACTTCGCGCCTGACTCTTTCGGGAACGGTGTCCATGGTGAAGGCGGCCGGGTCGCAGTCGGCGACCTCCTCCCACCGCAGCGGCGTGGAGACCCGCGCATCCGGGGTGGGCCGCACCGAGTAGGCAGAGGCCACCGTGCGGTCCTTGGCGTTCTGGTTGTAGTCGAGGAAGACGCCGCGGCGTTCCTCCTTCCACCACGCCGCTGTGGCCAGGCCCGGCATTCGGCGCTCCACCTCCCGGGCCAGGGCCAGGGCGGCCCGCCGCACCTCCGGGAACGACCAGCGCCGCTCGATCCGGGAGTAGATATGGAAGCCGCGCGATCCGGACGTCTTCGGCCATCCCACCAATCCGAAGTCCTCCAGAGCTTCCCCGGTTGCCAGTGCGACCTCTCTTACCTGGGCCCACGCGACCCCCGGCACGGGGTCGAGGTCGACCCGCAGCTCGTCGGGATGGTCCAGGTCGTCCGCGCGAACCGGGTGGGGGTTCAGGTCGATGCAGCCCAGATTGATGACCCAGGCCAGCTGCGCCGGGTCCCGGACCACGATCTCGTGGGCGGTTCGCCCGGACGGGAAGCTCAGCTCCACGGTCTCCACCCACTCGGGGCGGGCCGTCGGTGCACGCTTCTGGAAGAAGAACTCACCCTCCGCGCCGTTCGGATACCGCTTCAGCGCCATGGGGCGGCCTCCAACGCCGCGCAGGGCGCCGTCGGTGACCGAGAGGTAGAAACGTACGAGGTCCAGCTTCGTGCGGCCGATGCGAGGGAAGAAGACCTTGCCGGGATTGGTGATGGTCACCTCACGCCCGGCGACCTCGAGGATCTCCTCGTTCCTCGGCACGCGGACAAACATACGGCGGAACTCAGGGTCTGCCGAGCTCGTAATTAGGGCACATGGGGTGGACACGCTCGCTGGGACGAGGTCTGGTGATCGCCGGCCTGGCGCTCGTCGCCGGGTGCACGTCCTCCACGAATCCGCCGGGGCCGGCCCAGGGAACTGGGGCTCAGGGGAGCTCGGCGCCTGGTTCGCAGAGCGCGTCGCCCGTCTCGGCCCCGTTCCTCAGGACGTGCGACACGAGCGTGTACGGGGACCTGGGCAGCGATTGGCGGAAGGGTGGGCTGGCCGCCGGGCCGCTCACGTTCGTGGGGCTGGGCTCGGTCGGATCGGCGGCCGCGGACGACTTCGCGCCCCACGCCGGAAGGTATCGATCGATCAAGGCCCTGGCGGTTGTCGATCAGGGCGCCGACGTGACGGTATCAATCGCCACTGCGGATCTCGGCCACGCCGCGCTCATCTACGATCCGTCTTCCATCCGCGACGACGGCCTGTACGCGGTGAACGACGGTGAGTCGGCGGTGACGTTTCGATCCTGCGCCAAGGGCCAGAAGAACGCGCTCGGGTACGGCGGGCCGACCCAGTTCAATGGAGGCTTCGTCGTGGACGGGCCTCGGTGTCTCGCCGTCGACGTCGTCGCCTCCGGCAGGCCACCCCAGCGGTTGGTCATCTCCATGGGCCGCGGGCGCTGCCCGATCTCCGGCTGACCCGAGCCGCCGGTCTCAGGCCAGAAGCTTCTTCAGGTTGACGGTCGCGGGGATGGTCAGCTGCTCGAACGTGCAGCTCTCGGCCGGCTTGTCGGGTCGCCACCGCACGAACCGGGAACCGTGCCGGATCCGGTGCCCGGTGACCTGGTCGAAGGCCACCTCGCACACGAGCTCGGGCCGGAGCTTCTCGTAGGACAGGTCCTTCCCGTGAGCCCACCGGCTCATCGGAGCGATGCCCGGCGGCGGGTCCTCGGATGTCTCGTCGCGGTACGGCTCGAGGAACGGAACCAGTTCGCGCCGGGCGGGCTGGGTGAAACCGGAGGTGAACCCAACCTGCCACAGCTCGCCGTCCGGCCCGTACAAGCCGAGCAGGAGCGAGCCGACTGCTTCCCCTTTCAGGTCCTTCGCCCAGCGAAAACCGATGACCACGCAATCAGCCGTTCGCTCCCGCTTCACCTTGATCATCTCGCGCTCCCCGGACCGGTATGGAGCGTCCAGGCGCTTCGCCACGACCCCGTCCAGGCCCTGCACCACGAACGACTCCAGCCACTTCGACGCGAGCTTGCGACCTTCCGTACATGGGCTCGTTTAGAGGGGAGGATCGGCGCCGCCCATCACGGCCTCGAGCCCCGTACGCCGGTCGCCCAGCGGCTTGGCCCGGAGGTCCTTCTCCGCCCGAGCCAGCAGGTCGAAGGCGATGAAGGACGCCGGTGTCTCCCGAGCGAGCCGGGCCACTCGAGAAGCCGCCGGATGGATCCGCTGGAGCAGCGCGTCGAAGTCCAGCCCCTTCCCGTCGCCGGTAAACACCACGATCTCCCCGTCGAGGACGAATCGCCGCTCCCGCAGGGACTGGGCGGCGGCCACGATCTCGGGGAAGTACCGGTTGAACGGCAGCTCCTTGCGACTGGAGATGTACACGTCTTTGCCGTCGCGGAAGCAGATGGCTCGAAATCCATCCCACTTCGGCTCGTACTGCCAACCCGCCCCGGAAGGAAGGGCGTCGACGTGGCGGGCCTCCATGGGTGCGAGCGGTGGCTGGAAGGGCAGCTTCATGGCCCCGGCATGCTACCCTCTCGTTCCGAAGGCGCGGCGATTGCGCCTTGCTCTCACCGTCCTACCTCGTGCGATACGGCGGCCCTCGCCGATCGTGCGCGGCCGAAGGAGCGCAGTTGGACGAACAACAGGGAGGCAAGACCGTGTGGCAGGGCCGGATCGGCGAGGCCCCGCTGCGCGTCGACATGCTGCCGTCCGGGCGCATCTTCGCTTCCTGGTCGATCAAGGGGAACGAGCGCAGGGCCGTGGTCGAGACCATCCAGCAGCTCGAGCAGCGGGTGTTGTTCCAGCTGATGCTGGGGGCCGGCCCAGACATGGACGCCACCGCCCGCCAGGTCATCGGCGCGGTGATGGAGGGCAAGGAGGGCCTGCCCGACCCGACCAACGCACCCCGCCCCCCCCGCAAGAAGCGCGACGGCCGCCGGGGCCCACCCCGGTCCCGCCGCCGTCGGTAGCCCCCTTCAGATCCCCAGCTCCCGCAG
>Ga0066710_100008056_pt1 | contig 10173 bp, 9 predicted proteins | sample GraSoiAngelo_159_FD_79666 | JGI IMG/M metagenome (GOLD analysis project Ga0066710, IMG submission 79666) | Grasslands soil microbial communities from the Angelo Coastal Reserve, California, USA - 14_1009_16_40cm | ecosystem: Environmental > Terrestrial > Soil > Grasslands | place: USA...
AGCGTCTGAATCCAAGGCACGCTCTCGACGAACTGCATCTGATCCGCATTGTCAAAATTGAACCAGAACCATAGCGGAACCGAGAGCAGAAAGCCGGCGATCATCACGAAATTCGACCACCACTTGATCAGGCTCGCGTCCTCTTTTTTAAGGAAGACGAGAACAAACACGCCTACCAGTGGCCAGAAGACGAGAATGCTCAGGATATGCTGCTGGAAAAATTGCATTTTAAACTCCAGTCCGATTTCGAATTGCGAATTTCGAATTTCGAATTTGGCCTGCGTGCGTTAAATAAATTCGCATTTCGAAATTCGAAATTCGAAATCTTCATGGGTTTCCCCACCACACGTAACCAATAAAGATCAAGACGCCGAGGATCATGACCAGCGCGTAATTCTGCACATAACCGGTCTGGATCAGGCGAATCGGCCAGCTCACGGTCTTAATGAAACCGCCGATGAAACGGACCAATCCGTCAACGATCCATCGATCCCACCAGCCGGATCCAACGGCGCTGCCCACAGTTGCGGATGCCGAGAAATTCACGGCTCCGTCAACCACCTTTGCGTCAAATCTCCACAAACCGGTGCCAGTGTCCTTCGCCCGATTCACGAAGAGCGCATCGTAGAGTTCATCAACGTAATACTTGTTGAGCAAGACCGGATAAGCAGCCCCGTACTGCGCCACCTCACGCCGTTCCTCCCAACTGCGCTTGCAATACTTCGAATATGCAAGACCGAATCCGATCAGGCCCACGATAACCGCAACGCCGGCCATGCCTGCTTCGGCTACATGGCTGTACTCGGCTTCGGGAGCACGCGGGATCGGTAGGGGTTCAAACACCGGCTCCAAAAAATGTTCAAATGCGTTCGTACCGCCCAGCCAAACCGGGATTCCGATCCAACCGGATACCACCGCGCCAATGGCAAGGACGATGAGCGGCACCGTCATCGACTTTGGCGACTCATGGATATGCTGCTCGGTGTGGTGATCGACCCTCGACTCGCCGAAGAACGTCATAAAGAGAAGCCGGAACATGTAAAATGCCGTCATTCCCGCGACTGCGGCCCCCATCAGCCATAGAATCACGTGGCCTTGACTACTGGAAAACGCTTTCCACAGAATCTCATCTTTGGAGAAGAACCCCGCTAGTGGTGGCGCTCCCGCAATAGCCAGCGTTCCAACAAACATCGTTTTAAAGGTCGTCGGAATCCGATTCTTCAATGCTCCCATCCGGCGCATGTCCTGCTCGTGGTGCAATGCGTGGATCACACTGCCGGAACCGAGAAAGAGCAGGGCCTTGAAGAACGCATGCGTCATCAGATGGAAGATACCCGCTGCGAACGCTCCAACCCCTAGGGCGAGGAACATATAGCCGAGCTGGCTGACCGTGGAGTAAGCGAGCACGCGTTTGATATCGTTCTGCACGAGTCCTATCGAAGCGGCGAAAAACGCGGTCAGCGCGCCGATCACGGCAACGGCGGTCATCGCCTGAGGCGCCATTTGATAAATGAAATTGCTCCGCGCAACCATATACACGCCGGCGGTGACCATCGTTGCGGCATGGATCAGGGCGCTAACCGGCGTCGGTCCTTCCATCGCGTCCGGCAACCAGGTGAAGAGCGGAATTTGTGCAGACTTCCCCGTTGCTCCCACGAACAGCGCCAGCGCGATTCCAATCAACAGAGGATCGCTCACATGGAAGCGTCCTGCGGTTATCCCCTCGCGAACCGCCTCGCTGACTCTTGTGAACTCCAACGTTCCGAAGGTGACGAAGATGAGCATAATGCCGATGGAGAAACCCCAGTCTCCAACCCGGTTCACCACGAATGCTTTCTTTGCAGCGTCGCCGGCGCTTTTCTTATGAAAGTAGTACCCGATCAACAGGTAGGAACAGAGGCCCACGCCTTCCCATCCGACAAACATCATCAAATAGTTGTTGCCGAGCACAAGCATGAGCATTGAGAACATGAACAGGTTGAGATAGGCGAAGAATCGGTAGAAGCCATCCTCTTCGTGCATGTAGCCGGTCGAATAGACGTGAATCAGGAAACCGATGCCGGTCACGACCAGAATCATGACTGCCGATAGCGGATCCAGCAGGAAACCCCAATCCACGGAGAACGACGCCACACCACCCTTCGTATGCGCAAGCCCGGCATTCATCCATTCGTAAAGCTTTACCGTGTGCGAGCGGTGCTCCGGCTCCAACTGAAGAAGCTGAGCGAAAGCCCCGGCCGAAAAGACGAAGGAAATCAGAACGGCGCCGCACGCAATAACGCCGACCGCGGTCTTGGACATTCGCTTTCCGAACAATCCATTGATCGCGAAACCCATTGCCGGAAACAGCGGAATCAGCCAGATGAGATCTAAAAAGTTCATTGGCCCCCTAAAATCCGAAATCCGCAATTCGAAATCCGAAATCCCCTATTTACCACTTCATCAGATCGATTTCGTTGATGTTCATGGTTTCCTTGTTCTTGAACATCGCAATCACAATCCCAAGGCCCACCGCAGCCTCCGCCGCAGCCACCGTAATGACAAAGATGGCGAAGACCTGACCGGTCACCTGTTGCAGCCGGTTGGAAAAAGCAATCAGGTTGATATTCACGGCATTCATCATCAGTTCGATCGACATCAAGATGATCATGATATTCCGCCGTGTCAGAACGCCGATCACGCCGATCGTGAATAACGCCACGCTGAGTAGCAAGTAGTGATAGATGGGTACCATGTTGGGGGATTTCGGATTGCGTGTCATTCGGGAACCCCCTGCCGCCTTCGGCGGCTGTCCCCCCCTTTGCAAGGGGGAGAATGTAATGTCCCCCTTGCAACGGGGGACGGCCGCGAAGCGGCAGGGGGTTCCCCGAATTACACGAAATCCGAAATTTCCCTTCTCCTATTCCACCGGCGTCCTCTTCTTCGCCAGAACGACAGCGCCGACGATGGCGACAAGCAGCAAGATGGACGCAATTTCAAACGGCAGCAAATACGTCGTATACAGGGCGGTGCCGACCTGCTCGGAATTGCCCGCAATGGCAACCGCCGACGGCACTGCAGGCGGAAATATGAATGATTCCCTGCCCCGGCTTAGGCCATAGATCAGTTCCGCGATCAGTAATCCAGCGGTAACCAGCGCAATCGTCCACTGCCGGTTGAATTGGCGCTCATGTGCCGACCGTTCGACTGCGATCAGCATGATGACGAAAACAAACAACACCAGGATTCCACCGACATACACGATCACCTGAACGCCTGCGAGGAACTCCGCGTGGAGCGTGAGAAAAATGCCCGCAACCGCAAACAAAGTTGCTCCCAAAAACGCGGCGCTATGAACGACGTTGTTCCGTGTGATGACAAAAATGGAGGAGACGACCGCGATGGCTGCGAATATGTAAAAGAGAATTAGTTCTAGCATCAATCTGATTTCGAAATCCCTATTTTCTGTACACCACCGGCTGGTTACCTTCTTCGAGCTTCTGCCGATCCCACTTCATGTCCCTCCGGTCGTACATACCCAGCTCAAAATCCTGAGTGAGCTCCAGGCAAGGCGTCGGGCACGCATCCTCGCACAAGCCGCAGAACATACACCGCGAAATGTCGAAGGTAAAGGTCGTGAGCGCTTTCTTCCCGGCAGAATCGCGCTCCCATCCGACTTCGATGCAGTGCTCCGGACAAGCCAGCGAGCAAAGGTTGCAGGCAATGCATAGTGTTTCGCCGTTATCCGGATCGTTGTTCAATCGCGGCGCACCGCGGAATCGCTCGGCGATTTTGGGCCGGACTTTCGGATATTGCTCGGTGTAATTCAGCGAAGGACGCTGATATGAAAATGTCAGGAACAATCCCTTGATCAAGTCGACCATGAAAATCTTTTTTAGGAGAGAGAGTTCCGGACGTTTGACCTTCATCTATTTATCCTTTGAGAACCAACACAAGAATCGCTGTGACGATGACGTTTGCCATCGCAATTGGCAGCAGCCACTGCCAACCGACCTTCATGAGCTGGTCATATCGGTATCGCGGCCAGGTCCAGCGGAACCAAAGATACGCATACAGGAACACCACCACTTTGGCAGCGAACCACAGCACGGGGTGAATGAAGTCGAGAAAATGCAGCGGGATCCCCAAGAATGTTTCGACATTCGGAAAAGGCCGCAGCCAACCGCCCCAGAAAAGAGTCACCGCCATGCACGAGGCCACGATCATGCTGGCATATTCGGCCAAAAAGAACAGCGAAAACCGGAAGCCGCTATATTCCGTGTGAAAACCCGCCACCAACTCCGATTCGGCCTCCGGCAAATCAAACGGCGCCCGGTTTGTTTCGGCCAGCGCACACACGAAGAAAAGCAAAAAGGCCACAGGTTGCAGAAAGACATACCAAAACCCGCCGTTCTTTTGCGCTTCCACAATCTGGACCAGACTCAGCGAACCCGCCAGCATCAGCACGCCCATGATCGAAAATCCAAGCGCTACTTCGTAGCTCACCATTTGCGCAGCCGATCGAAGCGCGCCCAGCAACGGGTATTTGCTGTTTGAAGCCCAACCGCCAAGAATGATGCCGAGAATGCCGACCGACGAAATCGAAAGCACGTAGAGCACACCGATATTCAAGTCCGTGATGTACAAGGAGACTGGCCGGCCAAAGACGCTGACGGTTGGGCCGAAAGGAATGACGGCAAACACGATAAACGCCGGAATCAGCGTTATGATTGGCGCCAACGTGAAAATCCAACGGTCTGCTCGATCAGGCACAATGTCTTCCTTGAGCATCAGCTTGAGACCGTCCGCGATCGGCTGAAGCAATCCGTACGGACCCACGCGCATCGGTCCAAGCCGAACCTGTATGAAGGCAGCGACTTTTCGTTCGGCCAATGTGAGGTAAGCCACCACACCCGACACGATCAAGAACACCACGAGGATCTTGATGAACGGGATTAAAACGTAATCGATCGCAAATTCCATGCTTCAGCCATTTCGAATTGCGAATGAAGAGAAATAACCACGAAGACACAAAGACACAAATAAGAATTCTTGTGTCTTTGTGTCTTCGTGGTTAATTTCCCTCACCTATCTATTTCGCCCAATACAATATCCAGGGTTCCGATAATCGCGACGACGTCCGCCACCATGTGCCCCGCCACCATTTTCCGCAAAGCCTGGAGATTCACGAATGACGGAGGTCTCACGCGAGTGCGATATGCCTGTGTGCTGCCGTCGCTGACGATGTAGTAGCCAAGCTCGCCCTTTGGCGCCTCGATCGAGTGATAAATATCCCCGACCGGAGGCTTGATGATCTTCGACATCTTCGCCATCAGCGGCCCATCGGGAATCTTCTCGACAGCCTGGGCGATAATGCGAGTGGACTGCCGCATCTCTTCCAGCCGGACCATGTACCGGTCGTAAGTGTCGCCGACCCCGCCAACCGGAATATCAAAGTCAAAATCCGCATAAACCGCGTAGGGCTTGGCCTTGCGTAGATCCCATTGCACTCCCGAGCCGCGAAGGGATGGCCCGGTCACGCCGAGATCGATGGCATCTTTGCCGGAGATCACGCCAACGCCCTTGGTGCGGCCGATCCAGATTCGGTTTTCAGTAAGCAGCGTTTCGTATTCGTCGACCTTGGTTGGAAACCCCTTGATGAATGTGCGGACCTGATCCTGAAAGCCCTCGTAAATCTCGTACTGCGTCCCGCCAATGCGAAACATGTGTGTCGTCAGGCGCGCGCCGCAGTAGTTCTCAAAAATCTTCAGGATTTCCTCTCGTTCGCGGAAGCAATAGAGAAAGACGGTCACCGCGCCAAGGTCGATCGCATGGGTCCCTAGCCAGAGCAAATGGCTTGAAATCCGGTTCAGTTCGGTCATGATCACACGGATGTATTGGGCGCGCGGCGGTGCAGTCAGGCCAAGCAGTTTCTCAACGGCTTCGCAATATCCGAGGCAGTTGGAAACTGCGGCGATGTAGTCCATGCGGTCCAGCGTAGGAACATATTGGGCGTAGGTTTGGGCCTCCGCCAGTTTTTCCACACCGCGGTGCAGGTATCCAATCACACACTGCGCATCGATGACGCGTTCGCCGTCCAGCTTGAGCTTCACCTGCAGCACACCATGCGTGGAGGGGTGCTGCGGGCCCATGCTCACGGTTATTTCACTCGCATCGAATAATGTTTCTTTGGTCTCCATAAATCGGGTTAATCGCTGGGCGTGATGTAGCCGGGATCCTCGTCCCGAGCTTCCCCGACGTAGTACTTCTGTCCGGAATCAATGCCCAGATGTTTTCGCACCCATTCCACGTCCTGCAGACGGATGTCGTAATCCTTGCGCAGCGGATGGCCCACCCAGTCTTCGGGCAGCAGGATGCGCGTGAGATTGGGATGGTTCGCGTAGCGGACTCCGAACATGTCGTAGACTTCGCGCTCCAGCCAGTCGGCCGTCGTCCAGACCGGAACGGCGCTTTCAATCACTTCCCATTCCTTGATTCGCATCTTCAGGCGAACATGCTCGTTCTTGCTAAACGAGTACAGGATGTAAACGATCTCGAATTGCTCGTCCTTCGGCCAATGAACCGCTGTCTCGTCGACAAGATAATTGAACGGAACGATGTCGTTATCGCGGAGAAACGTCAGGATCTCGACGATTCGGTCTTTCTTTAGCTCAATCTGGTTCTGGCCAATGAAGCGGTAGGCCTTAACAAACTGATCCCCAAACCTTTCCTTGATCGCATCGACCAACGGGCTGGACCAGGGTTCTTGCACCGGTCCTTTGGGTTTGGGGGCCGCAGCCGGCGATGCCGGCTTCGTCCCCGGCGGGGGCGGTGGCGGTTTGGGAACGGCTGCTTTAGGCTCCCCCGGTTGGGCCGGTTGGGCCGGTTTCGGAGGTTCAGCCGGTTTTCCAGTCTGCTGCGTATCTTTTTGTTCTTCTTCTGCCACTTTTTAAGCCGGCCATCCGTGGCTGTGCTCGAACCACCGATGGCGAGCGATCCAGTTTTTGTCTCGGAAGGGGACCAGGCTCGAAGAGCGCCGGAGCGCCACGTTACACAAAGACGTGGATTCAACCACATCGGTCAAACCGTGTCAACGCTGCTCTACTGCGCGACCTGTCATAGTAACGCAAAGAACAACCGCATTACCATAGCGGGTACGAGAACCCCAATCCGTCGATAAGAGGCGTCGGCGCTCCCATGGACGGGTTGAGCGCTTTGCCATGGACGGCCCGCTGGTGTCAAGGTACCTTACCTTGCGAGAAACACTGTGAGACAGTTTACGACTTTCGGAATTCAGTTCCTTTGGCATCGACGACTACACGATTCGAGTCAATCGATAGCAAATGCTACATAATCATGTATAAGTTTATATATGAAGAACGTACAGATTACTATTGATGAAGAAACCCTCTCGCGTGTGGATCGGATTGGAAAACCCCTTGGTCTCAATCGCTCGGAAATCGTGCGGCAGGCACTCCGCGAATGGCTTCATCGACACGCCGTTCAAAGTTTCGAACAAGAATGGATTGCGGCTCTTCAGAAGAAACCGGACGAGAACTCCCGCGCTGAAGATTGGATGGGGGTTCAGACCTGGAGTAGGAAATGAATCGGGGCGATGTTTGGCAGTTGGATCTGGGCGGGCGGGCCGCAGGGGGACGAGGGGTCTGACCCCTCGTCCCCCTGCGGCCGTGTGGTTCCTTCCCAGGAGCGGGTCAACGCCTAGTGGAGATCTTTCAGTGTCACCTTGATTATGTCAAAGGACAGTCTCCCCATGGATCGGACATCATCAAACAAAGTAGCGATCTGGTAGGTCACCAAGAAGAAAAGGGGATAGAAGAAGCTTGGGTATTTCTGCTCCCATTTCAGGCCGGCGCGCGAAATCGCCCGTTCAACAGTTGACCTGTTCACCAGGTATGCTGTAGCCACGCCTATGAACATGCCCGCAATTATGTCGGTAGGATAATGAAGACCTAGATAGATACGGGGGAGAGAAACGACGAAAAAAGCATGAATCAGAGCCAACACTCCGATAAATCGAGAGACCATGAGAAGGCCCGTTGCGAGCGCGAATACTAAGGCGGCGTGGTCGCTCGGAAATGAGCTCCAACCGGATAGCTCCTGTGGGCTCTGGAAGTATGGAACCTGAAAAGTAATCAGAGGGTTGTCGATGGGCCTCGCGCTGAACGGTAGCGTAAGCGCCAGAGACCTGCCAATGAATACCGAAACGAATGCCGCTAGTATCGTCGCAAGAACGCGCTCCCGAGTTCGTTCTTTATCCCCTTTGCTTCTAAACCAAGCCCACCATAGCAGCGTGACCAGCACCCCAGCTTTGATCAGGGTGTTCGAAGCTACATATGTGACAATCTCGTCAAATGTTGGCGATCGGCGAGCGAATCCGTTAAAAAACGTAATTATGCTGAAGTCAAACCAATTCGGCATCGAACTGGACATCCTGAACTTGAAATCAGCCTGCTCTATAAATCTTACAATCAAAATCGTAAAAAAAAGCCAACAAAAAACTGGATAGTGGGCCAGTTGGCAAAAAAATAAGAATTTCCCGACTGTAGCGGCGGTCTATTTAGCGGCGGGCATTTACCCCATATGCCGGTTATAAATCTTCTCCACCGTTTCAAGCGTGTCGGCCTCAGTGACCCTCTTGTCTTGACGAATCCGCACGATACGCGGGAAGCGCAGCGCGTAGCCGCTTGCATGGCGATCGCTCTTCTGGATACCGTTGAAAGCGACTTCGATGACGACCACTGGTTCGACCAGCCGGAAGCGGCCGTAGTCCTGGACCGTGTGTTGCTTGAAGAATTCGGTCATTTCGGCGATTTCGACGTCGGTGAGGCCCGAGTACGCTTTGCCAATATTCAACAATTGGCCATCGTGCTGGACCGCGAATGTGTAGTCCGATAGAACCTCGCGCCGGCGGCCGTGACCGAACTCCACGCCTGTTACGACCACGTCCAGTGTGGCAAGCGCCTTCTTCCATTTCAACCAGCTCATGCCGCGCTTGCCTGGAAGGTAAAGCGAGTCGGCGTCCTTCAGCATCAGCCCTTCATTGCGGCGCAGTGCGGCCTGCTGGAACAGCGGATCGAGTCCAGTCCTTTCTTCAAGCAACAGGAAAGGCGCAATGCGCAACGGTTCCGGCCACGGAATGGCTTCGATCATTGCCTTTCGATGCCGCAGAGGCTCGTCCATTAGATTGCGTCCTTCAAAGGACAGCAGATCAAAGATCATGAATGCGGCTGGAATCCCGGCGACAAGGCCGGCCGGGGGTTTCTTGCGGCCAAGCCGCTTCTGAAGCAGACCGAACGGGAGGGCCTGGTTGTCTTTGAATGCGACGATCTCACCGTCGGCAATCAGAGAGACCGTCAGCTTTCTGGCGGCTTCAACAATCTCCGGAAACTGATGTGAGACTTCGTCGAGGGTGCGGGAATGGTGTGCGGCGCGCGAAGTATCCAGGTGGAGCTGGCCTCGAATGCCGTCGTACTTATCTTCCACATAGAAGGCGTTGGGAAGTGTGGCGAAGATTTCGTCTTCGGTTTCGGCCGGCGTGGCCAGCATGAACTTCACCGGCCGGAACATGCGAAGCGAGACCTGGTCGAGCTCGCCGCGTTTGGCCAGGACAGCGGCTTCGCCGATATCCCCAAGAATCATGTTCGCCCGCCGGATCGCATCGGCCGGACGATCGAAGGCTTTAGCGATGGCTTCTTCGACAGTGTTCTCTTTCAGGCCGATGCGTAGATCGCCTGTAATGATTTTGATGACGTACTTGGCCTCGGATGGTGCAAGAGAACGGAAGAGGTTCAGGACGGCGGCCATTTTGTTTGAAGCGCCGGAGAGTTTAACGAGGTCCGCGAGTTTGGCCTGAACGCCCGCGGGAGTGAGACGCTCACCCACCGCGCGCTCCGGCTGGAGAGATGGGCTACGGAGCAGCTTTTCCGCAAGTTCCCCGAGATCGCCTCGATCGAGGTAGATCCGGTGAATTGTTTCGTCCGAAGCCCCCGAGATTTGCTGAATGCCGTCGATGAGTGCGGACCACCCGACGTTGAGTGTCCGAGCGTCCGTCAGCGGGAAGGGCCGGCCCGTGAAGAATACCGCGGCAGCGCGCAGATCGCCCTGGTTGAGATCGCGTAAGTACGACGCGAGAAACGAAATCTTCTTCAGTTTAGATGGGGTCGCGGCGATCGA
>Ga0066710_100008058_pt1 | contig 10172 bp, 11 predicted proteins | sample GraSoiAngelo_159_FD_79666 | JGI IMG/M metagenome (GOLD analysis project Ga0066710, IMG submission 79666) | Grasslands soil microbial communities from the Angelo Coastal Reserve, California, USA - 14_1009_16_40cm | ecosystem: Environmental > Terrestrial > Soil > Grasslands | place: USA...
ACGGTGAGAGCGGGATGAACCACATCAGCCAGTCCAGCCGGAAGTGGTAGGGCGCGACCTGCGGGCTCGTCCGGCCAACGTCGCCGGGCTTCCCTCGGAATCCGTATTCGCGCCATCCGGACTCGTCGGCCGGGTCGCCCGCGGTTCCCTCGACGACGACCTCGTCTCGCGTTCGTCCGACGGTTCCGAAGGCGCCGTATGTGTTGACGAGGTGGAACGGGTCGAATGACACGTTCATCAGCTGGCCCGGGCTCGCCATGTTCCGGACCGGGAACCAGCTGAGGATCGCGACGAGCAGGACGAGCGCGATCAGAGCGGCTGTAAACCAGACCGGCGTCGGGGCGAACACCGCCGTCGGCACCCCGAGCCCCAGGGCGTCGAGCACGCCTCGGGGAACGACGGCGTCGCCGATGGCGGCGGCGATGGCGACGATCGTGACCCAATTGAGCCAGGCGTAGTTGCCGGAGACGACGAGGTAGAGCTGCGTCGCGATCATCAGGGTCGCCGCGAGCGACGCGAACGGCTGCGGCAGGAACAGGCCGAACGGCAGCACGAGCTGGGCGACGAAGTTGCCGAGGACTTCGACACGGTGGAACGGCGCCGGCAGCTGATGGAACAGCCAGCTGAGGGGGTTCGGCAGGGGCTGCGTCTCATGATGCCAATCCATGCACGTGAGGTCGCGCCAGCAGCGGTCACCCCGAAGCTTGATCAGCCCGGCGCCGAACTCCACGCGGAACGCCAGCCAGCGGAACAGGAGGATCGTCGGCCAGGGCGGGGCGATCTCGTCGTTGCCGAGGAAGATCGCGAGGAAGCCGGCCTCCAGCAGGAGCGTCTCCCACCCGAACGCGTAGAAGGTCTGGCCGACGTTGACGATCGACTGATAGAGAACCCAGAGAGCGAACCAGCCGAGCATGGTCACCGGCAGCGGGGCGCGTTCGAGGATTCCGATCACGAGCAGGAGCGCGATCGTCGCGCCGGTAACGGCGACCGCGACGAGCCTCCGATCCGAGTATCCGAGGTGGAAGAGGCTCGGCGATTCGAGGAAGGTGCGATCGGCCAGGTGCTGGCGGACCGGGAGGAGGCCTCGCTCGCCGAGAAGCGCGGGGAACTGGTCGAGTGCGACAACGAACGCGATCAGATAGATCGCAGCGATCCCGCGCTCGAGGAGGAATCGGGCGAGCTGCTGATCGGGAGCAGTCAAATCGAGCATCTGCGAGAGCTCCGCGCCACAGCCTTGGCCGCGGCGGTGCCAAACCGTCATGCGGGCGTCGTTCGCCGGTGGCGGTCACGTGTCAACCTGGCGGGGGTCGTCGAATATGAGTGCTTGTCCGAAGCGCAAGGAGTGTGGCGCCCCCGGACGGACTCGAACCGCCGACGCAGGCCTTAGGACGGCCTCGCTCTGTCCACTGAGCTACGGGGGCGCGGGCCCCATCGTAGCGCGCCACTCCGGGCGGGAGCCGGAATCTGTCAGAAGACACTTAGGCGGTCGTTACCCGGACGCGTTCGCGCTCCAGGAGTCGGGCCACGCACGGGCAAGCCGGGGATTCGTGTCATACGACCACCCAGGAGGGCAGTTGAACGGATCGATCGCGCTTAGTGACCGGGTGAATGCCGCCTGACAGAAATGTGCGCGCGAGGGCGCGGCGACGCGGCCGCGCCGAGTTCAGCCGATGCCGACCAGGTTGATCCCGACCATCCGGTGATAGTGCGAGAGGTACGTCTCGCGATGGATCACGCGGCCGGACCCGTCCCGCACGATTCGCGTCACCGACACGTCCTTGCCGTCCACCGGCCACTCGGTCCGCTCGCTCGTGCCGGCCTTCATCGCCGTCGTCTTCACGACCGTATCGTAGCCCTGCACGACGTTCCAGACGATCGGCCGGGTCAGCGTCACGGTCCGGCCGTTGGGCACGGACCAGATCTCGAACCGGACGATTCCCGGTGAGGCGAAGCCGCGGATCAGGATCGCGTTCGGCGTGTCGTTGCGGAAGCGCATCGTCTGCGATCCGGAGACGGTCGCATCGAGGCCGAGGGGATAACGGGTGATGTAGTACCAGTGCGGCTGACGGGCGTCGATCTCCAAGCCAGCGCGCAGGGCCGCGTTGAACAGCGTCGTCGACGCCGCGCAGATCCCACCCGCGAGCGCTTTTCCTTCGACCGAGTGGCCGCCCACGATCGCCCCGCCGAGCCGATAGCCCGTCCGGAAGCTGACCTCGCCGAGCGCTGCCCAGAAGTCGAACCCCTGGCCTGGCTGGACGACGGTCCCGTTCAACGTCCGCGCCGGGATCGTGATGTTCGCGGCGAAGCCGTTGTGGTCCGACGGCGTGTAGTAGGTGGTCCAGCCGCCGACCTTGACCATCAGCGGTGCGGTCTTCACGACGTCCGCCGTCGTCGTCTTCGGCAGGACCGCGACGAGCGGCAGCTTGATCCGCGTCGGGGGCTCGCCGCTCGCACGGCTCTGGAGCGCCTCGACGACGCGGTCGACGGTCGCGTCGATATCCAGCTCGCGACCGGCGCTGTCGGCCATGGCCCCCACGATCCGGCCGTGCTTGTCGCGCAGGAACGCGGCGTCGTGGACCGGTCGGGCGACGCGCTTGCCGATCGATGTGAACGCCGCGGGGATCTTGCGCTCGTCGAGGACCGGCCGATAGACACCGTCGACCCAGGCGAACGAGATCCAGGTTCGGATCCGTGCGCCATAGATGGTCCAGGCGTCCGAGCCGTTCGTCACGACCAGGTTACGGGTCATCCTCTGCGCCGAAAGGCGGACCGCGTCCGCCACCTCGGTCGTGAGGATCGGCGCGACGCGCATGACCGGCGCCGTCACCCCGGCGCCACCGATCGTCGCCGGGTCGCGCATCGCGGCGTCGACCAGCGCCAGGGCTGCGGCATCGTCGATCCGGCTGCCTTCGACCGATGGGATCGTCCCGAACCCCGTTGCGCCGGAGATCGCCGAGGCGTCGATCGCGCTCAGCGCGGTCCGGTCGGTCCAGCTCGTGATGGCGGTGGCCGCGAGATCGTGGTCGTAGGTGAGCCGCAGCTGAACGGTCTGCGGCTCGAGGCGAAGCCGGATCGCGGCGATCGTCTCGTCGAGCCAGCTCCCACCGCGCCCGATCGCCGCCGCCTCCGCGAGCATCGCGTCGATGTCGGCGCCGCGATGGACGTCGGCGAAGGCGACCGTCGTCGAGCCGATGCTGGTCCGGACGACGAGACCGCCCTGGGCAAGTGAGCCGTAGCGAGCCGTGAGCGCCGCTCGGGCCTCTTCGGCGGTGAGGCCTCCGACGTTGACGCCGGCAACCGCCACCCCCGGCAGGATCTGTCCCGCGAGGCTCTCGTGGAAGGCGGCCAGACCGCCGGCGACGAGACCGGCGCCGAGTCCGGCGGCCACGACGAACGCGAAGAACAGCCGTCCCGGCCCTGGGATCCTCATCGCTCGACGTCGTGGAAGCGTCTCTTCAGAGACGGCCATCGCCCAAACCTCGCGGTGACCGGCGGGTCCGCTCCCGTCGACGCGACGCATCATCGGGTCCCGTGGTCGGTTCCGTCCAGTCCTGACGGGTCGTCCGATCGGCCCAATCGCGACAGTGACGATCGAGGGGTTACGGCCGTAACGGGCCATCGCGCGCTTCGACCCTAGAATGCGAGGCGCGATGGCCGCCTCTCCCCTCCCAGAGCTGATCCTCTACACCCGCGACGGCTGCCATTTGTGCGACGAAGCGCGCGCGATCGTCCAGGGCCTGCTCGAGGATCGTGCGGCGCGCGGACGCCGGACCGCCGCGATCCGCGAGCGGGACATCACGACCAACGCCGACTGGGAGCGCGCCTACTTCGCGACGATCCCGGTCGTCGAGATCGATGGTCGGCGGCTGGAGCTCGCGACCTCACCGGCCAAGCTCCGCCGGTTCCTCGACGACGCGCTCGACCGGGCGCTCGCGTGAGTCGTCGCGGATGAGTGGCGGAGACCTGACGATCCTCGTCGCCGTCGCGGCGGGCCTGATCAGCTTCCTGAGTCCGTGCGTCCTGCCGCTGGTTCCTGCCTACCTCGGCCAACTGACGGCGGTCGCCGTGGCGGGCTCGGAGACGGCGGCGGGCGGCGCGGGCGGCGCGACCGCCGGCCCGACCCGCTGGACGGCCTTCCGCCACGCCCTTGCGTACGTCGCGGGGTTCGGCCTGGTCTTCACCTTCCTCGGCGTGACGGCGACGTTCATGGCGGCCGGCCTCTCGCCGTGGATGCCGATCCTGCGCCAGGTCGGCGGCGTGATCCTGATCCTGCTCGGCCTGAACCTGGCCGGCATCCTCCGGTTCCCGGCCCTCGATCGGTCGTGGCGACCGCTGGACGTGGGAGCCTCGGCGTCGGTCGCGAGCAGCACCGGGACGATGTCGTTCGGCAGCGGCGGCCGGCCGTCGATCGGCGACCGACTCGGCGGACGGCTCGTCAGCCGCCGGGGCGGCTGGCTGACGTCGTTCGGGCTCGGCGCGATCTTCGCCATCGGCTGGACGCCGTGCATCGGCGTGATCCTGGGTGGAATCCTGACGATGGCCTCGACGAGCGACACGATCGGCCGTGGCGGGATCCTGCTCCTGGCCTACACGGCCGGGCTGGGGATTCCGTTCCTGGCCATCGCCCTCGTCTACGACCGGGCCCCGGCGCTGCTCCGACCGCTCGTCCGACACGGCCAGGCGGTGTCGGTCGTGGGCGGGCTCCTCGTCGTCGCGATCGGCGTGGCGATGCTCTTCGACTGGCTGGCGCGCCTGCCCGCCTTCTTCAACTTCCCCGGCGTCTGAGTGACCGATCGGCCCGGGTTCACCCATCGCCGAGAGCGACGCGGGCTGATCGGGCCGTTCGGCGGGCGCCAGCTGCTGCTCGGTGCGGTCCTGGTCGCGGTCAGTGCGGTCGTCCTGGTCGTCGTCACCACGCCGCTCGGTTCCGTGAACCCCATCGGCCCGGGGGATCCGCGCGCCACTCAGTTCGTCCTCGATCCGAACGCCCCGATCGGCGTCCGGCCGGGACAGGTCCCGCCGGAGCTCCAGATCACGCGACCCGACGGCACGGTCGTTCCGCTCCAGGACCTGAACGGTCGACCGCTGCGGCTGGCAGACCTGCGAGGGAAGGCCGTCTGGATCAACTTCTGGGCGTCGTGGTGCCCACCGTGCCAGTCCGAGACTCCGATCCTCCGCGACCTCGCCGCGCGGTACCGAGACCAGGGGCTCGTCGTGATCGGAATCGACGTCCAGGAGACCGCGGACATCGCGTCGACCTATGCGGCCAAGTACCAACTCGGCTACGTCATCGCGGCCGACGTCACCGGCGACATCTTCCGGGCCTACGGCCCGCGCGGCCTGCCGACCTCGGTCTTCATCGGGCCGGAGGGGGCCGTCCGCTCGCTCGTCCTCGCCCCGCTCAATGCCGCCGCGGCAACAGCACAGATCGAGGCGATCCTGTCGACGATCGGGCCGTCCTCATCCCCGGCCGCCTCGGCCTCGTCGGGCTGACGCCTCAGGCCGGCTCGTAGGCGAAGCGGTCCCGGTCGCGGACGAGTCGCCCGACCGGGTGGCCCAGCTCGTGCGAGAGCACGATCGTCCAGCGCTCGTCGGCGGCCTGGGCGAAGAGCGACGCCTTGACCTCGACCGACGTCAGCGGGAAGTCGTCGAAGGCGGTGACCCAGCGCGGGTTGGCGCTCCAAGGACGCATGCACAGGTCGCCGAAGAAGGCCAGCGGCGGCGCGCCGGCCGCGCGGACGACGATCGCCTGGTGCCCGGCCGAGTGGCCGCCGGTGGGGACGACCGAAACGCCGGACAGCACCTCGTGCTCCCCGTCGGCCCAGCCTTCCGCGCCCCAGTCGCGGACGAGCCGGAGCTCCGGCTGGACGTAGCTCGCGATGAGCCGCGGGTTGTCGCCGAGGGCGATCTCCCACTCGGCGCGTTGGGCGACGATGGTCGCGCGGGGGAACGCCCGCGACCCGTCGCGGCGGAGCAGCCCGCCGGCATGGTCGAAGTGGAGGTGGCTCATCGCGACGATGTCGACAGACATGGGGTCGAAGCCGGCCGTCCGCAGGGCCGGCTCGATCCACGCGCCCTCGTAGCCGCGCATCGCCCGGGTCTTGTCGTCGAGCCGGTCGCCGATCCCGGTCTCGACGAGGACGCGACCAGCGGGCGTTTCGATCAAGAGGCAATTGAGCGCCTGGAGCAGACGGTTCTCGGCGTCGATCTCGTTGCTGACCCAGCGGTTCCACAACGACCGCGGCACGGGCCCGAACAGGGCTCCGGCATCCGACCGGAAGGTGCCGGCTCGGACGAGGGCGACGGTCGTCCCGCCGCCAAGGTCGCGTCGCCAGTCGACGGCGTCGTTCGGTCCGGTCAAGACGCGTCAGGCGGGTGGCGCCGGCGCCACCACACCCAGTACAGGATCCCGATGACGATCGGCGTCGCGAGATAGCCGATCAGGTACGCGGCCGGATTGGCGCCCTCCGGCGGCCGGATCGTCGCGATGTTGACGAAGGCGACGACGGCGCCGATCCCGAGGACGACGAGCGGCGACGGCGCGACGAGCTTCACGCCGTGGCGCCTGTCAGCTGCGCCGCGAGAAGTCGCGGTGGAAGGCCGAGGCGGTCGGCTCCGACTGGCCCTGGTACTTGGAGCCGAGCTCCGGCGATCCGTACGGCCGATCGACGGCCGAGCTCATCTTGAAGAACGAGATCTGGCCGATCTTCATCCCGAAGTACAGCGCGATCGGCAGGTTGGCGACGTTCGACAGCTCGAGGGTCAGGTTGCCCTTCCAGCCGGGGTCGACATACCCCGCTGTCGAGTGGATGAGCAATCCAAGCCGCCCGAGGGAGCTCTTTCCCTCCAGGCGGGCCACGAGATCGTTCGGCAGCTCGACCCATTCGAGCGTCTGGCCGAGGACGAACTCGCCGGGGTGAAGGATGAACGGCTCGTCGTCGGCAACCCGCAGGAGCTCGGTCAGGTCGGGCTGCGGCGACCGCACGTCGATGTAGGCATAGCGGTTGTTCCGGAAGACCCGGAACGCGCGGTCGAGGTGAAGGTCGACGGAGGACGGCTGGAGATCGACCGGGTCGTACGGCCGGATCGCGATCTCGCCGCTCTCGAGCGCGGTCCGGATGTCGCGGTCGGACAGGACGCTCATGCCGCGCGGATCACTTCCCGTGCTTGCCGAAGCCGTCGTCCGTGGAGTCCCGCTCCGCGTACAGCGAGTCGACCTCGCGCTTCAGGTCCTCGAGGTCGTCGAAGCTCTGGTAGACGCTGGCGAACCGGATGTAGGCGATCTGGTCGAGCTCCCGCAGCTTCTCCATCGCGAGCGCGCCGACGTGCGACGAGGCGACCTCGGTCGAGCCTTGCGAACGGAGCTCGGCCTCGATCTCATCGGCGGCCCGCTCGGCGGCATCGTCCGCGACCGGTCGACGGGTCAGCGCCTTGCGGAGCCCGGCGGCGAACTTCTCGCGGTCGAACTCCTGGCGGGCGCCGTCGCGCTTGACCACGACGAGACGGGCGGCCTCGACCCGCTCGTAGGTCGTGAACCGCGTCGTGCAGGCGGTGCATTCCCGGCGGCGGCGGATGGTCGCGGAATCGTCGAGGTCGCGCGAGTCGACGACCCGCGTCTCGCGGGCTCCGCAGTGTGGACAGCGCATCGAGGCTCCTGACGGTCGCACCACAACCGCTTGTGGTGTCGCCGGATGATACCACTACATAGCGGGCCGATGGACCGTGCGGCGCCTCCCGACCTGGCCCTTCGACCTACGGCAGCGGGCGCTCCAGCCCGGCGTCGTCGCGGACTCCGACGACCCGCGCCAGCTCGGCCTGGTGGTTGATCGCCTCGCGGGCGTGGAGCACGTTGAGGTAGCCGCGCTTGATCGACGTCTGCGCCTCGACCTCGCGCCCGCCGGAGCGGGCCGAGGCCTGGATCGATCGGCCGTGCTCGATCATCTCGAGGGCCCGGGCCGCCCGCTCGAGCTCCCCGACGATCTCGTCGCGGATCCGGCGTGCGTCGGTCGGCGGTCGCAGGCCGCGTGCCTCGTCGGCATATCGGCCGACGGCATCGAGCGAGGCCGAGAGGTCGTCGGCCAGGGCGTCCGCGCCGAGCTGCCCGCGGCGGAGCTCGTCGACGCGAGCGCAGATCTCGCCGAGCGATCGCTCGATGCGGCCGGCGAGGTCGCGGACCTGCCGCCGGAACCGCTCGACGTCGCGCGTCCGGGCGATGAACCGGCCGGCCCGCCGAAGGACCAGGAGGAACAGGGTGAGGAGGATAAGGAACGCAAACAGCGGCAGGACGAGCAGCAGCTCCATCGCTTCCGGTGCCCTCCGCCCCGCCCGTCCCCGTTCGCGCCGGGTCTCAGCCGGCGCGGGCGCGGAGCGCCGCCAGGAGCGCGGGTCCGACCTCGAACAGGTCGCCGATCACGACGAGATCGGCGAAGTCCGCGATCGGCGCGTCCGGGTCGCGGTTCACCGCGACGATCGTCTCGGCGGTCTGCATCCCGACCTTGTGCTGGATCGCGCCCGAGATCCCGAGGGCGAGGTACAGCGCGGGCTTGACGATCTTGCCCGTTTGCCCGATCTGCTGGGCATACGGGATCCAGCCGGCGTCGACCGCCGCGCGCGTCGCCCCGACGGCGCCGCCGAGCGCCTCGGCGATCTCCTCGACGAGCTTGAAGCCCTCCGGGCCGCCAACGCCGCGGCCACCCGAGACGATGATCCGGGCCTCCTCGATCGGGGCGGCCGTCGTGGCGGCCTCGACGCGATCGACGATCTCGACCTGGGGCAGCCGGAGCTCGCCGGGCGCGTCGGTCGGCTCCACGGTGCCGGTCGCGCTCGCCGGCTCAGCCGAGACGACGTTCGGCCGGACGGTGACGATCCCGGCCTCGCCGGCGAAGCGGCTCGTCGTGTTCAGCTTGCCGCCGAACACGCTCATCTCGACGACCGGGCCGTCGTCCCAGCGGACCGCGGTCGCGTTCACGAGGATGCCCAGACCGGTGAGCGCCGACACGACACCGGCGACGTCGCGGCCTTCCGGCCCGGCACCCGCGAAGAGGTACGCCGGCTTGTCCCGGTCGATCAGCGCCGCGAGCCGCTGGCCGACGATCGTGCCCGCGGCGTGATCGGCGGTCGCGGGCTCGCTGATCGCGAGGACGCGCGGGACGTACGTGGCGAGCTCGGCCGCCGCAGCGCTCGGATCGGCGCCGACGACGATCCCCACCACCTCGCAGCCGGCTTCCTCCCCGAGTGTCCGGGCGAGCGTGGCGACCTCGGTGCTGATCCGGGCGAGGCTCCCGTCGGGCGCGGACTCGCCGTGCACCCAGATGGCGCCTGCCGGGCCGGTCGCCGCCATCAGATGATCCTCCGCTCGGCGAGGAACGCGACGACCTGGCGGGCGGCTTCGTCGGCCGGATCGCGGATAACCCTCGTGGCCGCCCGCGGCGGGGGCGCCTCGGTGGTGAGGACGGCGGTGGTCGACGAATCGCGGCCGGGCGCGCCTCCGTCGAGCGCGGCGTCCGCCGGAAGCCCGGTCGTCTCGATCGTCTTCGAGCGGGCGGCCATGATCCCCTTCAGCGACGGGTAGCGCGGCTCGCCGAGCGCCTGGGTCGCGACGATGAGGGCTGGCATCGGCGCCTCGAGGACGTCGTAGCCGGTCGGGCTGATCCGGTGGACGCGGACCTGCCTCTTCTCCAGGTTCGGCTCGATCCTGGCTGCGTATGACAGGTACGGCAGACCGACGAGCGCGGCCACGCCGGCTGGAACGACGCCGCCGCCGCCGTCCGACGTGTCGGCGCCGGCGAAGACGAGGTCGTACTCCAGGTCCTTCAGCGCGGCGGCCAGGACGCGCGTCGTCGAGACGATGTCGGAGCCGCCGAGGGAATCATCGGTCACGAGGGTCCCGCTGGCCGCACCCATCGCGAGCGCCTTGCGCATCGTCTCCGGGGCGGTCGGACCGGCCATCGTCAGCATCGCGACCTCGCCGCCGTGCGCCTCGGTCAGCTTGAGCGCGGCTTCGAGGGCGTACTCGTCGTTCGCGTTGACGACGGCAGGGACCGCGGCGCGGTCCAAACGGAAGTCATCCGGCCGAAGTCGCTCGCCCCCGGACGCCGTGTCCGGGACGGGCTTCACGAGGACGACGATTCGCACGGGCGGGCGGCCTCCGTTGGATGGTCGGCGGCGGTGGG
>Ga0066710_100008059_pt1 | contig 10172 bp, 9 predicted proteins | sample GraSoiAngelo_159_FD_79666 | JGI IMG/M metagenome (GOLD analysis project Ga0066710, IMG submission 79666) | Grasslands soil microbial communities from the Angelo Coastal Reserve, California, USA - 14_1009_16_40cm | ecosystem: Environmental > Terrestrial > Soil > Grasslands | place: USA...
CTTCATTCTGCTTTCCTGAACCAAAAGCATCCGCATCCATAGTCTTGGGCGTTGGCGAGCTCTGGCCTGGCATTTCGAATCAGACCCCCTACTTTCGAGCTATCCGGAATCAGCGAAAACTCGTGCAACCGGAGTGTTGGAAAACCGTCCATGACCTGTTCAAATGAGTAAATACGGTGTGCATTGAACCGAATCCTGGGTTTTCCTACAGGAACAACAAATAAAAGGCTCCCCCCCCGCGCCAGAACTCGCGACAGTTCAGACATCGCTTTTACATCGCCCTCCGGGTCCAGCTCATCACCGTACCGGCCTAGGCCAACGTGCTCGGCGACGTGCATACAGGAGAGCGACCAGATTGTTTCATTATCGAATGGAAGTGCCGTCAAGTTGGCGGCCTCACAGGATAAGTCGTCCAATTCTAAACCCGGGGGTCTATAGTCATAAAATCGTATTGGGATGAACGCCGACAGCATTGTACAGAAGTAAAGCGAAGAAGAAATATCCACATGCTGTGATGGCTTCGTTGATCGCAGCAGTCGCGCGGCCCATGCTGTGTGGTAGATGTAATGTCTATCAAATTCGGTTGAACGAGTTTTTTCGAAAAGGCATGGGAATCGGTCTTTCCACCGAACGACAAAACGGGGATTTGTTCTTGATGTGAGCCGCTTAAACGTTACGAACTCGTTCAGAAAACGAACACTTGCACGCAAAACGGTCAGGGTCACAGATAAACGCATAGCGGGTAGCGCTCTGGTGCTCTACTCGAACCAGATCTCTTTCCTCATGAAGATGGTGTTGATATAGGTGTCAGCGTACGTGAAGTAGCCCTTTTGCTTCAGAAAATCGATTAGTTCCGTTTTTTTCTCCCACCGCCGCTGCGGTGAGAATCTCAGAGTCTCGGCGCAAATAATCTTGGGGGCGCAGGCATCGTAATTGATCGATCGGATAATTTCTTCGTCCATGCCTTCGACATCGATAGTCAGGAAATCGGGGAAGCTGCCGTTCCAGTACTGCTGAATAATCTCTGAGACGGGTTTCATCGGAATTCTGCGCACTTCCTTGACGATATAGGGAGGATGCTCGTGGTGGACTCGATTCGCCTCTTCTTTAATAAACGTATTTAACGCCGGCTGGTTCATGATGTACAAATCCGCTTCCCCGGGGACGGCTGCGACTCCTATGTTCAGGTTGATGTCTTCGCGGCGATCCGCCAGAAACGCTTCAAACAATACAGGATCGGGTTCGATATTGATGCCCCTCGATCCTTTCGAATAAAAGAAGGAGGTATTGCTGAAATGTTGCGGGTGATGAGCGCCGATATCGAGATAGGACGGTCTTTCTATTCTTAACGCCTGAAAAATATGATCCATAATCAGGTCTTCTCCACATTGCGAGAATGAGCGTTTGGAGTAGTCCTGTTTGGTTCCCATGATCCTTTTCATGGCGGAATGCACTTTAGTTCCTACGCTAAAAATTTTCACTGCGGAAAGATTTCCACCCGACACTGATTCAATATCAGACCGCTTCTGTAGTTAACGATCCGCGCGTCGGCCGAACCATCCGTTGCATCCAGGATTTCAAAACTGGCAACGTCATCCACATAATGGAATGACCGTTCGTATTCGGAAAGGCCTATGACCAATTTATACATGCCGCAAGCGAGATAAATGTCATCGAAGCTGAATAGTGCTTTATATTGGCCAAGCTCCAGGGGACGTGCCTTGCTCCAGACGGTGCGGACCGGTTGTCCCATCATGGTCACGATGCCCGCGGCGACAATAAAGTGCTCCAATGCTTGATTAATTTGAAACCGGACGTTCACGGCAAAAGGCTTGCAACTCGGAATCTCAGCCGAAGCAATGCCATCGTCTGATTCTATTCGAATCGCCTGAACGTAACCCGGCACCGCTTCTTCAGGTGTCCCGACGCAATATTCCGCCTGAGAGCGATCGGAGGCTTCAAGATACGTGCGGACGACGTTATCGATTGTTCCTGTCGCCACCTGCTTTCCTTTCGCCAGCAAGATTCCACGATTGCACAAACGCTGGACCGCATCCATGTTGTGGCTTACGAACAGCACGGTTCGTCCTTCCCCCCCAACCTCACGCATTCTTCCCAGAGATTTCTTTTGAAAGGCAGCGTCGCCGACGGCTAAGACTTCGTCGACGAGAAGAATGTCGGCTTCAAGATGCGCCACCACGGAGAACGCCAAACGTACATACATGCCCGACGAGTAGCGTTTCACCGGCGTATCCAGGAAACGCTCGATTTCTGCGAAGGCCACAATATCATCAAACTTATTTCTGATCTCGTCTCGAGACATGCCTAGAACCGCGCCATTCAGAAAAATGTTCTCGCGGCCGGTCAATTCCGGATGAAACCCGGTGCCCACTTCAAGAAGGCTGGCGACGCGGCCTTTCAATGTCACCCGGCCCGCCGTCGGCGTGACGATACGGCTCAGAATTTTCAGCAACGTCGATTTTCCCGCGCCATTCTTTCCAATGATTCCAACACGTTCACCCCACGGAATAGAAAAGCTGACATCGTCGAGCGCGAGAAGAGTCTCTCTCGCCGGTTTGGACAGCCCATTCGTGAAAAATGACTTCGCTTTATCCATGAGTACATCGCGTAACGCCGTATAGTTGCCGATCTGCTGCCGGCGGAGAACATATTGTTTTGTAAGATGTTCGGCGCGAACAGCGATAGAGCTCATTTCAAATAATGTCCGCGAACTGGATTTCAACTTTTCGGAAATACCAACATCCGATGAAAGCCAGCGAGAGGGCCACAACGCCGGAAAGTCCGACGACAGTCCACTGGGCTAGAAATCGATCCCTCAGCAGCGACCATCGAAATCCTTCGATGACGGCCACCATAGGATTCAGTGAGTAAATGAATTTCACCCACCCCGGAATCCGTCCGCTGGAGTACACATCCGCGCTGCTGAACCCAATGGGCGAGACGAAAAAACCAAGCTGAATTAAGAAAGGCACGACATAACGAAAATCACGGTATTTCACCGTCAGCGCGGAGAGCAGCACACCTGAACCAGCAGTGCTAAATAAGGCGAGGATCAGGAACATGGGAAGAAAAACGACGTCCATTCCTGGAGTCTTTGCGTAATAAATCATCAGTCCCGCGAGGATGAGCAAAGCGATCAGGAAATCGACCAGACAAACGAAAATGGCGCTGAGCGGAACAATGAGCCTCGGAAAATAAACCTTCGTCAGCAAATTTGCGTTGGATACAAGGGACATGCTCGCTTCCTGCAGTCCCGACGAAAAGAGCATCCATGGAAGCGTGCCGGCGCTGACCAGTAGCAAGCGTTCGGAACCGTGCGTGTCGATATGGAACAACGCGCCGAAGGAAGAGAATACGACAATCGTCAATACTGGACGCAGCACGGCCCACATCACGCCGATGGCGGTTTGTTTGTAGCGCACCAGAACGTCGCGCCAGCACAGGAAGTAAATCAATTCGCGATACCGCCAGATCTCTTTCCAGTACGCACCCTGGTTGCCATGCGCTTGGATAACGATTTCGACATGGTCGTTTCGCGGCTTGCCTCTTGTCATCTAGATTCCAGCATTGCGGCAGTGTGCTCTCGCGAGATACAGCGTCCTCGTATCCTTTCCGCTCTCTCGGCTACGGGTTCCGGCGAGAATTCACGCAGAACGAAGTCGCGACCCGACAGCCGCATTATCGCCCAAATGCGGGTCTCGGAGGGCGAAAAGCAGCTTCTCTTTAAGGTCGCCGGCTTGGAGCGGCTCAAACTGCAGGAATGTCGTGCGTGAAGCCTTCAACGTATTTACGCGTCTATACAGACTTCAAATCGCAATCCACTTCTCCGGCAGCAAGTCATCCAGGGGCACACTCGGATCCGCGAGCCAGCGTTTGGGCGCAACGACGACCTTCTCGGGGGAAGCATTCAACCACGCGGCCCACCAACTGAAGCTACTGTTCGCGACGATGTGATGCTGGCATGCCGACATCAGCCTCATGTCCTCGTAAGCCGCATCGGCTTTGTTGTGATCGACGTAAATTGTTTCGCCTGGGGGTTTGATGTTCTGTCTGGCCCACAAAGGATCGTCCGAAAACACAAAGAAACGGGCATCGTTGACCCGATCGGCTATAAGACCGAACGCGGCCGCGTAGTACTCGAGTGAACACGTTCCGTGGAATTGGTTCGTTTGCCGGTCGGATACATAATCCGCGCGCCGGACGTGAACGGAAACGGCGCGGCCATTCGAGATTTGATCGAGTATTTTGGTATTCGCAATGCTGGGCGGGTTGTGGAATGTAAACAGTCGCTCAATATCACACGCCACGTTTGAGAAGTACTTCTCCGTTTGAAAGTATCCGACCAGATAGCTCCCATCCGTGACCGTCAGAAACCGTCTATCGAAGACAAAAGACGATTGCTCCTGGAAAACGGTCGATCCTCCGAACCAACGGTCCAGCGTGCCGGCAACAACATCGGGAATTCCCCGGGCACGAAGTCTCAAGCGAAGCGGCAGGTCGCTGATATCGCCAACGGGGGGAGCCCCAGCGAAACATTCCAGTTCATATCTGCGGATACTCCGCTCAAGTATAGAAACATCCACTTTGCATTCAACGCCAAGCCGGGCCGAGAGCGCATATGCGGCGGCGAACTGGAACATTTGATTGCCCAATCCTCCATTGAGGCAAACGACGATCATATGCACAAGATTTTGGCACGGATTTCCCGATAAGATAGGGAGCTTATGCCATCACGAACGCTTCTCGTTACCGGATCGGCTGGTCTGATTGGTTCGGAAGTCGTTTCGGAACTGTCATCCGACTTCGATCTGGTCTACGGTATCGACAACAATCTGCGCAAGGTATTTTTCGGTTCGGAGGGCGACACCTCATGGCGCTGTTTCGAACTGGAGCAGACGATTTCAAACTATCGTCATAGGGATCTGGACATACGGGACCGAGAGGCCATGCTCACGCTAGTGGAGCAAATTCGCCCAACGCACATCGTTCATTGCGCGGCTCAGCCGAGTCATGATCTAGCGGCCCGTATGCCGTTCGACGACTTTGACGTGAACGCTCTGGGCACTTTGCACATCCTGGAAGGCGCGCGCCGGTTCTGTCCCGAGGCGATCATCGTTCATCTTTCCACCAACAAGGTTTACGGCGATGGGCCGAATCGAATCCGGCTACGTGAGGCGGCAACGCGCTGGGAGTACGATGACCCGTCCTACGCCCGGGGAATCCCCGAAACCTTCTCGATCGATCTGTCGCTGCATTCGCTGTTTGGCGCGTCGAAAGTGGCCGCCGACATCCTCGTCCAGGAATACGGCCGGTATTTCGGAATGCGCACCTGCTGCCTGCGTGGAGGCTGCCTGACGGGCCCGAACCACGCCGGTGTTGAATTGCACGGGTTTCTGAGTTATCTGGTCAAAGCGAATGTTGAAGGAAGAAAATACACGGTCTTCGGCTACAAAGGAAAACAGGTCCGGGACAATATTCATTCTTACGACGTCTCACAATTTATACGGCAGTTCTTCGCCGCGCCGCGCGTCGCGGAGGTCTACAACATCGGCGGTGGATTCGAAAATAGCGTATCGATCCTGGAAGCCTTCGAGAAGCTCTCGGCGTTGACCGGCCGGGTGATGCATTGGGAGTACAGCGATCAGGCGCGCATCGGGGACCACATTTGCTATTACAGCGACCTCTCGAAAATGCAGGAACACTACCCTGCCTGGCGCATTACGCGCTCTCTGGACGATACGCTCGGGGAAATCGTCGATCGGTGGAAATCTCATACGACGAAATTCATGTGATTGTCGTCCAACTACATGGCGGCCTGGTCTGTCCGCATTCCATGTCATTAGAAGTGTGATTTTGGCACGACTGTCCCCATCAGCGGGAGGTGGTGGTAACAACTCAGGTAATAGGCAAACCCGAGAAATTTCGCGCGGCATGACACATCCAAGCCCGATGGCTTACCTAAACTCCGTAAGATGTAAACGTACTTCGCGGCCTCAACGTCCGCATAGGCCCGAAGCACGCGTTTGTCGTAGATTTCAGGCGCCGCGCGGATGATATTGTCCTGGAGTTTTTTGAGCTGAGCCGGAAAAGCCGCGAGCAGGTCTGGATCAAGCCGCGCGACGTTCCGGCATTCGACGAAGGCTTTGACGACCTGTGAAGGCCATGGCTCTCCAGTGACTTCCCGAATATACTTTTCCGCGAGCCGGAAAGCGGTGCGTTCCATCTCCTGAATGCCGGCTCCCGTGATGCTGGTTTGATGTTGCCGCCACTTCACCAGAAGGCTTGAAAGCTGAACAATTTTGCTGACCCGCGATATTCGGTGCCAGAGGTCAAAATCTTCGGCCTTGACCGCTTCGGCGGAATACCCTTCGAGTTTCCGGCCTAAGCTGGTTCGGAACATCACGGAGGAGTGGGTCAGGCACTGGCGAAAATGCAGTACGTAGTAGATCGCTTCCGGTGAGAGTCGCCAGTTGCCGAAACTCGTCGTACGGTCGTTTGCATCAATGATCTCCGTCCAGCCCGACGCCACCCCGGCGTCCGGGTCCCGTTCCAGAGTGTTGACTTGTTTTTCAAGGCGATCGGGATAGCAGACGTCGTCGGCATCCAGGCGCGCGATGTATTTTCCTCGAGCTTCGTTGATTCCCTGATTCAACGTCGTGACAAGGCCGGCGTTTTCCGAGTTGTGGAACACGCGGATTCGTGTATCGGCGAATCGCGCGATTTCGATAATCGTGTTGTCCGTCGATCCGTCGTCGATAATCAACAGCTCGAAATCGGGGAAAGTCTGGGCCAGTACCGACTGGATCGCCGTTGCGATGAAACGCGCCGCGTTGTAGGCCGGCATGAAGACAGTAACGACCGGAGTTTTCATCGGCGAAGCATTTTCTGCACAAGCGCGGCAAGCAATCCGAAGGTGATTTGCGGGCTTTGCCTGAGCGCCAGCCTCTTGAGTTGAGGCGACATGCTTGAAGTGATGGATCGATATAATCCGGTCCTTGGAAAGTCCCTGATAACGGCGCCAACGATAGCTACCGCGTGTTCTCTACTCCAGACTTCCAGGGCACCGGGTCTTTTGGACGCCTCGGTTGCCCATTTATTACAAAAGAGGATCGTGCCCGCAGACATGCGATACCGATCGCGATTCATGTTCAAAGCGTGGCGTCGGATCTGGACCAGTGGTTTTTCGACAAAATCGAAGTGATAGGAGCGGGACAGGCGCAGCCACATATCCCAATCTTCGCAGCTTGGCAGGACTTCATCGAACCCGCCGGCGGTCTCGAAACACTCTCTCCTGGCCAACACAGCGCTGCCGCTTCCAGCTATGTAATTCCCGCACAGCAATTGATCGGATACATCACCCCGCAGAGACGGTTTCATGGAAAATCGTGAGTGATTGGAAACGATATGGCCAAGCTGGTCGATGGTTTCGTATCCACAGTACACGACGCCCAATTTCGGATCTTTGCTCTTCTGAAAGATTTCCATCTGTTCGCTAAGCTTGTGGGGAAGCCAAACATCGTCGGCATCGAGGAAAGCAATGAATTCGGCTGTGGATTCGGCAATTCCACGGTTTCGGGCGGAACTCAATCCACCATTCTGTTTGTTGACGTAACGGACCGAGCCATCGGTCCCGAATGCGTTTTTCACCCGTTCGGCCGTAAGGTCGGTTGAGCCGTCGTCGACGACGATCACGCTTGCAGGATAGGTCTGCCATCTCACGGAATCGATTGCCTGGACAATGAAATCTTGCGCATTATAGGCAGGGATGATGACGTCTATGGTGGGTTTGGGCATGGTTTCCCTGCAAGCTTTCGGCCGAACCGCATATTATATGCACATGTCTGGTCGTCCGCCGGTCTCCGAGCCCGCGGATGAACGGATGGTAGAATGCAGCGGTTTGGGGATCTGAACACGCGCATGCGCATTGGCTTCGTCATCCCTTATTTTTATCCCGCTTTCGAGTATGGCGGCACGCCGCGCGTGGCGTATGAATTCGCCCGTTGTCTTGTCCGCCGCGGACACGAGGTGAGTGTGGTGACGACAGATTCGGGAGGAGCGAAAAGAATCGACAAAGACGCAATCGCGATGATTCGTGGCGGTGGCCTCGAGGGCATTCAAATCTCTTATTATCCCAACGTCTCAAATTATCTCGCATACAAGCAGAGATTGTTTCTTCCTCTGCGGCTTTTTCGAAATTTGCGCCGTGATTTGCTATCCCTTGACGTTGTCCATATTCACGAATTTCGCTCTCTGCTAAGCGTCGCGGCACATTCCGCGTTGCAGCGGCTGCACATACCGTATGTACTCTCACCACACGGTGGTCTGCAACGACTAGGCAAAGTCGGGCTGAAATGTTTGTTCGATCGTTTGTGGGGACAAGAAATTCTCAAGAATGCCGCTGCACTATGCGCGGTATCGGAGCTTGAAATTCAGGATGCCAAAGAATTTGGAATTGAGGACGAAAAAATACATCTGCTTCCAAACCCGGTCGACGAGGAATACTACAAGAACCTGCCTGAGCCCGGTAAATTCATTAAAAGATGGAATCTGGGCAACAAACGGCTTGTTTTGTTTTTAGGAAGGCTCCACTGGATCAAAGGAATCGACGTGTTGATTGATTCCATCCACCTTATTGAAGAGATTCCGGATGTCCACCTGGTTATTGCAGGTCCAGACGAGGGAGTGGAAGGAGCACTTCGAGCGCGTGCCGCGAATCGGGAAATTATGGACAGAATCACCTTTACAGGCTTTCTCAATGATTTTGAAAAACTGGAGGCGTTGACCGATTCTGAGGTCGTTGTGATTCCCTCTCGGCGGGAAAGCTTTCCAGGAGCCGCTTTAGAAGCCCTGGCCGCAGCCAAGCCTGTCGTCATTTCCTCGATGTGCGGTATCGTCAATTGGATGCCGAGCAGCGCCCCGATGACGGTCTTCGAAAATGAAAACGCCCGGGACCTTGCCCTAAAGTTGAAGACCGTTTTGCAATCTGGTTCCAATCCTCAGGATTTGCTGAACACGAGGAACCTTGTACTGCGTGAGTTTTCATCTAATGCGCTCGCCGCGAAGGCTGAGGCGCTCTATCGATCAGTCACGGCTGATGATTTTCGTTCGACAACGTTGAGGCACTCAGAGACGCGCTCGGTTTCATTGCCGTGAGGTTAGATACTCCCATTCCGGAACAGGCTGCTTCAAAAGCTCGCCACGGACGAAACGCAACACATCATCAACGGCTTCCATTTCCATTGCAGCCCTGCAGTCTAGTGACATCGAGCCCATATGACAGGTCAATACGCATTTCTCTACCTCTGTAAGCAGGCCATTGTAGGGTTCGTGTTCATATACATCAATGGCAGCACCGGCAAGGTGCTCAGCACGTAAAGCCGACGCCAACGCGTCTTCATCGATGATGCCGCCGCGCGATGTATTGACAATGAAAGCGGATGGTTTCATGGTACGCATCTCTCGTTCCCCGATCAGGCGCCGTGTCGCACGCGTCAGTGGAATATGGAGCGTCAAGATATCCGACTCGGCGTACAGTTTTTCTTTATCGAGCCATGTCAGACCGTATTCATTTCCAAAGGCAAAATCGGGCTCTATGTCGTTCGCAAGGACGGTCACATTCGGAAACCCTCCTCTCAAAATACGAATGACCCGCTTACCGACACGGCCGACTCCAACTACGCCGACTGTGAGTCCATTCAGCCGGCGGCCCATCAGCCGGCTCCACTCTTTCGAATGCATCATCCGGTCCGCACGCGAAATATTTCTCAACAGATCGAGCATCAGACCGACAGTCATCTCCGCAACAGCGGCCGACGGCGCATCGGGCGTGTACGTCACAGCAATTTCGCGCTCGCGGGCTGCTACTAAATCGACGTTGTCCAAGCCGATCCCTACTCTGGCGATTAATTTCAATTGTGGAGCGGTGTCCATCGCCCTGGCAGTGATTGGTTCCGTTCCTGCAATCAAGATGGACGAATCCTGAAGTAGATCGATCAGTTCGTTCTCGGTCAATCGCCTTCCGACCGGGTTCAGCCTGTATTCCACACCTGCCATTTCAAGAAGATTCAGAGATGCGCGGCCAGGTAGATTGCCGAATGGGACGCTGGTTATCAGGACTTTCACTTTACCTGCCAATCTTTTCCAATAGACTC
>Ga0066710_100008060_pt1 | contig 10168 bp, 6 predicted proteins | sample GraSoiAngelo_159_FD_79666 | JGI IMG/M metagenome (GOLD analysis project Ga0066710, IMG submission 79666) | Grasslands soil microbial communities from the Angelo Coastal Reserve, California, USA - 14_1009_16_40cm | ecosystem: Environmental > Terrestrial > Soil > Grasslands | place: USA...
AGCAGCTCCGCGAGCTGGACCGCGTTGAGGGCCGCGCCCTTGCGCAGGTTGTCGCCGGTCACCCACAGGTCGAGCGTGTTCTCCTGCGACGGGTCCTGACGGACGCGCCCGACGAGCACTGGATCGATCCCCGCGGCCTCCAACGGCGTGGGGTGACCGTCACCGTCGTCGATCAGGCGAACGCCCGGCGCGCGAGCGAGCAGGGCGACAGCTTCAGCGCGGGAGAAATCGCGGCGGAACTGCACGTTGAGTGCGACGGCATGCCCGACGTAGACGGGCACCCGCACGCACGTCGCGGTCACCCGGATCTCGGGATCATGGAGGATCTTGCGAGTCTCGCGGAGGAACTTCCACTCCTCCGACGTGTAGCCGGCTTCTTTGACCGATCCCGCGAGCGGAATCACGTTGCCCGCGATCGGGCGATCCCAGACATCGCCTGATGCGATCATGCCGTCGAGCGCGCCCGCGCGGCTGAAGATGTCTTCGCGCCCGTCGCCCTTCGTCCATTGCTCTGCCAGCTCCCGCACGCCCGCCTGCCCCGCGCCCGACACCGACTGGTAGGTCGACACGACCATGCGGTCGATACCGGCGGCGCGGTGCAGCGGTGCGAGCGCGGTGATCGGCACCATCGTGGTGCAGTTGGGACAGCTCACGATGCCTTTGGGTCGCGAGTCGAGGTCGTCGGGGTTCACCTCGGCCACGACGAGCGGGACGTCGGGGTCCATTCGGAACGCGGCCGACTTGTCGATGACCACGGCGCCGGCGGTCGCCGCGCGCGGCGCCCACTCCTCCGCGATCGGCTCGTCGACGTCGACGAAGACGAAGTCGAGTCCGTCGAAGCAGCCGTCGCGCAGGACCTCACACGTCATCTCGTAGCCGCCGAACGACAGGCGGCGGCCTTCTGACCGACTCGATGCGAAGACGCGCAACTCGCTGACCGGGAACCGGCGCTCTTCGAGGACGCGCAGCATCTCCGTCCCGACGAGACCGGTCGCACCGACGATGGCGACCTTCGACGTCTGGTCCTTGGTCATGCCGGCTCCGCGTCGAGCGCGAACGCGCCGTGAAGCGCGCGGACCGCGCGCTCGACGTCGTCGCTGCGGACGACACAAGAAATCCGGATCGAGGACGTCGAGATCATCTCGATGTTCACTCCCTCGTTCGCGAGGACCTCGAACATCTGCGCGGCGATCCCAGGATGGGTGCGCATTCCGGCACCGATGAGCGACACCAACGCGATGTCCTGGTCGTGGGTGAAGCCGCTCGCCTCGACGTCGTGCACCACTTTTTCGGTGACTTTGAGGGTGTGCGCGAGGTCGGCTTCGCTCACCGTGAACGAGATGTCGGTGTGGCCCGCGCTCGACACGTTCTGCACGATCATGTCGACGTTGATCGCCTCGTCGGCCAGCGAACGGAAGAGCTTCGCCGCGATCCCAGGGCGGTCGGGCACCTGCACGATCGTCACCTTCGCCTGCGCAGGATCATGGGTGACGCCCGAGATGATCGCTTGCTCCATCGCGTTGCCTCCCGCGAGCTCGTCCTCCGCGACGACCCAGGTCCCTGGCTCCCAGGTGAAGCTGGAGCGCACGTGGATCCTGACCCCGTGATTGCGGGCAAATTCCACCGAGCGCAGCGCGAGCACCCGACCGCCCGTTGCCGCCAACTCGAGCATTCCCTCGTAGGTCACGGTCGACAACTTGCGGGCGTTCACGACGACGCGGGGGTCAGCGGTGTACACGCCCGCCACGTCGGTGTAGATCTCGCACGCCTGCGCGGCGAGCGCCGACGCCAGCGCCACTGCGGTCGTGTCGGATCCGCCGCGCCCGAGGGTCGTCACGTCGGCGGTGGTGGAGACCCCTTGGAAGCCCGCGACGACCGCGATCTCACCGCGGTCGAGCGCGGCCCGCAGGCGGTCGGCGCGGATGTCGACGATCATCGCCTTGCGATGCGTCGTGTCCGTGAGGATGCCGGCTTGGGAGCCGGTAAAGCTGACCGCTGGTTCGCCGCGGTCGATGATCGCCATGCACAGCAGCGCCATCGAGATCCGCTCGCCCGCGGTGAGCAGCATGTCCATCTCGCGTGCGGCGGGAGCGTCGGCGACCTCGAGGGCGAGCCGCTCCAGGTCGTCGGTGGTCTTTCCCATCGCCGAGACCACGACCACGACGCCGTTGCCGGCGCGGCGGGTCTCGACAATGTGATCGGCGACCGCCTTGAGGCGTTCCGGGTCGGCCACGGACGTGCCGCCGAACTTTTGAACGACGAGGCTCACGCGGTCAAGGCTAGGCGCGGCCCTTCGCCGTACCGGACAGATTGCGGCACTGGTGCAGGCGATTCGGTGAACCCTCGTCGGTAGACTCCGCCCTCGTGTCAAAGGCCGCCAAGCGCGAACGTCAACGCCAGAATCGCGAGCTGCGGCGCGAGTTCGAGGATCGGATTCGCCGCCGCCAACAGAGGTCGCGCTTCATCCGCAACCTCTCCTTCGTGGCGGTACCCATCGTCGTGATCGGGATCGTCATCAGCGTCACCAGTGGCAGCAGTGAGACGAAAGCCGGTATCAAGCGCCACTACAGCAAGGCGCCGGCGATGACGATCGACACCTCGAAGTCGTACACGGCAACGATCGACACGAGCGAAGGGAAGATCATCGTCGCGCTGGACGCGAAGAACGCCCCCACGTCGGTCAACAACTTCGTGTTCCTGGCTCGTCACAAGTTCTACGACGGACTGCTGTTCAACCGCGCCGCCAAGGACTTTGTCATCCAGACCGGCGGGCCCAACAACACGCAGGCCGGCGGACCTGGTTACACGGTCCAGGCCGAGCTTCCGAAGGCGCCGTACGCAATCGGATCTGTCGCCTGGGCGTATGGCGGCACCGAACCGTCCGGCACCGCCGGCTCACAGTTCTTCATCGGCACCGGCGAAAAGATCACCACCCTGCCGCAGACCTACGGGATCATCGGCAACGTGGCCTTTGGCATCGACGTTGCGCAAAAGATCATGGGGTTTGCACCGGCGAATGGCGACGGGCCGCTGACCCAAAAGGTGAAGATCAAGCACATCACCATCACCGAGTCCGGGCCGGCGACCACCACCACGGCGCCCGCCGGGAGCACCACGACGGCGCCTGCCGGGAGCACCACCACCGCGCCGCCGACGAGCACACCACCGTCGACGTAACGCGCTCACATGGTGAGCTCGGGGACGGCCTCGTTGCGGTATTCGTGCGGCTCGCGGCCGCGGTACACCGAAACGGCGCCGACGCCGGCGGCGCGCCACGAGGCGTCCGGATCGCGCACGAGGGCAGTCGCCTCGTCGATGCCGACGAGGGTCGCGCTGGCGGGCAAGAGGTCGATCGAACGATCGCGCAAGTGGTCGGCCGCGGTTCCGTGATACGGGAAGACCGCGAGGTTGGCGACGATCGCCAATCCGACCGTGTAGGCGCCGCCCCGCGGGTCGACCATGGGATCGCAGATCACGGTCGCGCCGGCACCCGAGGCCGCGACGACGGCACCGCCGTGATACGCCGCGAGGAGCGCCTCGTAGAGGGGCGACGCCTTGAGCACCGAGCGCAAGTGCAGCGGTGACCCGTCGGCGAGATAGATGAACTTCGCCTTGTGGACCGCCTCGGCGACGTCAGGGGCGTCGGCGTCGTGCCGCTGCAGCACCATGACCGGGCAGACCTTTGCCCCGAGCGTCTCGAAGTGCTCACGGGCGCGCGCCACGGCCCGCTCAGGGTGTTCGAATGCAGCCGCCGCCGGCAGCACGACGACTTCCTTCGCGCCGGAACGCTCGAGCAATTCGCGATGGAGGTCACGGACGCCGTCACGCCACTCTCCGCCGCCGACGAGGACGAGCGTCCCCCCGGTCCGTCGCGCGGTCACGGCGGCGTGATACGCGTAGTGTCGCCGCGCTCGCGCTGCGGTGTGACTAGTGCTACTCCGGGGTAGATGGAGCCCGACCGCGACATCGTTTGACCATACTTGAACACCGAAGTTACTGATCGGTAACATGCCCGCAACGTGCGGCGACCGGAGGGAGCTCGCCCAGCGAGTGAGCGCCGGCGGCGAGGGAGCGAACGTCTGCGAGGCGGGTATCCCGCCGAGCAGTGAGCGAGCCAATGGTGTAGGTACCCTGCGCCGCAGCGAGCGAGGAGTGATGGTGGAGAAGCGGATCGGGATCATCGGATCCGGAATCATGGGATCGGGCATCGCCGAAGTGGCCGCCAAGGCGGGCTATGAGGTCACACTCCGGAGCCGCTCGCAGTCGTCGGCCGATGCGACGTTGTCCGGGCTCGAGCGCTCGCTCACCAAGCAAGTGGAGAAGGGCAAGCTCACCGCAGAAACACGCGAGGCGACGCTGGCGCGCGTCGTCACGGTCACCGACCTCGACGGGCTCGCAGAATGCGATCTCGTCATCGAATCGATCATCGAGAACCTCGAGCCGAAGCAGGAGCTGTTCACCAAGCTCGACCGCATCTGCGCTCCGCATGCGGTGCTCGCGACGAATACGTCGACGTTGCCCGTCGTCGAGCTGGCGATGCGCACCTGGCGGCCCGAACAGGTTTGCGGAATTCATTTCTTCAACCCAGCTCCGGTCATGCCTCTCGTCGAGCTCGTCCGCGCGATCACGACGTCCGACGAGACGATCGCGACCGCCCGCGCGTTCGCGGAGGGATGCGGGAAGGTCGTCGTGACCGTGAAGGACCGCGCCGGCTTTGTTGTCAACGCCCTCCTGTTCCCGTACCTCAACAACGCGGTCAAGCTGCTCGCGGCCGAAGTCGCGACGCGCGACGACATCGACGCAGCCATGAAGGGCGGCTGCAACTTCCCGATGGGCCCGCTGGAGCTGCTCGACCTCGTCGGTCTCGACACGAGCCTCGCGATCCTCGAGGCGTTGCACGGCGAGTACGGCGACCCGAATTACGAACCGGCTCCGCTGCTTCGCCGGTTGGTCGCCGACGGGCGCCTCGGCCGCAAGGGCGGCGCCGGGTTCTACGACTACAGCTGAAGACGTCTCGCCCACGCGAGACAATGAGCCGATGACCGACCGCCCTTGGGTCATGCGGACGTACTCGGGACACACGTCGGCGGCGGCATCCAACCAGCTCTACCGGACCAACATCGCCAAGGGTCAGACCGGCCTCTCGGTCGCGTTCGACCTCCCGACGCAGTGCGGGTACGACCCCGACCATCCGCTGGCACGCGGCGAGGTGGGCAAGGTCGGCGTACCGCTGCCCCACCTCGGCGAGATGCGGGCGCTCTTCGCGGACATTCCGCTCGAGCAGACGAACACCTCGATGACGATCAACGCGACCGCGATGTGGCTGCTCGCGCTCTACCTCACGCTGGCGGAAGAGCGCGGCATCGACGTCTCCGTCCTCGAGGGGACAACCCAAAACGACATCGTGAAGGAGTACCTCAGCCGGGGGACGTACATCTTCGGTCCCGAAGCATCACGCCGCCTGACCGTCGACGTCATCTGTCACGCAGTCCGTCACGTACCCCGCTGGAACCCGATCAACGTGTGCTCGTACCACCTGCAAGAAGCGGGCGCGACGCCAGTACAAGAGGTGGCTTACGCGCTTGCGACCGCACTCGGCGTCATCGACGCAGTAGGCGAATCCGGCCAGGTCAACCAGTCGGAGCTGCCGGCGGTCATCGGGCGCATGTCGTTCTTCGTGAACGCGGGCATCCGGTTCATCGAAGAGATGTGCAAGCTCCGCGCGATGGGACGGCTCTGGAACCGTCTCGTCGAGACGCGATACGGCGTCACCGACGATCGCCTCCGGCGGTTCCGCTACGGCGTCCAGGTCAACTCGCTCGGCCTCACCGAGGAGCAGCCCGAGAACAACGTCCAGCGCATCGTCCTCGAGACGCTGGCCGTCACCCTTTCACGCGATGCACGGGCGCGAGCCATCCAGCTTCCGTGTTGGAACGAGGCGCTCGGGCTTCCCCGCGCCTGGGACCAGCAGTGGTCGCTGCGCATGCAGCAGGTGCTGGCGTTCGAGACCGACCTCCTCGAGTACCCGGACCTGTTCGAGGGCTCGACGGTGGTCGAGAACCGCACCGAGGAGCTCGAAATGGCTGCGGAAGCCGAGTTGGCGTGGGTGCTCGAGGGTGGCGGGGCATTCGAGATGATCGGCGAGATGAAGAGCCGGCTCGTGCAGAGCCACGCCGAGCGCCGCCGGCGGGTCGAATCCGGCCAGATTCCCGTGATCGGGGTCAACTGCTACACCGAAACAGCCGACTCACCTCTCGTGCAGACCCTGGCGGGTGAGTCCCACATCCTGGTCGTCGACCCGACGGCCGAAACCGAGCAATGCGAGCAACTCGCGTGTTGGCGCGAGCAGCGCGACTCGGGGGCTGTCGACGCGGCGCTCGAGCACCTCTGTACGCTCGCCGGCTCCGCTGAGAATCTGGTCCCGGTGACGCTCGAACTCGCCCGCGCCGGTGGCACCGTCGGCGAGTGGGCCGACGCACTCCGCGGCGTGTTCGGCGAGTACCGCGCCCCGACGGGAGTGGGCTCGGTCGTGGCTACACCGGCCGGCGCGCTCGCCACCGTCCGCGAGCGGGTACGGGCCGAGGCGCCTTCCGGGACGGTGCGGTTCCTCGTCGGGAAGCCCGGCCTGGACGGTCACTCGAACGGCGCCGAACAGATTGCGCTGGCAGCAAGAGATGCCGGCATGGAGGTCGTGTACGCCGGGATCCGCTCGACGCCCGCCGAAATCGCGGCCGCGGCGCGCGACGAGGACGTCGACTGTGTCGGCCTGTCGATTCTGTCCGGATCCCATCGCGAGCTCGTTCCCGACACCCTGCGTGAGCTGCGCGCGGCCGGCGTCGACGCGCCGGTCGTCGTCGGCGGCATCGTGCCGGACTCCGACCGCGCCGAACTGCTGGCCGACGGCGTCGCGCGCGTGTACACGCCGAAGGATTATCGGATCGCCGACATCATCGCCGACGTCGCCGAGTTGGCCATCTCGCACCGACGCAGCGGCGGGAGCTGACCCGATGCCGACGACACCGCGCGATATCACCGCGTTCGGCGGCGCGGCGGCGCTCGTCGTCGTCCTCTTTGGCATCGCCGCCCCTGCGACCGGGTCGACTGCGCTCGGTGTCGTCGCCGGAAGCCTCGGCGCGGTCTCGGTCGTCGTAGCAACGCGGCTCGCGCTCTCGAGAAGCCGTGTGCGTCGTGAACGTGACGACGCGCTCAGCGAGCTGCGCGAGCTGGGGGTGGAAGTCGAGGCGCTGAACGCGCTGCTCGCCCGGCCGCGCCAGCAGCCCGAAGATGCGGTCGACCTCGGGAGAGGTGCGTTCGATCGCGTGAGCGGCCTCCTCTCGGAACGGTTCCTCGCCGTGACCCTCCAGCAGCGAGTCGCGGCTGCTCGCCGCCGGATCGAGCCACTCACGCTGGCGATCTTCGAGATCGACGGCCTGGAGCAGTCGACGCCTGATGAGGTGGACCGGGCAATGGCGGCGCTCGGCGAAACGGTGCTGTCGTCGTTGCGCGAGTGCGACATCGCCTGCCGGCTCGGGAGCGCCCTGGTGGTTTCGATCCTCGAGGCGACGTCAGAACACGGCGCCGTGGTCGCGACCGAGCGGGTCCGCGGTGCCCTCCGGCGCCGCCCCGGCGGGGAGACCCTGCGTCTCTCCACCGGGATCGCGTGCTATCCGTCGCACGCGCTCGATGCCCCCGAGCTGCTCGCCCGCGCCGGCCGGGCCCTCGGCCTCGCCCGCTCGACCGGCCTCGACTGGGTCGCCACGGCACCCGAGGACGTCCACCCCGAGTAGGGCATCGGCGGGGCCACCGCGCTATCCCCACCTCCTTGTGGACAACCTTGGGGATCAGGGTGGAAAAAGATGGCGCCATAGTGGAGAATGTGCACCACTGCGTCCCGAGAAGGCCGTTGGGGCCACCCGGTCGCCCCGTGCGCGCGGTGAGGCACCGGGATTCTCTACTCCCGCCTTCTCGGGACGTGGCTTTCTTCCCGTGACGCGGCGTCGCCGCGCCTCAGAATGACTCCGTGAAGCACCGCCAATGAAGGGGGCCGAGCGCGTAGTCCCCGTACAGGCCCAGGAACATGGCCCGGGTCGTCTCGGCCCAGGCAAAGGCGGCGGGGTCTGAGGTCACGCGGCGGACCAGCTGCGTGTAACCGCCCTCATAGATCCGATACTCGGCCCACGCACCCGGATAGTCCTTGGTGCAGGCGACTTCGACGAACGGAACGCCCCGCACGCGGTCGAACCGTCGGACCCGATTGCGATGCGTGTGGCCGGCGAAGTACCCGGCGATGTTGTCGTGTCGGGAGACGACCGCCGCGAGGGCATCGCTGTCGTCGGGGTTGATCCCGAAGTAGCGCGCTTCACGCTCGGCGGACTCGAGGTTCCAGAGCTGGTGGTGGCCGAAGACGAGGACGGGACCCGAGGTGGTGGCTGCGACCTCGTCGAGCCAGTGCACTTGATCTACCGAGAGCTGGCCGGTGTCGGTCCCCGGGATGACAGTGTCGACCACCGCCAGCGTGACGCCGTCGAGGGCGACGACGTACGGCGCACCTTCCAACCCGAGCTTCGGGTCCTGCATCGCGTCGTGGTTCCCGCGCACGTGCGCGAGGCGGTTGCCGAAGACGCCGTACGCGTGGGGGAAGCTCGCGTATTCGTCCTCGCCCCCATACGCAGTGAGATCGCCCTTCGCGACGACTACGTCCGGGTCGAGCCTGCGGATCTCGTCGATCACTGCCCGGTTCATCGTCAGCGGATACGGCGGATCGCCCGGCGCCGAACGGAAGAACGGACCGATGTCTTCGTGCGGTGCGCCCAGGTGGCCGCATTCCTGCTCGCCGAAGTGCACGTCGTTCACGGTGGCGAGCGTCGCGACCAACCGGCCGCGTGGCTGGGCCAGCGTGCGCACCTCCGCGGGCAGGTACTCGTGTGGCTCCGCGCCCTCGACCGCCAGGGTGTAGGTGGTGTCGGGTTCGAGGCCGGTGATCCGGGCGGCGTGCCACGGACCGGTCGTGGTGACGGTGGTCTCGCCGACCCGGGTGGTGACCTCGGTTCCGGGATCCCTGACGAACGTGACCAGGACCTCATCGGGCCCCACGCTCATGAGCTCCACGCTCTGCGGACCGTCCATCAGCAGGACTGCTTACGCGCTCGGCCGGCGACCGAGCCGTCCGGAGAGGCGCCATGGCCCTCGTTGCGCGCCGAGACGCCGGGCGCGCGCGCGACTGACACGGAGCCAATCGTCCGGACGCGGCCGCGGCTCCGCCGCTGCGGCTGCTGCGGCGCGCTCGCGCTCGACACCGGGGAAGGCCGCGACGATCGCCGCCACTTCGTCGGGCGTCGGCTCGGGAGCGATCATGCCCAATCGGGCGGCGCGTGGTTGCACCCTCAGGCTCGCCTACAGGGGAACGTTGCCGTGCTTGCGCTGTACGGGCTGCTCGCGCTTCGTGCGCAGCATCTCCAGCGAGCGTACGAGCACTCGGCGAGTTTCGCGTGGGTCGATGACGTCGTCGACGTACCCGCGCTCCGCGGCGCTGTAGGGATTCGCGAAACGCTCGGTGTACTCCTCCACCAGCTCGGCGCGCCGGGTGTCCTCGTCGTCAGCTTGTTCGATCTCCTTGCGGAAGATGATGTTGACCGCGCCTTGCGGTCCCATGACGGCGATCTCGGCTGACGGCCACGCAAACGCGAGATCGGCACCCACTGACTTCGAGTTCATGACGACGTACGCGCCGCCGTACGCCTTGCGCGTAATGATCTGCACGCGCGGCACCGTCGCCTCGCAGAAGGCGTACAGCAACTTCGCGCCGTGACGAATGATCCCGCCGTACTCCTGGTCGGTGCCCGGCAAGAACCCGGGGACGTCGACGAACGTCACGAGCGGAATATTGAACGCGTCACATGTGCGGACGAATCGCGCAGCCTTCTCGGATGCCTCGATGTCGAGCGTTCCGGCGAGCACCTGCGGCTGGTTGCCGACGATCCCGACGACGTGACCGTCGACGCGCGCAAACCCACACACGATGTTCATCGCCCAGAACTGGTGCACTTCGAAGAACTCGCCGTCGTCGACAACTTCGGTGATCACGGCCTTGATGTCGTAGGGCTTGTTCGGCGCGTCGGGGATGAGCGCGACGATGTCGTCGCACACCCGGTCGGGGTCGTCGTCGGGC
>Ga0066710_100008061_pt1 | contig 10168 bp, 9 predicted proteins | sample GraSoiAngelo_159_FD_79666 | JGI IMG/M metagenome (GOLD analysis project Ga0066710, IMG submission 79666) | Grasslands soil microbial communities from the Angelo Coastal Reserve, California, USA - 14_1009_16_40cm | ecosystem: Environmental > Terrestrial > Soil > Grasslands | place: USA...
ATGCACGAGCGGGGCGGGCGGAGCGCGCCCGCCTCGCGATCGGCCCTCGCGGGTGAGAGGGCCATAGGCGCTCGATCTCCTTGCCGCCCACCGCCGGGCCGCCTAGGCTCCCGCCCTTATGGCTGCCTCGCGTCCTCGCTATTGTCCCCAGTGCGGCTCGCGGCTCGCCCTGGAGGAGGATTCCGGGCGGAAGCGCCCGACCTGCCCGCGCTGCGGATTCATCTTCTACCGGAATCCAGCGCCCGCGGCGGGTGTCATCCTTCCCGGGCGGCAAGGCGTGCTGCTGGTGCGGCGCAAGTTCCGGCCCGCGGTCGGTGCCTGGTGCCTTCCGGCGGGTTTCCTGGAATACGGCGAATCCCCGGAGCGGTGCGCGGTGCGGGAGCTGGCCGAGGAGACCGGGATAAGGGCTCGCCTGACCGGCCTGTTCGGAGTCTACGCGGGGTTCGATGATCCCCGGGTGCGAGCCGTCCTGATCCTCTACACGGCACGGCGCGTGGGCGGGAGGCTCAGGCCCGGCGACGACGCGACCGAGGCGCGCTACTTTCGGCTCAACCGGTTGCCAGCGCGGATCGCCTTCGCGGCGCATCGCCGGGCCCTCGAGCAATTCGCGGGCGACGACTAGCGGGTCCTCGCCGGGTACTCAGCCGCGCGTGGCCGCCCGAACCATCTCGCGTCCGCCCAAGGTCAGGGCCAGAACCGATCCGGCGAGCAGCGCCCGATCGAGATCGAGCTCGTCGAACGGCTCGCCGCTGCGCTTGTTGCTCAGGTTGAGCACCCCGCCCAGCCGATTGTTGTGGATCAGCGGCACCGAGATGAACGAGTCGGAGTTGTAGGTGTCCTGGTTCGTGTGTCGGACGTCGCTGTGCTCGTTCTTCACCCGCACGAAGAGCGGCTTGCGGTGATGCGCGACCCACCCGGCGATGCCTTGACCGACCCGCACCTTGACGGAGCTCGCGATCGAGGGATCGATCCCGCGATGGGCGCTGATGCGCAAGGCCTCCCGCGAATCGTCGAGCAACATCAGGCTGCAGCGATCGACCTGGAAGTGCTCGCAGAACCAAGCCACCAGCGTGCGCGAGAAGTCGCTCCCTTCGTGCTCCTCCGAGAGCATCTCGAAGACCTCCTTGAGGAACGAGACCGTCCGCTGCAGCTCGGTGACCCGGTCCCTCGCCTGGGCGATCTGAGCGAAGGCCTCGTGGAGATGCTCGGTGGCTGCGCTCGATTGCTCTTCGAGCGCATACAGCTGGTGTTTGACCTGGGCCAGCTCCTGCTTGTAGCGATCCGACTTCTTGTCCAGCAGCTCGATCTCCTGCGACAAGGCCTGGAGCTGCCGATCCTTGTCCCGGTTCTCCTCGGTGAGCTCGGCGGTCTCGGCGTTCAGGCGGCGGATCTTGTCCTGGAAGTCGGCGGCGACGGTCGGCGTGCTCTCCGAGCCGGAGGCACCTTCGCGGCGAGCCGCACGATAGAGATGCTGGGCGAGGGCCAATGCGGCGATGCTCTTGAGCGGGATCAACCCGTCCACGGTCTTGCGCGGGAACGCGCCCCTCTTGTCGCTCACCAGCACCAGCATCCCGATCAGATCATCCTGGTCGGTGAGCGGCAAGCAGACGCAGGATTGCCAGCCGGCGCGTGGCGTCAATGCCTGGAGGCTCGGGGCTTCGGAGGGATCCGGCTCGTAGGACGGTGAGCCGTGGAAGAAGCTCGACAGCAAGGATCGGCGTTCCTCGGCGTTGGAAAATGCACTGGGGTGGAAAAATTTTCGCACGAGGCGCGCGGGCAGACGGTCCACCGGCACCGTCGCGTCCTGGCGCACCAACCGTTCGCCGTTGCGGTAGTAGACGTTGACGAGCGCGTCCCGGCTGACTTCGTAGAAGGCCAGGGCGGCCCGCCAATCCGGCCGTACCGACTGGAGATACCCGAGGAACTCAGACACCACGGCTTCGGTGTCGCGGGAGGCGGTGAGGCGCTGCGAGATGTCGCGAAGGTCGAATCTCGACATGGTGGGCCCTTTCCTCGAACGAGCGTGCGCAGGAACCGCCCCGATCGAGGCAAGCTCCATGCCGCCCGCGACGGTCCTTGCGCGGCCCGGAAATCGTGTAATATCAGACGGTTCAGCCCTACGCGAGGATCCCTTCATGCCCCGACTGATCGCAGATCGTCCGGTGCTGCGGATGACATCCGAGCTGGGCCGCGTCATGGCGGCCGCCGAGGCCAGGCAGCGGGCCGGCCAGAAGGTGCTCCACCTCGAGCGAGGTGAGCCGGACTTCGACACGCCCGCGCACATCGTCGAGGCGCTCGCCGCGGCCGCCCGATCCGGAGAAACCCACTATCCGGACGCGCGCGGAACGAACACGCTGCGCGGCGCGCTGCGGGACAAGCTGGCTCGCGAGAACGGCATGCGCTGCGAGCCCGACGACATCGTGATCACCAACGGCGGTACCCACGCGTTGTTCATCGCTTTCCAGGCGCTGCTCGGACCGGAGGACGAGATCCTGGTGCTCTCGCCCCATTGGATGGCGATCCCCAAGCTGGTCGCGCTGGCGCACCGGGCCACGCTGCGCGCGGTTCCCGCCTACCTCGACGTGAACGGCGGCACACTGGATCCAGCGGGACTCGCGCGGCGGCTCGCCGTGGCGGTCGGGCCGCGCACCCGCGGCATCTACCTCAACACTCCCAACAATCCCACCGGCGCGGTTCTGGCCCGAGATCATCTCGCGGCGATCGCCGCGCTTGCGCTCGAGCGAGACTTGTGGGTGGTGAGCGACGAAGCGTACGAGCATCTGTTGTTCGACGATGCCCGCCACGTGAGCATCGCGTCGCTGCCTGGAATGGCCGAACGCACGCTGACCGCGTTCACCTTCTCCAAGTCCTACGCGATGACCGGGTGGCGCGTCGGCTACTTGGCGTCGCCGCCCGCTCTGCGGGACGTCGTGGGGCCGCTGCTGGCCTTCTATACGACGCATGGGGTGTTCCCCGCGGCGCAGGCCGCCGCGCTGGCCGCGGTCACCGGCCCGCAAGACGCCGTGGCCGTGATGCGCTCGGCGTATCAAGAGCGCCGCGATCTGCTGCTCGCGGGGCTCGCCGGCTCGGGGGTCCGCGTTCCGCCTCCGCGCGGCGCCTTCTACGCGTTTGCGGACGTGACCGCCGCCCTGGGGGGCCGGGACGTCTGGGGATTGATCGACGAATGGCTCGCCCTGGGTCTCGCCGCGCTTCCCGGGACCGCGTTCGGCGCAGACTACGGTGGGTGGGTACGCCTGTCGCTGGCAGCGCGCCGCGAGGACATCGCCGACGCGGCCGCCGTGCTCAGGAACCGCTACGCCGCGGTCCGCGCCTAGCTGCCATGGCCTACTGTCCCGAATGCGGCGCGAGCTACGGCCCTCAGGTCGTGGCCTGTCGCGTCTGCCGCGTGGTCCTGGTCACGGAGCAGCCGGTGGAGGTCGGCCCGCCCGAGATCGTCCATCGCGTGCCCGATGCGGCCGCGGGCGCGCTGCTCGCAGGCATGCTCGAACACCATGGCATCCGCTCGATCCTCCGCAGCGCCACGTTGCCGGGCTACGGATCGGTGCGCCGCGACTGGTCGACCACCGCCTGGGGGGAGATTCTGGTGAGTGGGGCCGATGCCGCGGAAGCGCGCGCGCTCATCGCCGATTACCTGCTGGCACTGGAGCGGGGCGGAGCGGTCAAGGACGAAGACGTCGAGGGCTCGGCCTAGGCTCTGGCCGAAGGTCGAGCCCTAGACCCGGCGGGCGCCGCGCGCCGCCCGCACTGCATCCTGGCTCTCCTCGGCCGCCTCCTGCTCGTCGAGCTCGATCACGAAATCGCCGGCGATGCGTTGCGGAACGATCACGCGGTGCAGCGCCAGACCCAGCACCTCGTCCATGTTGACGACCGGCACCAGCTCCAGACGCGAGCGCACGTCCTCGGGAACGTCCCCGATGTCCTTGAGGTTGGCGGCCGGGAACAGCAGGGTGCGAATCCCCGCGCGGTAGGCGGCGAGCGCCTTCTCGCGGAGCCCGCCGACCACCAGGACCTTGCCCCGCAGGCTCACCTCGCCGGTCATCGCGATGTCGTGGCGGATCGGCTTCTCGCTCAACACCGACGCGATCACCAGGCCGACGGTGATCCCGGCCGACGGACCGTCCTTGGGAACGCCCGCGGCCGGAAAATGGATGTGGATGTCGTAGGTGGAGAACGCCTCGGCGTCGATCTCGAGCAGGTCCGCTCGAGAGCGGACGTACGAGTGCGCCGCTTGGACCGACTCCTTCATCACCTCGCCGAGCTGGCCCGTGGTCACGACGCGGCCCGTCCCCGGCATCTTGAGGGCCTCGACCACCAGGATCTCGCCGCCGGCCGCGGTCCAGGCGAGCCCGGTGGCGACGCCGACTTCGTCCTCCTTTTCGAGCGCCTCCTGCGCGTACAACCGATGCCCGAGATAGCCTTCCAGCCCCTCGACGGTGATCACGTGCCGGCTGCGGTCCCCGAGCACCCGGGCGCGGGCGACCTTCCGACACAAGGTGGCGATCTGCCGATCGAAGCTGCGCACGCCGGCTTCGAGGGTGTAGCTGCGCACCATGGCCTGCAGGGTTCCGTCGGGGATCACGAGATCGCGCGTCGTCAGCCCGTGCGCCTGGAGCTCGCGGGGCACCAGGAAGCGGCGCGCGATCTCCAACTTCTCCTCCTCGCTGTAGCCCGGAACCTCGATGACCTCCAGATGCTCCTGCAGCGGATCGGGCACGAAGTCCAGATTGTTGGCGCACAGGAACAGGACCGCGTGAGACAGATCGAGCGGCAGGCCGAGGTAGCGGTCGGTGAAGCGCGAGCTGCTCTCGGGACTCAACAGCTCCACCAGCACCTCGAGCACCCGCAACCCGCCCTCACCCACCAGACGGTCGACGCCGTCGATCATGAGGATCGGGTTCTTGACTCCGGCCTCGTGCAGCGCGCGCAGGATCTTTCCCGGCTGACCGGCGGGGGAGGTGCGCGGCACGCCGCCCAGCTCGCCGACATCGCTGGTTCCCGAGACGCTGAGCCGCGCGAAGGGGCGCTGCAGCGCGCGCGCCGCCGCCGCGCCCAACGACGACTTGCCGGTTCCCGGCGGGCCCACCAAACACAGCGCGGGTCCCGGCAGGTCGGGCTTGAGCTGTCGCACCGCCAAGTACTCGAGGATGCGCTCCTTGGCTTTCGCGAGCCCCAAGTGCTCGCTCTCGAGCACCGACTGCACGTGCGCGAGATCCGCGTCCTCGGCGGCGGTGACGTTCCAGGGCACGTTCCAGAGCCAATGGAGGTAGGCGCGCACCTGCGCCGCCTCGGGAGTGCCCGAGGGCAAGCGGCGCAGCCGGTCCATCTCCCGTTGCGCCTGGCGGGCCACTTCGACCGGAAGCGGTGGAGCGGCGTTACGAGGCATCGGGGGCACGGCGCGCACCCGATCTCCTGAAGGAGGAGCAGGGACGCGGGCCCGCAACGCTCTGGATTGACGGCCTGGGTCGCGCGGGCGGGGCGTTGGCGACATCGGATGTCTCCACGAAGCAAGCGGAAAGGGTCGAGGCCGCTTCGGCCTTGGTCGTGGTGCAGGTGGCCGTGCCCAAGGGCGGAGTAGCAATTCCGCTGCCTAAGACGCGAAGGTCGAGGAACTCGCCTTCCGCCGCGCGAATCCGGGGGAATCGGGGGTTTGCTCGGCCAGGGGCGCGGGGTGCTGAGGAAACCCAGACGGGACGCCGTGAACGATTTCGTGCCACCGGAGGTGAACGTGAGGCAACACGCCATCCGCATTGCACTCTGCAATGCGGATTCCGGTGCGTCTCTATCGCTCGGGCGAAGAGACCCCACGCGATGGGACCACCCTCGCCGCTCCTTGCCTCCACGAAAGCGCGGCGTTCACGATCAGGAACACCGCGAACGCCCTCACCAGCGCGTCATGGGGCACGCGTTGGGCGAGCCACGCGGTCGCGGGCGCCCCGACGGCCATTCCACCCAAGGCCAGCGGGACGACCCACCGCGTGACGACGTTTCCATGCCGAGCGTGCTCGAGGGCTCCCACCGGCGCTACCAGTGCGATCATCAGCAGCGAAGTTCCCTGGGCCGCGTGCTGGGCCATGCCGAGGCCCAGGGTCAGCCCGGGTACCGCGACGAGCCCTCCTCCGACTCCGAAGTATCCGGAGAACAGACCGGTGGCGACTCCGAGCCCCAAGGCGAACGCGAAGCGCGCGAGGCTCGCGAGCGGCGTCGTGGAGACCGTGGTGGATTGCCACAACAGGCGCGCGGCGACGAGCGCCAAGAGCACAGCGAATGCCCGGCGTAACGCCAGCGGCGAAGTGTGGGCGGCCCAACGCGCACCGAATCGCGCCGACACGATGCTCGCTGCCGCCAAGGTGAGCCCGATGCTCCAGTCGACCTGGGACGAGGCGCCGTAGACCAGGAGTCCCGCCAGCGCCGTGGGCCCGATGAACGCCAGCGAGGTGCCGTGCGCCTGGTGCTGAGAGAAGCCGAAAAACGTGGTGAGGAGGGGGACCAGGATGATGCCGCCCCCGACGCCGAACAGGCCCCCGGCGGCGCCCGCGAGGACTCCGGCCAGGATGCCCCGGAGCCAATCCCGCGCCGGCATCGGGACGCTAGTTGGTCGTGGGGACGCTGGGGGTGCTCGAGCTCGTGCGCTGCACGAGGCGCACCACGTCGGCGAACCGCGTCGCCGGCGTCGGGGCCCCGAGCACGACCGCGATGAGGTCGCGGCCTTGACTGTGGATCCACGTGGCCAGGCAGTACCCGGCTTCGACGATGAAGCCGGTCTTGCCGCCACGCACTTCGTATCTCCCGAACAGGAGTCGATTCGTGTTGGCGATGACGTGCGGACGGGATGCGCTGCGGAATTCGTAGGTCCGCGTCGTCATGACGTCCTGGATCACTGGATTCGTCGCCGCGGTGCGCAGCAGGTGCGCGCAGTCCGCCGCGGTCGAGACGTTCCGCTCGTCGAGCCCGGTGAACTCCACGAACCGGGTGCCCGCAAGCCCCATCTCGGCGGCGCGCTGGTTCATTCGCGCCAGGAACTCGTCGGGGGCGAGGCTCGACTCGCGCACCAGCACCCGTGTCGCCACGTTGTCGGAACACATCAGGGCCATGTGGAGCAGATCGCGTAGCGAGACGCGCTCGTGGTTGCGGAGCTGGGTCCGGCCGGCGCCATTAAGCTCGGCGCGCGTGACCTCGGCGAGGCGGTCCATGTCGGGATTCTGCTCGAGGAACACCAGGACCGTCATGAGCTTCGAAAGGCTGGCGATCGGCACGGCGCGCGAGGCGTCTTTCTCGAACAGCACCTCGCCGGTTTCCGAGTCGATGAGCACTGCATTGCGGGCCCATACGCCCCCCGGAGGAGCACGCCGGGAACGACGATGCAGTGACCTGTGCCGCAACGACTTGGTTGTATGTTGGCGCAGAGACGGTCTGCCCGAAGCGGCCGAGGCGTTGGTCGCGTAGGACGGGCTCGTGACCAAACCCAGGACCAACAGGACACCACAGAATCGGGACGTGATCGGAGCCATGAAACCCTCGGACAAACGGGGACTGAACGAAAGCAGATTCACGCCACTCTGATCTATCGGTGAGAGTAGCGCTTCTCTTTATCCTCCGCAACCGCACCCGAATCAACCGCGCATCGAATCAGCGCCGCGACGAGGGTGTTTCGAGGCCGCGCAACAGAGCGAGTCGGACGATCGGGAGCACCGAGCCGCCTTGCTTGAGGAAGGCGTCGTGGAATTCCACCGCGCGGAAGCGCGGCCCGAGCCGCTGGCGGACCTCGTCGCGGAGCGCCGCGATCTTCCACTGTCCGAGCGTGGCGAGCCACGATTCCGGCTCCGCCACCGCGCGCAGCGCCTCGCGTGCGGCGGCAGCCTTAGTGAGGGCGCAGCGGGCCTTCAGCATCTCGGTCGCCTGGGCGAACGTCATCCGTCCGCGGTGAAACGACAGCCCGACCACGAGCCGTCCCAGCGACTCCAAGGAGAAAAGCTCGTGCGCCATCTCGACACGCGGGTCGGCCCGCCCGTAACCATCCTCGATCGCGACCTGCTCGCAGTAGCCTCCCCAGCCGCCGACGTTGCCGGGTGAAAGGAACACCTGGCGGATGCGCGAGGGCGCCTGCCGCAGGGTTGCGAGACGCAGGCAGCGTCCCGGCCAACCTTCGCGGATCGCCGTCAACTCCGCCGTGGAGCGGCTGGTAGAGGGCGAGAGATCGGAGAGCCCGGTGCCGGACGCGACGGAATCCCCGGAGGCGACCTCCAGGAACGACGCCAGGGAACAGTTCTCCCACGGACCCGGGACATCCAGGGACTCGAGCGCCAAGCCGGAGCGACCGGGCGACGGCTCCCGCACTTTGAGACCATCCAGGAGCAGGAAGCTCGTCATCCGTCGCCGCGTGAGAAACGGGCGCACGTGCTCGAGGGCGGCCTCGAAACGCGGGACCATGCGCTGGGGGCCCGCGCCGTCGGCTGCCAGAGAATCCAGGGCCGCCGCGAGCCCGCCGGCTGAGCTGAGGCGCGCGGCCGCCCGATCCAGCCGCCGGCGACACGCGTCCAGCTGAGCCTCCGCCCTCACCAACAGCGTCTCGACGGGAGTCGTCTCCATCTCGCTCGCCAGCAGGAGCTGCAATCCTTCGTTTCCGATGGCGAGCGAGTCCGCGGGCAGCCCCCTGAGGTCGCCCAGGTAGCCGATGAAATCGTCGACCGCGGCGACGGCGGCCGAATCCGCCTCGGCCAAGTCGGCCTGCTGCCGCGGATCGCGGCAGTCCGCGGTCAGGGAGGAAATCCGTTCACGGTAGAAAAGGAGCACGTCACGAAACCCGGCGATCGCGCGGACCACGAGGGGGGCACACGGGCGCTTCAGGTTGAGCTTGGCGGCTCGCAGGACCTCGGGCACGCGGCTCAGACGTCGGGCCGCGGCGCGGGCGCGCGCGCAGGGCGAAGCGCAGCTGCGCTCGAGGGCCGACTCGACCGATCCCGCCACCAGCTCCAGGGAAGTGCCAGGATCGAAGCGAAACCGCCGGATCACGGCGAGCTCGAGAGAATCGGAGAGCAGGCGAGCCATCAGGAGATCGCGGTCGAGGGCGCGATCGAAGGACAATTGGTCTTTGGGCACGCTCTCGAGTCGCGCGCGAAACTCCACCAGCCACGCCAGGTCCTCGGAGACGCCGGCCTCGGTCACGGGCTCGAGCTCTCCGTCGTGCTCGTGATCGCCGAGACGCGTGGCGATTTGCGGGTGCCCCTCGAGCCAGCGCCCCAGGTACTCGTCCGCCAGGGCGTTCAGCCGCGCGTCGGGCGGCGGGGCGGCGGCCAAGTCCCCGGCGAACAGGACCGACGCGCATGCGGCCACGAGACCGCGGAGCAACGCGCACGCCGCGGCCGAGCGCACGCCGCGGCGATTGCTCAGGGACGTGGCACGACCTCCCGCACCAGGTTCAGCGGGTCGGAGATCTTGAGTGGCGCCACCGACAGGTACGCCTGGGCGTACCGAACGCCGATCTGCCATCCCCAGTACCTCGCGTACGACTGGAACGATTCCGTGGGGCTCGGCGCGGAGGCCGGGCGCGGCCGCTCGGGGTTGTCGAATTGGCTCTGGTGGCAATTGAGCGCGGCCATCCATTCGTCGAAGTAGTCCGTGACGTCGACGATGAAGGTGGGCCAGGTCCCCGGTGGCAGGAAGAAGAAGAAGATGGCCTTGGCCTGATGCGGTTCGCCTTCGATCGGGGCCTTTCGCAGGTGGGCCAAGTTGTATGCGTTCGCCACGACCTGGCCGGTCTTGTAGTGGTCGTTGTGCCCGAGGCCGCGGCCGATCGGCAACGTGTAGTAGGGCGCCATGACGATTTGCGGGCGGTGGCGTCGAATCGCGGTCGCAGCCTTGCAACGGTTCTCGAACGTGTCCTCGATCCGGCAGTCTCCGAGGTCGAGGTTCTCGCGCACATCGAGCTTGAGGATGCGGGCCGCGGCCTCACACTCCTCGAGCCGGAGCTCGGGCGTCCCCCAGCCCATGTCGCCGGTGGTCATGTCGATGATGCCGGTGGTGTGGCCGAGTGACTTCATGCGGAGAAGCAGCCCGCCGGCACCGATCTCGGCGTCGTCCGGGTGTGGTCCGAACACGAGAACGTCGATCGCCATGGACGCCGTCCTCCCGGAGACATGCAAGGGCCGGC
>Ga0066710_100008062_pt1 | contig 10168 bp, 11 predicted proteins | sample GraSoiAngelo_159_FD_79666 | JGI IMG/M metagenome (GOLD analysis project Ga0066710, IMG submission 79666) | Grasslands soil microbial communities from the Angelo Coastal Reserve, California, USA - 14_1009_16_40cm | ecosystem: Environmental > Terrestrial > Soil > Grasslands | place: USA...
CCGGGCCGCGAAGAAGATGGGACCCAGCGCCTCCGGCCCCAGTCCGAACCGCCGGAAGAACCAGTACGAAAGAATGGAGCCGGCGAGCAGCCCGCCGCCCAGGCTGTCGAGCGCGAATAGCGCGGTCAGCCCGCCGATGCGGCGTCGGGACGCCGCGCTGAGAGCCGCGCGCGGCGCTCCACCGGCGTGCCGCGGCGCGTCCCGGGGAAGGCGCGCGTATAACCATACGGCGGCGAGCGACACCAGCGCCGCCCCGCCCAGCGTCGCCCGATAGGCGGGAATGGCCGGCACCGCGATGAGCCGCGAGGCCAGCGCCGGAAGGGCGGCGGCGAGAGAGCCGCACGCCCCGACGACATCCTGCAGGAAAGTGTAGCGCACGAACAGGGCGGTGTGCTGAGGGCCACCCGCGGCATCCGCGAGCAGGCTCTGCTCCAGCGTCTGCGCCGGCCCGCGGTCGCGGCCCATCCCGTTCACCAACCCGAGGAAGGCCGCGAGCGCCAACGCGGGAAGAGAGGTCGTGATCAGCGCGATCGCCGCTAAGCCGGTCGCTGAGAGGATGCCGCTGGCGACAAGCGTTCGCCGCCGGCCCCACGCCTCGCCGCGCGCCGCCACCAGGGCCGTCCCGGCGGCATTCCCGGCGAGCCCCGCCCCGACCACCAGCCCCACGGCCCCCGGCGGGAACCCCAGCTCGGCGAGGTAGAGTCCCAGGAGCACACCCACCAAGCCGGTCGTGAACGACCGGACGGCCGCTGCCCCGTAGAGTAGCGGGCGCACTCAGCGCAGAGTGTCGAGAACGGGTATTGTATGCCGAATGATCATGGGTTCGCCCCTCGCAGCACGCAATCTAGCGATGGGATGCGGCCTGCTGATTCTGCCGCTCCTCGCCTCGGGCGACCGGAACGCGCTACTCGCCGCCGACCGCGCCTACGCCCGGGCCGGCCTGCTTGCCGCCTTTTCAGACGACGCAGCCTATCTCCACCCTCGCGCGCCTCTGATCCGCGGCAAGGAAGCGATCCGGGCCTTCCTCGACACCACCTTCCGCCCGGGGCGCGCCACCCTCACCTGGAGCCCGGTGTTCGCCGACGTGTCGTCGGACGGCACCCGGGGCTACACGTACGGGTGGACGCGGGTCACCACACACGGGGACGGTGGCGCGCCTCTGGTCGAGCGCGGCAAGTACCTCGCCTGTTGGCGCAAGGCAGGCGACGGACCGTGGCACATCACCGCCTACGTGCGCAACGCGGTCGACTCAGCGACGTCGCTCGCGCCGCCGCCCCAACGGTCGGCACCGACTCCGGCGCGACTCGGTCCCGCCGATCCCGCCGAGCTGCTGCGCGCAGATGCGGCATTTGCGGCGGCCTCGCTGGCGCAGGGGGCGAGGGCGGCGTTCCTCGCTTTCGCGGCGGAGAACGCCGTAACCCTGTCTGGCGGAGGGGCCGTCCGCTACGGGCGTCAGGCCATCGGCGCGACCTTCGACGGCACCCCGGCCGGCGCGATCCTCGAATGGGCCCCGGTCCTCGCCGACGTGGCGGGTACCGGGGACTTGGGCTGCACGGTGGGCGACGCGGTGTTCACGGTGCCCGGCACGGATGGGACCGCACGCCGGAACTACGCCAAGTATGTGACGGTGTGGAAGCGGCAGCCGGACGGCGAATGGCGGTTTGTGGCGGACGCGGGGAACGCCCGACCGGCGCCCTGACGTCGCTACGCCGACAGGTCCTGCAGCTCCGCCCGTACGCGCTCGACCTCGGCTTCAACGCCGAGCGACTGGAAGATCTCCCGCGCGCGCTCCAGATACGCGCGGGCTTCATCCCGCCCCGCCCCCCCCGCCCCGCCCGCTCCCCCGAAGCGGCCGCGGAACAGGCCGTACTCGTGGTACACACGCGCCTCTTCCACCGGCGGCCGCCCGAGCGTGCGGCACAGCTCGATCGCCTGCTCGAAGAACACAAACCCCGTCTCGTCGTTTTGGCGGCCGCGCAGCTTGCCGAGCAGGGCGTAAATCTGCACCAGACGGTGAGCGAGATTCGAGGCGATCGCGACCTGCTCGGCGCGGCGCATTTCCTCTTCCGCCTCGAGCGTCCGGCCCGACTCGAGCAGCAGCTCGGCGAGGTGGAGGCGAATGGTGACGTCCAGCTCCACATCCCGCCCGCCCCGGCGCAGCCACGCCAGTGCTTCGCGGTAGCCCGCCGCCGCCGCCGCGTCCCGCCCCAGGGCGGCGTCGAGCTGGCCCTGGGCGTCGAGTACCTGGGCCATCTCCCGGCCCGCGGCGAGGGCCTCGAGGGACTCACGCGCGCGGCGCAGGTGCTCGCCGGCACCGGCGAGGTCTCCCTGGCGGCGCGCGAGCAACCCGAGCTGGTGCGCGATCCGCCCCATGCGGAGCCGGTCCCCGCCCGTCTCGACGAGCCGCAGCGCCCGGGCATACCACGCCTGCGCCCCCGCCCACTCCGCCCGCTCCAGGGCGACGCCGCCCAGCCCGACGCAGGCGTCGATCGCGCCCGCTTGATCGAACTCCGCCTCCGCCAGGACGAGCGCCCGCTGATAGTGCCGGGCCCCCTCGGCGTACCAGCCATGGGCGAGGCAGACGTTCCCCAGCGCCAGGAGCGTTTCGACCTCCGGCCGCCGGTCCGTTAGTCCCTCGGCGACCGTCAGCGCCACCTCATACCAGGCGCTGGCCTGCTCCAGCCGCCGCGCGCGCTCCTCGAGCCGGCCCGCGTCCAGCAACGCGGTGACCGCGGCAGTCGGCTCGCCCCGCTCTTGCGCCTCCAGCGCCGCCACGTAGGCCTGGTACAACGCGCCGATGTGCTCGGTGACCATGCCGAGGACGGGCGCCATCTGCCGCGTGAGCTCCCCGGGCTCGACGGCGTGCTTGCCCACCGTGAGATACGGTCCGCCGCTGCCCCACTGCAGGCGCTCGTCGGGGCGGGCGCTGGCGAGCAGCAGGCCGCGCAGGGGCACCAGCGCCTCGAGGTCGGGCAGCAGCCGCAGCGCCTGCTCGACCCTCACAGGCCGTACTCCTTCATCTTGCGGGTGAGCGTGTTGCGATGGATCCCCAGGATCTCGGCCGCGGCGCCGATCTGGCCGCCGGTGTGCGCCAGCACCCGCGCGATGTGGCGGGCCTCGAGCTCGGCGAGCGTCGCGAGCGCCCCCTGGGCGCGCTCGGGCAGGTTCGCTTCTTCGCCGCGGATGTCCTCGGGCAGGTGCTCGGTCCGGAGCGCGGCGTCGTTGGCCAGGATGACGGCGCGCTCCATCACGTTGCGCAGCTCCCGCACGTTCCCCACCCATTGCCGGTTGCGCAACAGGTCGAGTGCTCGATCGGAGATCGCGGTGATGCGCTTCCCGGAGCGCTGGCCGAACTGCTGCACGAAGTGCGAGATCAGGAGCAGCAGGTCGTCACCGCGCTCCACCAAGCGCGGCAGGTTGATGACGACGACGGCGAGGCGGTAGTAGAGGTCCTCGCGGAACTTCCCCTGGGTGATCGCCTCGCGCAGATCGCGATTCGTGGCCGCGATGACGCGCACCGTCACCGGGAGCGTGTCGGTGCCGCCCACGCGCTCGATCTCGCGCTCCTGCACCGCGCGCAGGATCTTGGCCTGGAGGGAGAGGCTCATGTCGGCCACTTCGTCGAGGAACAGCGTGCCGCCGGAGGCCTGCTCGAAGCGCCCGATCTTCCGGGCCACCGCCCCCGTGAACGCGCCCTTCTCGTGGCCGAACAGCTCGCTCTCGAGCAGGTTCTCCGGGATGGCGGCGCAGTTGACGGCGACGAACGGCCCCGCCGTCGCTGTGCCATGCTGATGAATCGACCGGGCGACCACTTCTTTGCCCGTCCCGGATTCGCCCTGAATGAGGACCGTCGCCGAGCTGTGCGCGACGCGCGCCAGCAGCTTGTAGACGTCCAGCATCGCGGCGCTTTGCCCCACCAGGGCGTACTGCCCCACGGCGTTCGCCTCCACCGACGGCAGCGGGACTGGGATCTCCGTGACCGCGGATCGCACGCTGTTCAGCGCGTGCGCCACGTCCTCGCGGCGCAGCGGCATCGTCAGGAGATCCAGCACGCCGAGCTTCTCGGCCCGGAGGACCAGGCCCATGGAGGGTCGTTCGGCGAGGGCGACGAGACGCGGTGGGCCGGGGGCGGCCCGCAACGTATCCATCCACCACGTCAGGTCCTCGTCGCTTCGCTCTCCCAGCACCGCCAGCACGACATCCCAGCGGCCCCCAGCGAGCAGCCGGGTGGCGCGCGGCAGGTCGGCCGCGCATTCGAGCTCGACGCCGAGGTCCGCGGCCCACTCCCGCAGGCTCTGTACCGCGCCGGCCCCGGTCCCCTCGCTCCCGACGGCGAGGACGCGCAGGGCGCCCGCTACCGCGCCGCCCTGCGCGCCCCGACCCGCCGGCGACGGGGCGTGAGACGCGCTGGACGGCTCATGGGCGGAATGCGACACGCCGCGGGTCACTGGCGTCCGACGTACCTCGCGACGAGCACGAGAGCATCATCCGTGCCCTTGCCGTAACGGGAAAGGAGCTGGTCGGCGAGCCGTTGGGGATCCTCGCGCGTCGACACGTCATCGGAGAAGCCGGTCCGGATCCCGTCGGTGGCGAACACCAGCGTATCGCCGGGCTCCACCGGCAGCACGGCGGCCTGCACGGCCGGGAGCTCCGACCCGACGATGCCGCCGCGGGTGACGAGGGTGGCGCGCGCCGAGCGCTCGGCCCAGTGGGCGTGGTGCAGCAGCCCTTCCACGTTGCCGATGCCGAGCCAGGTCATCGTGCCGCGGTGGGCGTCGAGGCGGGCCAGGCTCATGACGACCCCGCGTGTGCCCTTGAGCGCCGCATGGCAGCGCTGCACCAGCGAGAGGGGGGGCTCGTCCGCGAACTCCTCCAGCGTCTGGACAGCGACTCTGGCGGCGGCGCCTGCTTCCTCGCCGTGGCCGAGCCCGTCCACAACGGCCACGAGCACGCCGTGCGGCACCGGCGCCACCAAATGGAGGTCGCCCGACTCCGTCTGGCCCGCGAGCGCCAGCGTGGCGACCCCCCAGTGGACGAGCGACGTTGTATCGCCCACCGGGCTACCCATGCGTCCGCGTCCACTTCTTCATCGTGACCCGCGTGCCGTGGCCCACCTCGGAGACGACCTCGAAGTCGTCCATGAGCCGCCGGGCGCCGGGCAGGCCGAGCCCCAGGCCGCCCGAGGTGGAATACCCGTCTTGCAGGGCGCGCTGCACGTCGCGGATGCCGGGGCCCTCGTCTTGGGCGACGACGATCAGGCCGTGGCGCGCCCCGTCGTTCACGGTGCGCAGCAGCAGCTCGCCGCGCTTCGCATACATCAGGATATTGCGGGCGATCTCGGAGATGGCGGCGGCGATGACGGTCTGGTCGCCGGCCGAAAAGCCGAGCTGGGCCGCCAGCTCGCGGCCCATCTGGCGGGCCTGCACGATGTCGACGTCCGCGGCGATGGGGCAGTGCAGGTCGTCACCCACGGTCGCTGCGCCCCTTGGCCTGCAGGTCGAGAAAGGCTAGGCCTTCCTCGAGGTCCAGGGCCGTGGCCACGCCTTTCAGCGTGAGCCCGAGCTGCACCATCGCGAAGGCGACCTCCGGCTGGATGCCGACGATCACCGTTTCCGAGCCGCGCAAGCGGGCCATATGCGCGATGTCCCGCAGCGTGCGGACGGCGAACGAGTCCATCACGTCGAGCGCGGTGACGTCCACGATCACCCCGCGGGCACGGAACTTTCCGACGCGCTCGATCAGCTTCTCTCTCAGCTGCGAGAGGTCGGCGTCGGACAGGGCCGACTGGATCGACGCGATCAGGTAGTGGCCCTGCTTCAGAATGGGAACTTCCACGACGCGCCCCCTTTACGCCTGCTGTGTGGCCTCCGCGAGCTGAATCACCTTGAAACCCAGGAGCCGCTCGGCCTCTTCGATACCGCCCTGCAGGTCGCCGACCGTCGCCATTTCGCTCAGGTCGACGCCGATGGTGACCAGCGTCTGCGCGATCTCGGGCGAGAGACCGGTCACGATGACCGTCGCCCCGAGTAGGCGGGATGCCTCGACCGTCTGCACCAGGTGGTTCGCGACGTTCGAGTCCATGGCCGCCACACCCGTGATGTCGATAACGACGACCTTCGCGCGGTTAGTGCGGATGGCCCGCAACAGCTGCTCGGTGAGCTGGCGGGCGCGCTGGGGATCGATGACGCCGATGATGGGGAGAATCAGCAGGCGCTCGCGAACCTGGAGCACCGGGGTCGACAGCTCCCGGATCGCCTCCTGTTGCTGCCGAATGATGCGCTCGCGCTCCTGTACGAAGCCGACCGCCACCGTGTTCGCGATGCGGTTGGCAGCGGGCTCGTACGCGTCGAGGATGCGGTTGAGCTTGGTGAAATCTTCGTGGTACTTGGCGAACAGCGAGCGGGCGAGCACGTCACGCAGCAGGAGGACGATACCGACGACTTCGTGCGTTTCGACGCCCCGCGGAATGATCCGCTCCGACAGGTTCCGGGCGTACGCCTGCAGCGCCTCGAACGTCCCCGTCTCCAGCGCCTCGACGTAGTTGTCGTACACCGACGTCGCCTCGGCGAAGATCTCCTCCTCGGTCATCGCCGTGAGCAGCTGGGCCTTGGTGATGCGCCGGGCCCACTCTTCGCGCAGCTGGGTCCGGTTCTGCCGCAGGTGCGCCACAAGCTCCCGCAGCAGGGCCTGGGTCGACTCGGGCGCAGCCTGAGAATCCTGCAGCGGTGGCGGCTGCACGTCTTTCTTGCTCATGGAGGCGCTACCTCACCGGTGAGAGAACGGAGTGGAATGTTGTGCTCGCGCAACAGCAAGGCTAGTGCCACCGCACGATCGTGGTGCACCATAGCAAGATAATTTATGACAATGAGTTATGCGCTTGTGCCCGCAACCTCCTCCGCTCGATGGCAACACAATGGGGCGTTTCGGGTGTTCATGATGCACCAAAACAGGGCCTCACGGACTCACGAGACCCTCCCGAATCGCGTAGCGCACGAGCCCCGCGGCCGTGTGAATCCCCAGTTTGTGCATCACCCGCGTACGATGTGACTCGCTCGTTTTGACGCTGACGCCCAGGATGGTCGCGATCTCTTTGGTCGTGTTGCCCTCCGCCACGAGCTGCAGCACCTGGCGCTCGCGTGGCGTGAGGCGCTCGCCGGGGAGCCGCCCGGCCGGCGACTGCTCGGCGGCGAGATACGCGTCCACGACGGTCCGGGATACCGCCGGGCTCAGGTAGACCGCGCCGCGGGCGACCTCCTGGATGGCATGCCCCAACTCATCCGGGGGTTGTGTCTTCAGCACATACCCGTTGATGCCCGCGCGCAACGCCTCGATGACGCGCCGGTCCTCGGCATGCGCCGTCAGCAGGATCGTTTTCGTCAGGGGCAGGTCGCGCCGGATTTCGCGGGCCGCATCGAGGCCGTTCAGCACCGGCATGGCAAGGTCGAGTACCGCCACGTCGGGCCGCAGCTCGCGGGCCAGGCGCACCGCCTCACGACCATCGGACGCTTCTCCGAGAATCCGGATCTCGCCCGACGATTCGCGTTCGAGCAACAGTTTGATCCCTTGCCGCACCATCGCCTGGTCGTCGGCCAGGATCACCCGTATCGCCATTTGGGCACCTCCCCCGTCGTGCGGGCAAGTCCCATGCCAAAATGAGGGAATCCCTGCGGGACCCGCCTCCGATCGGACTGAATCTTGCTCCCTCCCAAAGTGTCCCCATGGCAACCATCCTGGTCGCCAGCGCGCATGAGGCGCTCCTCGAACAGGTCGCCGGCGAACTCGAGGCCGGCGGCCACGCTGTGGCGCGCGCGCCATCGGCTCAAGCAGCATTGGCGGCCGCGCGTCGGGGCCGGCCCGATGCGATCCTGGTCGACGCCGGTCTGACGGACATCGACGTTCCCGATCTGTGCCGCCTGCTGCGCCAGGAACCGCATGTCACACCGCACACGGCGATCTTCGTCACGGGGGCGGCGGAGCCGGCGTCGCGCGACGCCCGGCTCGCCGCGCTCGCGGCGGGTGCATCCGACGTCCTCGGTCAGCCGGTCGATGTCGCGGAGCTCGCGCTGAAGGTCGACCGCTGGACGAAACTCAAGACCGCGGCGGAACAGATCCAGCTCGCCGGCCTCGTGGATCCGGAGACGGGACTCTACAACCTCCAAGGTCTGGCGCGCCACATCGAGCAGTTAGGCGCGCTGTCGGGGCGCGCGCACGCTGCGCTCGCCTGCGTGGTGCTCGCCGCTGAGGTGGAGGAAGAGCGGGTCCTTCCCGAAGTGACCACTTTCTGCGCTCAGGCGATCAAGGCCGGCGTCCGGCATTCAGACGTCTCGGGACGGATCGCGGCCGGCGAGTTCGCCGTCGTCGCGCCGCGAACCAGCGCCAACGGAGCCCTCCGCCTCGCGCAGCGCCTTGCGGGAGTGATGCGGCGCCGGTCGCAGGAGGCCGCCGGGGCCGTCCCGTCCTTCAAGCTTCGCGCGGGGTACGACGCCATCGGGAACCTCGCGTACTCGCCCGTCACCGCGCGCGATCTGCTCACGCGGGCACGTCGCGCATGGCTGAACGCGGAGGCCGACTCGCGCCTGGGGTGGATCCGGCCGTACGAGGGCGGGCGGTAAGAGATAAAAGGAGACCGCGCCCCGGACGGCGCGCGCGGCGGCGTCCGGGGCGGGCCTCGTGGAGCTTAGTTCGCGCTGCTCGTGGCCGACCCGACGATGATATTCCCCACCGTCCGGTAGCCGAGCACCTGACCCAGCAGTCCCACGATCGGCTGTTGCAGCACCACGTGGATCATGTTCACCGTGATGCCGCTGCTCGACCAACCGTCCCCCGTGCGGCTTTGCTCGTTCAGGATGACGTACCCTACGCCCGGCAGGTCCAGGCGGGTGTTGGGTGCGGGATCCGCCACCTCGGCGCCGTTCACCACGAGGTTCGATAGGGTCGAGCCCTCGGCGTCACTGCTGGCGCCGGTCGCGTCGCGGCTGCTGCTCGCGACGGCGACGACACCATCAGTCGAGATGAGTCCGTTCAACAGGCTCACCGCGCCCAGCGTCGCGCTGCTCACCGCGCTGGAACCGTACTCCGGGTCGGCGTCGCCGCTGACGATCGCGAACGCGTCTTGCGCCGTGACCAGACCGGCCACATCGATGCTCTGGCCCTGATCCGTCGCCATCGCGCCACCCGTCGGCAGGACGGCGTAGGGCGATGTCTGGTTGGCCGTCGGCGTGCTCACGGAAACGCCGTACGCCTGGGCGGTGGCCGCGATCCGCATCTGGCCCGCGACGGATGCCGGCGCCAAGCTCATCGGCAGGACGAGGCCCATCAGGCCGATCGCCCGCCGGACTCTGTCGATCTTCATCGTATGCCTCCTTGCTGAGACCGTCCCGCGGGCCTGCGGCCCATCGGACGCGGTCCAGGTTCTCGTTCGGTTCACGGGATCCATGGCGTTAGTGCGTCGGGTGGAACTGCCGGTTCCCACCGGTCAGCGTACACGACGGCTCCGCCGGGGGCAGGCTTTCGTCCGGGCAAAGCACTTCGTAGAGTTGGCCGTTGACCGGGAATGCGCGGATGCCGAAGCCGTCGTGGCCGACGCCGGGCTCCCCGTTGTCGCAGTCGAACACCTCGAAGTCCGCGGTCTCCCCGGTGTTCTTCACCTCGAGCGTGCCACCCCAATGTCCGGCGCCATCACTGCAGTCGGTGTCTGTCGCCCGCTCCGCGAAGGTGATCTCGATGGAATGGAGGTTTAGGGGTCGCCCGTTGATTCTAAAGTCGGGCCGATGGTCGACCCACTCCAAGGAGCCCTTGTCCGCCAAACACTGGCCATTGTCACCCACTTGACCGGAAGCTATGACGTGCGCTCCGAATGTCTCGTAGATGTGGGTCGAGGGAGGGTTCTTGTCGGCGGTGCCGGGCGGATAATCGATCCGGCCGCCGCCGGTGATCTTGAACGGCGTACACTCGAATTGAAAGAAGTGGGCCAACGGCGTGCCGATGCTCGGGGCCACCGCGTTCGGCTGCCGCTCGCAGCTCCACGCGACCAGCGCGATCCCGACCGGCGCCGTCAGCAGCGCGAGGTTTCGCAGTCTGAACATGTCGCTCCCCTCCGAAAGTGTTGGTTTGGCCCGAGGCCGACTCCCTCCAAGGCAAGGGCAATGCCATTCTCGCCAGGCTCGCA
>Ga0066710_100008063_pt1 | contig 10166 bp, 7 predicted proteins | sample GraSoiAngelo_159_FD_79666 | JGI IMG/M metagenome (GOLD analysis project Ga0066710, IMG submission 79666) | Grasslands soil microbial communities from the Angelo Coastal Reserve, California, USA - 14_1009_16_40cm | ecosystem: Environmental > Terrestrial > Soil > Grasslands | place: USA...
GGCGGCAACTGCGGCGTGTACGAAGGGGCGATTGTGCGCGAGCGCGCGGTGCTGGCTTCGGGAACGATCATCACCGGCTCGACTCCGGTGTTTGATCTGGTTCGCGAACAAATCTATCGACGCAATGGAGAGGCGCCGCTGGAAATTCCCGCCGGCGCAGTTGTGGTACCTGGCGCGCGCGCTGTGCAAACTCCGAAAGGCCGGGAGTGGAATCTCTCTTTATACGCGCCGGTGATCGTGAAGTATCGCGACGAGAAGACTGATGCAGCCACGCAACTGGAGGATTTGCTGCGGTGAGAAAGTCGCATTCGGATCAAGGAGGAAATAAATCGATCTCGAACTCACTGGCCGGATGTTGTCCCAGTCACGGGTTATCGCGAAGGGCCGAGGAATACGCGATGTTCGCCGCTTGGTTGCGCGATACGGCGGTAGAGCGTCAAAATGGGTAAAGAAGAGTAGCCCTCGGATCGAAATTGACCGAGAGTATTTTGAACTTCATTGGTACGAACATCCCGGACTCGGAAGGTTCGAAGTGAAGCAAGTGCGAGTTAATAAATTATGATCGTCAAACTGAAGAAAAAGAGCGCTAGCTACGCAGACCTGACTTTTGGTCAGCCCTACGTTGTACTCGGCATCGAAGCCGATGATTTCCGTATCTTGAACGACGCGGGCCGTCCTTTCCTGTATCCTCCTGGCCTTTTTAGGGTAGTCGATGCGCGAGAACCAGCTGATTGGGTCACAGAACTAGGTGAAGATGAGGAACGATACTCTTATCCGCCACCGCTTAACAAATCCGGTTTCTTCGAGGACTTCTTCGACGAGAAGGCCAAGGCGTCGCCACATTTTGGCGCGTCGTGAATCAGCGGCTCGCAGGCAATCAGCGGAGAGTGGCGTAGCCCAGACCTTTCGTTTGATAGATCGTCGTTCGCAAAACTGATTACTTGACACGTTAGAATAATCTGCCTATTTTGACCTTGATGTTTCCGATAACTTACATTCAAATTTCTGAGAAGTATGACGCGAAGGGCTTTCTGGCCTTGGCGAGGAGTGGTGTTCCTGTATCCTGCCTGCCTCAAAACACGTATGGCGTCCACCCTGAGCATCTCAGGATCTTGAAACGTAAACGAATTCCTTTTAAGAAACTGCAAGCCAGCAACGTAAGCCTGCCTCGGCCCACCTTGGCTGTATGAGGAAGTACGAAATCTATCTGCCGTTAAAATACAACGACGGCAAGGAAATTGAACCGGAGAAGATCAAGCGAATCAAGGAAGAACTCATTGGCATGTTTGGCGCCATCACCGTGAGTTCCAGGTCCTCGCCTTATCAAGGAACCTGGAAGTACGGCGGTGTCGAGTACATCGACGACATCATCAAGATCGAAATCGTAACTTCTGGCGATAGGGTAACAAAGAAATTCCTCAAAGACTTCAAAGAGCGGCTTAAAGCATCTCTCCGGCAGGTTGATATTCTGATCACTACCCACGGCATTCAGGTTATTTAATTGATCGTTCAACTGATTGGATGAAACTGTCGATCGAAAATCTGAAAGAGGGGATCAAGTGGTGGCAGGAAGGCAAATGGCCTAATGATTATTTGAATCATGAATATTACAGCATCTATGAATCGCGCACGGACGGTCTCACCGAACGATGGCTACAACTAACACTTGAACGTCTCGTTCGTTGGAAGGCGCTACGATCTTCTAAGCCAGGCAATACAAAAGCGAAGTTCGCTCGGTTAATAGAGACTCAACTTCCTGACCTTAGGACCGAATATCAGCGCATCATCGACATTTCACGAGGTGAACCATCGATCCGGTCGTTAGTCTGGCAAGATATTTCCAAGCTGTATGAAAAAATGGCCGGGATCAAGGATGGCTCTGCGGTGTTTGCAAGTAAGCTGGGTCATTTTATTTTTCCCAACGTCTTCATCGTGATGGACAATCTGGGAACTCAGGTGGCCGGCTACGATGATTATTGGCCGGGAATGGTCAACGAGTGGAACCTTTTTCAAGACAAGGATGCCGCTTTCGATCTTTTGAAAAATGAAATCGAGAGACACTCACTCGATCCGATCCACACACTTTATCCATACGAAACTAAGATAATCGAACTCTGCCATATTGGTGATAAGTGGAAGAAAACAAAAAAGGGTCGAGGAGCACCGAATTACAGCTCGTCATCTAAACAATTCCAACCACCTCCATTTCTCAGCGGCATCGAAAAAAGCATGATCCGGAAGATTTCGGATCGAGCGAAGCCCGGCAGTATCAGTCTCGGACTTGGCGAGCCTGATCTGCCGACCCCGGAAGTCATTCGGCGCGAGGCGGTGCGCGTCATTCAGGAAGAAAAGAACGGCTATACGCTGCAAGCGGGATTGCCTGAGTTGCGTCAGCGCATCGCCAGTGATTATGCGCATCTGGATCTGTCAACGGATCAGGTGATTGTCACTGCCGGTTCGCAGGAATCGCTTTATCTGATCTTGAGAACCCTGGTTGAAGCAGGCGATGAAGTCTTGATTCCCAACCCTGGCTTCATTGCCTACCCGATGATCACGCGCATGGTCGGCGGGCGCGCGGTAACTTACCGGCTGCCGGCGAAAAGTGATTTCGGTTTCGACCTGGATGACTTCAGGAGCAAATTATCATCGCGCACGAAAGTTGTGATCTGTATCAGTCCGTCTAATCCTACCGGACGTGCTTTGTCCAGGGACGATATGGGCGGCCTGGCCGACGCAGTAACGGAGAGCGGATCCAATGCTTTCATCGTGAGCGATGAAATCTATCGCGAGCTCTATTACACGCCGGAACGCCCGGCCTCGATCTCAGAGTTCTATCCGCGCACAATTGTCGTCAGTGGGCTTTCAAAGTCGATGCGCATGACCGGCTGGCGCATCGGCTGGCTGGCCGGGGAAGAAGCGGTGATGCGCGCGGCGCTGGTGCTGCACGGTTACGTCGTTACCTGTGCTTCGAGTATTTCGCAGAAAGCGGCGCTGGCCGCGTGGACTGATGAAGCTGCCGTATCGCGCGAAGAGATGCGCGCGATATTTCATCGCCGGCGTGATCATCTGCTTGGCTTGCTGCGCAATGAACTCGGCCTGCGCTGCGTCACTCCCGATGGCGCGTTCTATACGATGGTCGATGTCAGCGCCTATGGTGACGAGTTGCGCGTTGCGGAAGCTGGGTTGGAACATGGTGTGGTTACCATTCCCGCGTCCGCGTTTGGCAGTGAGAGCAAAGGGTACTTGCGGATTTCGTTTTGCGCTGATGAAGAGAAGCTGAGCGAAGGCGTGCGGCGAATCGGTGAAGCGCTGAAGTCGCTGGAGCGTCAGTACCACACGCGTTAGCGGGTGGGTCGAACACTCAATGTCGACGATTGAAGGCTGGATCCACCTGCTCACGCAGGTGGTACTGACCTCATCACCGGGTTCTTTTGAAGAATTATGTCTGACAAATTTCGTGTAGGCATTCTGGGAGCAACCGGCGTCGTCGGCCAGCGCTTCATTCAGCTGCTTGAGAATCATCCGCAGTTTCAAGTTGCGGCGCTGGCCGCTTCCGGTCGTTCGCAGGGAAAGACATATGCGGCTGCCTGTGTGTGGCGTTTGCCAGGCGAAATGCCGGAATTAGTTAAGAGCATTGTCGTGCAACCGCCGTCACCGCCGCTTGAATGCGATTTCGTTTTTTCCAGTCTGCCGGGCGAAGTTGCCAAAGACGCGGAAGAGAACTTTGCGCGTGCCGGCTATCCCGTGATCAGTAATTCGTCTTCGCATCGCATGAGCGCCGACGTGCCTTTATTGATTCCCGAAGTAAACTCCGAACATGTCGCGCTGATCGATGCCCAACGGTCGAACCGGGGTTACGAGCGCGGATTCATCGTCACCAATCCAAACTGTTCCGCGATCGTAATCGTGATGGCCCTCGCCCCATTGCAGGCAGAGTTTGGTCTCACGTCGTGCGTCGTGACGACCATGCAGGCGCTATCCGGCGCGGGTTATCCCGGGGTGGCTTCGCTGGATGCGACCGACAACGTGATTCCATTTATCGGCGGCGAGGAAGAGAAGATCGAGGCCGAGACTTTGAAGTTGCTTGGCCGTTTCCGGAGTGGCGCTATCGACGACGCCCGGATCAAAGTAAGCGCGCAGTGCAACCGGGTCAACGTGAGCGATGGACACATGGCTTCGATTCGGGTGAAACTCTCTCAATCAGCTTCGCTCGATCAGGTTCGCGAAGCGCTGGCGTCGTTCGCGTCTGTTCCGCAGGAGTTGAAACTTCACTCGGCGCCGCCGAGACCTGTCATCGTCCGTGATGAAACCGATCGGCCCCAGCCGCGTTTGGATCGCGATGCGGGCAACGGGATGAGCGTGACCGTGGGCAGAATCACGCCTGACAACGTGCTCGGCTACCGGTTCGTCGCGCTTGGTCATAATACGATTCGGGGCGCGGCCGGCGCAGCAATCTTGAACGCGGAATTGTTAGTCGCGCGTGGCTATCTGAGTCAGAACCGCCTGCGGTAGCGGGCGGTTAACCTCTGATCGCTATTTCAATTGAAGTCAGAGGTTATCGGCCCGCTACCGCAGGCGGTTCTGATCTCTTTGCATTATGCTTTCAGTTGCTCTTATCTGCACTGCGAATAGGTGTCGGAGTGTAATGGCCCATGCGATTTTCCTTGCCGAGGCCAAGAAACGATCTCTTGAGGTTACGGTCCATTCTGCCGGGGTCTTTGATTTTTCAGACGCGCCTCCGTTAGTTGAAACTTCGACGACTTGCTTGCAGCACAACACACCGCCTCCCAAAGACGCTCCCACCTGGGTACGGCAGCTTCCACTCGACTCGATCAATCGTTTCCTGGTGATGGAACAGGATCACGCCAACGTGCTGGTGAACGAATACGGCATTGCATCCAACCGCATCAGCTTGCTGGGCACTTTTGATCCACAACGCCGCGGCACCGAGATTGCCGATCCATATGGTCAAGGCAGCCTCGTTTATGAACGCTCCTACAATCTGATTCGTGCCTGCATCATTGGTTATCTCGATACAACTGACGAACCGAACTCATGATGAGACTTAGAGCACGCGCAAAGCCCACTCCGTAATCACCCGCTTCAAATCATTCAGTTGATCGTCAAAGAAGTGTCCCGCGCCTTCGATCACTTCCAATTTCACCGGCCCGTCGATTTTCTCGACCAATTCTCGCAAACGCTCAGGATTTCCATACTCGTCCCGCTCGCCTTGAACGAACAGAATAGGTTTGCGGCAGTGCTCAAGAAAACTGAAGTCGTACTTGTCGACCGGCGTGCCAATGCTAATCAGCCGCGCTACGCGATCGTCGGCGATGCCGACTTCCAAACCCACGCGCGCGCCAAATGAAAAGCCGCACAGCGTGATTTCCAGAGCCGGATAATTCTCAGCGAGATAATCTAAACCTGCGCGCACATCTGCACGTTCGCCGCGTCCTTCATCGTGCTTGCCAGTGCTTTGGCCAACACCGCGAAAGTTAATGCGGAGTGAGATCAAGCCCGCGTCATTCAACGCCGCCGCGGCGCGAAACACAACTTTGTTGTGCATCGTGCCGCCAAAGAGCGGATGCGGATGCAGCACCAGCGCCGCGCCGCGGACCAGAGGGTCGCGCGGTTCCTTTAGAATTGCTTCGAGACGCCCGTGTGGCGCTGCAATTAATAGATTGCCGGCTGGATACATATGAGACTGTTGATTTTCGATTGCTGGTTTGTGAATTGTCAAAGAAGAGGTCAGTACCATCCGCGTGAGCGGATGGATCTAAGAATCATCCGCGATGTTAGGCGTGATTGACCCACCCGCTCACGCGGGTGGTACTGACCTCATGCCTCACGGGCCACCTTTGAGGACAACCCTCCAGCGAATTGACTCGCAATAAAAAAAAGGATTAGCTTTCGAACATCAGCGATGAACGATTCTGATTTTCACATCTCCGACATTGAGTCACACGATTTCCCGCAAAGCCCGCGGGTCGTGGCCGACACGGCTTCCGACGCGATTATCACCATTAACGAAGACAGCATAATTCTATTCATCAATCGCGCCGCCGAGAAAATTTTTGGATACGCGCATTCAGAAATGATGGGACAGTCACTGACGATGCTGATGCCCGACTATCTCAGGCATGTGCATCGCGCCGGCCTGCAGCGCTACCTCACAAACGGACAGAAACATATTTCGTGGGAGGCGGTGCAATTGCCCGGCTTGCACAGGGACGGGCGAGAGATTCCACTTGAGCTCTCGTTTGGCGAATTCAGTGAAAATGGCCGGCGATTTTTCACCGGCATCGCGCGCGATATCACCGAACGGCACCGGCTGGAACGGCGGCTGGCGGCGCAGTTTCAAGTGGCGCGCATTCTCGCGGAATCAGAGTCGCTGGCCACCGCGGCGCCGATGCTTTTGCGGGCAATTGGCGAAAGCCTGGGCTGGGAGATGGGCCAACTGTGGAGCGTCGAACGCGAGGCTGACCTGCTGCATTGGCTGGCGAGCTGGCAGGCCCCGTCACTGGATGGGACGCAGTTCGAAGATGCCAGTCGCAATCGCACGTTTGTCCGCGGCATTGGCTTGCCGGGACGGATCTGGGCCCGCGGCCGGCCCGATTGGATAAGCGATCTTGCGGTTGACACAAATTTTCCGCGCCGGCCGTTCGCGATGGATGCCGGCCTGCGCTCGGCCTTCGGCTTTCCGATTTTGCTGGGCAGTGAAGTTTCAGGCGTCATGGAATTTTTCAGCCGCGAGGCGCACACGCCCGATCAAGAACTGCTCGATCTGACAAACAGTATCGGCAATCAGATCGGACAATTCGTCGAGCGTAAACGAGCTGAGGAGGAACGCGCGCATCTTTACGAGCGAGAACAACGAGCTCGTCACGAAGTAGAGGTGGCAATGGAACGGATGCGACAGGTCCAGACCGTGACTGAGGTCGCGCTGTCGCACCTTTCACTGGAGAGATTGCTGGCTGAGCTCCTCGATCGGGTGCGCGAAGCGATGGACGTCGATACGGTGGCAATCCTGTTGCTCGAGGAGAACAACGAACTGGTGGCCTGGGCAGCGAAAGGTCTGGAACTTGACGTCGCGATTCGAGTCCCAATGGGCGCCGGCTTTGCAGGTCGCATCGCCGAGCAAAAGTCGCCGATGGTGATCGACGATATTGATACCGCAGTTCTATATACCCCTTTCTTGCGAGAGAAGGGAGTTAAGTCTTTGTTGGGGGTGCCGCTGCTTGTTGAAGGGCGCGTGCTGGGAGTAATTCACGTTGGCAGGAAGGCGCACCGTCCGTTTACCGAGGATGACACGCGGCTCTTGCAATTGGTCGCCTTTCGCGTGGCGTTGGCGATCGACAACGCGCGCCTGTTTGAAGAAGAGCGCAGTGCCCGGCGTGAAGCTGAAGCCGCCAGCCGCGCCAAGGATGAATTTCTGACCACCATTTCACATGAACTGCGAACGCCGCTGACGCCAATCATTGGTTGGGTGCACATGATTCGCAGCGAAATTCTGCCGAGCAAGGAAACGAAACACGGACTCTCGGTGATCGAAAAGAACTCGCACGCCATGAAGCGACTGATCAACGACCTGCTTGATATGTCGGCGATCCTGAGCGGCAAAATGCGGATGGAAGAATTGCCGGTGAAGCTCGAAGAAGTGATCCGCGAAGCCGTCGAGACGGTGGGCCCGTTGGCCATGGCGCGTGACATTCATCTGGAAATCGTCTTTCGCGACTGGCACGACGAAAGTATTAGCGGCGATCGGGCGCGCTTGCTCCAGGTGTTCCTCAATTTGCTGGATAACGCAATCAAGTTTTCCGCGCCTGGCGGCAAAGTTCGCGTCATTGGCGAAGCAACCGGCGGCGAAACAATCATCCGTATAGAGGATTCCGGTCAGGGCATCACGCCTGACTTTTTGCCCTTCGTGTTCGAGCGGTTTCGTCAGGCCGACGGCTCGAGGACCCGCTCGCATGGCGGCCTTGGTCTCGGTCTGTCTTTAGTGAAGAGTTTTGTCGAAGCTCACAAAGGTTCGGTTGAAGCTGCCAGCGAAGGCCCAGGGCATGGCAGCCGCTTTACCGTTCGCCTGCCACGGCAAAGACCGCATCTCGTTTCGCCAGCTCAGAAAGCGGGAGTGATTGAAGCTCGATCGCAATCACGCGGCGCTCATCTGCTGATCGTCGAAGATGACGCCGACACCCGCGAGATTTTGCAGGCCACGCTGGAAGCGCGTGGTTTTCGCGTTACCGCCTGCGAGTCGGCCGGCGCGGCGTTGGATATTGCTGCCAGGAACTCGGTGGATTTGATTGTTTCAGATATTGGAATGCCCGAGATCGACGGCCTGGAAATGATGCGGCAAGTGCGTCGACTTCCCGAACTGCAGAACCTGCCGACGATCGCCGTCACCGGTTATGCGTCAAAGAAAGACAGCGAGAGCGCGCTCGCCGCCGGCTTTGACGCGCACGTTTCAAAGCCGATCGATCCTGTGGAACTCCTCGTCATGATCGATGATCTGCTAAAGAAGGCTGCGGATAAGCAAAGCTGACCGATTCCCTGCCTCACTCAACCGTTACGGGAACTCTCACGGTGCGCGAACCTCGCAGGGCGAACCACGACACGCCTTCCTGAAGCATATCGATTTCCAGCAGGTAGTCTCCGGCGCGCTGCGGTGCGTTAATCATAAAAGAGACGGTAGTCGTTTCTCCGGGACGAAGATCGCGCGGCAGTGCGCCTCGTCCGTCATCGTGAACGACGACATTGCCAGAGGAATCGAGCCAGTGGTTTCCAACGTACAACTGAAACGGTTCGCCGCTGCGCTCGCGTGCCGGCCACATGACTTTGCTCGCGTTCTTCAACGTGATCTGAATCGTCGCCTGTTGTCCGGTTAGCAGCCGCGGCAGCGGTTCCCTGATGCTTAGCTCGGCCGCGAATGCGTCGTCAGGCAAGCGCGCCAACCAGCGCGGCGGGCCCTGCGCGATGCAGGTCGTGTAGGGATCGCTTTCAACCAGCACTCGGCAACGCGGACCCAGGCCCTCCGTGGTTATCACCACCGCGCCTTCCGGCGCCGGCTGAGCAGCACCCAGCCGAACAAACTTCTGAAGTGAAATTTTCTCCAGCGTCCCGTACCAGTAAGCCTGAATGTAGCCCGGCCGCGAAGAATTATCGGCCAGATAAATCGGCGCGGCCGCAGCGTGGGCCAGTGCAGCCGGTAGAATTATGCGCGGATAGTCGGCATCGAATTCGTGCAAACGCCGCGCCGAGCCCGCGCTGGCGTGGAATTGACGTTGAAAGATCAAACCGTCTCCAAGTATCAAGACCACGGTCGCGATGAGCGCGATTCGTCTGATGCGCGAACGCCCTTCAGCCAACCACGTGAACGCCGGAATGGTGAGCACGATGATAAAGACCGGGACTGCGCACAGACGCAGCATGTGAAAATGCTCATTCGTGAGTGACGCCGGCGTTACGGCAGCAGCCAGACCGAACAGAATAAATCGCCACCAGGCGTCGATTCCGCGACGCGCAATCAGGAAAATTCCGGCAACCGCGAGCACCGCGGTAACCGTTAGCATGGCGGGCTCTCCGGGAATATGCAGAAGCTCGTTGACCTTTGATTGCTCAGTCAGGAACAGCTTCCAGGGATTCAGATTAGCGACGAAGTGCTTCAGGAAATCTTCTCCAATTCTAAGCGAGCTGCGCTGCGGCGCCAGGTAGGTAATCATGCCGAAACGGCCGGTGAGCGCCTGTGGATTCTTTTTTTGAAAGACCAACATTGGAACCAGCATCAACCCGTAAGCGATCCAGGTAAGCAGCAGCGCTCGCCAGCGCGCGCGCGTTATGAAACAGATCAAACCCAGCGCCAACAACGGCGCGAGCAGCCTTCCAATCGAATAGGTGTAGGTCAAGAGGGCCAGGCTGGCAGCCAAACCGAGCACGTCGCTCCACTTCCATTTTGATCTTCCGGAAGCGCGCCACAGGCATAGAAGGAAAATCGCAAGCGCCAGTGGATATAGCGTAACTTCCATCACTACTCGACTTAATTCAAACAGCCAAGGCGTTAGCAAGGCCGTCACGGCCACTGTGAATCCGATGAGACGGCGGCGGCTAACGCGCGCGGCCAACAATCCCAGCAACGCTGCCGTGGCCAGACCGATCGTCGCGCTCAAACA
>Ga0066710_100008064_pt1 | contig 10166 bp, 4 predicted proteins | sample GraSoiAngelo_159_FD_79666 | JGI IMG/M metagenome (GOLD analysis project Ga0066710, IMG submission 79666) | Grasslands soil microbial communities from the Angelo Coastal Reserve, California, USA - 14_1009_16_40cm | ecosystem: Environmental > Terrestrial > Soil > Grasslands | place: USA...
AGGCCCGCGTCCATCAGCCGGTCATAGACCAGCGCGAGTTGGTCCATCGGCACGTGCAATTCCCAGCCGAGCTCGCCGACAAAGGTGATGCGCACGGCCCGCACCATGGCCGGACCGATGCCAAGCTGTTGCGAAGTGCCGAAAGGGAATGCCGCATTAGTCAGGTCCGCCTCGGTCAGGCGACTGAGCAGCGCGCGCGAATCGGGCCCCATGACTCCGAGCACACCGAAGCTGCCGGTCACATCGACCAGTACGGCATGTTCGTTGTTCCCGGTGTTGCGCCGAATCCAGTCCGCGTCACGCACGGCCTGGGCTGTGCCGGTGATAATATGGAATTCATCCTGAGCCAGTCGGACCAGGGTGAGATCGCTCTCGAAGCCGCCCCGTTGGTTGAACAGCCCCGTGTAAACGGTCTTGCCGAAGGCCACGTCCACGTTATTGCCGCAGAGCCGCTGAAGGAGACCTACGGCATCAGGTCCCTTCAGGATGAACTTGGAGAAGCCGGTCTGGTCGAAAATCGCGACCTTCTCGCGCGCGGCCCGGTGTTCGGTGGCGTGGTTGGCAAACCAGTTTTGGCGGCCGAAGGAGTATTCCGTCAAGGTGCTCTCGGCAAATGACGTGTTGTGTTCCGTGTCGCGTGTTCCCAGTCGCGTGTTGGATCGGGCGAACCAGTTCGGGCGTTCCCAGCCGTTTTTGACACCGAAGCAGGCTCCTTGCGCGGCGAGCCGTTCATGCAAAGGGGTCCGGCGAAGACCCCGGCCGGTCTCGAACTCGCGATTTGGCCAGGCCATTTGATAGTGCAACCCGAGCACCTCCGTCACGCGTTCGCGGAGAAAGAACCGGTTGTTCGCCCACGGGCCGAAACGCCGAATATCGACGGACCAAAGGTCAATTGTCGGCTGTCCTTCGACGATCCACTCGGCAAGATATTTTCCCGCGCCGCCCGCGCTCGCGATGCCGACGGAGTTGAAGCCGGCTGCGATAAAGAGGTTTCGCAACTCGGGGGCTTCACCCAGGATGAAGTTGTTGTCGGGTGTGAAGCTTTCAGGGCCGTTGACAAATTTCGCGAACCCGCAGGTTTCCAGCGCGGGGATGCGCCAGCGGCCATTCTTGAGCGGTTCGGCGAATCTGTCCCAATCGGGATCGAGGAGTTGGAACGAGAAATCGTCCGGCACGCGCTCGACCACCCAGGGCTTGGAAAAGGCCTGAAACGCGCCGAGCAGGACCGCGTTGGCTTCGCCGCGAAAATAAATGCACAGATCGGGGTCGCGGCCGACCGGCAACTCGTCGAACGCGCCGTCGATCGGTTCGGTGACGACGTAATGGTGCTCGACGGGGTAGAGGGGAATGGTGACGCCACAACCCAGCCCCAGTTCGCGCGTCCACATACCGCCGGCGAGGACGACGTAATCCGCCTTGATCTCGACAGTAGCAGCCGAGGTAACGAGGCTCTGGTTTTCTTTCCACACGCCGCGTTCCGCGTTCGTCAGTGAAGTGAGCCTCCTCACGTCGGCTGCTGCCGTATCGTTCAGCTGCACCCGCACGCCTACAGCGCGTCCGTCTCGATGAAGCACCTCCAGCACACGCGCGTTTTCCAGCACGGTCGCTCCGTGCGCCTGCGCGCCTTTTGCGAGCGCCACTGCGACTTCCCGGGGAACCACTTTGGCGTCGTGCGGCAGCCAGGCCGCGCCCAGCAAGTCGTCGATGCGGAGCAGCGGCCATTTCTCTTTGGCGGATTCCGGGCCGATTAGTTGCACCTCGACGTCGAACCATTCGGACATGGCGGCGGTGCGACGCAGTTGCGTCATGCGGTCGCGCGAGCGGGCGACGATCAGGCTGCCGACCTGTTTCCAGCCGACGGAATGGCCGGTCTCCCTTTCCAGTCCGGCGTAGAGTTCGGCGCTGTACTTATTGATTTTGGTCATGCTGTTGGTCGTGCGGAGGCGCCCGACCAGCCCGGCGGCGTGCCAGGTGGTGCCGCCAGCAAGTTGATTCTGCTCCAGCAGGACGACGTCCTTCCACCCGAGTTTGGCGAGATGATAGGCGATGCTGCACCCTACGATGCCGCCGCCGACGATGACGACTTTGGTTTCTTTGCTCACGTTGGAGTATCTGATAAATCGGCGTTTCGCGCGCGAGCCGAAAGACTGTGACTGTAGGCGGCGGCAGAATTGATTGCCATACCCCGTTTTGGGGGCAATGCGGCGGGTCCAACGCGCCACGACGATGCAATGGTTGATCGTGAGGCTGTTCCAACCGCCGGATACATTTTCACCCACCATTTAATCTTGAAGGCTCCACTTTCCGCCCTCAGCATAGTGATCAAATGGGTTGGAACTTTATCCTCTCAGAACCCACAAGACCGGTCGCGCGGCGCAACAGGATCCTGGTCCGTGCGGTTGGAATTGTGGTTGGCCTGGTGCTCGTCTGCGGAATTCGTTCCGTCTTTCCCGGGAAGAAAATGCAAAGCGGGCGTGAGGCTCCAACCAGCACGTTCGCGTCGGCGCCCCAGGGCACGATTACCTTCAATCGGGACGTCGCGCCCATCGTCTTTCAGAAGTGTGCCGGATGCCACCGTCCGGGCCAGTCCGCTCCATTCGCATTGTTGACCTACTCTGAGGTCAAAAAGCACGCGCGGCAGATTGCCGAAGTCACCCAGCGCCGTTACATGCCGCCGTGGCTGCCCGAACCGGGCTACGGAGAGTTTGCTTTTGATCGACGGCTGGGCACGGACCAGATTGCGATCATTCAGCAATGGGTCGCGGAAGGCGCCGTCGAAGGAGATCCAACCGACCTGCCGCCGCCGCCCCGCTTCCCCGAACGCTGGCAGTTGGGCCAGCCTGATCTGGTGGTGACGTTGCCGCAGGCCTATACCCTGCCGGCGGAAGGCAAGGATGTCTATCGCAACTTCGTGATTCCCATTCCGGTGTCGAGCTTGCAGTACGTCAAGGGCGTGGAATTCCTGCCCGGGAATGCCAAAGTGGTGCATCACGCATTCATTAACGTGGACGAGACACGGCAATCACGCCGGCTTGCGGAGCGGCAGAATCCTCCGGGGTTTGATGGCATGGAATTGCCGGAAAGCGCGGTCATGCCCGGGGGACAATTACTGGGCTGGCAACCGGGCAAAGTGCCGTCGCTGACGGTCGGCGGATTGTCCTGGGTGTTGAAACCGAACATGGACCTTGTCCTGCAAATGCACCTGCATCCTTCCGGCAGACCGGAAATGGTCCGATCTGCAGTTGGGTTTTATTTTACTGAACAAGCGCCGACGAATGTCCCATTTCGAATCAAGCTGGCCCGCTTCGATTTCGAAATACCGGCCGGCGCGGCCAGCTACGCCGTCGAGCAGTCCTATGTGCTCCCCATAGATGTAAGTTTGCTGCGGGTCCTTCCCCATGCTCATTATTTAGGGAAGGACTTACAGGGTTATGCTTTGCTCTCCAGCGGGGAGAAACGGTGGCTGATTTGGATCAGGAACTGGGACTTTAACTGGCAAGGCGATTACCAATACGCTCAGCCGGTCTTGTTGCCAAAAGGCACTCGGCTGGTCATGCATTACCTGTACGACAATAGCACGAACAATTTGCACAATCCAAACTCGCCGCCCAAATCCCTGCGACACGGTTTGCAGACGACCGATGAAATGGCGGGCTTGGTTTTCCAGGCAGTCGCGCGCAACTCCGAAGACCGTTCCATCCTGGCAAAGGATTATTCCGAGTATTTCGTTCGTGTCAGTATGGATTATTATAGATTTTTGCTGAAACTTAACGCTGAGGACGCGGCAGCCCACATCAAACTAGGTCGGGCCCTGGTTGCTCAAGGACAAGCCAGCGAGGGCATGACCCATCTGTTGTCAGCAATCAGGATCAAGCCCGATGACGACAAAGGTCACTACGAGCTCGGGTATGTTTACCTTTTGCAGAACCATCTGGACGACGCGTATCATGAATTCCAAACGGTGATTCGCCTCAATCCAGACGACCATCAGGCCTTTGGCAGCCTGGGTTGGATCTGTCTCACCGAGGGAAGGTTGTCGGACGCGCAAGTTTATCTCGAAACCGCGCTTCGGCTCAACCCCGATGATCTCGTCGCGCAGCAAAACCTCCGCCGCCTGAAGGCGATGAAATAGAGTGCCGCCCGTCGGATGGGTGTGCGTCGTACGGGAGGCAAGATGGCGCGGGGAATTTCAGTTTGCCATTGACTCTGCGAATGGCATTGGCCATAACTGCCGCGTCCCGATCGCCATTATTCAGCGGAGTCCGACATTTTTTGGACGCGGATTTTTTCCCGATTGCGCTGAATTTGCCGAGAGTCACGTTTTCCGTTTCAATCGTCGGCTGGCGTGGGCCTGTTCAACACGAAGAATGAAAGGCAAAACGTATGATTAACACGAAAGCATATCTCCGCGCTCTGGCGCTGGGTTTGGCGGTGAACGCCTCCACCGTGGGAAAACTGCAGGCACAAACCACCATCCCGGCGACCCATGTGCTGCCGTCCTCGGCCGGTGATACCAACAAACCTGGGTTCATCTGGCGGTTTTCCCAAGTCGCTAGTGGTGAGCCGAACCAGTTGGCCTGGGCCGAAGACCAGCTTGCAGGGCTCCACGGCGACAACCTGGCTGACCCGATTGCAGTCGGCGTCGCCGTCGGGCCGGCCAACCCGCCGAATCCGTCCACAGCTCCCATCACTTTTGAAATTCCAGGATTCATCAATCTGAGCAAATCAGACACCATTACTCAGAGAGGGAACTTCCGATCCCCAGATTATCCCGACCAGCAGATGCCCGGTCTGCCTGGAACCACAGGGGGCACGGACAATTCCGCGGCAGAACTTCTGACGTATCTCGACCTGCCTGCTGGAACTATCACGATGGGTGTCAATAGCGACGACGGTTTTAGAATGACGATTGGCGGGGCAATTCCCACGGACAGGTTCGGCGCTAATGTCGGGCAGTTTGACGGCGGTCGCGGCGCAGGAAACAGTATTTTCACGGTCAAAGTCACTCAAGCCGGCCTATACGCTACTCGAGTCTTATGGGAAAACGGCGGTGGCGACGCCAATATCGAGGTGTTCACCGTTGGCGCCGATGGTGTCACTCCGATACTTTTCAACGATACGGCGAAAGGAGGGATCAAGGCCTATCGCGGCGTCACTGCGGTGGCACCCGCTTACGCGAAGAAGGTGGTTCCGGCGCCGGGCGACGTCAACGTCCTGGCGCTTGCTCCGATTCATGTGGACCTAGTGGACGGGGGTACGCCAATTGACAAAGGCACGGTTTCGCTTCAGGTCGATGGAAGCAGTGTTTCCGCCACGATTAACAAGCCCACCGACACCACGTCCGTGGACTACCAGATAAGCAACCTGACTCCATTTAGCAGCGGCCCGCACACCGCCGCGCTGATTTACACAGAAGGAGCCACCAAAATCACCAATAATTGGTCTTTCGCGGTAGGAAAGTATGTCACCTTGGATCCGGCCTGGCGAGTCACTGCGGTCGATACAAGCAAGCCGGGCTTCGTATGGAATTATTTCGCGAACAGCGATGCTTCAAACACTGGCAACTCCATTGCCCGAGCCGAGGCCGATTTGGCATTCCCCGTTGATGCGACAGGCGCGCCGCTGGCGAATCTCGCCAACCACGCAGTGGTGGGTGTCGCGGTGGGTGCCGCGGCGCCGCCGAGTCCCGCGAATGCTCCAGTGCATTTCGAGATTGCGGGTGTTATCAACCTGAGCATTGGGGGCAGTGCCGACAACAACGGGAATTTTACGCCTGACCTGCAGATGCCAGGCGTGCCGTCAACGGACGGCACCACCGACGGGCAGGCGGCGGAAATCATCACCTACCTTACGCTACCCGTCGGCGCCATCACCATGGGGGTCAACAGCGATGACAATTTCAGCACGGCTGCTGGCCCCAATCCCAAAGACGCGTTCGGCCGGGTCACGTTGGGCAGCTACGACCAATCTGGAGGTCGTGGAGCCAGCGATAGCTTATTTGTGTTTAACGTTCAGCAGGCGGGTACTTATGCGTTCCGGACGGTCTGGGAAAACGGCGCCGGCGGTTCCAACATCGAACTGTTTACCGTCAAGCCAGGCGGCGCCAAAGTGCTGGTCAATGATTTGGCAAGGGGTGGGATCCCGGCATTTCGCGCGGTTACGACTGCTCCTGTACCGTATGTGAAAGCAGTCACACCGTCCACCTTGCTCCTCCCTCGGCAAGTGCTCAACTTCGGCAGCACTATGAGCCTCTTGCTGGCTGACGGGGCCAATGCGGTGGCTGACAGTTCTGTCTCCTTGAAGATTAACGGTAAAGACATTCCTCTCGCCAAAACGCGCCAGGGAAGTTTCTTGAATGTTACTGCCGATGTCTCGAAAGATTTGCATATCGCAGGCGATTCGGCGGTTCTCACGTTCGAAGATTCCACGGGAGCGTATTCGCGCTCGCAAACGTGGACGTTGTACAACCTTGTGAACCTGGTCTTCCCGGCGGCGCCGGTCACTGGTGAAAACTTCGACTCGTATCAGGAATCGACCGGCCCTGCGGATACAGTCCCTCCCGGTTGGGTGGCCTCGAATTTTACATATCACGAGACGCCTGGCTGGGATCTTGGCGCCCTGGACTCGGACGCTTACCTCGATTGGGTTATTATTACGGCAGACAGGGCGGCGGGGCTTGAAACCACTTCGAATGACACCACGCAAATCATCAATGGTCAGCCCATCACCGATTGGGTATCTGGCAACGTGCTGTTTTCGGCGTCAGATAGCCGTGCAGGCGGTGGTTTACCGCAGGTTCGACAAGTCATCACTAAACCGTTCGACCTGTCTTCGGTCACCAACCCGGTGTTGAGTTTCTATAGTATCTTGAGAATATCCGGAAACAGAACCGAGGGCATGTTTTTGGAGTACTCAATTGATGGAGGTCGCAATTGGCTCCCTGCGGCCTACTACCAACGAGACGGCGTAACCCTCGTGCTGGACTTGGACGGCAGCTACGACGCTGTTCCTTCTTTCAACACGCCGGGATCGATCGTTACGCGCTGGATCGATCCGGTTCTCGGTCCGCGCGGCGGGAGACTTGGCGATTATTTGGCCGCGCCGCTTTCCGCAGCCCTTTCACCCTACATCGTGGAACGAAGAGACAGCGCCTCGTCTCGGAGAGTGGAAGCGGTTCGACTCCCACAAGCGAGCAAGCAGAAAGATGTTCGTATCCGTTTTGCACATGTGGGAAGTTGCGGTTGGTACTGGGGTCTTGACAACATCGCCTTGTATGACATCGGGCCGGCACCCGGGGGAGCGCAACCCCGCATCGACCGCATCGCGATTTCGAGCGGTCAGGTCACGGTTCAATGGACCAACGGCGGCACGCTGGAATCTTCACCAGGGCTTACTACCCCTGCTTGGACGACCACGGGCAACAGTTCGGGGACTTTCACTGAGAGCGTGGCTGCGACCGGCAACAAGTTCTATCGCGTCAAGCAGTAGTAAGCCGCACCCGATTCAGGAGGGACGGCCGTGCCGCTCCCTCCGCGGTTGACGGGCTTTGGCCAAGTAAGCTTCTGTGTGCAGGCCAAAGCTCGTTTTCTTTTTGTGCGGATGGAATCGTCGGCAGACCTCAGCACCTCAATACCGAACGACCCTGACAAGTCGGAAAAAAAGGAGAATCCAATCTGCGATCCGGGCTCGGATCGCGTCTTCCAACTCGTCTTACGGAGCAGCCGACATTGCCGCACGATAGAATTTTTGCGAGCCAGTTATGGTGTTTGTGAGCGTGGCTGAACTGTCGAGGGCTAGCGTGGCGCCGCCGGATTCATCGGCGAAAGGCATGGTGAGGCTCGTAGTCGATTGCACCTTGCAGTAGAAGCCGCGGAGAGTGTTGAAGCGGATTTCGTTCCTGACGGGGTCCAAATTGCGCAGCGCCAGTGTAATCGGCGTGTTGGTCACGGAACCATCCCAATACGTCCGCGCCAGCGCCCAGACGCTTCTCCCGCATTGCGATCCTGCGCGGCGACCGGCCAAATTGTCTATGGGAGGATGGATACCGCCCCAGATGCGGGAAATGCCGGCCTGGTCGGCGGCGTCGTAATAAGTGGCCCACTGTAAGGTGATGGGCTGGGACGGGCCGTTTTCAAAGCCGAGAGCATTGTTAGTATAGGTGCCGAGGCCGCCTGGGAAGAAAGGAGAACCCGTAATCGCGGTAAGGATTTCCGCGGCGGAACGGCTGAAAGTACTGTGGCCCGAGAAGTAGCCGGGGAAGGCTGGTGTGACAAAGTTCGTTCGTTGATACGGGATCCAGGTATCGGCGTGGATCCATTTCACGCCGCTGTGCTGGGTGACAGAATTCGTCGGTGGACCAGGCCAGGAGAGCACAGCGATCTTTCCAGGCGTCAACCCGGTGTGGCGTCCGGAAGCGACCGAGGAGGTGGACACCAACTCGATTAAATTCGTAATGAGCGGCAAGCCATTGGCATGGTACATGGGGAGACTTGGATCGGTGGACTGACCAAGTCCACCCAGATAGCGAATGGCACTGATGGGGCGCCAGCCGTCATAGGCGCGCTTCGCCGCCCAGCAAGCGCATGCGGCCTCGTGGACGGCGGCATTGAGGGCGAAGTACATCTTCACATCCCACTCCAGATCATCCACTACAGACCCAGTGCCGCCGATTCTTTTCACCGTCAACGGATGGTCTGCCAGGTAATTGGCAAGAACATTCCAGTGTCCGGGTGGAGTTTCTGAACTGGGACCATCCGCCCAGAACTCTGCCAGCACCCGCGCGAAATCGCCGCGTTTGACCACTTCGGGCGCATAGGGAAGGCCAGTAACGGGGTTATTGGTATAGCCCTGTCCATCGTAGATATCGAAGTTGCCATTCCCGTAGGCACCGGCAAAATCGAGGCTGTTGTTGCCATAGGCACCCGGAGCAATGTCCATGGTGACTCCGTCATCCGGGGTCAAGTGGCTGGCAGCCGTGATTACTGCCACGACCTCCTTCACAAATTGCGTGTGGGATGCCCCCCCAAAATACGGTGGCGGCCCCGGATCAATCCAAGGTTTCGTCGAATCAGTGCGCGCCAGCACGAACGGCCGCACGCCGAGCCACTGCGCGCCGAGATAAGATTGGAGAGGTCCTTGTGGAAATCCGTTTTGATCGAAGGCATTGACGATTCGCAACCGCTGCCAGTGATTGATATCGGCCACGGTACGCGGAGGATCCCTGCCGTCGGTGATGCCGGGCAGTGCGGTGGCCAGAGGCGGGTTGATGTAAACATACCCGCCTTGGTTGGGGGGATAATCCGGGTAAGGAGCCGATTGTGTCCCGTTGGTTTGCCGGGCGCCGTCATTGATGAACCAGGCCGAAACGGCGTCGTATACCGAGTTGCCGACGCCCGCAGGGGTGGAGGTGTCGCGCGAGATATTGTTCGTGTCGTAACCCAGTGCGGTCATTTGGGCGTCGTCCGCTACGAGGGTATTGGTGGCAGTCCTGGAATAGAAGTGACGTTCCTTGAGGATTCGATAAGCCGCGTAGCTGATGGCTTCGCGCCGAGCCGCCGCCACTTCCGGGGCAGTGTGTTTGCCGCGATAGACATAACCCAGCGACCCGTTGGTGTCGTAAGCCGCCCAGGCGTCGTACATGCAGACTGAAAGACTGAAGAGGTTGCGCGCCTGGGCCGGCGGATGGGGCGTGTCCGCCCGCATGGCTGCGAGCGCTCTTTCATTCCAAACGCGGGCGACACTGTTGGAAGCCGCGGCGTGGAGGCTGGCATTCGCCCCGCAAACGAACCACAGAAGCAGCGCGTATCCAGCCAGCGGAACGCGGCAGTGTGGTTGAGCCGGCGAATCGGCTAAGAAATGCACAGCACTTTCCTGGCAGACGTGAAGCTTCATTAACGGGAACTCGCAACTTGATTCATTCTTGCCATCGAGAGTGTGGGGACGACTCGGCCATTTACAAGCGTCATTTATGGCGACTACAAACTGAAGCATTGAAATGCCTCTAGTCCGCGTGACACTCGACAATGCTTGCATTGGCAAAAAGGCAGTTGAAGATCGTCCGAACGCTTTGCTGTGGATGAACGATTCCTCGGCGCCAGTCCAAAACCTCGACCGCCTCCGATCCGAAGGCGACCTGAATCTTTCGCCGCAGCGCCGGGCCTGGGCTG
>Ga0066710_100008065_pt1 | contig 10165 bp, 8 predicted proteins | sample GraSoiAngelo_159_FD_79666 | JGI IMG/M metagenome (GOLD analysis project Ga0066710, IMG submission 79666) | Grasslands soil microbial communities from the Angelo Coastal Reserve, California, USA - 14_1009_16_40cm | ecosystem: Environmental > Terrestrial > Soil > Grasslands | place: USA...
ATTCCGAAATTGCGAGCGGAAGGATTCCGAACTTGCGGGCCAGCCTTTCCGACACGGCCTCGCACGCCTGCGAGCTCACGAGTAAGTCAGTCGCAATTCTGAAACGGGTGCGCGCTGACAGCGCCTCGAGAACGTCGCCGTCCGTCAACAGACTCCCGTCCACGACAGCGCGCCACAGGCTTCTCCCAGCACCAGGCTCGAGAGCGCGAAGCGAGTCCTCTGGGAGGAGTTGCTTCAGGATCGGAAAGAGCCAAGTATCAGTCGCGACAGAGTCGACGACGGAAATCATGCCTTAAGACTAGGCTGACCCGATCGGCGCCGGTGGTCTAATTCACTCTCGCGGAATCCTGCCACCACACTGGAACAGCATGGCGGTCTTCGATCGCAGCGATTTTCCCAGCCGTCTCGCGATTAGAAGCCGAGACGCGCTCGCAGCGAGAAGGTGTACCACTTGTACTCGCTACCAGTGCTTTGGCCGGGAGCAGCTACGTTCGCGTAGCCTCCCGAAGCGCTGATTTCACGAGCCGGATCAAACCGATATCCCAGCGACATCGCGACACGCTCTGCGAGCCGCGAGCCTGAGCTCGACCCAAAGAGCTCAATGCTCTGACTCCCGATTCCCACGTCGGCCTCTGCATTCCAGCCCAGATTGCCGCCGATGCGCCCGCGACCGCCAGCTTCGACAAGCGTGTACCTCCGGGGAGCGAAGTAGCCGTCTGCTGATGTCGTGTCGTAGCCGAACTGACGGCCGCCAACAGCGAGACTCCAGTTCCGGCTGCGCGTCCAGCGCAAGGTGGTCGAGAACGCGTCGCGCGCGTTCTCACGGGTGCCGCCCGTCAATCGCGCGTGGCTTGCTGCACCAGAGAGCGTCAACCTCGCGGGCAACGCTATCGCTGCCTCGCCGCTGACATCCGAGCTGACCACGCCGTGGGCGATCAGCAACGCCGTCTCGTCAAATGCTGCGCGTGCGCCGCTCACGCCAATCGTGAGCGAGCGTCCAACGTTTCCGGAAACGCGCAGGGCACCGCTGCCAATCGTCCGTTGAGGCGCGGGCGACTGCACGAATGTCGACGAATGTCTGGTCGCACCGCCTTCGGCACGTACCTGCCATGAGCTCGACGCCGGCTGCCAGCGTGCAAACACGCTGGCCGCATCAGCGCGGGAATCGATCGCAGCAAAGTTTGCACTCCGTTTCTCGTAACGACCTCCAATAGCTCCGTTCCACCACGCCCGTGCCGTATAATCGACGGAGACAGCAGTAGATCGATTGTTGTCACTGTCGTTTATGCTGGTTCCGGTTATGGTCACGCTGGGTCTCAGATCGGCTTGCACAAACCGAAGCAAAGCCCGCGCGTCGCCGTAAGATGGATTTGCGCGCAGTGCGTGCTGCAGCGCGGTCTCGGCGTCCGTCTGTCGGCCCTGCCAGGTGAGAACCTGGGCCAGCCCAGTGAGCGCTTCTGGATCATTCGGATCGGTTTCGAGCACCTGACGCCACGTACGTTCACTGCGGTCCAACTCTCCTCTCCATCCAATAAGGCGCGCGAGCCCCTTCTTGGCAGCCGCGTTCCCGGTTTTTGCCAGCTGCGCGTACATCGCTTCTGCTTCATCGAGCTGACCATTCCAGGCGAGAGCGCGCGCGTACGCGATCGAAGCATCGCGATCGGGAGAATGGTCGCGGAGCCAGACCTTGTAGGCACTGAGCGCCTCACCCAACCGGCCGGCCCACGCCAGAGTTTGTGCGCGGTCGAGCGTGGCATCCCGAGTGCGCTGCTTGTTGGCAATGAGCGAATCGTAAGTCGCGATCGCCGAGGCGTAGTTTCCCTGCCACGCCAATGTCCGAGCAAGGGCGATTCGTCCCTCCGCGTCACGCGGCTCCTGCTGTATGTAGCGCCGATACAGGGCTATCGCTTCGTCGAGTCGGTTGTCCCACGAGCGAAGCGTCGCCAGCCTGAAGATCGCGATCGACGCTGGTGATGGATCCTGTGAGACGATCGCCTCGTAGAGCGAGGTAGCCAACGCGTAGGCACCGGCTTGATATGCGCTGTCTGCCCGAGTAAGGGCGTTCTTCGGCAGCACGGCCTGAGCGTGCTCGCCCGACGGCGGAATTGCGACGGCTCTGCTGACCGCGGTGGCACGCGTTGCTGTCGCGCAGGCTGCCTGAAGAAGGAGAGCCGCGAGCGTCAAAGACGCGCGGCCAAAATCGAGAAATGAGCGCATGAATACCTTGCTGCTGATGTTGGGTCGAAACCGGAGCTCGGCTCCGTAGCTTTCCGGGGGATCTCCCCCATGAAAGACGACGATACACGCCGTTCAATAACGGCCCTTACCCGCTGGGCTGTCGCGCCTTAGAGCACGCTCCAGAAATCGCGTCCGATGTCAGCTGAGAAGGTCCACCGCCCTTTCCGAAGGCCGCGGGCGACGTCTAGCCTGAGTACGTCGAATACGGTAAGCGCGCCGAGTCCGACTGACGGATACCACCCTTGGCGCGCTGCCTTGAAGGGCGCCGACCGGTCGATCCACACCGCGGTCGCGAATGGCGCGAGGGTGATCGTGCCCGGTGCGCGGCCGAACCTGCCAAGAGGGATCGGAATGAAGGGAGCTGGGAAGCGATACTCGATCCGTTGACTGACCCCGCCGCGGCCGACGAATTCATGAAACTCGTACCCGGGGCCCGTAGTTGGACCGCCGAGATAGGCCAGGTGCTGAGCGGGCAAAGTATCGCTGCTGATTATTCCCGCAGCAAGCGTGTGAAGGAGCAAACGGCTCGAGCCGAAGGGCTTCTGCAGGTCCAGCATCAGCGAAGGCCGCAGAAATTCTGCGCGAAATGAATTCGCCCGGCTCCCTTTCCGGATCGCGCTGAGTGCGAGGTGTGCACCGAGCTCAAAGCCTCCGAAAGTCAGCGTCGTGGGTCTGTCGAGTCCGAGTGTCAGGCGGCTCTCGTGGAGCGACAGGGCGGGTACTGTTGATTCAAACCGCCCGTTGGCGGGGCGAGCGTGAACGCTCAACGGCTCGTGTCGCTCGTAAGCAAACTCGAACGACGGCCTCCATCCGAACCGCGCCAGCGACCCAGCGAGGGAGACTGCGCGGACGTCATAAGTGTCAGTGTAATCGCTGCCGAATTCCTGGGACGCAATAGTATTGCGAACCAGCGACGTCTCCTGTTCGTCGCTCACATCCCGGTATTGACGTTCTGCGGCGAGGATCAGGGACGAGCCGGCTCCGGTGCGATACTCGAGCGCTCCACGTCCTTTAGGTTCCTTGTCGCTGAAGCCGTAGCGACCGGAGGCGGCAACCGCAAAACCGGCCCCAATTCTTTGAAGGAATCCGCTGCCGAGGGCAAGACCTTCAACACGATTGAACCGGGCGATGTCCGAGATGTGCCGCGCCGAGAATGCGAAGCTGCGACTGCGCGCCAAAGCCTGCGCGCGCACGAGCGCCCGCGCTTCCTCCTGTACTTTCTTGACGTCTTCGTCCGTGACCGCTCTTACATCCGGAGGCAGCGAATCCAGTACGTGGCCGATGAATGGAAAGGCCTTCATCGCTCGTTCCGCCACCGGCGCCATCACGATCTCGGGCCCCGCGAAAAAGCTCGGCGAAATTCCCGTGTTTACCTGATAGCAGCAGATCTCCCAGCGACCGCGGATGATTCCGCGCGCCGGATAGTCGAGCCACGAGCCGGTACGCCGAATCTCGATCTCCTGCCGACGCGGGAGCCAGAAGCGGCCTTCGATGAGCGCGTTCTCGAGAACGACGGACACGTCCTCCAGATCTTTGTCGATCAGCGCAGCACGGGTGAAGCTGAACGCCATGCGGACGACTTCTCCCGTTTCGCGGTCTATGTACACTGCTCCCACAGCGCGTGGCTGGCGATCATCCTTCGGCCGCACTCTGACCTCATAAACATCGAGTACCCGAGTGCCGAGCCGAATCTGAAGTGAGTCGTGAATGGCGAAATCGTAAACCTGAAGACCGGCTGGTGAGAGTGGATGGGGAACATCCTGCACTTCATCACCTTCGCCGATCCTGATGATGTTTCTGAAATTGTTCTGGACGATTCCCAGGTGATCGCGATGGTAGTTGATGTCCGTCGGAAGCAGCAGGGTGTCGCGTCGACCCATGATGCGCTGCTTGCTCAGATCGGGAGCGCGCCAGTAAACTTCCAAACCCAGCTCGTCCGCCTTCACGATTTTTGGCGGCTCGGGAAACCCCTCTCCAAATTGTGCGAGGAACGTCACGTAGCCATGCGCCGTCGCCTTGTAGTCGACGAGGGCCGTGTCGGCGAGCTGACTCGCTCTGCGCTCGGTGGCGTGCTCGACGAGCGCTCGGGTGCGCGGGTCGTTCCAGGTTTGCTGCGCATCGACTTTGCTCGCGGCGACGATGATCAGCGCGAGAGTTCGGATAGAAACGCGAAGCCTCATGGAGGAAAATTAGTTGCTGGTGAACCGGCACGGAGACCGACTGTCAACGGTTTCAGCGTGATGATGAGATGAGCTTCAACGATTTCAAACGCAGAGCCTCCACCGCGGCACTGGTGCCCGTGTGGAAGGATTGTCTGCTCGATACCGAAACCCCGGTGTCCGCCTTTGCCAAGCTGCGACGTGGTCCGTTCGCGTTTCTGCTCGAGTCAGCGCCAGCGGGCGGTGAGACGTGGTCACGCTACACCTACCTGGGCACTGAGCCGCGCTCTGCCTGGAGGCTCACCAACGGCGTGGTGGAAGAGTGGACGATTGAGCGCGGCTGGCACAATGCGAGGAGGCCGACCGATCCGCTCGCTGATCTCGCGACGCTCATCGACGAAGCAAAGCCCGCCAACGTGCCTGAACTCGGGCAGTTCTGGGGCGGGGTGGTAGGGTATTTCGGATACGACGTCGTCCGACTCATCGAACGGCTTCCCAATCGACCCGCGAACGGTCTCGGGCTACCCGATGCGATCTTCGTTTTTACCAGATCCCTCGTGATACTCGACAATCTTCACGCCCGCGCGCGAGTCGTCGTATCGGTCGCCATTCCAAAGCGAACACCCGAAACGCAACTCAAGGGGTTGTACGAGCGGGCCGTCGCCGAGCTCGATGACATTCTCGACCGTCTGCGAAAGCCGGCGCGCCTCGAACCAATGTCGCCAAACCCGGGCGCGCGAGCGATCGACGGCCGGTCGACCTATGAGCGCGCGCAGTTCATGACCCACGTCGACCGAATCAAGGAATACATCCGAGCCGGTGACTGTTTTCAGGCGCTCCTGTCGCGCCGCATCGATGTGCCCCTGGATTTCGATCCGCTGGACCTTTACCGCGCGCTTCGCGCGCTCAATCCATCGCCGTACATGTATCATCTCGTCCTTGATGGACTCGAGATCGTCGGCAGCTCACCCGAATTGCTCGTACGCGTCTCGGAGAATCGAATTACACTTCGACCGATTGCCGGGACGAGACCGCGCGGAAAGACTCAGGAAGATGACGCTCGATTGGCAACCGAACTGCTGGCCGACGAGAAAGAGCGCGCCGAACACGTGATGCTGGTCGATCTCGGAAGAAACGACGTTGGCCGAGTCGCGAAGTACGGCACGGTACAGGTCACCGAGCTCATGAAAATCGAGAAGTACTCGCACGTGCTGCACATCGTCAGTCAGGTCGAGGGAGAGCTCAACGATGGACTTACGGCGCTCGACGTATTTCGCGCGACCTTTCCCGCCGGCACAATGACGGGTGCGCCAAAGATCCGCGCGATGGAAATAATCGACGAGCTCGAGCCAGTCTCGCGCGGGCCGTACGCGGGCGCGATCGGGTACATCGCAGCGGGCGGAGGACGAATGGACCTCGCGATAACGATCCGAACATGCGTGATCGCGGACGGTACCGCGTCAGTGCAGGCCGGAGCCGGTATCGTCGCCGATTCAGTTCCGGAACGCGAGTGGGAGGAGACACGCAGCAAAGCCGAAGCCCTCCTCAGCGCAATTGCATCGGTGCGAGAATTCCGGAAGAAGGACGGATAAGTGGCTGGTGTCTCTACGCCATCCTACGAGCGTTTCGAGGTCGCCGGCTCCCGTGTGGTCGCCGCGAAAGCCTGCTCGGCCAGCATCCGCGAAGTGCTCGAGAAGGAAAGCTTGTACGAATACGCAGCGCGTCAGCCCGATGCAGTTCCGCTCGTGGGGCGAGCGCCAGTTTTCGCGGTGAATCTGCCAGGCAGTTGTGGGCGAGCTGTCGTGCGGCATAACATGCGTGGCGGCTGGATGGCAAAGTTGAGCAAGGACCTCTTCGTCCTGCCGACGCGAGGTTTTCGGGAGTTGATCGCCTCGCTGCGTCTGCGCGCAACCGGCGTCAGCACTCCGGAAGTGCTGGCTTACGTCTCTTATCCGAAGAATCTGATTCTGCGGCGATCCGATGTCGCAACGCGCGAGATCCCCAACGGCCACGATCTTTCCGTCGCGCTCACCAAGGTGACGGACCATGACCACCGCGTCATGGTTCTGGACGCAGTAGTGAAGCTGTTGCGCGCGCTCACACAGGCTGGAGCGCATCACCAGGATCTCAATCTCAAGAACGTCCTGCTCACCGCTGGGGAAGGCCCCGGCTTAGACGCACACGTGCTCGACGTCGACCGCGTTCGCTTCAGCTCGCCGGGATCACCGCTCGTCGCGAAAGCGAACCTCGACCGTCTCATTCGCTCGCTGCGCAAATGGCGCGACCTCCACGGTCTTCCCTACTCCGCTGAAGACGAGGAGTATCTGCGATTGAGGAGTGTCGAGTGAGCGCTGTCATGGCGCCGGGAGTGCCCAACAGGATTTGCATCGTGATGATGAGCGCAGTCGGTGACGCAGTGCACGTGCTGCCGGTGGTCAACGCGCTCAAACGCGCGAATCCCAACACTCGTATCACCTGGATACTCCAGCCGGCCCCCGCCGCTCTCGTCCGCGGACACCGATCGGTCGATGAGATAATCATCTTCGATCGTTCCAGGGGCCTGATGGCTTTCGCCAATGCCGCCGCCCAACTCGCAAAAAGGCGCTTCGACCTCGTGATCAACCTGCAGGTCTATTTCAAGGCGGGGATCGTAACGGGGTTCACGCACGCTCCAATCAAGCTCGGATTCGATCGCGCCCGCGCCCGCGACCTGAACTGGCTCTTTACCAATAGAAAGATTGCGCCGAGTCCGATTCAGCATGTGCAGGATCAGTACTTCGAGTTTCTCACTGTGCTCGGCGTCGCGCCACAGCCGGTGGAATGGGACCTCGGGCCATGGCCTCAGGAGCGCCAGTGGCAGCGCCGCTTCGTCGCATCGATCGATGGACCTATTGCATCGATTGTGGTGGCGACCAGCAAGCCCGAGAAGGATTGGTTTCCCGAGCGTTGGGCCGTGGTATGTGACGCGCTCCATGAAAAGTTTGGCATGCGAGTCGTTCTCGTCGGTGGTCGCTCGGCGCGCGAGCTGGCAGCCGAGCGAGTCGTAATGGAACGCGCGAAGCACAAGCCGCGTTCGGAGCTTGGGAGTGGCCTGCGAAATCTTGTATCGATTTTGGACGCTTCCGCCCTCGTACTATCGCCGGACACGGGCCCGTTGCACATGAGTGTCGCACTCGACACGCCGGTTATCAGTCTGATGGGATATACGAATCCGAAGCGGACCGGTCCCTACCGGAGATTTCAGGACCTGATCATCGATGCCTACGGAGAACCTGGCGAGGATTATCCGATCACGATGGAGAACCGGGCCGGTCGAATGAGGCGGATCGAAACGCGCCATGTGCTGGATAAAGTGCAGTTGTGGCAGGATCGATACGCGGGGACGAGGGCACGATGACGCCGCGCAAGTCGAGCGGATCTTCCTCGAAGAAATCGCCAAGAATCAAGTCGCCAGTAATAAATCAGACTTCGGCCGGTGGCGTGGTCTTCCGCGGCGAACAGGGACACGTCGAAGTGGTGATCGTCTCGGTTGGAGGCAATAGCCGCTGGCAATTGCCAAAGGGACTCGTCGATAAAGACGAGAATCCCGAGATCACGGCTGTGCGAGAGGCGCGCGAGGAGGGCGGCGTATCAAGCGAGGTCGTACAGCCCATTGAGACGATCGAATACTGGTATGCGGGCCTCGACAACGGCATCAGGGTGCGCTTTCACAAGCGCGTGCACTTCTACCTGCTTCGTTACGTGTCAGGCGACACGAAGGATCACGACTGGGAGGTAAACGAAGCACGCTGGGTGCCGATCGAAGATGCGACGGGCCAGCTGGCGTTCGATAACGAACGGCGGGTGATGGAGAGAGCGCGCGAGCTAATCGGCTGACGTCATCAGGTCGCCGAATCGATAATTGACCCCGACGTCCCTCAACAATCCAACGAGACGCACGAGCGGCAGCCCCATGACGGCGAAATAATCTCCCTCGATTCTTTCGACGATCGTCGCTCCAAATCCTTGAATGCCGTAGGCGCCAGCCTTGTCCATCGGCTCTCCGGTCGCAATGTACGCCTGGATCTCGTCGTCGCGTAGCCTTCGGAATTTCACCCGAACCTCCTCGATCGCCGAGCGCAGCTTTTCCCCGCGCGAAACCGCAACGGCAGTGATCACGAGGTGCTCGCGACCACTCAACAGCCCGAGCATCCGGGCAGCTTCGTCTCCATCAGCAGGTTTGCCCAGTACAGTGCGATTGATGACTACCACCGTGTCAGCGCCAATCGTGATGAGGCCTGGATCACGCGTCGAGACAGCGCTCGCCTTTTCGCGGGCGAGTCGCTCCGCATGTCGGCGCGGGGCTTCGCGTGGGCGCGGCGACTCGTCGATGTTCGCCGGGCGAACCTCGTGTGCGATGCCGATCAGGTTTAGAAGCTGTCGACGCCTTGGTGAAGACGACGCAAGGACTACACGACACACGCTCACCGCTCGAGCCAGAGGGTGACTGGTCCGTCATTCACCAGCTCAACATCCATCATCGCGCCGAACTCCCCGCTTTCGACTTTGAGCCCACGTTCACGGAGCGCGGCAAGGAAGCGCTCATACAACGGGATCGCTAATTCGGGGCGCGCGGCGTCGATGAAGCTGGGGCGTCTTCCTTTTTCCGCATTCCCATAGAGCGTGAACTGCGATACGACCAGCACTGACCCGCCGACATCCGCGAGGGCGAGATTCATCTTGCCTTCGGCGTCGCCAAAAAGTCGAAGTCCGGAGGTCTTGTCCGCCATCCAGTCGACTTTCTCGGGAGTATCGGCGTGCGTGAAGCCCACCAGAAGGAGGAATCCCTTCCCAATGCTTCCCGCCGTTCTCTCTCCGATGCGGACTTCAGCCCGCGAGACGCGTTGGAGCAGGACTCTCAGTACCTACTCCACCGTGACGGACTTGGCGAGGTTGCGCGGCTGGTCCACGTTCGTCCCACGCTTCACCGCGATGTAATAGGCAAGGAGCTGGAGTGGAACCGACGCCAGCACAGGAGTCAGCATGTCCTTCGTCTCGGGAATGCGGAACTCGTAATCGAGCTTCCCCTCGAGTGCCTCTTCATCGCGCGTTGTGATGGCGATTACTCGACCCCCGCGCGCCTTCACTTCCTGCACGTTGGACACGACCTTGTCGAAGACAGAGTCGTGCGGGGTGATGAACACCACCGGCATCTTCTCGTCGATCAGTGCGATCGGGCCGTGTTTCATCTCCGCTGCCGGGTAGCCCTCAGCGTGGATATAGCTGATCTCCTTCAGTTTGAGCGCGCCCTCCAACGCGGTCGGAAAGCTGTAGCCGCGGCCCAGGTACAGAAAATTCTGCGAGCTCTTGAATTCCTCGGCGATTTTCTCGATTTCGCCGGCGCGGTCGAGGATGTTCTGAATCTTGGTTGGGAGCGCCTGCATCTCTTCGATGATCGCTTTTCCGTCGACCATCGACAGCGTGCGAAGCCTGGCCAGCTTCAGGGTGAAGAGAAGCAGCGCGATTATCTGGCTGGTAAACGCCTTCGTCGAAGCGACGCCGATCTCCGGCCCGGCGTGGACGTAAATACCGCCGTCGCTCTCGCGCGCGATCGTCGACCCGACGACGTTGACTATTCCATAGGTTTGCGCGCCTCGCGCTTTGGCTTCGCGCATCGCGGCGAGGGTATCGGCAGTCTCGCCGGACTGCGAAATCACAATGCAGAGCGTCCTGTCATCGACGATCGGATTGCGGTAGCGAAGCTCGGAAGCATATTCGACTTCGACGGG
>Ga0066710_100008066_pt1 | contig 10165 bp, 9 predicted proteins | sample GraSoiAngelo_159_FD_79666 | JGI IMG/M metagenome (GOLD analysis project Ga0066710, IMG submission 79666) | Grasslands soil microbial communities from the Angelo Coastal Reserve, California, USA - 14_1009_16_40cm | ecosystem: Environmental > Terrestrial > Soil > Grasslands | place: USA...
CGGGATGACCAGTGCGCCTTTTCGCTCCTTCGCTTGCCTTCGTCGACCTCGAAACGACCGGCACGCGCGCAGCGCGCGATCGCATCACGGAGATCGGCATCGTTCGAGTAGACGCGGACACCGACGGTGGCGTTCCGCAGGTGACCGAATGGAGCTCGCTCGTCAATCCGGGCATCGGCGTTCCGGCGGCGATCGTCGCATTGACCGGCATCACGGACGCTATGATTGCCGAAGCGCCATCGTTCGCCGCACTTGCGCGAGACATTGCGCATCTGTTGAGCGGCTGCGTCTTTGTTGCGCACAACGCCCGTTTTGACTACGGCTTCCTCAAGCACGAGTTCGCGCGTCTCGAGCGGAGCTTTACGGCGCGCGTGCTGTGTACGGTGAAGTTGTCGCGCCGATTGTTTCCCTATGTGCAAGGACACAACCTCGACGCCTTGATCGAACGCCACCACCTTCCAGTGACCGATCGCCATCGCGCGCTCGCCGACGCGCGGGCGATTTGGGAATTTGTGCAAACGCTGTATCGCAACTTTCAGGCCGACGCGATTGAGATCGCCGCAAAGCAAGCGCTGCGCATCGCGAGCCTGCCGCCGCAATTGCCCGAAGACACGCTCGATACGCTGCCGGAAACGCCCGGCGTCTACCTGTTTTACGGCGAGAACGCGTTGCCGCTCTATATCGGCAAGAGTATCAATGTGCGCGATCGCGTCGCGGCGCACTTTTCCAGTGACTGGCGCAGTGAAACCGATCTCCGCTTGTCGCAAGAGATTCGCCGCATCGAGTTCGAGCAGACAGCCGGAGAATTCGGCGCGCTGCTCCGCGAAGCCCAACTCGTCAAAGAGCGCATGCCGCACCACAATCGGCTGCTCCGACGCAAGACGGAAGCAGGCGTGCTGATGTACGCGAACGATGGAACGCCGCTGTTCGTACGCGCGCACGCCGTCGAACCGCGCGAACTCGCGGGCTCGTTCGGTCCGTTCTCGTCGCGATCGGTCGCGCGTGAGGCATTGCGCTCAGTCGCTGCTGAGCATCGCTTGTGCTGGCGGCGACTCGGACTTGATCGGCGGCGCACCGGTCCGTGCTTCCAGCGTCAACTCAAGCGTTGCGCGGGATTCTGCGTGGGCGAAGAATCCATGGATTCGCATGACGCACGGCTCGCATTTGCGCTCAACCGATTCTCGATTCCCGCGTGGCCGTATGCCGGACCGGCCCTTTTTCGCGAATGCGGCGCACCGCTTTCCGAGCGGACGGAAGTCCACATGTTGCAGGACTGGTGCTGGCTGGGAACAGCGCGCGATGACGGCGAGCTCGGCGCATTGCTCGAATCACCGCCGCGGCCGCAGTTCGACATCGACGTCACGAAGCTGCTGCTCCGCCGTCACGCCGCCGGCGCGCTCCAGCTGATCTCGGTGGGACCACGCGCTGAGCTGGAATTGCCCTCTAGCGTCGCGACGCGTGCGCGGCAAGCACATCCGCCACACATGCAGTCAGTTTTTTCGCATAAGGAACATGCAGAAATTCGTTCGGGCCATGCGCGTTCGATTGCGGACCGAGCACGCCGGTAATCAGAAATTGCGCCTCGGGAAACTGGCGTCCGAGCATCGCCATGAACGGAATCGTGCCGCCCTCGCCCATCGCAGCGGCGGCTTTGCGATAGTGTGCCTGCGACGCGGCTTCGAGCGCTTGCGCCAGCCACGGGGCGGTCGGTGAGGCGTTCCACCCGCTCGCACCTTGATCAGGCTCGAAGCGAACCGTTGCACCGTGCGGTGGATCGGCTTCGAGCAGTCCCTTCAAATCTTGAGTCGCGTGTTGCCCATCGACTGTCGGCGGTAAGCGGAGCGACAGCTTGAGTGACGTGCGCGGACGGAGCACGTTGCCCGCATTTGCGATCGAGGGCAAGCCGTCCGCGCCGACAACTGAAAGTGCCGGACGCCATGTGCGGTTGAGAACAGCCTCGGCGCGCTCGCCGATCATCGGCGTCGTCCCGCCCGCGAATGGATATTTGCGAAAAACGATGTCGCCCATGATCGCCGCTGCGGCGCCCGCCTGCTCCGCGCGCTCGACGGGGATCTGCGCGTGAAACGACGACGGCAGGATCCATCCGGTCGCCGATTCTTCGAGACGATCGAGCAAGTGACGCGCGATCCGAAACGATGACGGCACGATACCGCTCGCGTCGCCCGAGTGAACGCCCTCGTCCAACACCTCGACGGTCAACGTGCCCGCCGCCAGCCCGCGCAGCGATGTCGTGACCCACAGCCTCTCGTAGTCGCCGCAGCCGGAATCGAGTCCTACGACGAAATCGACGCGGCCCAAACGTGGTGCGAGCATCTCAAGGTATGCCGGAAGATCGTAGCTGCCGCTTTCCTCGCACGTTTCGATAATGCCGACACAGCGTGCGTGCGGCAGACCTTCGGCATCGAGCGCGCCAATGGCAGAGAGCGCCGCAAAGATCGCATAGCCGTCGTCGGCGCTGCCGCGTCCATACAGCTTGCCATCCTCGATCACAGGGATCCACGGCCCGAAGCCTTCGCGCCAGCCCGTCATTTCCGGCTGCTTGTCGAGATGGCCGTAGAGCAGCACCGTGCCCGGATTTGCGATGGCTTGCGAGGCGGGAACTTCGAATACGAGCACCGGCGTTCGTCCCTGCAAGCGCACGATTTCGACGGCGAGCCCGCGAACCGGTTGCTTGCGCGCCCAGCGCTCGGTCAGCGCGATGACTTTTTCGATGTGGCCGTTGGCTTCCCACGCGGGATCGAAGTGCGGCGATTTGGCGGGAATGCGAACGTAATCGATGAGTTGTGGAACGATCTCCGTGTCCCACTGTTTTCCGATGCGATCGACGGATGCGGCGCTGGTCATGACGGTCCTGAGTGCGATCGTGAACCGGAACGATAACAGGTGCGTGGACGAGCACCCGCGCGCCGCTCAACACGATTCGATGAAGCGCCACCGTAGAATGTCGCGATGGCCGACTCCGACGCTGCGCCGTACGACGGTCTCTCGCCTGACCGCATTCTCGACGCGCTCGAAAGCGTCGGGATTCGCGGCGACGGCCGCCTGCTGGCGCTAAACAGTTACGAAAACCGCGTCTACCAGGTTTGGCTCGATGACGCGCCGCCGGTTATCGCTAAATTCTATCGGCCCGCACGGTGGACTGACGCGCAAATCCGCGAAGAGCACGCGTTTGTCGCCGAGTTGGTTGAACGGGAGATTCCTGCCGTTCCCGCCTTGTCTTTGGCGAAGTCGACGCTCAACACGTTCGAAGGCTTTCGCTTCGCGGTCTACGCACGTTGCGGCGGACGCGCACCGGAGCTCGACCGCCGCGATACGTTGGTGCGCATCGGTCGTTACATCGCCCGCATTCATGCCGTCGGCGCAACGGCGCCGTTTGTTGCGCGGCCCGCGCTCACGGTCGACGAATTCGGCGTCGCGTCGCGCGATTACCTGTTAGCACACGATTTCTTGCCGCCCGATTTGCGCGCCGTGTGGCACGGCGTTGTCGATCATGCGCTCGACAGCGTTCGGCGCGCGTTCGATCGTGCAGCGACGGTGTCATCGCTGCGCTTGCACGGCGATTGTCACGGTGGCAACGTGTTATGGACCGACGACGGCGCGCATTTCGTCGATTTCGACGACGCGCGCACGGGTCCCGCGGTTCAGGATCTGTGGATGCTAGTGTCCGGCGAGCGCGACGAAAGAGAGGCGCAACTCGTTGCGTTGCTGGAAGGTTACGAGGACTTCAACGATTTTGATCGCCGTGAGCTCATGCTGGTGGAAGCGCTCCGCACGCTTCGTCTCACTCACTATTGCGCGTGGATCGCGCAGCGCTGGAACGATCCGGCGTTTCCGCTCGCGTTTCCATGGTTCAACACGCAACGCTACTGGCAGGATCGGATCCTTGAGCTTCGCGAGCAGATTGCTGCGATGGATGAGCCGCCCCTCGAGGCTTGACATTCTCCACACTGTGAAATCTTCGCCGCTGCGCCGTTAGGCCTTGCGCTTTTTGGCATGCCGCGTACCATCGCCGTAATGACGATGTCATACGCGCCGATCGTCTCAATTGCGCTTCTGTTCGCCGCCGCGTCGTCGTCGTGGGCCGATGGCTTCGCCGGCGGATTTCGCGACGCGCTCGGAGCGCGCTTCGACGCCGTCGCGAGTGTGCGCATAGCGCCAACGCCTCGTCCCAACGCGTTGCCTTTCGACGCCGGCGGGACACTCCGTTACTGGAATCAGGTCGCGATCAATGCCAGCGGTCTTGATCACACGCCCGTTGCCGCCGGCGAAACGCGAGTCTTCGGCGAGCAGTTCGGTCCGGGACGTTCGAGCCGTGCGATGGCGATCGTCCATATCGCGATCTTCGACGCAGTCAACGCGATTGCCGGCGGCTACACGAGTTACTCGAACGTTGCGCATGTCACGCCGGACGTCGCGATGAACGCGGCGATTGCCCAAGCCGCGCACGATACGTTGGCTGCATTGTATCCATCGCAGAGACCATCGTTCGACGCGATTCTCGCCGATGATTTGCGCTTAATGCTTCCGCGCGGACGACCGCACGCCGACGGCATCGTGCTCGGCGCGCGTGCCGCGGCTGCCATTCTGGAACTGCGCGCCAACGACGGCTCTGACCACGCCGAAGGCCGCATGGGCGACACGTACTCCCCAGGGTCGGATCCGGGTGACTGGCGGCAGGACCCGATCGGTCTATCGCCGCTCGCGTTGGGCTATCACTGGGGCGCCGTGAAACCGTTCGTGTTGCAATCCGGCGATCAATTTCGCGTCCCGCCGCCGGCGATGAGCAGCGTTGAATATACGAACGCATATGTCGAAGTAAAAAATGTCGGCGGAGATGGAATCGTCACGCCGACGGCGCGGACGGCGGAGCAAACGGTGATCGGAATTTACTGGGCCTACGACGGCACGCCGAGCCTGTGCGCGCCGCCGCGTCTCTACAATCAGATCGCGACAACCATCGCTGCGCAGATGCGCACGAACGTCGTCGACCTCGCCCGACTTCTCGCGCTCGTCAATGTCGCGATGGCCGATGCCGGAACGGCGATCTGGGACTCGAAGTACTGGTACGAGTTCTGGCGGCCCGTCACCGGCATTCGCGAATCCGATCCCGGCACCGGGCCGAGCGGCGCGGGGGACGGCAATGGCGAGACCGTCGGCGATACGTTGTTTACCCCGCTGGGCGCGCCTGCTTCCAATTTGCAAGGGCCCAATTTCACGCCGCCGTTCCCAGCGTATCCGTCGGGACATGCCGGCTTTGGCGGGGCGCTGTTCCAGACGCTGCGGAATTTTTATCGGACCGATGCGATTGCCTTCACGTTCGTATCCGACGAATTCAACGGCACGACGCTCGATCACGAGGGCAACGTCAGGCCGCTCGTCGCGCGCAGCTTCAGTTCGCTATCGCAGGCAGAAGAAGAGAATGGCCAGAGTCGAATCTATCTCGGGATTCATTGGTCGTTCGACAAGACGCAGGGAATCGCGCAAGGTCGCAAGGTGGCCGACTATGTGTTCGCGAATGCATTCGTTCCCCAAACGACGCACCGAACACCGTAGCGCCCGCATCAGTTCGCTTGCGCTCGGTTTTTCAGCAGCGCCGGCAATTCTCGAACTTCTTCGGGCGCACTGCTGACGGCGGTCGTCCGCTCCGCCATCTCGTCGACCAGCCGCGCGACGGTTCCTTCCTGCGGCAGCGACACGCCAAAATGCATCACGCTGTCGCCGCGATAGATTGCCAGCGTCGGAAAGTTCTCGACGTCGATATCGCCCGCAACGGCGCTATCGTCCTCGATGTCGAGCCAGACAAAGGTGATGTTCGGCCTGGCGTTCGCGATCGCTTCAAATGCGCCGCGGAATTCCTTGCACGTGTCGCACCAATCTGCGCAGAGTGAGACGACGACCAGCCGCCCTTGATCCGCAAAGGCTGTTGCGACAGCGCCGCGCTCGGATTCTATAGTCGTGAGGACCGGCATCGCGCTATCAGGCCGCCCTCGTCCGGGCCGGCACTTCGCCCAGCACGGTGCAACGACGGACAACGCGGCGCTCGGTGAACGGGTCGTAGGGCGTCGCGCGATGCAACACGCAACGGTTGTCCCAAACGATCAGCTCACCAGGCTTCCAGCGATGCTCGTAAGTCAGGTCCGGATGAATGGCGAGCGCGTTCAACTGCTCGATCAGCGCCCTGCCCTCGGCGTACGGCATGCCGACGATGTATTCCGCATGATCGCCGAGATAGAGACAATCGCGACCCGTTTCGGGATGCGTTCGAACCACCGGATGGTCGACCGGCGGGATTTCGGCCCGCTGCGCGTCCGACAACGGATCTTCGCCGTGACGCCGGCTGCGCGAAAAATCGAGATTGTGCACGGCGCGCAGGTCGTCGATACGTGCTTTCCATCCGGCATCGAGGCGCTCATACGCGCCGTACATGTCGCAGAAATGCGTCTCGCCACCCTGCGCCGGCACCATCTCGCCATAGATGATCGTCGCCTGTCCGGTGACGCGCTGCCACGACCCGTCCGTATGCCAATGCAGCGTTCCCCTGTCCGGATGGCGGCCGTTGGGCTTGCCGTCTTCATCGAGATTCGAGAGTCGATAGAGCTCGGGAAAGCCGTCAGCGTGATATTGGCTCATGACGTGAATCTGCACGTCACCGAACCGTCGCGCGAACAAGACCTGACGCCCGGAAGGAAGGTCGTGCGGGCCGAACAGCAACACTTGATAACGCAAAAACGCCTCGTAGATCGCGCGAAACAATTCGTCGCCGATGTCGTCCGCGAGATTCACGCCGATGATCTCGGCCCCGAGATTCGCTGTCAGCGGCCGAACTTCGAACGGCCAATCGAACGCATGTGCGGATGTCATCGTGTCGGGCCTCTTCGCGTGCTTTGATCGCAGATGGGCATAATCGATTGTCGGATCATCACCGAGGAACTTTGCCATGGGCAATGGGATTGACTCGCACTGCCACGTTTTCGACACGGCCGGGTTTCCGTATTCGCCCGACGCCGTCTATCAACCGCCACCGCACGAGGCCGGCACGGCATCCGAGCTTGCCGCGGTACTCGACGCTCATGATCTCTCGCATGCGCTGCTGGTCAATCCGACGAGCGGCTACCGTTACGACAATCGTTGCATGATAGCGGCAATCCGCGGCTCGAACGGGCGTTTCAAAGGGATCGCGCGCGTGCCGCCCGACGCCGATGAACACACGCTCAACGACTTGGACAATGCCGGCGTGATCGGTATCCGCCTCGATCTACTCGCCGACGGCGTCGACGTCTTGCAGCATCCCGCCATGCCGCGGCTTCTCGCGCAGGTTCGGGAGAGGCGCTGGCAGTTGCACGTCCAATGTGAACGCGACCAGTTGCACGACGCCGTCGGGACGTTCCGCGCAGCGAACATTCCGCTGGTCATCGATCACTGCGGTCGCCCTGAGCCCGCGAACGGGGTGACGCAGCCGGGATTCAAAGCGCTGCTCGAGCTCGGTCGCGACGGACATTTCGTCAAGTTGTCCGGACCGTTTCGCTTCTCGCGGCAGCCGGTCCCATATGCCGATGCCGAGCCGTTTGTCGCCGCGTTGATCGACGCATTTACCGTCAAACGTTGCGTATGGGGCTCGGATTGGCCCTTTCTGCGTCTTGGCCAACGGATGGATTACGGTCCAGTGCTGGCACAGCTTGCACGGTGGCTACCTGGCGAGCGCGATCGTCGGCGCGTGTTGTGGGATACCCCGGCGCGGCTGTTTGGCTTTGCTTGATCAGCGATCACGGCGGACAGATGTAGCCTGTTCCGCCCGGTGCCTTGAAGCAGCCGACGGACTCAGGCAGCAGCTGCTTCGGCAACCACAACACGACTTTGGGGAACAAGACGGTGAAGGTAATCGTCAGGAAAAATACGATGTAGAGCGGCAGCGAGCGCACGACTGCCTTCCCGAAGCCAACGCCGACGTATTTCGACGCGACCAGCAGCGACAGCCCGTACGGCGGCGTGATCAGGCCGAAGACGAGCGTCGTGATGATCACCACGCCCAAATGCAATGGGTTGATGTTGCCGACCTCACCCAGCTTGCGAATGATCGGCATGAAGATGATGATCGCCGGGACGGCGTCGATGAAGTCGCCGACGATCACGAACAACGCGACCAGCAGGAACATGATCGTCGCGCCGTCGGTGCCCGCAAATGCGGTTATGTAGCCAGCGACGATGTCGGGACCGCGCAAGAACGCGACCATCCACCCGAACGCCGAGGCGCCGGCGACGGCCCCAAGTGGCAGCGAATAAAGCAAGCCAGCGTACATGAAGTCGCGCGGCAGCTCGCGGATGTGCCCGCGATTCAATGCGGGGATCAGCACGACCAGGATGTAAACGGCGGCGATCATGCCCGCCTCGGTTGGCGTGAACCAGCCGCTCAGGATGCCGCCCATGATGATCACCGGAATGACCAGCGGCAGCGCAGAGCCCCTCGCCGCAATCACGACTTCGGTAAACGGTGCGCGCTTTTTCATCACACCGACCGGCCCGAAGAAGTAGCTGTACACCATGAGGCCAATGCCGATCAGCACGCCGGGGACGACGCCCGCCAGAAACAGGCCGCCGATCGATACGTCACCGGTCGCGCCGTAGACGACGGCCATGATGCTGGGCGGAATCAAGTTCGCCATCGTCGACGCAGAGGCGATGAGCGCGGCGGTGAACGCGCGGTCGTAGCCCTCCTTCGCCATGTCGTGCGCGATCGTGCGGCTCAGCACGGCGACGTCGGCGACCGAAGAGCCCGAGATGCCGGCGAAAAACATGCTGAACAGCGTCACCACCTGGGCGAGCCCGCCGCGCAGATGTCCGACGAGGGTCTGTGACAGGCGGATCATGCGGGTCGCCACATCGGACGAAGCCATCAGCTCGCCGACCAGCAGAAAGAACGGCACCGCGAGCAGCGTCTCGGAATCGATGCCGTGAAAGAGCTGCCCGATCATCGACTGCATGCTGATCGGGGTGAAGACCGTTGCGACCAGTACGCCGGCGATGAGCGCGAAGGTCACCGGCACTCCCATGTATCCGAACGTGAGGAACAGCACGGTCATGAGGAGCAGGACTGCCGACGCGCTCATAACACCGGCTCCCGCGTATCGTCCCGGTCTTCGGGGCCCTCGAATCCGTGCTTCCAGCCGTTGACGAGCTGCTCGATGGTAAAGAGCGCGATGAGCACGCCGGCCACGGGCACGATCGCCGTGTAGACGGTGAGCGGGACCAGCGATGGCATCCGATAGCTGCCGAGATCGAGGAGCGCATTCTTCCAGCCGAACCAAACGAGCAGGACGGCAACGATCAGCACGATCACGCGGTTAGTGATCTCGATTGTCGTGCGCGGCGCGCCGGTCATGCGCTTGGTAATCTCGGTCAGATAGAAATGATCGTTGCGTCGCGTGGCGGCGGCCATGCCGATAAACACACCCCAGGCGAAGAACGCCGTCGTAACCTGTTGCAGCCACAGCCACGGCGCGCCGATCGTCCGCGTGACAACGTCGCAGAACACCGCCAGCGTGAACATGGTGATGCATACGCCGCACAGGATCATCAGCAGCGCTTCCAGCGGATCGAACAGCTTCCATTTGAGTTGCCGGTGACGCTGCAGGATCAACGCACGGAAATCGGCCATATCAGTGTCGATGTAGACGAGTGAAGGACATAAAACCGGCCTGAGACGCGAGTCGCGCCGCAGGCCGTAACGCAAAGCGAATTACTTGACGTCGCGAACGAGCTTCAGGAGCTTCACCGCGTGCGGGCCGAGCTCTTGCGCGAGCTGGTCCTGGATCGGTTGCGCCGCCTTGATGAAGCCGGCTTTGTCGACACCCTCGACAACCTTCACGCCGATCGTCTTCAGTTTGTCGGCCGAATCCTTCTCCAACTGCAGCGCCATCGCCGGCTCCTTTTTGCTGACTTCGTCAGCGGCGGCCTGAACCCACTTCTGCTGCTCGGGCGTCAGACTGTTCCAGGTTTTTTCGCTCACCCAGATGCAGTTGTTGTTGGCCTCGTGCTCCGTCATCGACAGAATCGGCGCCACTTCGTAGTGCTTGTTGGCGAGATAAACATTGACCCCGTTCTCGGCGACGTTGACCACGCCGGTTTGCAGCGACGTGTAGACCTCGCC
>Ga0066710_100008068_pt1 | contig 10165 bp, 9 predicted proteins | sample GraSoiAngelo_159_FD_79666 | JGI IMG/M metagenome (GOLD analysis project Ga0066710, IMG submission 79666) | Grasslands soil microbial communities from the Angelo Coastal Reserve, California, USA - 14_1009_16_40cm | ecosystem: Environmental > Terrestrial > Soil > Grasslands | place: USA...
GGCTGGCCGAACTGCTACCGGATCACCAATGGAGAAGTTGAGCTGATTGTCACTACCGATGTTGGGCCGCGGGTACTGCGCTACAGCTTTGTCAAAGGCCAGAACCTCTTCAAGGAATTTCAGGACCAGTTGGGCAAGAGCGGCGAGCGCACTTGGCAGCCTCGCGGCGGCCATCGCCTCTGGATGGCTCCGGAACGCGTGCCCGACACATACGCGCTCGATAACAGTCCTGCCGTGGCCGTTGTGAATGGAGCGGTACTCGAAGTCACGCAGCCTGTGGAGCCTGAGACGGGTCTCGAAAAGACGATCGTCGTGAAACTGGCGGCCGCAGGAACGGACGTCGAAGTCCTCCATCGCATCAAGAACACGGCGACGAAGGCGCGCCGCTTCGCGCCGTGGGCGCTGACGATGATGGCGCAAGGCGGCACCGGCATCTCCGGTTTTCCGCCGCGAGGGACGCATCCCGAAGTGCTCGCGCCCACCAATCCGCTCGTGATGTGGGCCTTTTCCGACCTTTCCGACAAGCGGTGGACCTTCACGAAAAAGTACATGATGCTGCGCCAGGACCCGAGAAACACCGGCCAGCCGCAAAAGCTGGGTCTGTTCAACAAAGACACGTTCGGCGCGTATCTGCTCGGGTCGGATCTATTCGTGAAGAAGTACAAGGCCGATCCGTCCAAGAGCTATCCCGATTTCGGCTGCTCGTTCGAAACCTTCACGAACGCCGAATTTCTGGAGCTCGAAACTTTGGGACCGTTGGAGAATGTCGCATCCGGAGCAACTGTCGAGCATACCGAACGCTGGACCCTGCACAGCAACGTGAAGATCGCCTCCTGGACGGACGCCGAGCTCGATCGTGTCCTGTTGCCGCTGGTGAAATAGTGTTTCCGTTACCGATAAAATAAAAGCGATGACACGTTTAATTTGTTGCTTGGTCCTCGCCGCGACGGCTGCGCCCGCGCAGTACAAAGCCCAGCCGGCCGGCGATCCGCCCACTGAAGTTGCTCCGGCTGTTCTGGCAACTCTTAACAAAAACGGAACGAAGATCGTAGCTGATAACGGGACCACATTTGTGGAGATCTGGTTGCGCTCGACTGCGCCGAAGGGGCCAAATTCGTCCGAGCCCAACGTGACGCTTCCCATGATTCCATCGGGCGCTCTGCTGGGTGTGTTGCGCTTTCCGGGCAGAGGCAGCGATCGCCGCGGACAGCAAATTGCTGCGGGCGTCTACACGCTCCGCTACGGCAACTATCCGATCAACGGCGATCACCAGGGCGCCGCGCCGCAGCGCGATTTTTTTGTGCTTTCGCCGGCAGCGATTGATAAGAGTCCCGACACTGTTGCCAGCTTTGACGCGTTAATGAACCTGTCACGAAAGGCCTCGCGGACGCAGCATCCCGCGGTGCTCAGCTTTTGGAAGGCCGACCCCAGCTCAAAGCCGGGGCTCGAGAAACAGGGCGAGAACGACTGGGTGCTGACCACCAAGATCGGCGACATTCCCGTTTCTATAATCCTGATCGGCAGAGCGGAAGGATAGAGTGTTAGCGGTAATTAAAAACACTCCACACTGATCAGTCTTACTTCGGAATCTCGAGCAAGTAACTCGTCAGCCGGTCCAGGTCATGCGAGCTCAGCTTGTAGGGCGGCATCGTCGAACCGGGCGTGAACTTTTGTGGATCGGCGAAGTGGCCCTCCACCCAATCACGCGCGCGATGATCCGCCAGGCCGTTGAGCGGCGGCCCAACTTTTTGGCCGACTCCATTCAACTGGTGGCACATGCCGCAGTGATTTGCCTCGTACACCATGGCGCCTTCGACCCCTGCCTGCGGCGCGCTGATCCAGGCTTCGACGGCTTTATCGTCGCGCTTTGTGACGAACGCCGCGAGCGTCTTAAGCTCGGCGCCGCTCAACTGCGTGGCCGGCGCGTTCGGGGCAGGCTGCCTGAAGTGCTGCATGAGCCAATCGTCCGGCCGGTGTGAAGGCGTCTTCGTCAGATCCGGGCCAGGACCCGACTTGTCAAGAATGTGACAGTTCCCGCAGTTGTCCTTGCGGAAGTAGCCGATGGCGGCGAGTTGGTCGGGCGGGATCTGCTGCCACGGCTCGATCTCGGCGAGTCCCGCGTTGGGCGATTCCGTACTCGGTGGAGTTGTCGCGACCGCGCGCGCGGTCAGGCCACTCCAGCCGATGACGCCCAGGGCCACCAACGCGATCGCTCCCGTCCGGTTTCGAACGCGAAGTACTTGCCCGCGATCGAGAAACGGCACCAGGAATAGAGTCAAAATGGCCAGCGTCGGCAACACCACGCTGCCGACGATCTCCAGCGGTCCTTCGAACAGCTTCAGCAACTGAAACAGAAACAGAAAGTACCACTCGGGACGAGGTATGAAGCTGATGTCAGTCGGATCGGCGATTCGTCCCAGTGGCACCTGCACGGCCACCGCCATTACGGCCAAAACCGCAAACCACACAAACGTCGCCACGGTATCCTTGAACACCTGCTCCGGGTAGAACTTCTTTTTGGGGATGCCTTCGTCTTGGGGAGTCGGCGTCACGCCGTGCCGCCGGATCAGGTAAAGATGGATCCCCACCAGCAGCATGGTCAGCGGCGGCAGCAGAAGCACATGCGCCGCGTAAAACCGCGCGAACGTCACCACGCCGATCGATCCGCCGTCGCTCCCGAGCAAACGCAACAGATACGGACCCGCTCCCGGCGCCTGAGACGCGATCTGCGTTGTCACCACGGTGCCCCAGTAAGCGCGGTTGTCCCACGGCAGCAGGTAGCCGGTGAGACCATACGCGAGGGTGACCAGCAGCAGGACCACGCCCACCATCCATGTCGTCTCGCGCGGTTTCTTGTATGCGCCCCAAAGGAATACCTGAGTCATGTGGAGCACCACGACGATGATCATGAGGCTGGCGCCCCAGTGGTGAAGGCCGCGAATGATGCGTCCGGCGGTCAGTTCCGTCACGATATACCGCAGGCTGTTATAAGCGTCGCCGGGAGTGGGCGCATAGTTGAACGCCAGCAGGACTCCGGTGAACGCCTGCGTCATAAAGGCGAATAACGCCACGCTGCCCAGCACCTGGTGCCAGCCCGCCGAAGCCGGAATATCCTCGTAAAGAAAATGCTTAACCGCTGTCTCGACACCGGTGCGGCTTTCGAGCCAATCGAGTACGCGCCGCAGCATCGTCCTCAGCCTCGTTCGATCTGCGATCCGATGAGGAGCTTGCCGCTGTCCACGCGCGTCACATAGCGATCGAGCGGACGCGGTGCAGGCCCCGCAAGGACCTTCCCCTCAATCGAAAACGCAGAAGTGTGGCAGGGGCAGATGAAATATTTCTGCCGATCGTCCCAATGGTAGGCGCATCCCAGGTGCGTGCACTGCGGCGAGTAGGCGACCACGTGCTGCTCGTCCATCCGCACCACCCAGGCTGTGGTCTTCTCGTTCAACACACGCCAGCCATCGACGCGCGTTCGGCGGAATACGACTTCCTCAGGTTTGCGGATCTGCAACTGCCCGAGATCAGCTGCGTCCACCCACTGGGCCTGCTTCTGCGATCGCGGCTTGAAAAGCAGATAAACGGCGGCCGGCAAGGCCAGCGCGGCGCTAATGATCGCGCCCAGCCCGTAAATGACCGCCGAATAAAAGGACCTGCGCGTCGTGCTCTGGGTGTCCATGGAGTCACCATTGTATACTCGGGAGCGTTGTGGTTTCATCCCTCGTTCCGATTTTCATAACCACGATTGCCGTTCTCAGCGCTGCTATCGGTGTATGGCTGAGCTCCGTCGCTGCGCTCTCGCGCCGGCTGGTTCCGTTCAGCGGCGGAGTCTTGGTGGGGGTGGCGTTGTTTTGGGTGCTTCCGGAGATGGCGGAATTCTTCCGCTGGCCCGGTGCGGTGGCCCGTGTCGCAACAGGATTCGTGCTGTTGTGGAGCATCGATCGCTTCGTCTATCCGGTCTGCCCGGCGTGTTCCCACAGCCACGACCACGATCATTGCGCAACACGCCTGCATGGATTCGCAACGCCCCTCCTGGCCGCCGCCGCGCTGCACAGCGCGCTAGACGGTTGGAGTGTAGCCGCAGCGCGTGATCAGTCGAATTTCGGCGCGGCGCTCGCATTGGGAATTGCCGCCCACAAGATTCCGGAGGGCGTCGCGCTGGGCGTGATCGCGCGAGCCGCATTATCTTCGCCGGCGGCCGCCTTGGGGTGGTGCGCCCTGGCGCAATCGGCGACACTGGCGGGAGCGGGCCTCGAAGCGTTGCTCGCGCCGCGTTTGGATTCAGCCGGCGTCCATGCGCTCCTGGCGCTCGCGGCGGGAAGCTTTCTCTACCTCGGAATGCACGCCGTCCATGGTGAGCTGCGGCGTAGCGGATCGGCGGCCGCCTTCGTTCCCGCACTCACGGGCGTCGCCGGATCGAGCGTATTGCGTCTATTCGTGCGATAACGGCGTCGTCAAACACCCACCGGCGGACGCCTGCGGTGCCAGTCCGTCTGGCTCTGGAAAGCCCGGCCGATCGCAATCAGCTGGTTCTCGTAGAAAGGCCGCCCGACCAGTGAAATCGCGATGGGCATCTGGTCGGCGAAACCGCACGGCAGCGACAACGCCGGCAAACCGGCCAGGTTTCCCGCCGGAATCAGTCCGTTTAGACCCCGGGATTTTGGCTGAGGCCGCCCACCGAGACTGCCACGGTCCAGAGGCTCGGTGATCTTCGACGCAGGCGCAAGGCGCGAGGGCGAGAGCAGCATGTCAACATCCAGGAACAATCGCCGGAACGCATCCTGCACCAGCGTGCGGATGCGCATCGCTTTCAGGTATTCGGTGGCCGGGATGTCCATCGCCGCTTTGAGCCCTGCCGCTTGTCTGTGGTCCGCCAGTTCGTCCACTTTACCGGAGCGGATCAATTCCTCGAAGATCGACGCCGCTTCGGAGCTGATGATAGTGCCGGTCAGCGCGTTGTACGGGAAGTCCGGCAGCTCGACCTCTTTTATCTTCACGCCCAGCGCCTTCACTACTCCCACCGCAGTTTGGAAATCTGGGCGCGCCGCCGGGTCCGCCCACTCCTCGAAATCCACGGGGGCATAACCGATTGTGATGTCCGCCGGTTTGCGCGCGAACTGCGGCGCATACGTGAAGCTTTTGCCCGCCGTGCCCGGATCTTCGAAATCGCGGCCGGAGATGACCTGCAAGACGAGCGCGCAGTCCTCGGCTGACCGGCATATGGGGCCGATCTTATCGAGTGTCCAGGAGAGCGCCATCGCACCCCGGCGGCTCACCAAGCCATACGTCGGCCGAAGTCCGGTGACGCCGCAGAACGCGCTTGGCGTGAGAATCGAGCCCGAGGTTTCCGATCCCAGCGCGAACGTCACCAATCCGGCGGCGGCGCACGCGCCTGAGCCGCTCGACGATCCGCCCGTCCAGCGCGTGCGGTCCCACGGATTCAATCCCGGACCAGTGAGCGATGCCGCCGGAAAGCGATAGCCTCCGCCGCCGGCAAGCTCCACCATCGCCAGCTTTCCTATCAGCACGGCGCCGGCCTTCTGCAACTTCTCGATCACGCGCGCGTCTTCATCGAACACCTGGCCCGCGTAGGGCTTGGCGCCCCAGGTGGTCGGTTGGCCCTTCACGGCCAGTAGGTCCTTTGCGCCGTAGGGAATGCCGTGCAAAGGACCGCGCACGCGGCCGCGCTTCAGATCGTCATCTACCTCGCGCGCTTTCCTAAGCGCCTGCTCGCGCAGCGAAAGTGCGAGCGCGTTATAGCGCGGCGCCAATCGCTCCAGCCGGTCACAAAAGGCGCGCGTCAGTTCCACCGCCGAGAACTCCTTGGCGCGCAGCTTCGCGCCGACTTCGCCGATGGTGCCGAAGAAGATGTCGTCCGTGAAATCTGCCATGGACCTACGCCTTGAAGCGGAATGCAGGCTCGGTGGCCATGGGAAGGTTAACCTTGGCAAGCTGCTGCGCGTTATTGCGCAGCTGTTCGCGCGCGGTATTCAGGTCCTCGTCGCCCGAAGAGACGGCCGAGGGTGCTTGCGGAGCTGCCACGCCTGGAACAGCCGCCGCGGCGGCCAGGATCCGGGCGAGCTTTCGGCGAGTAACCTTCATGTGGTCATTATAGTGGGATAGGCGTCCAGGCCTATCGGGGTTCAAGCTCCCGCTGCATGCGGTGATGCGAGCGCCTCGAGCGCGGCTTTCTCCATCACCGCCCGTGGCGCGGTCTCGCCGGTCCAGATCTCGAACTGCCGAGCGGCTTGCTCCAGAAACATGGCCAGGCCCGGAATCACGGTTGCCCCCTGATCTTTCGCCTTCCGCGCGAGCAGCGTTTCGATGGGATTGTAAACCAAGTCGAAAACGAGCTCCGCCGGGATGCGGTCCTCGAAGAAGCACTGGTCGACACGGGGGACCATTCCGAGGGGGGTGGCGTGGATCAGTACGTCGAACATGCGAGCCTCTGCCTGCTCGCGCGTCAGCGCCTCGGCGTCGCAGACCTTGGCGAGTGCGCGCACGCGATCGATGTTGCGTCCCGTGATCGCCAGCCGCGCCCCGGCCGCCGTCAGAGCGTACGCCGCCCCTCGCGCCGCGCCGCCGTTTCCAGCCACCAGAACCGAAGCCTTGCCCAGCCGTACGTGGCGTTGAAGCGGCACAGTTACGCCTTCCGCGTCAGTATTTGTTCCGCGCCATTTTCCAGCTTTGCGCCAGACCGTGTTCACCGCTCCAATGCGCCGCGCCAGCGGATCCAGCAAATCGAGATAGCGCAAGATTTTCTGCTTGTGTGGGATGGTGACGCTAAAGCCGGCAAGCGGAAGCCTGTCGGCCAGCGAGAGAAAATCTTTGAGCTGGGCGGGCTTGACCAGAAACGGCAGATACACGGCATCGCTGCGGCGCGCCTGGAACGCGCGATTGTGCACGGCGGGGGAGATGGAATGCCGCACCGGGTCGGCGACGAGGCCGTAAACGCGGGCCTCGCGAGTGAATTTTTCCACCCGATACAGGTGCCGAAGCTGGTGCGCGCACACTTGTCCCGCGGCGGTCCCTTCGGCGGCATTGGGCGCGGCGTAAGTGTACAGGCCTCCGAACGCTGGGGAGAGCACCCGCGTCGGGAAGCCGGTCTCTCCCATCGCCAGCAGCACCGTCGGTGTCTTCGAATAGTCACGGGCCAACGCCAGCACGCGGTAGTTGTCTGAGGGCTTCCGCGCGGTGGTCACGACTTTGTAGCCGTCTGCCGGGATGCGAGTCATCCTTCGCAGCACCGAATCAAGCGGCGGGGTACCGCCGTAGTTGTGGTAAGACAGCAGCAGATAAGCGTGCGGTCGCAGCGACTCAAGCCGCTCGATGCAATTCTCGGCGCTTTCGATCTCCACGTCTACAGCCTTCGCGCCCGCCTCGATGGCGGTTTCGAGAATCCGCACTTGTTCCTCGATGCTCCCGTTGAACCAGCCGTGATTCTGATGCCGGCGGCAGGTGGCAATAATCGTACAGTCGGGGTGCCGCCCAAGGAACTTGCGCATCGCCGCAATGCCCTGCTCCGGGGACGGGATGTAGTCGAGGCGGAACTCGAAAAAGCGTTCCCCGGCATCGTATTCGCTGCGAGCATGCGCGAGCAGACGTTCGACCTCCGGAAACCCGAGGGCAATGCAGATGCGAGGGAGTACAATCCGCTGCGGCATTCAGGGCGAGAACAGCATATCACGCCGGCAGGGACCTTTCGCCGTAAATCAGATCGAAAATCTCCGTATCTCGAGAGGCGCCGCCAGGCGTGCGTGCGACTAATCGATGGGAGACCTGTTAGAATCGCCTCGGAAGCTAGTCTTGGCCGGTGCTGGGCCTGGTCTTCAAAACCAGCGTGGGGCACTCGCTGCCGCAGGTGGGTTCGACTCCCACTAGCTTCCGCCAATTCTCGATTCCGCTATGACTTCTGGAGTCCGCTCCGTGGCCCTTGTTGTATACTGTTGGCGCCAGGGCGCTGAAATTGGAAAACCTGGCAAACAGGAGCACGCCATGAATCTCAGGAGCATCGGCATGTTGGCAAGGGCAGCGCTGGCGGCGGCACTATGTGCCGCACCCGCGGCGCACGCCGCCACGGAGGTTTTTTCCGCCAAACTGGCCGGGGACAACGAGGTGCCGCCGATCAATAGTGCAGGCACAGCCACGTTCCACATGGAGCTCGGGAGCACTATCACGTTCTCAATAACGTTCTCCGGGCTATCCACGAACCTTTTAGTCGCGCACTTGCACTTCGCACCGCCGAAGGTGGCAGGTGGAGTGATGATATTCTTGTGCGGCGGCGGGAACCAGCCCGTCTGTCCGGCGGCAACATCAGGAACCATTACCGGGACGATCTCTGCAGCCAACGTTACAGGGCCGACGACCCAAGGCATTGATCCCGGCGACCTCACGTCAGCCCTGGAAGCCGTGCGCGACGGTGATGCTTATGCCAACATGCACACGACGAAGTTCCCCGGCGGCGAGATCCGCGGCCAGGTCGTCCGAGGAAAGCGAGAAAAGGACAAGGATAAGGACTAAGGACTAAAGCCGGGAATCTGGAGTCAAGCCCTGACTCCTCATAGAGCCGCCGAGTGCGTTCTGAATCGACCGGCGCATCCGGCCGATCGAGGTAGCCCGCTAGAATCTGCCGCACGCCGCATGATTCTTGCGGATTCGCTATCTTGATCATTCAAGGGCTTATGAATAAACTCACCAGACTGTCACTTATGGGCTTTTTGCTGTTTGCGGCGGACGCCTCGCAGCCCGCAAAGGCCCAAGTAAAAGAAGCGAAGAAGCGCGAAGACACCGGAATGCGGAACCAGAGCCTCATCGAACGCGGCAGATACATCGTGGAAGGGGTGGCGATGTGCGAGCGCTGCCATACTCCACGAGACGAGCATGGCAACCCCGAGCGGACGAACTGGCTGCAGGGCGGCCCGGTACAGACAGAACCAACGTATCCTGCGCCAACCTGGGCGACAAGGGAGCCTCGCATTGCCGGCACCCCTCCGGGTACCGATGCTGAGTTCATTACCTTGATGACTACGGGGATCTCGCGTACCGGCAGGCCTCCTAATCCGCCGATGCCGCCTTTTCGCATGACGCGCGCAGACGCCGAAGCCGTCCTGGCTTACCTGAAGTCGCTACATCACTGAACGCAAACACCCGCGCGGCAAAGGCGAGAGCGTTGATACTGTGCCCGGTCTCTTCGCCCGGCTTTCACCTGCTCCGCTGAAACTGAAATTCCTACAGACAAGCTGTAGAACATCCAGGCCGGGGCCAGGCTCCCGCCCAAACAAAATCAGCAACTTACGTTCGCCCCACTCCGATGGCTGCTCAGGTGCGTAAAGAATCGTCAAGGGAGGGTGTATGCTCAATCATTCCGACCCTGATCAGCGCACACTCGGAAGAGCTGAAACCGTAAGCCGGCGTCATCGTTGGATCGGCGCTTTGGTCCTCCTGCTCGCGATCATCGGGTCCGGCTGGTCTGCCAAGCCGCCAGTCCCGAGATCGAAAGCCGTGGAATTAGCGCTTGCAAGCCAGCAGAAAGATCCGTGGGATTTGCGCGATCAGATTACGAAAATGGGGGAGAGGATCGAAGCGCGCATGGACGGCGCGCGTAAGCAAGCGCAGGAATCCTCGGCACAAATGCTCCGGCGCTTGCACGCGGAGATGCAAGCCGTGCGCAGCAGGCTGGGCCACCTCGAATCGTCGAGGGAAGGCGATCAGGTTCGCGTCGCGGAGTTGCAGCGCGAGCTGGTACAAATGCGCACGGAGATGGCTAAGCAGGCTGACGAGTTGAGCGCTGTCCGCCGCCAGTCGTGGGCTTTGTTCCAGACCTCGGTCACAATGGTCGAGCAGAGCGGGATCGCAAATGAACGCCGGCTCGCCAGTCTGAAGGAAAGCGAAGAGCGCAACCGCCGCGATATGGAGGGCATGCAAAACAGACTCGCCGTGGAACGCATCGACTTCGAAGTGGTGAAGAACCACAGCCGGGAACTGGATTCAGGCATCTCGTTTGGCGTGACAGGCACGGATGTGCGTCATCGTCGCGTCAATGGCTGGATGTGGGTAATGCCGGATCGTAACACGATCTGGCTGCGGGACCAGGCAGAGCAGCAGCCAGTAGTCTTCTATGATTCGAAAGATGGCAGGAAGCGCGAGCTGGTGATTACCAACGTGA
>Ga0066710_100008070_pt1 | contig 10163 bp, 11 predicted proteins | sample GraSoiAngelo_159_FD_79666 | JGI IMG/M metagenome (GOLD analysis project Ga0066710, IMG submission 79666) | Grasslands soil microbial communities from the Angelo Coastal Reserve, California, USA - 14_1009_16_40cm | ecosystem: Environmental > Terrestrial > Soil > Grasslands | place: USA...
CCCCTGCAGTCGCGGCGAACGTTCACGATCGGACGCTACTGGGGGATCGTGACCGTGCGCGAGGGCCGCGTCGTTCGCGTCCGTGACTATCCGGGTCTACGCCCCGGCCTCGAGGCGCTCGGCCTCGACGAGGGTGTTATCTGACACCGTTCAAAACTGAAGTCTCGGCGTCACCCCTTCCCAGCGAGGCGTTGCAGCATGGACTCGACATCGCCTGCTTTGAACGGGTAGGAAGAGCGCACGTTCGAACTCACGGCGCCGCTGGCGCGCAGGATCTCTTCGCGGTTCGGCTGCGTGACGCTCGTCTGACGTAGCAATATCCGGCTTCGTGACCTGGGTTTCCTTGGTCTGGCGGAACCTGCTGCGGAGGCCGGCGCGAACGGCGCTTACGACGGCCGGCGTCTCACTGGGCGTCGGGCTGATCGTGGCGCTACTCTCGCTTTCCGCCGGGGTGAAGAGGACGGCAGGGGAGCTGATCCATGTTGGACGCTCGGACTTCGGCGTCTTCCAGTCCGACGTCTCGGACTTCAGCCGCTCGCTCTTGCCGGAGAGCATGGCCAGGCGCGTCGCGACGATCTCGGGCGTCGCCGAGACCGCGCGGCTCAAGCTCTTCGCGACTCAGGTGCGCGGACAATCCTCCTTTTTCGTCTTCGGGCTCCGGCCCGAGGAGTTCGTCTGGAGGCGGCTGGTGCTGATCCAGGGCCGCCGGCCTAGGGGAAGCGAGGCGTTGCTCGGAGACCGCGGCGCGCGCCGACTCGGCCTCGGCCCTGGCGACGAGCTCGCCGTCGCGCAGGGGAAGCGCTTCCCGATCGTCGGGATCTACCACAGCGGCAATGTCTTCGAGGATTCGGGAGCCGTGTTACCGCTCGGCATCGTCGAGCGTCTCGCGAAACGTCCCGGGGAGATCACGACGGTCGCCGTCGCCCTCCGACCCGGCCTGCGCGCACGGACCGTCGCCGCGCGGGTCGAGAGCCACTTTCCGGGGACGGTCGCAGTCTACGAGCCGGGGCAGGCGATCAAGGTCGACACCTCGAGCCGGCTGATCGTCGACACGGGCTGGATCATCTCGCTGCTCGCACTGATCGTCGGGGGCATCGGCGTCACGAACACGATGGCGATGTCGGTCGTGGAACGCATCCGGGAGATCGGGATTCTGCGTGCTGTCGGCTGGCGCACGTGGCGCATCGCGATGCTGATCGTGGGCGAGGCGATCGGCATCTCCTTGCTGGCGCTCGGGATCGGGCTCGGTCTCGGCGTGCTCGCGGCCAAGCAGTTCAGCGAGCACACGAGCACGTCGGGGCTCGTGCAACCCGACTTCACCGCCGGGGTCTTCGCGTGGGGCCTCGCGTTCGCGCTCGGGGTCGCCGTGATCGGCGCCGCTTACCCGACCTGGCGCGCGGTGCGGCTCACCCCGGTCGAGGCACTTCGCCGTGAGTAGCCCTGCAGGCCCTCGACCTCCTGCACATATCCGTCGAGAAGATGGAGGGCGCGGTCGGCCGAACGCGCGATGCCGGCCTCGTTCGTGACGAGCAGAACGGTCATCCCCCGCTCGGCGCGGACTCTCTCGATCAGCGCCAGGACCTGGGCCTCGGTCTCCGAGTCCAGCGAGCCCGTCGGCTCGTCGGCCAGGAGGAGCCGGGGCGCGTTCGCGAGCGCACGGGCGAGCGCGACGCGCTGGCGCTCACCGCCGGACAGCGTCCCGGGGAAGGACCGCTCGCGCCGTTCCAGGCCGACTTCGTGCAGCAGCGAGCGCGCCCGTCCTTCACGCACAGAGCGACCCGCGCCGCGACCCAGCATCGGCACCTGCACGTTCTCCAGGGCGGTCAGCGTGGGAATGAGGTTATGAAACTGGAAGACGAAGCCGACCGTCGCGGCCCGGTACTCAGCCGCGTCGAGCGTGTCGAGCGCTGCGCCGTCGACCGAGATCGTTCCCGTGTCCGGCCGGTCAAGCGCGCCAATCAGATTGAGCAGCGTGCTCTTGCCGCTTCCCGACGGTCCCGTGAGCGAGGCGAACTCGCCCGGCGCGAGCCGCAGAGAAGCATCGACGAGCGCGCGGATTCGGCCACTCTCGAACGCCTTGCTGACGTCGTCGACGGCGACGTCGACACCGCCGCTCACCGGGGCTGGACCCAGTAGTTCAGCTTGATCGTATGGCGCCTTGCGGTCACGAGCGCCTGAAAGGTCAGCCGCTGCCCCCGCGATGTCGCAGGGAACTCGATCTCCTGACCCTTCTTCTCGCGCCAGGTTCCCGTGAACGTGTAGACGCGACCCTTGTCAACCTTGCCGACCGGCACGCCTGCAAAGAGGAATCGCATCGTCACGCGCGCGCGAATCGGCCGCCCCTCCGAATTCGTCGCGCGGATCGAGATCGTCCACGGCGTGTTGGTCCGGGGCGTGTGCGTCGGCGCGTGAAGCGTGGCTTTGAACGGGGCGGAGACGACGACGACGAGCAGCGCGATCACGCCGAGCATGTGTCAATCGTAGAGGCCTTCGAGCGCCTTTGGCCACGGGTGCCAACGCTCTCGGATCCTCGAGAATGGACTCGAAAGGTCGCCGTGCTACTCGATCCGTACAGGCGCGGCGGCTCGTCGGCGATGATCTCTTCGAGGACGCCCCTCCGCGGCGGCTGCGCGACGCGCTCCGACTCGACCACGATCCGGTCTCCAATGTGCGCTCTCACCGCTCCACCTCCTCGGCTGCGACTCTAGCTCTGCCATCATCCAGTCGGAAGGAGGTTCGGGCGGTGGCTACGACAGACCTGACGAGCGCTCTCGACGAGGCCGGAGTGAGTTATGAGCTCCTCCCCCATGCGCACACCGAGAGCGCCCTTGCGGAGGCGCAGGCGCTCGGCGTCTCACCCGACGACGTTGCGAAGACGCTCATCGTCAAGACGCCGGAGGGCTACGTCCGCGTAGTCCTGCCGGCCTCTGCGCGGCTCGACCTGCGCAAGCTGCGAGAGATCCACGGCGGCGGCCGGCACGCGCTGCACCTCGCGACGGAAGAGGATCTCAGGCGCGACTACCCGGAGTTCGAGCTCGGAGCGGTGCCTCCGGTAAGCGGTCGGCGCGACCCTGTCGTCGTCGATCTCAGCGTCGCGAACCGGGAATCGGTCGTGATCGAGGCCGGCTCGCACGACGAGTCGCTCCGGCTCGCGGGGGCCGACCTCGTGCACGTCGCGGGCGCGGCGGTAACGGACATCTCCGCAGACGACTAGACAAGATGGAGCCCCTAGCCCCGCAGGCCGACCGTCCGGTTGTCGGCGGAGAGTGGTCGGCGCCTACGCATCTGTCGTGGGTTGCCGGGCGTGGGCCCGGTAGAGCCACATACGGAGCGTCGCCGACCCTGTACGACTCGACGACGACGGTAACGGTTGGGCTGGACGTTGATGCGCACTCGATCGGGTGGCGGAGGTCCACGCCCGACGAGTTGCTCGAGGAGTGGACGCTGCCTACGGCGATGAGGCGGTCGATGCGTGCGCTGCGCCGCTGGCCGGTGGCGTGCCGCTGCTACGAGGCGGGCCCGACCGGGTTCGGTCTGAACTTTCCGCTTAACACCGGCCACAGGTCCGAAACGTTCTTTCCGCTCAGAACCGCGAAAAATAAACCCGGCGATCGTCGCGAAGTGCCACCCAAACGTCGAACAAAACCACCAAGAAGCGCTGACGCAAGCCGTTTAAGCGAATTTCTAGTTGCCTGTATAAGCAACAAGAAGGGTCTGGCGCGACGTTTCCTGGGTCAGGTATCCGCGCCCGGCTCGTCACCTGCCCCGAGGCCAATATGGCTTCGGCTGCGCCGAAGCCAAGACGACTTCAACGACTTCGGCTCAAGTTCCGGCGGCAAATGCCCAAACACAGAACTGGCTCTTTGCGCCGCGAGACAGAGACGAGGGGCCGGCGGGTGTCGGCCCCTCGTCGGTCGGCTTAGTGTTGCTCACGGCGCGTGTGTGACCGCGCTGAGCGCGTTCACCTGCCCATGTCCATACCAGGAGTTGTAGCCGGTCCCTCCCGCGCAGGTTTGCGGAGCCCCGTTCGAGACCGATGTGAACGGACTGTAGAGCGCGAGTGTTGCGGGGTCCGGGCAGGCGATCGAGTCCGCCGTTTGCGTGATCATCGATGCCACTCTGCCCGGTGATAACGGGCCGTACCGGCTCTCGATCAACGCCGCGACGCCGGTGACGTGCGGCGCCGCCATCGAGGTTCCCTCGAGGTACAGGTACTCGGCGCACGGCGAGACCGAGCAGTCGAACACCTTGAACGACGGCGGAAGGATGCTCTCGTAGAACGAGCCGGGCTGGATCGTCGAGAGCACCATTCCGTTCGGAGCCGCGGGCGTGACTTGAAGAAAGTCGTCCCCGCTCGGCGCCGTCACCTGGATCACACCGGATCCGTAGTTCGAGAAGTACGACTTGATTCTGAGGTTGCCGTCGCCGGAGACGCCGATGACTCCCGGGATCTCGACGGGAATGACTGCGCAGTCGCTCCGAATCCGGCGCGTCTCGCCTGGGGTGTTGTCGGGGCTGATGACGTCCTGCGTCGGATGCGCGAGGTCGTCAGCGAAGTTGCCGGCGGCAGCAACGACGACGACGCCCTGGCTCATCGCGTACTTGATCGCCCGCCTCTCGGCGTTCCAGATCGCCCGCTGCTCGGGGTCGTTGCGGCAGTTGAACAGCCACGGATCGGCGAAATAGCTGTTGTTCGTGACGTTCATGTGGTGGGTGCCCGCCCACATGAACGCGCAGACGATCATCTCCGGATAGAGGAAAAAGTCGGGGCTGATCGCCTTGACGGAGGCGATTCGCACGTTCGGGGCGACCCCGACAATGCCGACGCCGTTCGACGCAGCGGCGATCGTTCCCGCGGTGTGCGTGCCGTGCCCCAACAGATCGTTTCCGGGCGGAAGCGGCGCGGGGGCCCCGCTCGAGCAGTCAGTGCTGTCCGCCGCGTCGTAGTTCGGCGCGAGGTCCGGATGCTCGAAATCCATGCCGCTATCGATGTCGCCAACCAGGACCGAACTGCTTCCGCCCGTGATCGCATGCGCCTCAGGCGTGTGGATCTGGGCCATGTCCCACTGCAGCGGCGACAAGTTGTCCGAATCGCTCGCGGGCGAGTTCGGCAAGCCACCCGCCAGTGGGCCGTTCGCCACGAGGCTCTCGTCACGAAGCTTGACGCCGAATCCGCGCGTCGACGCGGCTGCGTCGATCCGCGAGTCTTTGAGCACCGCCGTGCTGAAGCTCGGCGAGTTTGACCGGGCGATCACCACCCCGATCTGCGGATAGGTCGTGACCACCGACCCGCCGGCCTGCTTGACCGTTGCGGCCGCGTCCGATGCGACCGAGTTCTGCTTGTAAAGGATGACGTAGTTCTGCGCGAAGGCGCTCGAGGCGAACGCCAGAGCCACAATTGCGAGCGCGGCGGTCACGCAGATCCGAAGCAAGGGCCTCTTCATTCTCTGCCTCCCCCTTCGAAACCGAAGAGCGATTATAGGTCGTGTCAACCGCAACACGACTAGCCGGCAGGACGGCGAATCGCGCGTCGACCCCGAACCCACGAACGTTGAAACGTAGTAACGACACGAGCACGACCGTCGCCCTTCCGCCAAAGAGCCCAATGCAAAGTGACACATCGCGCCCGGCGTCCATCGACCGTAACCGTTGAAACGTAGTCCGACGCGGGCACGATTGTCGCGATTCCGCCAAAGGCGACAGCTATGCATTGAGGAGCCTCGTCGGCCGATCCCTCAACTCGCCCGCGTGCAGCGAATCGGTGTTCGGGGATCGACTCTGTCGGTTCGGCGGTGGACGATGGCGTTGCCGCGTTTGCCTGTCGTTTGGAGGATGCCCAGTGCTCTCAGGCAGTAGGTCATCTGTTGGGCAGTCCGGCGCTCGATTGCGGCTGCCTCGGCGAGTTGGGCGGTGTCGAAGAGTACGGGCAGGCCGGGCGGGAGCAGACGCGCGGCGTCGTCGGGACTGGTGATGCGGAGGCACTGCTCGACCGAGACAAGCCGACGACCGGACACGACCCAGCCGTGTCGGCGGAACGCCTTCCCGGGTCGGTAGACGCGGAGCTCGTCTTGGTGGGTGAGGAGCACTTCGAGCTCGAAGTGCGAGCGGCAGAGCAGCGAGGGGATGCTGACGAGCCGGTTGAAGATGTCCTCCACCCGTCCGCGGCGAGGTGAGCGACGGACGGACAGGAGCTCGCCCTCGTCGGAGAGCCGGATGATCCGGCGAACAAGCGGCAGCGGTGCGACCAGGCGCACCCGATGCTGCCGTGTGAGCAGCTCGAGCTTGCGGCGCAGCGGTGCGAAGCCACCGGTCTGGATCTCGACCAGCAGGCCGCCGCGGACAAGATCGACGACGAAACCGTCGACGACCCGTTCGATGCGATCGCCGGGGCGTTGGTACCAGTTCTTGAGCTGAGCGTGCAGCGCACCCTCGTTCAGCGTCCCAATCGCCGGGATCTCAGCTTCTTGGGATGCGGCGACGTCGAGGACGGAGCGCACGATGACGCTCCTTCTGCGCCGCGGCGCAGTTGCCTTCGCCGGGTCACCGGCCGGCCGCGCGGGCGACCACCCACAACGGGAGAAGAACGACAGCCTCCGTAAACCGGGCCCGTGTTCGCGCGTTCGTCCTGCCATCGGGGCAGAGCCGGCGCTGGTTGTCGCGTAAGAGCCGAAACGGGACCACTGGATCCGAGCCCCTCGCTGGAGCCGATTCAGCTAGCGGGACGGCAGCGTTCTCGTGCGCTCGTTGCGGCGCGCTGCCTAGTGTGAAACCTTGACGAGCGCCTCGACCTGCTGGGGCTGAAGGTCGAGGTCCGGATGGGCTTCCTTCGCGTGCAGCTCGACGTGCTTCATGAGCTCTTCCTTCGTCTCCGTCGTGAATGAGCCTGGGCAGTCCACCCCGGCATCGGCACACCTGATCGAGTAGGCCATTGTTCTCCCTCCTTCAGTCGGTGACCTCGGTGCGACTCTTCCACCGGGACAAGCGCGCGTCAACCGACCACCCTCTGCGCGCCGGCACCATCCGCGCCCCGCCGGTCTCCGAAGAAGCGCGCGTTCGAAGCCCGCGTTCGTCTACGACGCGGTCGCACTTCCAACAAACCCGACGCGACAGCAGGTGACTGAGCCGCGCGACTTCCTGGCGTGTCACGTTTCGATGATTTGGTGGTTGGAGAAGCCTCGGCGGTCGCCTGCCGAGTACGCGTGCGCGCTTGCGCAGGACGGCCTGTGAGTGGAGGTAAAGATGACAAGCGGCTGACGAGGCCCTCGAAAGCCACAAGGCTCGTGGCGCGGGCTAAAAGGTGGCTCCCTCCGCCTGCCACTCGGCGACGAGTGTCGGGTCAAGCGGGGCGTTGTCTTCGCGGCAGGCGAGACAGCGAAGCGATCCGAGGAAGGCGAGCGGCTGCTCGACCGGCTCGTTGCAGGCCAACCAGCGCGTCGGTTGCTTGGGACGGTCGCCCTCGGGCGTCCCCGGGGCGGTCGTCCTGTTCGCCATGCTCTCGATGTACGCGGATTCGTCGGCCGGCGCGCTGGACCTTTCGCGCGCATCATCTCGACCTTTGGTTACCAGCTAATAACGCTTCGCCGACGGTTCGCCGGTCGCGTCGACGAAGCGGTCGTGCCTGCAACTTGCCATCTCCTTCGGTGCGTGTCCACCTTTGCTCGCGAGGCCGCAGACGAGGCGCGCGCAGAAGCATCGTCCTCTCGCTCAAGGAAGATTGCGCCTGTGGAGCAGGCAGGCCGAGGCAGGCCGGAAGCGGCTGCCGGTCGGGAACGCTCGCCGACGCTGCGGGCGCGGCCACGCGGTCGCGTGCTCTCGGCGCTCTTCTTCTTTCCGCGCGGGGGCTCGGCGCAGGTCGCCCGCGCGCTCGCCGGGGCGCTGCCCGAGAGGGGCTGGCGGATGACGCTTGCCACTGGCTCGCTCGGCGGGCCGGGCACTTCGACGCACGCGGCAAGCTTCTACTCGGGGATGGACATCTCCGCGGTCGACTACTCGCCCGCGCTCCGGTTCTCCGACCCGCTCGCCGCTGCCGTTCCCTTCCAGCCCTCCTACGAGGACCGACCGGCGGGCCCCGACCGTGTCTTCGCCACGGTCGACGATGCCGCCTACGAGCGTCTGGTCTCGGCCTGGGCGGAGGCGCTCGCCCGCGCCGGCGCCGCCGAGGCCGATCTCCTCCACCTGCACCACCTGACGCCGGTGCACGAGGCCGCCCTGCGCGCCTTCCCTTCGCTGCCGATCGTCGGCCAGCTGCACGGCACCGAGCTCGCCTTCCTGCGCGCGCTCGCGGCGGGGCCGCCCCAAGGCTGGCGTCACGCTCGCGCCTGGGAGGAGCGGCTGCGCCGCTGGGCGCGCGCCTGCGAGCGGCTGATCGTGCCCCCGGGCGCCGAGGCCGAGGTCGCAGCGCTGCTCGGGGTCGAGCGCTTCCGGCTCTGTGGTCTTCCCAGCGGCGTTGAGCTCGAGCGCTTCCGGCCCGCCCCGGTTGCGGGCGAGGCGCGCCACGCCTTCTGGCGCCGCTGGCTGGTCGAGTATCCACAGGGCTGGGACGAGCAGGGGCGGCCGGGGAGTGTCAGCTATCAAGACACCGAGCTCTCCGGCTTCGCCTCGGGGCTTGTCTTCCTCTACCTCGGCCGCTTCACGGCCGTCAAGCGGCTGCCGCTGCTGATCCGCGCCCACGCCCGCCTCCGGGCCCGCCTCGAGCGGCCCTGCCAGCTTGTGCTCGTCGGCGGCCACCCCGGTGAGTGGGAGGGCGAGCATCCGCTCGAGACGATCCGGCGGGTTGCCGCCAAGCAGGTCTTCCTCGCCGGCTGGCGTCCGCACGAGCAGCTCCCGCAAGCGCTGAACGCGGCCGACGTCCTCGTCCTGCCCTCGGTCGCCGAGGCGTTCGGGCTCGCCCTCGTCGAGGCGATGGCCTGCGGCCTACCCGCGATCGCCTGCGCCTCCCACGGGCCGGCGGCGATCGTCCGGAACGGGGAGAGCGGCTGGCTCGTCCCCCCCGACGACGAGCAGGCACTGGCGGCGGCGCTGATCGAGGCCGCCTCGGACGCCTGTGAGCGGCGTCGGCGCGGACAGCGAGCCGCCGCCGACGCCCGCCGCCGCTACGGCTGGGCGACGATCGCCGCCCGCGTCGCCGGCCTCTACGAGGAGGTCGTCGCCCAGCGAGAGAGCGGCGTCGAAACTCGAGTACGGCGCGACCGCGCAGGCGGCTGAGCCTCGCCCCGCAGACGGCGATTGTCCTCACGCGCGCGCCACCGGTGTCGCTGTTTGGCGCAAGCGCGACAGGGGACCGCGCGGACCGATGCCACCCATCAAACTGATATCGGATGCGGATCGGCGCACCTGACGAGCTGAGCACGGTTCTGCTCGCCGAGCGATTGGGGCGCGAGCGCTGCCGAATCGGCCAGCAGAGCGACGGTAGCTGGTATCTCGACTACGGGCGCCCGCCGACGCCAGCGCAGGTCGCCGAGCTCCTCGCCGACGTTCGCTGCTGGCTCGCCGAGGAGCGGATTGCAGAGGCGATCGTCTGGATCGGTGAGCAGCCTCTCGCCGTATCGGCTTGAAGCAGGGCGCCGTGCACGGCCCTGGCACGCAACCCAAAGCTCATGCGGATTCTGCCCCCAAACGGGTGTTGATCGTCGCCACCCCTGGTCTCGCTCGCCGGTATTCGCGTGCGCGTGCAGGTAGTGCTTGTCGCGTTTGTTGGAAGTGCGACAGAAGCTGGCGCATGCTTCGAGAGCTGACGATGACACGGTGGCGCGACGCTGCCGCAAGCCGATCGACGTGATCATCCTCGACTCGGCCGCCGCCTATGTGGCTCGCTTCACCGTTGCGGAGAGAGGAGACCACTCTTCTTTCGCAAGATTGGACTGCGGCGTGGAGATGCGATCGCGGGCGAGGTGGCGACAGTCAGGAGTAGGATGAGTTGCTTCGACGATTAGAAGCTGGCGTCGCGATCGTGGACGTCGCCGAACCGCAACTGAAGGAGGCGTCACCGTGTCGGACGAATCGCGTGCTGAAGAAACGCCAGACAGCCGAGCAGAGGAATTGACGGACGACCATATTCAACGTCTGCTACGCAACGCAGACCGGCTCGGCTTCGGCATCCGCCCCGCGGGCTTCGTCTTGATCAATCGCACGGGGCTACTCGCAGCCAAAGGAATCTCTAGGCA
>Ga0066710_100008071_pt1 | contig 10163 bp, 6 predicted proteins | sample GraSoiAngelo_159_FD_79666 | JGI IMG/M metagenome (GOLD analysis project Ga0066710, IMG submission 79666) | Grasslands soil microbial communities from the Angelo Coastal Reserve, California, USA - 14_1009_16_40cm | ecosystem: Environmental > Terrestrial > Soil > Grasslands | place: USA...
ACTCTTCAGCACCCAGATCGAGGATCGGTTTGCGCACATTGATCCCAGCGTTGTTGACGAGGATATCGACCTTGCCCAGACGCTCGATAGTGCTGGTGATGAGGTGCTCACAGCTTGGTTCGTCGGTACAGTCCGCTGGGACAGCCTCGGCACGCCGCCCGAGGTCGCGGATCTCGTCCCGGACCCCGTCGATTTCTGTCGTCGTGCGACTGCTCACGACCACGTCTGCACCGGCAGCCGCCAGGGCCAGGGCCCTGGCGCGCCCGAGCCCTTTCCCGGCGCCGGTGACCACGGCCACCCGACCGGTCAGATCGAACAGGTTTTTCCCGCGTAATTCCGGACGGTCCATGGAGTTTATGTCTTCCAAGAGCTGTTCTGACATCACGACTCTGATAGCCATATCCCCGGCTCCTTCTTGCTCCATATCCTGGGTGTGCATGGTCACTTCCCACAGCGGGAGAGAGCGGCGTACACCTCCCGGATAGAGCAAAGATTGTGCCAAATGCCTGGTGTACACTGTCGCCACACCGCATGCCTGACGAAACCTATTGCTCCTCTAGACTAGTACAGCATACAATATCTACCCGTTCACACCGCTCATGACGCATGCGCTAAGTGCTGCGCACGGCAATTGCCCCGCCAGTTTGGCGGGGTGCTCCCTGGCTTGCTAGGCTCGTTTACTGCATGCGGAACCCGCTGCGTATTTACTACGCACAGTACTAAGGAAGGGGCGATGCCGACAGCACGGATTGGCGACATTCATATCCATTACGACATGAGAGGTCAGGGAGAGCCACTGCTCCTCATCATGGGATATCGCGGCAGCGGTTGGATGTGGGGAGAAGAGTTTATTAGCCTGCTGGCACGTTCCTTTCAGGTGATCTACTTCGATAACCGCGGTACCGGCCTGAGCGACAAGCCAGATACGCTGTACACGATCCCGATTATGGCGGATGATGCGGCGGGACTCCTGTGTCACCTTGGCATCCGTCAGGCATACATTTTTGGTGTGTCGATGGGCGGGATGATCGCACAGGAACTGGTCCTCCGGCACCCGCAGATGGTCCGACGACTCGTCTTGGGCTGTACCTCGTGTGGTGGCCCGCAGGCGTTCCTGGCCTCACTGGAGGTGCTGGCAAAGCTGATCCACCCGCCTGACCTGACGCTGGAAGAGGCTGTGCGTCGGCAATGGACAGTGATGTTTAGCCCCAAGTTTCTTGAGACACAGCAGGACTTTCTCGAGATGCTGACGCAACGCGCCCTGTTCCATCCTGCCCCGCCGCATACCAGCCTCCGACACCTCATGGCCTTGCAGCGCTTCAATACTTATGGACGTCTCGGCATGATCACCACACCAACGCTCGTCATCACCGGTGCAGATGACGTCATCGTGCCACCGGCGAACTCTCTCCTGCTGGCCACGAGGATTCACGGCGCCTACCTGGAAATGCTGAAGCACACAGGACACGGCTTCTTCTGGGAAGTGTCTGAGGACGTGGTTACCCTGTTGCACCAGTTTTTCCACGCCATCTAATACGCACGCCGGCCATATGACGCACCGCAGAAATTTTTGGCAGCATTTGACGCACTGCGTTATACTTGCTGCAACGGTACGCTGACCACATCAACCCGTGAGGAGAGCAGTGATGCAGAGTACGGCAGACAAAGGGAGTCAGTTCACGCGCAAAACCCTTGAGGCGATAAGCCTCTGGGGCGAGACCAACATGCAGGTCCTGCGCCAGTTGCTGGATTGCTCAGCCAGCACAGCCAGGGAGGGTTTGAATCTTTCTACCGAGCTGCAAACCTCCGTCTTTGAGGCCGCCAAGCAGGGGCAGTCCTATATGCTCCAACGTCTCAGCGAGCTTCCAGACGCGCCCAAGCAGCCTATGGACTATTATCAGAAAAGCCTGATGGCATACGTTGATACCGCCGAGCAGGTCTACAAGCTCCAACTGGGCAATGCGCAGGTGTTCCTCCGCTCTGCTGAGCAGATAGGCATTGTCGCCCAGCAGGTCAGTAAAAGGATACAGGAGAGCTACAAGGAGTTGGCCGACAAGTTGCGCGGGCTGTACGCTCCAGCCTAGTGGAGTGTCACCTCGAAACAGGTGCCACCGCCATGGCGCGGCACACACCGTACGTCACCGCCGTGATGGCGCGCAATCTGGCGCACCAGGGCGAGGCCAAGGCCCACTCCACCATCGCCACGTTCACGCATACCGGTGGGACGGTAGAAAGGCGCAAAAATACGCTCGCGTTCCTGCTCTGGCACGCCGGGTCCGCGGTCGGCAATGCAGAGGCGGGCGCCGCTTGGGTGGAGGGGGACCACGGATGCCTCAATGGGTGAGCCAGCCGCGTAGCGCTGCGCGTTCTCGAACAGGTTGCGCAGCAGCCGACGCAGCATGCGCGGATCGCCCTGGATACAGACAGGGGAGCCACTGACCTCTGCCGCACTGCGGGCCCCCTCCTCGGCCAGCAGGGCGAGCAGATCGATTTCTTCGGTATGCTCGAGGTGCTCCAGGGCGTCCAGACGGCTGGCCAGCAAGAGTTCGCCAATCAAGGCGTCGAGTTCTGCGATATCTTGCGTGAGGCGTCCCTGGAGTTCGGGGCGCTCAGCGTGAGGCAAGAGTTCGATGGCCATACGCATGCGGGCGAGAGGTGAGCGTAACTCGTGCGAGGCGCCGGCGAGCATGGTACGCTGCGCGTTGACGAGGCGCGCAATGCGATCCGCCGCATGGTTGAAGCTGCGTGCGAGCTGCGCCACCTCGTCGCGCCCCTCGACCTCGACGCGCACGGTGAGATCGCCGGCTCCAAGGGCTTCGACCTGCGTCTGCAGCCGTTCGAGTCGTCGCGTGATGCGCCGCACAATAGGATAGGCCCCCAGCGCTATGGCGATGGCCAGCAGGCCAAGTGCTCCGAGCAAGCCCAAAGCGTGATGCGGCCGCTGCCAGCGTGCCACCACAAACCGGCCGTCTGGCAGGGCCAGGGCCACCGTTGGGCCAGCGCCCCGAGCCCGCATCCATCCAGGCACCATATGCTGCGGCAGAGGCGCCGGCAGAGGGGGACCGACGGCAGCGAGGCGGGCGCCAGCAGCGCTATGCACGGCGAGATCGATAGGCAACAGGCGCCTGAGATGCTCTACTGCAGCCTGCAACTCGTGCACCGGGCGCTCTGGTCCTGGTAAGAGCTCACTGAGCACCGCACCCATCCCATCGAAGAGCAGGTGCTCCTGCGGATGCAGGGGGATCAGCAGCGATGCCGCGGTTACGAGCACGCCAAAGAGCAACAGAATGCCCAGGAAAGCCAGGTAAATCTGCAGGTAGAGCCGGCGCATTACCTCTCCCGCTCGTCGTCCTGATGCTTCGCGAACACATAGCCAGCGCCACGCACCGTAATGATCCGGCGCGGATGTTTGGGGTCGTCCTCAAGGGCAGCGCGGATGCGCGCAATGTGCACATCAATGCTGCGGTCGAACGCCTCAAATTCCTCCCCGCGGATGCGGTCCATGAGGGCTTCGCGGGACATGACACGCCCCGCATGCATGGCCAGGACGCACAGCAGCTCAAACTGATAGCTCGTCAGCGGTCGCTCCACCCCGTCGACTCGCACTACGCGGGCATCACGATCGATTTCCAGGCGCCCGAACCGCAGCGGCGCCGTGCGTGCTATGCCAGAGAGCCCACGGCGGCGCAAGATCGCCCGCAGGCGTGCCAGCAACTCACGCGGGTTAAAGGGTTTTGGCACATAGTCGTCGCTGCCGAGTTCCAGGCCCACGATACGGTCCATCTCATCCCCGCGGGCCGTTAGCATCAAAATGGGGATATCGGACTCCGCACGGACTCGGCGGCACACTTCAAAGCCGTCCAGGTCCGGCAGCATGACATCGAGCACCAGGGCAGCGAAGCCGCCCTGGCGCAACAGTTTGAGCCCGTCGGTCGCCGTGGCGCGGGCCGTCACCGTAAAACCACGCGCGCCGAGGTACTCGCTGAGCATGGCGGACAAATGTTCGTCATCTTCGATCAGCAGGATGCATTCTGCCATACTACCGTTCTCAACGTGCTGGGCGCTGTCGGTGCTGTTAATGATGCCACCGGCTCATGAACTCCGCCAGCCTGGTGCGTTGCTCGGGCGTGAGCACCTCGGCAACGTCCGCCAGGGCAGTGACCAGGCGCTCGGACGCCGTCTCCGCCAGTTGCAATTCCGCATGCCGGATGTCCCCCAGTGCCGCACGATCAATGCTCGGCTGCGTCAGTGCCTGGAGCATCGTCTGCTTGTTCTGGTGATGTTGCTCGCGTATTGGCATCAGGTCCTGCACAGTCGCCTGGACAATCGCTTTGACCTGTTGACGCTGTTCGTCACTGGCATCAATACGGCTCAGTATCCAATCCGTCGCGAACTCGAGGCGCGCCCGCACCATGTCTGGATCATAGGCTCCGTGCCGCCAAGGGCCGCCGGGACCGTGTCCGGCCCGGAACCACCAGCCAGGGCCTGGCTGTGCATGTGAATACAGGTTAATACCCCCGGCCAGCAGGCTCCCCAGGAAGCCACCTGTCACCACACCGGTGAGGAAGCGACGGCGTGCTCTGGGCTGTGCCGTCTGCTGCGCTCCTGCCGACCCTGTATCATCGGGCCTACGCATATTGTACTCCTTCTCGTTGTGACCTCGTTGGCCAATTGCCTACACATCATCAAGCATACGAGCGCTCTATTGCTGGAGTTCGTCGCGCCTGTAAAGTTTTGTAAAGCGGTATTCCTGATTCTCCCAGCGCGGTACTGCCTCAGCACCCATCTCCAGCTTGTGACCATCGCCTCCTTCACGTATACTGAGGCAGAGTTACTGGCACTGTATGCGGTAAGGAGAAGGCATGATCCAGATCCAGAAGAGCATGCGCGAGGCGAAGCAAGCGATGCTGCGCACCTTTATGGAGACGACTATCGCCCGGGTGGCGAAGGCGGTCTTTGCCGAGCGAGGCTATCAGCAGGCCACGCTGGAGGAGATTGCGCAACGCGCCGGCATGTCCAAGGCGACCATTTATCTGTACTACAAGAATAAAGACGATCTCTTCCTGCACGTGGTCGAGGATTTGGTGGAGACGGCCATTACGGAGACCGCACAGGCTGCCGAGGCGCCTGGGACACCGCTGGAAAAATTGGCGCGTATGATACGCGGCAAGATGGCCTTTTACGAGCGCGAACGAGAATTTTTTCACATCTACTTAAACGAGAAGCACGGTCTAGATTTCAACGAGAAGCATGGTCTAGCAGTGGCCCCCAAAGATCCCCACAAACGCCTGGTGCAGGACATGTACCTGCAGGGAGTCGACAGGCTGGCAGAGGTGTTACAGGAAGGGATGGACACTGGGGTGCTGCGGCCCATGGAGGCCAGACGGCTCGCCTTTTTCCTGCAAGAGATGATGAGCACAGTGCTCGGGCAGCGCATCCAGGGCAAAGCCAAAACCTCTGTCGAGGAGGATGCCGAACACCTGCTCGACTTTTTTCTCCATGGCGCCTTGCGCCAAGAGGCTCTGCCGCGCTGACACGCCCCGACGGCCGTAGCCTGGGTGGTAGCCAAGCGTCTTTGCATCGTCCTACCATAAGTTCGTAACCAGCCAGTTCCTCAACCATGCCCTGCGCCCTGGGGCTTCTCCTGGAGACAGCCTACATAGGAGGTCTCCCTGTCTGCAGGCTCCTGCGGTATGAGCCACAAAAACTTCCGGAGAAAGTTTCAAGAAAATATCGTTTAGAGTACTGACTTGCGAGTCATTCCATGATAATATACATTCGCCAAGCAAAGATAAGGCTTACTGTGAGCGACTACAGTCTACCGGAGGCCACGGCACGCGCTTGCCGCCGCTGGAGGCTTTTCGGCAAGGCACAGCGTCTGAGGAGAGACGCCTATGCCGTCTGTCATCGAACAGTGCACCTCAGCCCTGCACCAGGGCCATTTTGCTGAGGCCACCGCCCTGGCGGGCGCGGCACTCGCCGGCCCTGGGGCCTGTGTGGCCCGGGTACCGCTGCTCGAAGTGTTAGCCCAGGCTCAAACCGGCTTGCAGGACCATGCCGCGGCGGCACAGACCTGGCAGCAGGCCTACGAGCACGCTGCCACGCCTGCTGACAAGACACGTCTGTTCGAGCGCACTTCTCTGGGCTATCAACACCTGCAGGATTACCCGACTCTCCTGGAGTTGGCCCGGACCCACTTGCGGCATGTCTGCAGTGCTCAGGAGCGCGCCGCCTGCCTCCTGGTCGCCGGCGAAGCGCTGTTTCACCTGCAACGCTATAAGGAAGCCCGCCAACAGTGCCTCGAACCTGCAGTGCGTCTCGTCGAGGTCGCGCCCTACACGCGTGTCGGTCTTTGGCAAGTCCTGGGCCGCTGTTATCTGGGGGAACACGCCTTTGCTGCTGCCGCGGAGGCGTTTCGCCGGTCCATCGAACTCATACTCGGCATGTCCCTCAACCGTCGTGCGCCCCACCCGCCCGAGATCAATGCCCAGCTCCACCATCTGGGCAATACGGCTCGCTTTTATGACGGTATCATCCATCTCGTCTATCACCGGCCGCAGCAGACTGTGCAGACTTTACAGACGTTGCAGCCTCCCCTGACCGCCATGGGGACGCGTCACGCCGCACTGTTTCTGGGTCTGGCCTACCGTCAACTGCAGCAGCCGGAAGCTGCAGACAGGGCTTTGCACCCCCTCACGCGCACCTCAGGAGTGCACGACCTGCTGCGTGGTCCATGCGCCGTGGTGTGTGCCGGCATCGCCAACCTGCGTCAGGACACGGCTGCCGTTGGGGCGTGCCTGGAGGTAGCGCTCAACGCCTCACTGGTGCCACGCACCCCCTGGGAGCCCTCCTGGCGCGCCGGGGCGTTCCAGGAATTAGGGCTGGCGTTGTGGCGTACGGGCTATCGCCAGGCAGCCATTGCCTGCTATGAAGATAGCCTGAAAGCCATCCTGCATCAGTGGGGCATCTGGGACGACTCTCAGCGCAGCGATTGGCTGCGCGGCCCTAGCCTGCTCATAGCCCTGGAAAACCTCCCTCTCCATACCTGGTCGGCGACCATCCAGGGGGAGATGCTGCGACTCCTCCAGGGCCTGGCCTGGCTCTATAACCACGAGGTGCACGGTACCCTGGCCGATACAGCGCTGGCCCTGGCTCTGCGTCTGGCTACGACACCGGAACAGCGCGCCGCCCTCTGGCTGCACCGCGGCTGGCTCGCAGCCACGGCGTCTCCTACGCGCCAGTCCAATCCGGGAGTGGCCTCATGTGCCAGGGGAGAAGTCCTGCTTGAGGTGCAGCAGGCGCGTGCCCACTGTGTCAATGCCCCGCTCGCGCGTGCCCTACAGGGCGTTGAGGCACTGTTACAGGGCGACGAGGCCCTGGCCCTGACGTGCTTTGCCCAGGTGCCGACCGTGCCAGAGGCACCTGTCGTCCAGGCCCTCAACGTCGCGGCGTGGCTCTGGGCGCAGGCCCGACAGGGCACGCTGGAGCAGGCTCTGGGGCGTGCCCGCAAAGCCCCCCTGCCCTGGCAGACAGACGATACCCTGGTTGCCGCTCTGGAGCTGCTGCTCGCCTGGACAAGTAGTGTGGAGGCATCGGCTCCTGAGGCGATGCCAGCCTGGCTGGTGCCCCTCCTGGCGCAGCCGGAGTCCTCTACTGGCGTGGTCCTGCGCCGTCTGTGTTGTCCCGGCGCGCTCCCCGCAGCGCTCCAGACGGCGCTGACAACGGCGCTGGCGTCTCTTCTCAGCAGTCCTACCCACGCTGCGCTCGCCGATGAGGCAGCGGCGCTCCTGGGCGGAGACGCGCTGCTGGACAGGATCGCTGGGCTGCTGCAGCAACTCGACCAGTACACGGTGCCAACGCCGTCGCCTCATACCCCTCAGCGTCGGAAACAGCGCCACCAGGACCGCCGTGCTCTGGCTGGAGGGCAACGTGTGCCTGAGGTCTCCCGTGTGCTCCGCCTCATCGACCTGCTGACGCCGGCCCATACGACGGCGGCAGGGCAGCCATTGTCCGAGGTGATGCGTGACTGGCTGGTCCACCATCAGGCGCTGGGGACACAGGCCCCTGAGGTGGTAGGTGCTCTGCTGGGCCGGCTACGGCAATGCTCTGGTGCACACGCGGCCATGCAGACTATTCTGGACCAGGTGCCAGTGTCGCAACGCCAGCGGCACGCCCTGGAAGCGGTATTACAGACACCCGCGCCAGCGGCCACCGCCACACACGACCCGCTAGCCTGGGAACCCATACGGTGGTGGCCTCTGGCACGCTTGTTCGAGACCTTAACACACCTCCGACCACAGCATGGAGCCCCTCCTGACAGTGCTCTAGAGGCGCAGACATGGTATGTCCTGGCCATGGTGTTTGCCCGCGTGGGTCTGCATGCCAGGGCCAGCGACTGTGCCCGTGCCTGCCTTGACTTACAGCCAGCGCACCCTTTGGCACACTTCCTGCTGTCCCAGCTCTGCCGTCTGCAACACCAACAGCAGGCGGCCTGGCAGCATATCCAGGCGGCCTGGCACGGTCTTCTGGCGCAGGCGCCGCAACCGCAGGTCGTGCACCTCGAAGTGCTTAATCGGCTTCTGGTGTTACTGGGTGCCAGACATCAATACGAGCATTTTCCCCAATGGCACGCTACGTTTGAGCGCTTCCATGCCGACTTGGAGCCCTCTGCTCTCAGTGATATCCAACGTCGGCGGCTGCGGGAGTCAGAAGGGGAATACGCCCTGTCGCAGGCCCTGTCCCTGGCTCTGGCACCGTCAATGACCCAGACGACAGAGATCTTGGAGCAGCAACTACATCTCTTCGCCCAGGCCATCGCCAAGGGGAGCCCCTCCACCCGGCACGTGGCCCTGCATCGTCAGGCTGAAACCCTGGCCCACTTGCAGCGGCTTGAAGATGCTGCCGCGACGTTTACGCAGGTAGTGCAGCACTGGCCCGACGACCGGCGCGCGCGCCTCGGGCTAGCCCTCATCACCGCCATGCGCCAGGCCATAGAGGACGTGGCTGCGACTGACCAGGCCCTGGCTGAGGCGCTCACCCTGGCGTTTGCCGGGACGCGTTCCCAGCCCTCGCCACTTACAGCCCACACGGCACTCACGTGGCTGCAGCAGGTCGCGCCGTGTGATCCGGGCCGCGCCGATGTCACGGACGTGCTCACCATCTCTGGCTGCATCGCCGTGCAGCAGGGGGATGCAGCACGGGCGCTGGAAATCTTAGTGCCCCTGTACGACCGCATAGCCCAACCACGCCAGGCCTATTATCTGGCGGAGGCCTACGCGCTCCGCAGTCAACAGGCCACGTCAGTCGCCGACCAGCTCTCGGACTGTAGCCGTGCCCTGCAGTATGCGCAGCAGGCCCTCCACAGCTCTCTGCACCGGCAGCGTACGAGTGCACTCGTGCAACACATCCAGGCGCAGTATGACAGCCTCACAGCCGCCCAGCAGCGTGTGACGGCCTTGCTGGACTACCGCGAGCAGGTCTGTCGCCTCTTGTGCAGCTACGGTGTCTCGTTTCAGGTGGAGATAGTCGAGCAAGCGTCAGACATGCCCTGGTTGGAACTGCACGAACTGGTCGATCTCGACGACAGCAGCGGCGAGCCTGTTGTGACCGTGCGGCTGTGCTTTAACGCCAACGCCAGCGGGGCTGTGCCGACACCAAGTATGGCGGAAGTGACCCTCTATGCCCAGCATCAATGCGAGGTCCAGCGCCTGGTAGCAGCGCATGGCATGGCCGCTGTCCCCTGGCCACCCACAGCCTATACCGGGAGTACGGCTTTTGATCTGCTCTTCCCCGAGCGCCTGGCGCTCAATCGTGATCTGCTGTTTGTGCTCTACGCTGCGCCGCGGGCCCTGCGACGCTATGCGCGTGTGCTCCAGCAGACCACTCGAACTGTGGCAGCGCTGCGTATCACAGACCTGCCGCCATCTGTGTCTACCCTGGCAACAGTGGCCCGCTGGGCGGTCGTCATCCCCCTGGTGCACCAGCGCCTGCGTGTGTCAGCCACCGCTTCCACAGAGTGCCAACAGCAGCACACCGGGCTTCAGGAAGCAGTGTTCCCAGCAGCGCTAATCGAGTGGCTCCAACGTTTCCCGGCCTTTGTCGATGCCTATGCGTATTTTCAGCAACTGGCTGAGACACTACACCCTCTGCTCAACGCGCCCACA
>Ga0066710_100008073_pt1 | contig 10163 bp, 10 predicted proteins | sample GraSoiAngelo_159_FD_79666 | JGI IMG/M metagenome (GOLD analysis project Ga0066710, IMG submission 79666) | Grasslands soil microbial communities from the Angelo Coastal Reserve, California, USA - 14_1009_16_40cm | ecosystem: Environmental > Terrestrial > Soil > Grasslands | place: USA...
GGGGGCGCTCGACGGGCGCCTGGGAAACGGATCCGGCGGCGTGAGCGGTCCGGCGCTCCTTCCGATCGGCGTGTTGGCGACCCGACGAGTGCACGACAAGGTCGACATCCCGATCATCGGGGTTGGGGGCATCCGCACCGCGAGGGACGCCCGCGAATACTTGACGGCGGGCGCGTCGCTCGTCGCGATCGGGACCGCGGCACTCGCCGACCCGCGTGCCCCGGAGCGCATCGCGCGGGAGCTCGGTCCTGGCTGACCTCATCGTGGCGTTCGATCTCCCCAGCGGGCGGGAGGCCTTGGACCTGGCCGCGCGGCTGCCGGGGCTCCGCTGGGCGAAGATCGGCCCCCTGCTGCACGTCCGGGAGGGACCCGCCTTGGTCCGGGAATTCGCGGCGCGCGGGATTCGTGTGTTCCTCGATCTCAAGTGGCACGATATCCCCAGCGTCGTGGCCGGAGCGGTCGAGGCGGCGCGGGCGCAGGGGGTGGCGATGGCGACGGTACACACCCTGGGCGGGCCGGCGGTTCTTGCCGCTGCGGCAAGCGCCGCCGGGGAGGTGGCGCTCGTTGGCGTCACCGTGCTCACGTCGCACGACGCTGGCGACTTCGAGCGGGTGGTAGGCCGTGGCGTGCCGGATATGGGAGTCGAGACCGAGCGTCTCGCCCGGCTGGCGGTGAGCGCCGGCCTCCGCGGCATCGTGGCATCCGGGCTTGAGCTGACGCTGCTTCGCGCCGCTCTCGGGCCCGCGCCTTGGATCGTGGTGCCTGGCATCCGGGCTCTCGGTGACGCGAGGGGCGACCACGCGCGCACGGTGACGGCGGCCGAGGCGATGCGGCGCGGGGCGACCCACGTCGTGGTCGGCCGTCCCATCACCCAGGCCGCGGACCCGGCTGGGGTGTACCAGCGGTTGATGGAGAGCCTCTGATGCTGCGCTCGCTGGCGATCGTCCTGCTACTCAGCGCCGTTTTGGGCGTTGGCGTGCGGGCCCAGGGCTCGCTCGCCGAAGCGGCCGAGCGCGTGCGACAGGCGTGGCTGAGGCACAATGTGGAAGCGATTGTGGGCCAAGGCCCTAGCATCGTGCTCCAGATTCCAGGCGCCGACCCCTCCGCGCCGGTGGATCGTGCCCAGGCCCTCGAGCTGTTGCGCCGTCACCTCCGGGCAGGCGTCGAGCGCCGGCTGACGGTGAGCGCGGTTCGCGAGGTCGAGCCGGAACGCGGCTACGCCGAGTTGGAACGGCGGTACGTGGTGGCGGGCACGAGCGACGAGCGTCGCGAAACGGTGTTTCTCGGGTTTCGAAAGACGAGCGACGAATGGGTGCTGACGGAGTTGCGGAGCGCGCCCTAATCCCGCCCCTTGCGCGAACTTACAGCGCCGTCTACAATTCAAGATTCAATTGGAAATTTTTTCCCGGGAGCGCCCGTCTTGAAGGTCCGGACTAGCGTAAAGCCGATCTGTGAGCATTGCAGGGTGATCAAGCGGCGGGGAGTCATCCGCGTCATCTGCAAGCGCAGCCCCAAGCACAAGCAGCGGCAGGGGTAGCGGATGGCACGCATTGCAGGGGTCGACCTGCCGCGCGACAAGAAAATCCTGTACGCCCTTCCGTACATCTACGGCATCGGACCTCGGAACGCGAGGAGAATTCTCGCGGAGACCGGGGTGACCTCGGATGCGCGCGTGCGCGACCTCCGGGATGCGGAGGTGGCACGGCTGCGTCAGGTGATCGAGCGCGACTACAAGGTCGAAGGCGCGTTGCGCACGGAAGTCGCGATGAACATCAAGCGGCTGATGGACATCGGCACGTATCGCGGCTCGCGGCACCGGAAGAACCTCCCCGTGCGCGGCCAACGCACCCACACCAACGCGCGCACGAAGAAGGGGCCGCGGCGCGCTATTGCGGGCAAGAAGAAGCCCTTGCTGAAAAAGTAAATGGCACAGGCGAAAGCGGCGGGCCCGAAGCGCGTCAAGAAGGTGGTGGAGGCGGAAGGCATCGCCCATATCACGGCGACCTTCAACAACACGCTCATCACCATCAGCGACATGCAGGGGAATGCCATCACGTGGGGTTCCTCGGGCAAGGCTGGCTTCCAGGGGTCGAAGAAATCGACGCCGTTCGCCGCGACGGTGGCGGCGGAGCAGGCGGCGCGTGAGGCGCTCAATCTCGGCGTGCGGCGCGTGCACGTGCGGGTGCAGGGGCCGGGGTCGGGCCGTGAATCCGCGATTCAGGCCCTGGCCACCGCCGGGCTGCAGATCCGCTCGATTCGGGACGTGACCCCGATCCCGCATAATGGCTGCCGGCCGCCGAAAAAGCGGCGGGTCTGAGCGATGGCACGCTACACGGGTCCTGCCTGCAAGCTGTGCCGCCGCGAGGGGACGAAGCTGTTCCTCAAGGGGACGCGCTGTTTGACGGAGAAGTGCGCCGTCGAGCGGCGGGCCTACGCGCCCGGTCAGCACGGCCAGTCGTCGGGGCGGCGGCGCAAAGCCTCCGAATACGCGCGGCAGCTGCGGGAAAAGCAAAAGGTCAAGCGGATCTACGGGCTGTCAGAGCGTCAGTTCCGCAACATCTTCGATCGCGTCCTGAAGGAGCCGGGCGTGACCGGTGAGGCGCTTCTGGTCGCGCTCGAGAGCCGGCTCGACAACCTCGTCTACCGGATGGGGTTCGCGGTGTCGCGTCGGCAGGCGCGCCAGCTCGTCCGTCACCGCCACGTGCAGGTCAACAGCCGGACGGTGAACGTGCCGTCCTTCCGGGTGCGCCCGGGTGACGAAGTGAAGCTGGCCGACGCAAGCCGCGAGTTGGTGCAGGTGAAGCTGGCGCTCGAGCAGTTCGGCCGCCAGCAACCGGTGTCCTGGATACAGGTCGATACCGACAAGGCGCTCGGCAAGATGACGCAGCGGCCCACCCGCGACGCCATCCCGATCGCCGCGCAAGAACAGTTAATCGTTGAGCTCTATTCCAAGTGATGACGACTCTAGATTTGACGGGCCTGGTTCGCCCGCACCTGGTCGAGATGACCAAGCGGGAAGACAATGCCAATGCCGCCGAGTTCCGCCTCCAGCCGCTCGAGCGGGGCTACGGCTACACGCTGGGCAATTCGCTGCGCCGGATGCTGCTCTCCTCGCTCCGCGGGGCCGCCGTGTGGGCCTTCCGGTTGGACGGGGTGGTCCACGAGCACCAGACCATCCCCGGCGTGGTCGAGGACGTGCACCAAATCATCCAGCGGCTCAAGGCGCTCACGCTCGTCCTCGCCGCGGACGTCGACGAGGCGGTCCTCCACATCAAGCACGACAAGGCCGGGCCGGTGTACGCGCGCGATATCGACGCGCACAGCGCGGTGACCATCGTGAATCCCGATCAGCTGCTGTTCACCGTGCAGGACGACCGCGAAATCGGCGGTGAATTGTACGTGAACAAGGGGCGGGGCTACGTCGAGGCGGATCAGCACCCAATCGATCGTACCATGCCGGTCGACGTGGTTCGCGTGGACTCGATCTACAACCCGGTGCGACGCGCCAACTTCACGGTGGCGGAAACGCGCGTTGGCCAGCGCACCGATTACGACCGGCTCACACTGACGGTCGAGACCAATGGGACCATCTCTCCCGAAGACGCGGTCGCGTACGCGGCGGCCCTGGCGCAGGAGCATTTCCGCTTCTTCGTGGACTTCGGCAAAGTGCCGATGGTCGCCGCCCAGCCAGCCGGAAACGGTGGCGCCGCCACGGGCCGGTTGCGGGAAGTGCTCGCCCGCTCGATCGACGACGTGGGCTTGTCGGTCCGGTCGGTCAACTCGCTCAAGAATTCCAACATCCGCACGTTGGGAGACCTCGTGCAGTATCGCGAGGAGGATCTCCTCAAGGTGAAGAACGTGGGCGAAAAGGCGCTGGGGGAAATTGCCGAGCTGCTCCGGCGGGAGGGCCTGAATTTCGGGATGAAGTTCGAGGAGACAGACACCGAGTGGAAGGTGCTCGATCCTGGCATGCCACCGCAGGCGCAGGCGAGTGAAGGAGAAGCGGAGTAATGCGGCACCGGGCCAAGGGCCGGCAGCTGTCCCGCACCGCGAGCCACAAGAAGGCACTGCTGGCAAACCTCGCGACGAGCCTCTTCCGGCACGACAGGATCGTGACCACCGAGGCCAAGGCGAAGGAGCTGCGCCCCTACGCGGAGCGGCTCATCACGCTCGCGCGGCGCGGAGATCTGCACGCGCGGCGCCTGGTGGAGCGGCGGCTGAAAGATCGGGACGTGACGCACCGGCTATTCAAGGATCTGGGACCCCGGTTCGCGGCGCGGGCGGGCGGATACACGCGCATCATCAAGCTCGGTCACCGCGCGGGTGACGGCGCCGACGTCGCTCGCATCGAACTGTTGGGTGAGTGACGGCCGGGGGGCGGGGGGGGGGCGGCGGGGCGCCCTGCGAGACAACGGGAGGGGACCCTGGGTCCCCTTTTTCGTTACGCGGCCTTGGTGACGCGGTTCGATTTGAGACAGCGCGTGCAGACCCGAATGCGCCGCGTGGTCCCGTTCACCACCGCCCGCACCCGCTGGAGGTTCGGGTACCAGCGCCGGTTGGTCTTATTGTTCGCGTGGCTGACGTTGTGCCCCGACATGGGGCCCTTGCCACAGATCTCGCAGACTCGAGCCATGGACCCGCCCGACCGAGGAAATGAGCGCTTCGCAAAAGCGGCCGAAAGCTAAACCGGCCAAGGGAGTGGGGCAACCCCGACGCACCGCGCTCATCACCGGGATCACGGGACAGGACGGCTCGTATTTGGCGGAGCTGCTGCTCGGGAAGGGGTACGAGGTGGTCGGCGTGGTCCGACGCACGTCGCACGACTCTTACGAGCGCATCGGGCATCTGCTTGATCGCGTCCACATCGTGCCCGCCGATCTCCTCGATCAGCATTCCCTCACGTCGGTGATCCGCGACGCCAAGCCGGACGAGGTGTACAATCTGGCGGCGCAGAGCTTCGTTCCGACGTCGTGGGCGCAACCCGTGCTGACCGGCGAGTTCACCGCGCTCGGCGTCACTCGGCTCCTCGAGGCCGTTCGGCTCGCGCATCCGGCGGCACGCTGCTACCAGGCGAGCTCGTCCGAGATGTTCGGCAAGGCGCAGGAAACGCCCCAGCGCGAGACCACGCCGTTCTATCCGCGCTCGCCGTACGGCGTCGCCAAGGTCTACGGCCACTGGATCACAGTGAACTATCGCGAGTCCTACGGCCTGTACGCGGTCAGCGGCATCCTGTTCAATCACGAGTCGCCGCGCCGCGGGCTCGAGTTCGTGACCCGCAAGGTGAGTCACGGCGTGGCCCGCATCGTGAAGGGCAAGAGCAGTGAGCTGCAGCTCGGCAACCTCGACGCCCGGCGCGACTGGGGGTTCGCCGGGGATTACGTGGACGCGATGTGGCGCATGCTGCAGCAGCCCAAGCCCGCCGACTACGTCGTGGGGACGGGTGAGACCCACTCGGTGCGCGAGCTGTGTGAGGTGGCGTTCTCGCATGCGGGCCTCGACTGGAAGCGGCACGTGAAGGTCGACCCGCGGTTCGTCCGGCCGGCCGAGGTCGACTTGTTGCAGGCCGATCCGTCCAAGGCCAGGCGCGACCTCGGCTGGGCGCCGCAGACGAGCTTCACGGACCTGGTTCGCATGATGGTGGACGCAGACCTGGAGCGCGTGTCGTGAAAGTGCTCGTCACCGGGGCCGACGGCTTCGTGGGTCGCTGGGTGGTCCGCCGCCTGCTCGCGGACGGCCGCGAAGTCTACGGCGCGGTCCGACCTGGACAGAGCCCCGCAGCGGTCGGCCCGGCGGGCGACCTGACGCCCGACGAGCACGCCGCCGTCCGATGGCTCCCCCTGGAGCTCACGGATGCCGAATCGGTCCGCGCGTGCGTCGACCTCCCCTACGACGCAGTGGTGCACCTCGCCGCCGTCTCGTCGACCAGCGACGCGACGCGCGATCCGGGGTTCGCGTGGAACGTGAACGCCGCGGGCACCGCGCGCATCGTGCACGTGCTCGGCCAGGCCCGCCGGGCCGGGCGCGCGGACCCCATCGTGCTCGTGACCTCGACCGCGGAGGTGTACGGCCCGTCGACGGAGCCCAGGCCGCGGCGTGAGACGGACCCGATCGCGCCCGCGTCTCCCTACGCGGCGAGCAAGGCGGGTGAGGAAATCGCGGCGCTCGAGGCGTGGCGGCGAACCGGCCTGCGGGTGATCGTCACGCGTGCCTTCGCGCATACGGGCCCCGGCCAGGACGCGCGCTTCGTGGTCCCCGCGTTCGTCGAGCGCCTGCGCGCCGCTAAGCGCGTCGGGGCGCCAGTGGTCAAGGTGGGCAATCTCGAGCCCGTCCGGGAGTTCCTGCACGTGCGAGACGTCGTGGATGCATACGCCCGCCTGCTGGTCAAAGGACAGCCGGGCGAGATGTACAATGTCGCGTCGGGGCAGGCCGTGTCACTCGACGAGCTGTTCGATCGCGTGGCCACCATGGTCGGGATTCGGCCCATTCCGGAGGCGGATCCGGATCTGATGCGTGCCGGCGACGTGCTTCACCTCGTGGGCGACGCGTCCAAGCTGCGGGCCGCCACCGGCTGGGCGCCGCGCTACGACCTGAACGACATCCTGCGGGACGTGCTCGATGCCCAAGCGGACTGACCTCCGGCGCATCCTGCTCATCGGCTCGGGCCCGATCGTGATCGGCCAGGGCGCGGAGTTCGATTATTCGGGCACGCAGGCGGTGAAGGCCCTCAAGGAAGAGGGCTATCAGGTGGTCCTCGTCAACTCGAATCCCGCGACGATCATGACGGACCCCGAGCTGGCCGACCGGACGTACGTCGAGCCGGTGACGCCAGAGTGGGTGCGGCGGGTGATCGAGCGGGAGCGCCCCGACGCCCTGCTCCCCACCATGGGCGGGCAGACGGCCCTGAACGTGGCGATGGCGCTCGCGAGGGACGGCACGCTGGAGCGGTGCGGCGTGCAGCTGATCGGGGCCAATGCCCGCGCTATTCAGATGGCCGAGGACCGGGCGGAGTTCGCGGCCGCCATGCGGCGGATCGGCCTGGCGACCCCCGTGGGCCGAACGGTTGGAACCGTAGCGGACGCGCTCGCGGAGGCATCGGAAACGGGATATCCCGCGATCATCCGCCCCTCGTTTACGCTGGGGGGCACCGGCGGGGGTATCGCGTACAATCGCGCCGAGCTCGAGGAGCTGGTCGAGCGGGCGCTCGAGCTCTCGCCGGTCCACACCACGCTGATCGAGCGGAGCGTGCTCGGATGGAAGGAGTTCGAGCTCGAGGTGATGCGCGCTCATCGGGACAACGTGGTGATCGTATGCTCGATCGAGAACGTGGACCCCATGGGCGTGCACACCGGCGATTCGATCACCGTGGCGCCCGCCATGACACTCACGGACCGCGAGTACCAGCGCATGCGCGATGCCGCGATCGCCATCATCCGCGAGATCGGCGTCGAAGCGGGCGGTTGCAACATCCAGTTCGCCGTCAACCCGGCGGACGGCGAGATGCTCGTGATCGAGATGAACCCGCGCGTCTCCCGTTCGTCGGCGCTTGCCTCGAAGGCCACCGGATTCCCGATCGCCCGCATCGGCACGAAGCTCGCCGTCGGGTACACCCTGGACGAGCTGCCGAACGACATCACGCGAACCACGCCGGCGTCCTTCGAGCCCGTGCTCGACTATGTCGTGGTGAAGGTGCCGCGGTTTGCGTTCGAGAAGTTTCCGACCGCGGACTTCCGTCTCACCACCCAGATGAAATCCGTGGGCGAGGCGATGGCGATCGGGCGCACCTTCAAGGAAGCGTTCCAGAAGGGCTTGCGCGCTCTGGAGATCGGGCGCCCGGGATGGGTGGCGGGCCAGACCCTGGCGGACGACCGCCTGACCAGCGACAGCCCGGAAGACCTGCGGGTGGCGCTGCGCACCCCCACGCCCGAGCGGATCTTCCAGATCAAGCGCGCGTTGCTCGACGGCGTGTCGGTGGACGACGTGACGCGGGCAACGGGGATCGATCCCTGGTTCCTCTATCAGATGGAAGAGCTGATCGAAGCGGAGCGCTGGTTCGCGGGGCTGCACGAGCCGAGTGCGCTCGAGCTGCGGCGCATGAAGCGCATGGGCTTCTCGGACCGACAGCTGGGCGAGCTGCGCGGCACTACGGAGGCGGCCATCCGCGAGCTGCGTTGGCGGCTCGATGTGCATCCCGCGTACAAGACCGTCGACACGTGCGCCGGGGAATTCCCCTCCGCCACGCCCTACCTCTACAGCTCGTACGACGCTGAGAACGAATCGACGCCGTTCGGCGGCGAGGGCGTCGTAATCCTCGGCAGTGGGCCGAACCGCATCGGGCAGGGCGTCGAGTTCGACTACTGCTGCGTGCGGGCAGGTCTCGCGTTCCGCGAGCTGGGTATGAAGACCATCATGATCAACTCGAACCCCGAGACCGTGTCGACCGATTTCGACATCTCGGACAAGCTGTACTTCGAGCCGCTCACCCTCGAAGACGTGCTCGAAATCGTGCGCTGGGAGCGGCCCAGGGGTGTGGTGGTTCAGCTCGGTGGCCAGACCCCCTTGCGACTCACCAAGCCACTCGAGGCGGCCGGCGTGTCCGTCCTGGGGACCTCTCCTGACTCGATCGACGTCGCCGAAGACCGCGGACGGTTCGAGGCTCTGGCGGACCGTCTTGGTGTCACCCAGCCGGCGAACGGTACGGCGCGGTCGGTGGCGGAAGCCGTCACCGTCGCCGAGCGGATCGGCTTCCCGGTGCTGGTCCGGCCGTCCTACGTGCTGGGCGGCCGGGCGATGGAGATCGTGTACGACGAGGGCTCGCTGCGCGATTACTTCGAGAAGGCCGCACGCGTCGCGCCGGAGCATCCGGTGCTGATCGACCGCTTCCTCGAGGATGCGTTCGAAGGCGACGTCGATGCCCTCTCAGATGGGACCCGCTGCGTGATCGGGGGTGTGATGCAGCACATCGAGGACGCCGGAGTTCATTCGGGAGACTCGGCGTGCGTCCTCCCCCCCTACCTGATCGGCGATCGACAGGTCGAAGAGATGCGCCGCTACACCAAGGCGTTTGCCGCCGCCCTCGGCGTCGTGGGGTTGATCAACGTCCAGTACGCCATCAAGGACGGGGTCGTCTACGTCCTGGAGGTCAATCCCCGGGCGTCCCGGACCGTCCCCTTTGTGAGCAAGGCGACGGGGGTGCCCCTCGCCAGGCTCGCGGCGGCGGTCATGGCCGGGCATACCCTGGACGAACTGGGTGTTCCCGATGACCTTCCGCTGCCCGGGGTGGCGGTCAAGGAGGCGGTCTTCCCCTTCACGAAGCTGCCCGGGGTCGATACCATCCTGGGCCCGGAGATGCGCTCGACCGGCGAAGTCATGGGATTGGCGGACAGTTTCGGCATGGCGTTCGCGAAGGCGCAGATCGCCGCGGACGGCAGCCTGCCGCTCGAGGGCGCGATTTTCGTAACGGTGAACGACTCGGACAAGCCCACGGTGTTGCCGATCGTGCGGCGGTTTCACGAGATGGGGTTCCGCATCGTGGCCACCGAGGGCACGGCGCGGTACGTACGGTCGCGCGGCGTGCCGGCGGATCTGGTGGCCAAGGTGCATGAGGGGCGGCCCAACGCGATCGATCTGATCGTTTCCGGGGACGTGCAGCTGCTGATCAATACGCCCCTGGGGAAGTTCACGCAGGCGGACGACTACGCGATCCGGCGCGCGGCGCTGATGCATCGCGTCCCGTACACGACGACGATGTCGGCTGCCAGCGCCGCATGCGACGCGATCATCGCTCTTCGCAGCCGAACGGGCAGCGTGAGGAGTCTCCAAGAATGGCACGAAAGAACGACCGTCGAAAAGCAGCCACCGGTCGCGGCAAGGGCGCCAGCGGTAAGCCCCGCACCGGCCGGCCAGGCGTAGCGAAAGCCGCCGCGAAGCCGACCGGCAAGGGGGGCAAGCTCGCGGTCAAGCCGGCGACGCCGCCCCCGGCGCCGAAGCCCAAGTTTCGCGGCCGCGTGCTCGAGAACGAGCCGTTGGCGCGCTACACCACGTACCGGATCGGCGGCCCGGCGCGCTTTCTCGTCCAGCCGGCCGACGCGGAGGACGTTGCCAAGGCGCTCGATCTCGCGCAGGAGCGCGGCCTGCCCTGGATGGCGCTCGGTCTCGGCTCGAAC
>Ga0066710_100008075_pt1 | contig 10162 bp, 9 predicted proteins | sample GraSoiAngelo_159_FD_79666 | JGI IMG/M metagenome (GOLD analysis project Ga0066710, IMG submission 79666) | Grasslands soil microbial communities from the Angelo Coastal Reserve, California, USA - 14_1009_16_40cm | ecosystem: Environmental > Terrestrial > Soil > Grasslands | place: USA...
CAGATGGCGGTGACCTCCGGGAGGATGTGCGTCGAGAGCACGATGGTGTGCTTGCCGGCGAGCGACTTGATCAGCTGCCGCACTTCGATGATCTGCGCCGGATCGAGCCCCACGGTCGGCTCGTCGAGGATCAGCACCTCGGGATCGCCGAGCAGCGCCTGCGCGAGACCGACGCGCTGCCGCTGGCCCTTGGAGAGGTTGCCGATGACGCGCTGGACGAACTGGGTGCAGTTCGTCTTCTGCGCGACCCGGTCGACCTCGCCGTCGCGCGCTTTGCGGGGCACGCCCTTGATCGACGCGACGAAGCGCAGGTACGCGCGCACCGTCATGTCGGTGTAGAGGGGCGGGTTCTCCGGCAGGTACCCGATGCGCTTCTTCACCTCGAGCGGCTGCTCGAAGACGTCGAAGCCCGACACCTTGACCGTCCCGCTGGTGGGCGGCAGGACGCCGGTCAGGATGCGCATGGTGGTCGTCTTGCCGGCCCCGTTGGGGCCGAGGAAGCCGAGGATCTCGCCGGACTGCACCTGGAAGCTGACGTCGTCGACGGCTTTCAGATCCCGGTAGCTCTTCGAGAGGTGGGACACCTCGATCATGGGCGTGCAACTCCTTGAAAAAAGGCGATTGCGCGGCTTGCGGCGCGCGCAATCTAGAGCATCGAGGCAAGCTGTCAAGCAGTCGATCGGACCGGCTGGCAGCCTGCCTGCGTTCCGCCCACGTGCGCGGCCCGCCGGTTCCTCTCAACAGCGCAACCCGCGATTTTCTTTCAGACCGCGAAAACGCTGGACGAACAACGCAATCTTTCTGGTGCGGCTTCTCGACCGCGGCCGGCGGGTCGACCTACACTGGCTCGCTCGTGAGCGTCGTGGTCCAGAAATACGGCGGGTCCTCCGTCGCGGACGTGGAGCGTATCCAGCGCGTCGCCGCCCGGGTGGCGGACACGCGGGCGCAAGGCCACCAGGTCGTCGTGGTGGTGAGCGCGATGGGCGATACCACGGACGAGCTGCTCGGGTTGGCACGCAAGGTCAGCCCGGACCCGCACCGCCGCGAGCTCGACATGCTGCTCACGGCGGGCGAGCGCATCTCCATGGCGCTGCTCGGAATGGCCCTGCACGCGCGCGGCGTGGAGGCGGTCAGCTTCACCGGATCGCAGAGCGGCATCATCACCGACGGGGCGCACACCAATGCGCGCATCCTCGAGGTCCGACCCGTGCGGATCCTGGAGGAGCTGGGGAAGGGGCGGGTGGTCATCGTCGCCGGCTACCAAGGGGTGTCGCGCGAGAAAGAGGTAACCACCCTGGGGCGCGGCGGGAGCGACACCACCGCCGTCGCGCTGGCCGCCGCGCTCGGCGCGGAAGTCTGCGAGATCTGCTCGGACGTGGACGGCGTGTACACCGCCGACCCGCGCGTGGTGCCCGCCTGGAAGCGGCTGTCCGAGCTGTCGCACGAGGAGATGCAGGAGCTGGCGCTTTCGGGAGCGCGGGTCCTGAACGCCCAGGCGGTGGAGTTCGCCCGCGACCGCGGGATCGTCATCCACGCCCGCAGCACCTTCGCGCCCGGGCCCGGGACGCGCATCCTGCCCCGTCCCTCGCGCGAGCTGCGCATCTCCGGTGTCGCGCAGGATCCCGATCTCCTGGTGGTGCGCGCGGAGGACGGCTCGACCCTGGTGGACCTGCTCCAGAAGCACGGCGCCTGGCCTCGCGAGCTGTGGCTGGACGGCGGCTCCGCGAGGCTCGCGCTCGTGCCGCTCGAGAACGTCCACGGCGCGCCGGCGCTGCTGGCGGCTTTGCGCGCCACGCCGGGCGTGACGGTGGACGAAGGATTGGCGCAGGTCTCGGTGGTGGGCAGCGGGATCGGCTCGTCGCGCGCCGAGCTGTCCCGGGCCTTGCGCGCCGCGCAAGTGACACCGCGCGCGGTGCTCGTCTCGCCGCTGCGCATCGCGCTGCTCGTGCCGCGCGCCGAGGCGGGCGACTGCGTCCGGCGGCTGCACGCGGAATTCGTGGAGGGGGACTGACCATGGCCAAGGCGAAGAAGCGGGTCACGCGAAAGACGGCGCCGAGGAAGACCGCGCGCAAGGCGGCTGGACGGAAGTCGGCCGCTCCGGGCGGAGGCGAGCGCGAGTTGCTGGTCCGGCGCATCGCGCAGGCTCTGGGCATCCCGGCCGCGGAGGCGCTGCTGCGGGCGCTGCGCGAGCTGGCGGAGCGCGTTGCCCCGGAGAAGCCGTCGCGGCCCGAGCCCGCCCACGTGCAGGCCGAGAAGCTGCACTCGAGGTCCGGGCCGCTGCCGGAGCGCCTCTACCTGCTCCTCGACGGGCGCGGGCTGGACGGGCGCGGGATGCCGGTCGAGGCGATCGACGTGCCCACGGTCGTCGGCAGCGAGCGCCACTGCACGGTGTGGGTCAACTCACCTCAGATCGAGACGCGGCACCTGCAGTTCGCGCGCGAGGACGGCGAGTGGTACGTCGAGGACCTCGGCAGCACTCACGGCACCTTCCTGGGCGATCAACGCATCACGCGCCGCCGCGTCGAGAACGGCGACGAGTACCGCCTGGCCGGGTACCTGAGGTTACGGACGGAGTTCCGCTGAGCTAGCCGCCGGCGCAGGATCCGGCGCCGTCACCTCGAGCCCCTGCTGATCCGCGGCAGCAACGACGCGTCCATGGATGGAGCGCGCCTCGTCGGCCACGCGCTCGCCGTCCACCGAAGGAGAGAAGTGCGTCAGCAGTAACGTCCCCGCGGACGCTTCCAGGGCGATGCGCGCCGCCTCCACGCCGGTGGAGTGGCCGCGCGCGTGGGCCAGCTCGGCGCGCGCGTGCTCGTAAGTGGACTCGTGGACGAGGACGTCCGCGCCGCGTCCGAGCTCGACGGCCGCGCGGCACGGCGTGGTGTCCAACGCGTACGCGACCGATGGCCCACGCCGGACCGGGCCGAGGAACTTCGATCCCTCCAGGCGGCGGCCGTCGGGCAGCATCACGGTGCGCCCCTCCTTCACCTCGGCGAGCAGCGGCCCGCGGGGGACACCCGCCGCCAGCGCCGCTTCGACGTCCAGGGTGCCGGGGCGGTCGCGCAGCGAGACGCGGTACCCGAAGGTGGGCACCCGGTGGGTGAGGGCGCGACTCTCCACCCCGAACGAGATGGCCGCGTCCGCGGGCAGCTCGAGCCGCCCTCCCTCGCCCTCCAGCTCGACGATGAGCAGCGGCAGGCCTCCGATGCCGAGGGACCCCGCACGGGCGAGCGCCTCGAGCAGCGAGGCGATGCCGCGCGGGCCGGCCACGGTGAGCGGCCGCTCGCGACCTTCGAGACCCAGCGTCCCGAGCAAGCCGGGCAGCCCGTTGAAATGATCGCCGTGTAGATGCGTGATCAGCACCGCATCGAGGCGCGAGAAGGACAGCCCTGCGCGCAACGCGGCGACCTGGGCGCCCTCGCCGCAGTCGCACAGGACCCACGCTCCCTCGGCCACGACGGCCAGCGCCGAGGCGCCGCGCGCCAAGGTGGGCCTTCCCGCCGAGGTGCCGAGCGGCACCACCCGAAGCCGGAAGCTCGACGTTCGCATCCTGGCCTGCGCCTCGGTCGCGCCGCCGGGGGGTCCTTCAGGTGACTCGCTCACGCGGTGCGCTCCAGCACCAGCGCATGCCGGCCACACAGATGCGCCCTCCCGCCTTCGATCCGCGCCGGCCGGGCGCCGGGAACTGCGTAGGGCTCCGCGCCGGAATCGAGCACCGTGCGCCAGCGTCCCGGCGGAAGGTCCACGTCGCGCTCCTCCTCCGAGAAGAGCACGACCAGGGCGATCTCCTTGCCCGCGCTCCAGCGCCTCAGCACCAGCGCCGCACCGTCGCGGCGCGCGTCGAGCGCTTCGCGGCGGTCATCCTGCAGTGCGGGATGCTCGCGGCGCAGGGCGAGCAGCTCGCGGTGCCAGAGCAGCGCTGCCCGCCCTGCGGGCGTGTCGCGGTGCGCGCGGTCGATCTTGCTGCGCAGGAACGTCTGCTCGTCCTGCGGGTCGGGGACCTCGCCGGCCCAGGAGAACGCTTTGAACTCCTCCTGCCGGCCTTTGCGCACGGCCTCGACCAGCGCCGGGTCGCCGTGGCTGACGAAGTACTGGAACGGCTCGGGCGCGGCCCACTCCTCGCCCTGGAAGAACAGGGGGAGCCCGGGCGAGAGCGCGGTCAGCGCCGCGGCCACGCGCAGGCCGCCGGGCGAGGTGAGCGCGGCGAGCCGCTCGCCGCGGGCCCGGTTGCCGATCTGATCGTGGTTCTGCGCCGCGACCACGAAGCGCCGGCCCGGCAGGTGCGCGCCCGGCGTCCCGTGCTTGCGTCCCCGGTGCTTCGAGTATGCCCCGCCGTAGTGCCAGCCGGAGCGCAGCGCCGAGATCAGCGCGTCGAGCGGCTCGACCGTGGGCGGCGCGAAATCCTCGTAGTACCCGGACGACTCACCGGTGAGCGTCACGTGCAGCGCGTGGTGGAAGTCGTCCGCCCAGGCTGCGGCGAGCCCGTATCCGCCGCGCTCCGAAGGCTCGACCAGCCGCGCCTCGTTCAAGTCGCTCTCGGCGATCACGTGGATCGTGCGTCCGCTCTCCCGCGCCTCGCGCTGGACGGCGTCGTTCAGCTCACGCAGGAGGTGCACCGGCGAATCGTCGACGATGCCGTGCACCGCGTCCAGGCGAAGCCCGTCGAATCCGCCGCCGGCGCTCGCCACCCAACGCAGCGCGTTTTCGATGACGAACCTTCGCACCGGGCCGGAATCGGGACCGTCGTAGTTGACCGCGTCTCCCCAGGGCGTGCGGTGGCGCGAGGTGAAGTACGGTCCGAACTCGCCCAGGTAGTTCCCCTCCGGTCCGAAGTGGTTGTAGACGACGTCGAGGAAGGCAGAGAGTCCCCGGGCGTGCGCGGCGTCGACCAGGCGCGCGAGCCCGGCCGGCCCGCCGTACTGGGCGTGGGCGGCGAACAGGTCGACGCCGTCGTACCCCCAGTTCCGCGCGCCGGGGAAGGCGGCGACGGGCATCACCTCCACCGCGGTGTAGCCGGCCCCGGCAAGCTCCGGGAGGTGTCGGACCGCGCCGTCCGCGGTGCCCTCGCGCGAGTACGTGCCGAGGTGGATCTCGGAAAAGACGAGCCGTTCCAGCGGGTGCTGCGGGCCAGGCGAGCGCGGCGCGATGGCCGCCAGATCCACCACTTCGCTGGGCGCGTTGACGCCGTCGGGCTGCAGCAGCGAGGCGGGATCGGGGCGCTCGCGTCCGTCCGGAAAGCGGTAGACGTAGCGCGCGCCTGGCCGCACGCCCTCCACGGTGGCCGAGTGATAACCCTCGCCGTCAGGATTCAGTCGCGCGGTCGGACCGCCCGCGATCTTCACTTCGAGCGAAGTCGCGCGCGGCGCCCACACACGGAAGGAGGTGCCATGCGGACCGGGGACCGCGCCGAGCCAGGGTTGCCAGGGCATGCCGGCGAAGCTAGCTCTCCGATCCGGCGCGTGCCACCGGCGGTGCTATTGCGAAGGCGCCGGCGTGAACACCCACGGGTAGCCGATGCGGAGCTTGCCGCCGGACTGCGGCTTTTCGAACTCCCAGCCGCGCACCACCTTCACCACGCACAGCGCCAGCTCGCGGTCGCCCATGCCTTCCGCCGTGGCCCCGATGACGCGTCCGCTCGGTCCGATGTCGAATCGCGCCACGAGCTTTCCCTGCAGCGTCTTCCGTTCCTGCAGCCGCTTCTCGTAGCAGTCGCGGATCTCGCGGGTGTGGCTGCGGATGTAATCGCCGATCAGCCGCCGCTCCTCGCCCGAGGGCGCCGGAGGAGCCGCTTCGTCCATGGCGGGCTCCTCCTCGATGGCCATGGAAGCAGCCTTCGGTTTCGCGCCGCCGCCGTCGCCGCCGCCGGGCGGAGGAGCCGGCTCCGCCGCCTGCTCGGGCGGAGCTGGCGGGACGGTTTCCTCCGCGCGAGCCGCGGCGCACAGGGCGAACGCGGCCACCAGCAGCACCGAGCGCGAGGGAAAGGCAGTCACCCGATTCAGCGTAGAGGCCAGCCCGAGTGGCGGTCAATTCCGGGGTACGTGCAACGGGGCATGCGCTGCGCCCGGAACCCACCTTTGTGCACCCTTGGCGGATACCTGAAATGCGGCGCCCTGACGCACCTGTTACGGTCTGGAGATGCGCCGCGCACGGTTCTATCTGACGCTCCTCGCGCTTACGTTGCTTCCGCAGATCCTGGCCGCGACGGACCTGGTGCGCTGGCTGCAAGCGCGCGGGGTCACCTGGCTGTCCCTGTCCGTTCCGGGCGTGCTGGTGCTCCTCAACGTGCCCATGGCGTTCGAGGTACTCCGGCGCAAGCGCAAGGCGCGGCTCCCCCGCGCGCTCGCCGCGGCGGTGCAGACTCCCTGGACGGCCTGGTGGCTGGGCAGCGTCTTCTACGCCCTGCTGCTGTTGTTCTGGGGCGTGGGAGCGCTGATCGCCGGCCTGTTCGGCGCCGATCCGCAGATGCCTTTGTGGCTGACGCTCTCCCCCTTCGCCCTCTCGCTGTACGGCACGCTCTTCGGCGCCAACGCGCTCCGGCGCGAGCGCGTCGAGGTGCCGGTCGTCGGTTTGCCGCCAGGCTGGCACGGCGCGCGAATCGTGCAGCTCTCCGACCTCCACTCGGGCCGCCACGTGACCGCGGAGCGGCTGCGCCGGATCGCCCGGCGTGCGGCGCGCCTGCAGCCCGACCTGCTGGTGGTGACGGGCGACATCGTCCACAACTCCGCCGCTTTCGCGCGGCAGGCGGCGGAGGCGATCGCCTCGATCCCTACGGTGCACGGAACGTTCGCCATCCTGGGGAACCACGATTTCTGGGCCGGTGCCGACGCGGTCGATCGCGAGCTGACCCGCGCCGGCATCCAGGTGCTCCGGAACCGCGGCATCGCGCTCGAGCGCGGTGGCGACCCGATCTGGTTGTGCGGCGTCGACGATCCGTGGTCGGGGCGCTGCGACCTGCGCGCGGCGTTGCGTGAGCGGCCAGAGGGCGCGGCCACCGTGCTGCTGTCCCACCAGCCGAACACCTGGCCGCTCGCGCAAAAGGCGGGCGTGCACTTGCAGCTGTCCGGCCACACCCACGGCGGGCAGGTCGCGATGCTGTGGCTGCACCGGTCGCTCTCGCTCGCGCGGCTGATCACGCCCTTCGTGGCCGGCCTGTACCGCGCGGGGACCAGCTTCCTCTACGTGAATCGCGGCGCGGGATCGGTGATGCCGGTCTTCCGCATCGGCGCGCGCCCCGAAGTGACCGAGCTGACGCTCGTGCCAGCCGCGGCTCCGGAACCGGTTCCGCAAACCGCCTGAAGCGCGGGTCACGGCGGCGCGTCGTCCCACGCCGCAAGCCACAGGCGGGAACCAGCGTTATAGGTGGTTTCCCCATGGACCTGCGGGTACACCTCCCCGAGCTGGCGCCGGCCGCCGTTGCAGCCCACGAGCGCCTCGCCGCCCTGCCCGAAGCGAGGCGCGACGAGCTGGCGCGGCTCGCGCAGGACCGCGCCGCCGAGCTGGGGCTGATGCGCGGTCCGCAGCAGATCCCGTTGGTCCTGTCGCCGGTAGCGCTGCCCCGGGAGGAGCTGTCCGCGCTCGGGCGGGCGGCCAGGCTGGTCGTCTCCGCGCTGGTCAAGGTCTGCCGCGAGCTGATCGAGGGGTCGCCGGATCGCGCCAGGCTCCTCTTCCACCATCTCTCGCCGCTGGAACAGGAAGCGCTGCGCACCCGCTGGCGCGAAGCCGAGGAGCTGCTCATCGGCCGTGTCGACTGGTTCGTCGATCGCGGGGGACGGCCGCGCGCGCTCGAGGTGAACGCGACCATTCCCGCCATGCCGGCCTACTCTGACGCGGCCGCGCTGGCCTGGCTGCAGGCGTGGACGCCGGCGCGCGCGGAAGCCCTCTTCGGCAAGTCGCACAGCAACGCCGGATGGCTCGCGGACGGGTTGCTCCAGGCGGCGCGGCGGGCCCGGCGCGAGCTGCCGCTGCGCGTTCAGCTCCTCCACCGCGAGGGCGACCCGCAGCGCTCCGAGCTGGTCGTGCTCTCGCGTCTGCTGCTCCAGCGCGGTTGCGCCGAAGCCCGGACGTGCGCCCCCGACGACGTGGCGCTCGACGGCGCGCCCGATCGCGTCCTCTACCGGCATCTGTTCGCGCGCTACGTGCAGCCCGAGACGCCGCTCGGACGCGCCTTCCTCGATCCTTCGCGCTACGGCATGTGGAATCGCGTCGACGGCTGGCTGGAGACGAAGGGCCTCCTGGCCGAGCTGTCGCTGCGGGCCACGTCGCCGGCGCTCTCTTCCGAGGAGCGCGACGCGGTCCGCTCGTTGGTCCCATGGACACGGCTCCTCGACGACGTCTCCGACGCGGAGCTGGGCACGGGCGAGGCTTACATCCTCAAGCGCTCGCACGATTACGGCGGAAAGAGCGTGGTGATCGGCCGGGACATCGGGCCGGCGGCCTTCCGCGGGGTGCTCGCCTTCGCGCGGCGCGATCCGCCGGGTAGTTGGGTGGCGCAAGAGCTGGTTGACTCGCCGACGCTCGATCGGTTCTTCGCCGTGCAGGCGCCGGGGGAGCCGGTCCACGCCGGTCGAGGCCCGCTCCACCTCGACATCTCGACGTACGCGTCGCTGATCGAGGGCGTGCCGGCCGGAGGGAGCGTGTGCCGCGGCGCTCCCGGGCGCGTGGTCAACATCGTCGGAGGCGGGGGCGTCGCTCCGCTCTACCCCGAGGACGTGCTGCGGGAGTCGCTCGATGCCGCGTAGCTCAAGCCTGACCGCGGTCCTTGGCGCGGCGGCGCGCGATGTCCTCCAGGAAGCTCACCGCGAGGAAATGGCGCAAGCGATCGATGCACGGGTAGTCGGGCGCCCTGCAGAACTTCGCGTGGAACTGGCAGAGCTGCCCGTTGCGATCGCGGCAGAACTGATCGAATCCTCCCTCGTCGCAAGGATCGTCGATGGCCGCGGCGACGCGGGCCGTGCGCTCGGGAGTGAGGAGGACGTCGTCGTTTGCCGCATGCTGCGCCGGAAGCTTCATGACGTCTCCGCGAACCCCTTTGCGCGACGGAGTCTAACGGCATGAGCCCGCAGATCACCTTCAAGAGCACGCAACCGCGCGCGCCGGCACCCGGGGAGGCGCTCACCGACTCGGCCGGGAAGCCCATCCCACCTGCGCCGACTCTCGCGCAGGTGGTCCTTCCCGAGTACCGCCCGAGCCATGGGAAGCCCCCCGATCGGCTTCCCGCGCCGCCCTACGGGCTTTCCGACCTCGGCGCCGCCGCGGCGCTTCGCGTCATCGGGCCGGAGCGGGAGGCATGGCTGCAGGGGATGCAGACCGCCGACGTGTCTGCCACGCCGATGGGCGGGGCTGTCCCCGCGCTATTCCTGGGCGGGAAGGGCAGGTTGGTCGCGGAGGCGCTCGTCTGGCGGTACCCGGACGAGTTGATCATCAGCACGCTGCCCGAGCGCCTCGACGCGCTGCATGAGCATCTCGACAAGCTGCTGATCATGGAGGACTGCGAGCTGTCCCGGGCGCAAGGACTGCACCGCCTCCGGTTCGCGCCCGGCACCGCGCCGCTGGGGAGGTTCGAGGAGGTGACTGGTTCCCTCCAGCCGCTCGGGCTCGAGTTGCTCGTCCCGGCGGAGCGCGCGCCGGAGCTGATCCAGGCGCTGCCGCCCGCCGATCCCGCTGCCGTGGAACGGTGGCGCGTCGCCCTCGGCGTGCCTGCCTGGGGGAGCGAGCTCGACGAGGAGACGACGCCCGTGGACGCCGGGCTCGACCGGCAGATCTCCTTCGGGAAGGGCTGCTACGTGGGACAGGAAGTGGTCGCGATGGCGACCTATCGCGGGCGCGTGGCGTGGAACCTCGTCCGTCTCCAGATTCCAGGCGGGCTGCCGGCGCCAGGCGCGCGGCTCGACCCGTCGCGGCCAGCCCAGGGCAAGCGAGGGCGCGTCACTTCCGCGACGGAAGTCGGAGACGTTTCCGTACTGCTCGGGTACGTCCACAAGGAGCTGATCGTGCCGGGCAGCGAGATCGCGCTGGAGGATGGCCGCGTCGCCACCGTGCTCGGCCTGCCCTATGGTTCGCTCCCTGGAGCCGGAGTCTGCGCATGAAGATCCTAGCTGCCATCCACGATCTGATGTTCTCCAGCAAGGTGAACGCGGCGGCGCGTGGGAAGGCCATCTCGTGG
>Ga0066710_100008076_pt1 | contig 10161 bp, 7 predicted proteins | sample GraSoiAngelo_159_FD_79666 | JGI IMG/M metagenome (GOLD analysis project Ga0066710, IMG submission 79666) | Grasslands soil microbial communities from the Angelo Coastal Reserve, California, USA - 14_1009_16_40cm | ecosystem: Environmental > Terrestrial > Soil > Grasslands | place: USA...
ATGAGATCCTGGAATCGGGCAAAGTCGATGGTGGGATCCTGTGGCGGCAGCCCGAAGATGCGGTAGGTCTCGTCTGACCAGGTGATACGGTTCGTCTCGAGATCGCGTTCCCAGTGGCCGACGTGCGCGATGCGCTGGGCTTCCTCCAGTCTTTCCTCGCTGTGTCGAAGGTCGCGAAAGATCAACAGCGAGGTCAGCGCATCGGCGAGCCTCCGGCCGATCTCCTGGAAAAGCCGCTCCTCCTGCCTCGTCCAGACCCGCGGATAAGAGCACTGGTGCAGCCCGAACAGGTAGGGCTTGTCTACCTTGGGGTAGACGGCCATGGAAATCTGGGACTGGATGTTGAAACGCTGCGCCAACCCTCCCGGCAACCGATGTTCCGAGCCTGGAGCAAACTGTACGGGAGCGCTCGAAGCCCTCATCGTTCGGAACAGCTCGGCGACGTCGGCGTCCACCGGTAGCTCGCGCCCGAGGACGAAAGCGCCGGGGAACTCCGGCCGGGTATGCTCCATCTCCGCTTGCCACGATGCGGCCTCCGGGTCGCAGGGATGGACCAACCACGCCCGGTCGCACTGGAAGATGGAAAGTACTTCGTCGAGCACGTCGCTCATCATCTGCTCGAGATCGTTCGTGCCTTGGATCGCCCGGTTGATCCTGTCCATGCTTTCGAAGAACCACAGATGGGCGTGGCGTTCCTCCTCCGCCCGCTTGCGCTCGGTGATGTCGACCATGACCCCGCGCAACCGGGTTGCGAGGCCTCCTTGCACCACCACGGTCACGAGGTTTCGCAGCCAGACGACGCGTCCATCGGCAGCAACCATGCGATATTCGAAGTCGTGGTCGCGTTTGTCGGCGACCGCCTTTTCCCAGAACCGCACCGCCCACTCCCGATCGTCCGGGTCGAGGTGATCGGCCCAGAAGGTCGGCTCGGACAACCAGCATCCCGCCGGGTAGCCGAGGATGCGCTCGGCTTGCTTGCTGACGAACGAAAACTGGAAGCCCGGTGCATCCGCTTCCCAGACAATCCCCTCGACCGAGTTGACGAGATCGCTGAAGCGCTGCTGCGCACCAACGGCTCCGGCGAGCGCGACTCGCTCGCTCGTCAGCAGTCGCTCGCGCTCGTCGTCCCGCTCCTTGCGGTCGCTGATGTCCTCGATCGTTCCCACGAATCCGGCAGCGTTTCCCGCCTCATCCTGCAAGGGGGCGCAGGAGACGGCGGCGTCGAATTCCGACCCGTCCTTGCGAACGAGGCGGGTTTCCAGATTCGCCAATGCCTCGGCTCCATGGAACCTTTCTGCGAGAGCACCCGGCTGGCACTGGTCGGTCTTGAGAACGGAAACGGGACGCCCCGTGATCTCGTCGGCTTTCCATCCAAGGATGCGTTCGAATGCCGGATTGCAGCGCTGGATGGCCTGATCCCTGCCGAACAAGGCAATGCCGACTGGCGACGCATCCAGAATCGTTTGCAGCTCGGCAGTGGCCCGCCGCAGTTCCACCGTCCGGTCCGCCACCTTCGCTTCGAGCTCGCTGCGCGCGCGACGAAGGCCTTGCTCGACCCGGGCGCTCTGAAATGCCGTTGCGGCGTGGTTCGCAGCCATCGAAACGAGGAGCTGGTCGATCTCGGTGGGAAAGTCGGGCCGACCACACGCCGCGGCGACCAGACCGCCCTCGGCGTTGACACCGACGGGAACGACGAGACCCCGGCATCGCTGCGCCCCGTCGCCAACTTCGGGAACGATCTCCTTGCGCGACAACCGGCCGAAGGCGGCGAGGTGCCGTTGCAGCCATTCGGAAAAGCCCTTCCATGCGTTTCCCCGCGTCAGTTCGACTGCGGCACCACCCGTGGGATCGCACAGGCGGACGAAGACGAAATCGAGGCACACCGATCCGATCAACACGTCGGCAACGCCGGCGGCGATGTCGGGAGGTTCCCTCCCTATCCACGCCAGCGGGATGGTGGAAACCGCCACCAGATCCCTGAGCGCCGTCCGCAGCCGGAAGATCTCAGCATTCGGTTCGATGTACATTCGGCTCGCCATGCTCACGCTCTCGCCGATCTGCTCGTCGCTCCCGGATCTCGAGGAGGTACTGGTCAGGAGGAACGAAGAATGGGTTCTCCTGCAGCAATCCACCGACGATCACGACTGGATGCGTCCGCAGGGCGTCCATCACCACGCTCGCGCCAAATTTCGCCAAATCATAGGCGCAGATCACCATGTCCTCGTACTTGGGAACCACGTAGTTGACCCGCGTCTCGAACTCGATCAGGTCTTCGATGCCTGGTAAGTCGACGAGCGCCCATTCCATGTGCGCCAGGAATCTTGTCTGCGCGTACCCTGCTGCCGGCCCGGACTGCAGCACTTGTTCGAACGACACCAGCCATGTGTCCTGGTCAAACCGGCCTCCGTGGAGTGGACCGTCTTGCCACGGCCGCACCTCCAATTGGCCGGTGTCCATCGCCTCTTGCACATTGATACCTGCTTCGGTGAGCCGCCTGAGATGATCTTCCCGTAGCTCCGGGTCAACGAGATGGAAGGCTTTATCCCCCCGGTCGAAGCCATCCTGGATGAACGAGCGAAGCACCCTGTGCTCCTCGTCGATGCCGTTGAAGAAGGCGCAGACGTGACGCTGTCGGCCGAGGATGCCCCCGGCAAACTGGACGGAACGGTCGCTGGTTTCCATCGATGATCTCCCTGCTGGGACGGACGTCCTGCGAGCCATCATATCGCCTTGAGAACCGCGAGGCTGTCCGCCATCACCACGGCCGTCGTCCCTCACGGCCGTGCTGTACGTGGTCGAGCGCCGGCCGGCGATTTCCAAGACGTTCGATGCGGGGAGGCGAGCGGGCATGCTAGGGCCCGTCTGACGCGATCGCGGTTCCGTAACTCGCCAAGGCGAGAAGGACGAACCTGAAGGTGGAACGCATGGCTTTCTTCCTCTCATGAGTTGTTGAGCGACGCCGCTGGCTGCAAGCGTCGCGCCAACCCGCCTGGATTCCGCGCCCCGTTTGCGGGCTGGTTGGAGCGCTCGAGCTGATCCCTTCTCGACAGCGATGTCACAGAACTGTGCAGCCTTCGCGGCGCATCGCGCGACGGAATGCGCCGCTTCAGATGCATCCCCGAATCGGCACAGACCGTGAAGGGGACATCCTGGCCGGTTCGGCCAGAACGGCGTGGAGGCTCGATGAAACGACGGACGTTCTTGAAGGGTGCCGCGGTCGCGGGTGCGGCTGCTGGAATCGGATTCGACGTGTCGCGGGCGCGCGCGGAGATGCGGCAATTCAAGATCGCCCGGACCACCGAGACGCGGAGCATCTGCCCGTACTGCGCCGTTGCATGCGGCGTGATCGTCCACACGCTCGGCGACAAGGCGAAGAACGTGATCCCGACCGTGGTGCACGTCGAGGGCGATCCGGACAGCCCCATCAACCGCGGCACGCTCTGCCCGAAGGGCGCGACGCTCAAGTACGACATCGACAATCCGAACCGGATCCGCACTCCCAAGGTACGCCGGCCGGGATCCGATCACTGGGAAGACGTCTCCTGGGACGATGCCATCCAGCAGATCGCGCGCCACATCAAGACCACGCGCGACCGCACCTTCGTGGCCAGGAACGCGCGGGGACAGATCGTCAACCGCACGCCGGGCATCGCCATCGTGGGCGGGTGTACCGACACGAACGAGTTCAATTACCTGCAGTGGAAGATGGCCAGCGCGCTGGGCGTCGTGTACCGCGACAGCCAGGCAAGGGTTTGACACGGTCCCACGGTGGCCAGTCTGGCCGCCACGTTCGGCCGCGGGGCGATGACCAACGGCTGGGTCGACATCAAGAATGCGGACGTCATCCTGGCCATGGGCGGCAATCCTGCCGAGAACCATCCGTGCGGCTTCAAATGGACGATCGAGGCGAAGAAGACGCGCAACGCGAAGCTGGTGGTGGTGGATCCGCGCTTCACACGCACCGCGGCGGTGGCGGACGTCTACGCGCCGATCCGTCCCGGGACGGACATCGCGTTCCTGAACGGCATCATCCGGTACGCGTTGAACACCGGCCGCTACCACGAGGAGTACGTCAGGATCCATACCGCCGGGCCGTACATCGTCGGCGAGAAGTACCGGTTCGACGAAGGCCTCTTTTCCGGATTCGACCCGGCCAAGGGCGACTACGACAAGTCGGCCTGGGCCTATGAGCCCGACCCGAAGACGAACGGGTACCAGGTCGATCCCACCATGAAGCACCCGCGCTGCACCCTCCAGCTCCTCAAGAAGCACGTCGACCGGTACACGCCGGAGATGGTCGAGAGGATCTGCGGCACGCCGAAGGCGAAGTTCCTCGAGGTGGCCGAGGTGGTCACCTCGACGGGCAACGCAGAGCGGGTGGGCACGGTCACGTACGCGCTGGGCTGGACGCAGCATTCCGTCGGCGTGCAGATCATCCGCGCAGCCGCCACGCTGCAGCTCTTGCTGGGCAACGTGGGCCGGCCGGGTGGCGGCGTGAACGCGCTGCGCGGCCACTCCAACATCCAGGGCGCGACGGACACCGCCGGCACGTTCGAGATCCTGACCGGCTACCTGGCCACGCCGCGGAGCGAGCTCACCGATCTCCAGACCTACCTCAAGGCGGTGACGCCGACCACGCTGAACACCCAGGCGTGGGCGAGCGTGAACTACTATTCGAACTACCCCAAGTTCATGGTCAGCCTGCTCAAGGCCCTCTACGGCAAGGCTGCGGCGAACGACAACGACTGGGGGTACCAGTGGCTGCCGAAGACGGACGGCAACCACTCATGGCTCTATATGTTCGACGACATGTACCGCGGCAACTCGCGGCGCGCGGGTGGCACCGAGCCGGCGCCGGAGGGGCTAATGACTTTCGGCTTCAACCCCGTCGCGGTCGGCCCCAATTCCTCCAAGATGATCAACGCGCTCTCGAAGCTCAGCTGGCTGGTGGTCGGCGAGAACTATCAGATCGAGACCGCCACCTTCTGGAAGGCGCCCAAGGAGTATGGCGGACCCGATCCGTCTCGGATCCAGACCGAAGTGTTCCAGCTTCCTTGCGGCGGATTCGCGGAGACGGACGGCAGCTTCACCAACTCGGCGCGCCAGATCCAATGGAAGTGGAAGGCGATCGATGCGCCCGGCGCCGCCAAGACGGACCAGGAGGTCATCTCCCGAATCCTTCTGGCGGTGCGCGAGCTGTACCGGAAGGAGGGCGGCGCTCTTCCCGAGCAAGTGCTGAACGTCACCTGGAACTATAGCAATCCCATCAATCCGGACCTGGCCGAGGTCCTGAAGGAGGTCAACGGCAAGGCGATCACCGACCTGAAGGACAAGGACGGCAAGGTGATCCGGGCGGCGGGGCAGCAGCTCGACGGTTTCGGGCAGCTGCGCGATGACGGGTCGACCAGCTGTGGCAACTGGATTTACTCCGGCGTCTACACCGAGGCGGGCAACAACGCGGCGCGCAGGGGCACCGGCGATCCGACGGGGTTGGGCATGTACCCTGACTGGACGTTCTCGTGGCCCGCGAACCGGCGCATCATGTACAACCGCGCGTCGGCCGACGCGGAAGGCAGGCCGTGGGACCCGACCCGCGCGGGCATCGCGTGGAACGGCACGAAGTGGGTGGGCGACGTGCCTGACTTCCCGCCCGACTCGCCGCCGGGCCAGTACGGCGCCTTCATCATGCTTCCCGAAGGCGTGGGACGCCTCTACGCGCCCGTCCTGAACGACGGCCCGTTCCCGGAGCACTACGAGGCCACCGAGGCGGCCATCGAGAACCCGCTGCACCCGAAGGTAACCTCGAATCCGGTCACGATGCGGTTCAGCTCCGACAAGGACGTGTACGGGAACCGCGATCAGTTCCCCGTGGTCTGCACCACGTACCGGCTCACGGAGATGTACCACTACTGGACGCACCACACCGGAATCCTGAACCAGCTGCAGCCGGGCTTCTTCATCGAGATCCCCGAGGAGCTCGCGAAGGAGAAAGGGATCGCGAACGGCTCGCGGGCCAGGGTCACCTCCGCGCGCGGGGCCATCGAAGGGGTCGCCATGGTGACCCGGCGGCTGGGAAAGATGACGATCGATGGGAAGATCATCTGGCACATCGGCTTCCCGCTCCACTGGGGGTACGAGGGCGATCCCAAGCACGTCGGCCCGCTGGCGAACTTCCTCACGGCGTCGGCGATGGACCCCAACACGTGGACGCCGGAGTTCAAGACCTTCCTGGTGAGGCTCGAGAAGGCGCCGGAGAAGGTGTCATGACCGCCGACGGTCTCGAGATCCGGCAATCGTCCGCGAGCGTCTGGGGTTCCTCGACCGAGCTTCGAAACCTGAAGGTCGTTTCGAAGTACATCGACACCTCCACCTGCATCGGCTGCAAGGCGTGCGAGGTGGCGTGCCAGGAATGGAACGATCTCCACATCGTCCCGACGCAACAGGTGGGCACGTACCAGACCATGCCTGGCCTCGACGCCAATTATTGGAACTTGATCGAGTTCCGCGAGCTGGAGGCAGACGGAAACTTCTTGTGGCTGCTCCGCAAGGACGGGTGCATGCACTGCGCGGACCCGGGCTGCCTCAAGGCGTGTCCCGCGCCTGGCGCGATCGTGCAGTACCAGAACGGCATCGTCGACGTGAATCCGGAGGCGTGCATCGGCTGCAAGATGTGCGAGACCGGGTGTCCCTTCGACGTCCCCCGCTACTCGGCGAAGACCGACAAGATGGCGAAATGCACTTTGTGCGTCGACCGCGTGCAGGTCGGCCTGGAGCCCGCCTGCGTCAAGTCCTGCCCGACCGGTTGCCTGCAGTTCGGCGACAAGACGGACATGGTGGCGCTCGGGAACGCCCGCGTGGAGCAGCTCAAGAAGAACGGCTTCGCCCAGGCAACACTCTACGACCCGCCCGGTGTGGGCGGGACGACCGTGATCACGGTGCTGGCACACGGCGATCATCCGGAGTGGTATGGCCTGCCGAACGATCCCCAGGTGCCGGGCGCCGTACGGCTTTGGAAGAACGTGCTGCGGCCGCTAGGTGCCCTCGCGATCGCTGCCTCCTTCTTCAGCATGGTGGGGCACTACCTCGCCTTCGGGCCGAAGACGTCGAAGGACGGCGCCGCAAAGTCGGACGGCGGTGCGAAAAAAGGAGATGGGTGAGGATGAGACGAATCGCGCTTCCGGATGAGATGCCACACAACGGCCTGGGCGACGCCGCCATGGCACGCGCCCGCAGCACAGAGAACGTCGTGGTCGGGGACGAGATCGTCCGCGAACGGCTGTCGGCGCGCGTAGTCCATTGGGCCGTCGCTGTGACCTTCTTCGTCTGCCTGTTCACGGGGCTGCCCATCTGGACGCCCTACCTCGGTTTCCTGGCGACTCTGTTCGGCGGTTTGCACGTCTGCCGCTTGCTCCACCCGTGGGCGGGAATCGCGTTCGCCGCCGCCTCGGTGCTCATGTTCGTGCAGTGGGTCTCGCAAATGCGGCTGACGCCCGCGGACCGCGAGTTCCTCACGCCGAGGGGCCTGCTTCGATATTTCCAGTACCGCAACGACGACGTCGAAGTCGGTAAGTACAACGGCGGCCAGAAGCTGCTCTTCTGGGCCGCTGCGCTGGGCGCCGCCGGGCTGCTCGCGACCGGCCTGGTGATGTGGTTTCCGCTCGCGTTCGGGCAGCGGCTGCGCGAAGCCAGCTACCTCTTGCACGACGTCGCGTTCAGCTTGTTCTTCGCGATGATCATCGGGCACATCTATCTGGGTACGGCCGCCGAGCCGGGCACTCTCCGCTCGATGGTCCGCGGGACCGTGACCAGGAGCTGGGCGCAGCTCCACCATCCCCGATGGTATCGCGAGGTGACGAGCGATCAGCCGAAGAGGTAGCGGAATTGCCGACACCCCCTGTCGGCGATTCGAACGGAGTGGAGCGTCGCCACACCCGCGTGGCTGGCGCGTACGTGGCGCCGGCTCATTGGTCCAGATTTTGCTTTGATGGCGCACTGATGACCACGAACATGCAGCTCGACGACTCTCTCGGGCGTGACGAGGCGCTGGCCGAGCGCGCGCGAACAGGCAGCGGTGCGGCATTCGCGGCGCTGGTGACGCTGCACGGCGACGCCGTTTACGTCATTGCGCGAAACATGTGCGCCACGATTCACGATGCCGAAGAGGTGCTCCAGCAGGCTTTCCTCGCCGCCTGGCACGACCTCGAGTCGTTTCCAGCGGGCGCGAGGTTCACGACGTGGCTGTATGACATCGCAATGAAGACCGCGTTGGCCCACCGGCAGCGCGACCGCCGCAGTCCATCGCGCTCGCTGGAAGCGTTCCTGCCTGCGTTCGACGGAGCCGGTCGTCTCGCGTCGAGCAAGGGCGAGCTCGAGGGCAGCTCTTCGGAACGAACCGAAATCACCGGCCTGGTACGCGAAGCGCTCGAATGCATCGACGATCGGATCCGCGCCGCGTTCGTTTTGCGCGACCTCGTTCAGCTGCAGGTCGAGGAAGCAGCCCTCATCCTGCAAACCTCGCCGCCGGCCGTCCGTCGAGATGCGCATCGGGCTCGCCTCATGCTTCGTGGCTTCGTCGACCAGCTTTGAGCCGGCGCTTCAGCCAGGCATCAGGCCGTACTTCTTCAGCCGCTCGATGAGCGATCCGCGGTTCAGGCCCAGGCGTCGCGCCGCCTCCGACTGGTTGCCGCTGGAGGCCGCCATCGTTCGCCGGATGAGACTGCGCTCCACCGCGTCGAGCTGTTCGCGCAGGCTAAGCGTCCCCTCGGGCGGGGCTTCGCCATCGGCGTCGGTGGCGGAAGCCGCCGACGCTGCTGCGAACGCCTCGAGCCCGATCGCGCCGCCCGTGCTGAGCGCGACGACGCGCGCCACGGCGTTCTCCAGCTGGCGGACGTTTCCGGGCCAATCCAATCGCTGGAGCGATTCGAGCAACTCGGGCAGAAGCCGGACGTCTTGCATCCCGAACCGCTCCGCGTAGCGGCGAGCAAACTCGGCTGCGAGCGCCGGGATGTCTTCGCGGTGCTCGCGCAGCGGCGGCACGACCACCTCGAGGACGGCGAGCCGGTAGTACAAGTCCTCGCGGAAGCGGCCGGCGCGCACCTCGCCTGCGAGATCGCGGTGGGTACACGCGACGACGCGCACGTCGACTCGATCGACGCGGCCGGCGCCGACCGGCTGGATTTCGCCCTCTTGCAATGCGCGCAACAGCTTGGGTTGCACGGACAAGGGAAGCTCGCCGATCTCGTCGAGCACGAGCGTGCCGCCGCTCGCCTCTGCGAAGAATCCGCGGCGCGACTGCACGGCGCCCGTGAATGCACCGCGCGTGTGCCCGAAGAGCTCGGCCTCCGCCAGCTCTCCCGGGATCGCGGCGCAGTTGAAGCACACCAAGGGGCCCTCGGCCCGGTGGCTCTGGGCGTGAACGAGCGAGGCGATCAGCTCCTTTCCGGTTCCCGTCTCGCCGCTGACGAGGAGCGTGATGTCCTTCGGTGCGACCCGCGAGATCGTTTCCAGCAGCCGGCGCATCGCAGGCGCTTCGCCGACGATGGATTGGCCCAGCGCTTTCTCCGCGGCGAGCCGTCGGTTCTGGACGCGCAGGGTCCTCGCCTCGAGCGCCCGATCGACCACCACGCAAAATTCCTCGACGTCGAACGGCTTGGTCACGTAATCGTACGCGCCGCTCTTGATCGCTTGCACGGCCACTCGCTCCGAGCCGTGCGCGGTGAGCAGGATCACCGGTAGCGATTCGTCGCGATCGTGGATCGCCTGCACCAGCTGCACGCCGTCCATCCCGGGCATGGCAAAATCGGTGATCACGGCGTCCACCCCTTCGAGATGGTCGAGCGCTTCCCGGCCAGAGCGGGCGATGACCGCGTCCTGCCCGCGCGACGCGAGGAGCCCCCTCAGGCTGAAAAGCATCCCGGAGTCGTCGTCGACCACGAGCACGCGCGACATCGTCGTCCTCCAGCGATGCTCGCGGGCAGTATAGGCGATCGTCAGCCACGCGCGGAATCGCCGGTGAACGGCCGCTTGCCCGCCTCGCCGGCCTCCGTCGACGGAGCCTCAGCCCCGTGGTTACCCGACCGATACCAACGTATATCGCGGCGAAACTCGTCTCCGTTACGGTCAACACGTTTCAACCGGAGGACCGCCATGGAAGCGCGAGCA
>Ga0066710_100008077_pt1 | contig 10161 bp, 8 predicted proteins | sample GraSoiAngelo_159_FD_79666 | JGI IMG/M metagenome (GOLD analysis project Ga0066710, IMG submission 79666) | Grasslands soil microbial communities from the Angelo Coastal Reserve, California, USA - 14_1009_16_40cm | ecosystem: Environmental > Terrestrial > Soil > Grasslands | place: USA...
GCCTCGACTACAGGAAGTCCGAAGCCTTCGCGCTCAGAGGGCAACAGGACCAGCGCAGCACGTCGATAAACAGCCGCGAGGACAGCTTTGTCGAGGAACGGGAGCACCGTGAGGGCCGACCTGAGATCGAGGCGATCGATCAGACTTCGCTGCGATGCCGTAAACGGTTCACCAATCCTGATAAGCCGCACAAAGGGGGCCTCCATCCCAAGCGCGTTGATGACTCGCAGCAACACATCAATCCGCTTTCGTGGAATCGTGCTTCCGACGTGGAGAATCTCAATCGCGGAAGCGGGCGATGGCCCGAGCAGAGCGTCGGCAGCGCGGTCGGCTTCCTGATTCGGCTGGGGTGAGCACGCTGGGTCCACGCCATTCGGCACTACGCTCACGCGCTCGGACGCGACGATGCCGTAGGCGAGCAGGGCGTCGCGCGTCGCGCCACTTACACATGCGATGTGAGTCGCCTGTTGCAAGCCCGTCAGCACGTATTGCAACGCCTTCTTGAACAGATGCGATCGAGGCTCCTGATCCGGTTCGAGTAAGCAGCGAAACGCGTCGAGATCGTGGCACGTCACGACTGCGCGGCGAGAGGGCAGGTTGTGCAAGAGGTGCGAGTAGCTGTGATCCACTACGCGGTACACGTCGAAGTGTCCATTGAGGGCTGACACGAATTGTGGATAGTCCCTCCAGCGATTCAGGGCCCGATCGGCCGTGAACAAGCGGTGACCGTTTCCCAGGCGAGTGAACCGACGACGGAAAGGCGGACAGATTCGCGTGGCCGTGACGGCCTGCGAGTGGCGCCGCTCCAAATGCAGCAGCAGCATTTGCGCCACCAGGTCCATGCTCAGCCATTTCTCTTCAGGGAAGTCACACACGAGCCCCACGCGAAGAGCCATCATGAAGGCGGTTCTGTCAGCTGACGATCGATGATGAGTCGGTTCAACTGCGAGATTCGGCGTGCAGGATCGCAGCCGAGCGCTTGGAAGCGATGAACCACGCCTGACTACTCAGATGTGGGGGTAACAAGGCTAACGGAGAGCCAAATGTGGCCTCGATTCTGAACCTGCGTCCCAGGGCGGCCTTCAACGCCATCCAGTTGAACCCTTTGTGGTCAGGAAAGCCCGCTCGGTCAGCGTAACGATGAATCGGACGGTGCAACTTCCGTCGCGCACCAGCTGTGAGCGCCGTGAACAATTCCGGAATCGTGTACGGGCTATTGCCAGGGTAGTCGCCCAGGCCCCGCCAGCCCGCCGCCCTTCGTGCTGCCTGCTTGATGATGAGGGGAAGTCCAGTCTCGACGGGAACGCTGATAACCAGATGGCCCCTAGGGCGAAGCAACTCGTCGAAGTGCTCGAGCACTGAATCAACTTCAATGACATGTTCCAAGACTTCCGTGCAAACGATAACGTCGTACGAGCATTGATGCCCGGAGTGGCGGAGCTCGTCGACAAGAACAAACTTCAAGTTCGTACATCCACTAAGCCTGGCGCGGCAATCGTCGAGTTGGCTTCGGTCGACCTCAGCGCCGATGGCGACCGGTATCGCGGGCTGTTCAGCGAGCATCGCCAATAACGTGCCGTCGCCGCAGCCATAGTCGAGAAGCTTCGTCGGACGCAAGCCTCGTATCACGTCCAGCGCCACCCGATACCGTCGCCGATGGCTCCACGCGATCAACGGGTCGCTGCAACACAGTTGCTTGCGTGCGTAATGACCTGAACGGAGGCTTTCGGATCTCGTCATGCTGGTCGGATTCCAACGTGGGGGCTGCTGTCGGTGGCGTACGGACGACTGTGAGACTCGAGCGACACCTGCTGAAGCACACAAGACAGATCGCGAAACGCTTTTTCACGGCTCCATTCACGCTGGACATATACGCGCGCACGAAGTGCGTCGGCTCGGGCTTCATCCTGGTGAGTGGCGACCCATACGAGCTCGTCTGACATTGCTGCGACATCGCCACGAGCTGTAAGTCGCGCGTGTCCATCGAGGACGATCGCTAGTCCGCCAACTCCCGTCGCGACGACCGGCGTGCCGCAGGCCAGCGCTTCAAGAGGCGAGATGCCACATCCCTCTGCGAGCGAAGCCAGCGCCAACGTATCAGCCGCGCGGAAATAATCCGCCAGCTCTCGCATCGGATGCACGGCGGGCCGGCCTAACACCCAGCGATCAACGTCTGGCAGCCCCAGTTGTTTGGCGAGCTTCGTGAAATCGCGATAGCCGCCCCCGAGGTTCAGCAGCACAGCGTTGACACCACGGGACCGCGCCAGAGCCGTGGCGCGTAACACCGTTTCGGGATCCTTCTCGTGACTGATGCGACTTGACAGAAGAATCAGGAACGCGTCTGTGGGCAATCCATGCTGTCGACGCAACGCCAGGCGCTCAGTCAGATCTGCCGGTCGGAAGCGATCTGTGTCAACGCCGTAATACAGACCGATATCGACCTGATGACAGGACCGCTTGGCAACATGTTGGAGATATGGGCCCATCGCGATGCAACGGTTCGCAAGTCGTCCGTTTACGGCCATGAGGCTTCTGATAAGGACCTCGCCGGCCAGCTCCTTCCCCAAGCCGATCTGTCGCCGTTCGCGCCGGCAGCGAAAGTATTCGACGGGCGAGATTGTCATGTAGGTGACCACGGGCACCCCACGTAATGCGCCCGCGATGTTGGCGTTGAACGAGCCGCGGAGCATTTCTTGCGACAGGATGCAATCGAACTGCTTTGCTGCACGCCAAAGATAGCGAAGAGAACGGGCCTGAAATCCCACTCGGCCTCCCGGGATTTCATGGACGCTCACGCTCACGCCGCTTTCCGCAACTCGCTCCTCGAGACCACTATCCCGGTACTGCCGCAGCGGAACGGCCATGGTGAGCCTGCACATCTGCGCAAGTCCGACGACGAACCGGATGTCAGTAAAGCCCTCGACGAAAAACAAGACGCGCATCGGGCGTCCACCTGCGCCCTGCGGTTGCGGACTGATGGCGCACGGTGTTTGCGCCCGACAGCAGGCCTCCGGATCCGCCGTCGCGGAGCCTCGGCCTGCATGACCAGCGTCCAGCTCGATCATGGCTTTTCTGCAACGACGAGCGAATGCAGACCGACCCAACGCATCAGTGCTCGCGGGTTATTGAGGCGCGGAAACTCAATCGGCGAACGACGAGGACAAGGGAGATAGTGGCCGATCGCGTCAACCGCACGCACTCGCAGGCCTGCCCGTTTGACCCAGGCGATCGTGAGCGGCAAGAACATCAGCCGATTGATGGGTTGTCCTACCTCCGTGAATGGCCGGCCTCGAGCCTTCGCATATAGGCGATACATGCCGAGTGGTCCGAAGTAATTCGGTGTCGTAACGAACAAACGGCCGCCCGGCTTAAGCACACGAGCGGGTTCTTCAAGCGCACGTTGCGGGCTGGGCACGTGCTCGATCGTTTCGCAGGAAATGACCGTATCGAATGTCCTAGCAGGATGTGCGAGCGACTGGATATCTGCCATCTCCCACGTGATACCCGAAATGTCCTTGTGCGCCGCGTAAGCGCGTCCTTTTGCGATGGCGTTCGCTGAGAAATCTGCGGCTATTAGCCGAGCCGGCGGCCGCGGCTGTCGTGCGAGCCGGCAGGCGAATCCGCTGCGACCGCAGCCGATTTCCAACACAGTTTTGCCGATCAGATCTCTGTCGACGTTCAAATGAGCGGACACAAGACGATGCCACGGCGTATCCGCCGTCGTACCTGCAGGCAGCGCGTTGTGCCAAGCTTCGTAAGCGCCGCGTGCGTCCAGCGTCTCATCCTCTCTCCAGTGAATGGCCATGCTTCTTAGCTACGTTAGGCTGCGGCGTTTCGACGGCGCAGGACTGTCAACGTGTCAACAGCATCGATCAATTCAAATCGCCGGTCGTGCAGAACCACGTCTCGCGTAAACCTGACACTGCCGGCGCCATCGATCTGTCGCTGTGGAGATGAACGACTGTCGTGGATGGCGATTAAACCGTCCGGCGCGACGAGCCCAGCCCACGTATCCCAGTCGGCTCGAAGGCCTTCGTACGTGTGATCACCGTCAATGAATACGAAATCGACCGGCGGGCCATTTCCGACGGCGTACGTCCGTCCCGCATCAGCACCTGATTGCTGCATCCATCGAACTGCGCCATTGCGAATCTTGCTTACTTCACGGCGAGCGATGACGCGCTGGGCGCTGAATCCGAGCCGGCCTGAGGGAAACGGATCGACAGCCAAGAGCACCCCATCTGAGTTCATCACGCTTCTGAGTCGACAGGTCGTTACCCCGTGCCAGAGACCGATCTCAGCCACGCGCCTCTTCCCAGTTGCGTAACGGGCGAGACACCTGCGCTCGCGGTCATTTGTCTGCGACTGTGGCGTGGCTAATCCCAAGTACCACAAAACGAGGTGACCCAAGACTGTCACGGGCGCTTCCCTGGATGGTTACTTTCCCGAAACGGTTGTGCTTTTCGCATCGAAGCTCGCGAAGCTGGTGTTATCCGTGCCTATACTTCAGAAGGTCCTGGTATATCTGGCGAACCGGCGCGGCTGCTGCGGCCCAGGTATATCGCCTCATGGCGTCGGCTCGCGCGGCCCGCCCGAGGCGCGCTCGAAGATCGGCGTCAATTATCAGGTCACTTACCGCATCGGCGATGGCGCGCGGTTCGCGGATTTGAACCAACATGCCATTGCTGCGGCTTTGAATCACGTCCTTCATTCCGCAGGTCTCGGTGGTCACGATTGGCAGGCCGCTCATCATCGCCTCGATCAACGTCAGTGGCGTCCCTTCGAACAGACTTGGTAACAGATAAATATCGGCGCTGGCAAACACCTGTGCAGTCTCGGATTCATCAGACGCCGTCACGTAGTCGATTCGAGGACGAAGCGATTCGTGAAACGCCTGGAGGATAGGCGTCGCTGGAACGCCGGCGCCGAAAATAGTGAGTCTCAACGTCGGATACTGAGCGGCGAGCATCGTAAACGCGGGAACCAGATCTTCGATTCCCTTGTTTTTTCGCCAAGTGCCTGCAAAGAGCAGTCGTTCGACAGGCTTGAAATAGTTTCGGCAGCCGGCCACCTCGGCGTACAATTCGTCGGCGCCGGGGTAAATTCGCGTGACGCGTTTTCTCGGGATGCGAAATCGTGTCGCGAGAAACTCACGATCCTGGCCATTCAGACAGAAAATGTGATCTGCCTGCTTAAGCGCCAGATCCGCTTGCCACAGCGTGATCAGTGGATGCGTTAAGCGGGTCCTTAACCCGGGACTGGCGCGCCCCAGACGTCCTTCCTCGAGCGCCAATTCCCATCCTCTACGCTCCAGGCCATGGCTGGTCACAACGACAGCTGGAGAACCTGCGGCACGCTTAAGGACTGTGATCGCTGCGGCGGACGGTTCATGGACATTTATGACGTCGTACTTATCGCCGGCGCGCGCGGCCAACGCCGCGTGGCGCAAGAGGAGCAACGGGAAAGACAGCCGGTGAATTCCCACGTACCGATGCGCAGGCACATTCTCTTCGCAGAAATAGTCGATGCGATCGCCATCAGCGGCCAGACGATCGTGGATGAATCCCATCAGTCGACTCATACCACTGTCACGCTTATTCGGAACGTGATGCGCTACCAAAATGTGCATTAAGATGCGTACTGGGCCGTTTCCTCAAGAACAGGAAGGAGTTCGGCCAGGTGCTGTTTCATCGAGAATCGCTGCGCGATCTCTAACGCGCCGCGGCGCAGTCGGAAATGTGTCTCCGGATCGGAAAGACATGATGCAATGGCATCGGTCAGGCCTTCAGCCGTTGGAGGATCGCCCGCAGCGAGGCGCCCGTTGACACCGTCAATGAGCCATTCGTTGATCCCGCCTACTGCGAAAGCGGCGACGGGCACAGCGCGATGGCCCGCTTCAATCCCCACTTGACCGAACGGCTCAGGCCACAGGCTAGGAAGAACCAGGAGGTCTGCATTGTCGAGCAGATTCGTCAGTTCTTCGGCGCTGCGCCAGCCAACAAATCGGAAGGTCACATCTGGCTGTTCTGACGAAAGCCGCAGTGAGATTCGTTCCCACGCGCCTCGATCGGGCCCATCCCCCGCAAACACTACGCATACGGGACGTTTCAAAATATCGACGACTCGCGGCAAGGCTTGAAGGAGGATTCGGCCTCCTTTGAGCAGATCCATCCGCCCGACGAACAGCAACCGCCATGGTGTGCTGGGGTGCGAAAAAGGTTCTGCCTTCTCTAATGCCGGCGTTGAACGCGCTGGCAACTCGAAGTTCTCTTCCGCCGGCCAGGCGATCTGCCGCACCCGAAGTCCATGTGCGGCGTATTCGTCTACCATATGGCCCGAATGCGTCAGAATCGCCTTGTACCGGGTCAGAAGCTCCAAGCGGTCGTGCTGCCGTTGGTACTCGCGTACCATGGAGAGCGGACTCCACCCGCCGCACCGACGAGGGTAGTACCGAAGAAGGCACGGCCACCCGAACCGGCAGTCGCACGGCCTGATGGTCGGATTCTTGAACGTCTTAGCTCCGCTGATGCACGTGCCGTAATACGAGTGGAGGAAGAAGACCGCAGGCGCGACCTCCAGGATCTGCGCCTCTAACTCCGGATCCAGCAGCCCATGCGAATACAAAACGTCGGGTTGCCAGTCTCGCAGGCCAGCGAGAGCACGATCGCGTCCGATCTGTTCCACTCCCCAGGTCCGCTTAGCCATTTGCAGCGAAATGGGTTCACGGTCTGGTGAGCTGTCCTTTTCGTACCAGAATCCCACCTCACTCCCGGCGCGGGCGAGCTCAGGAATCACCTTACTCAAGTACGTCTCAACCCCACCAACTTGACGGTTGATCCACGTGATAAGGCAGATCCGCATGTCAGATCGATTCGATTGTCCCCGCGGCTTGATGCAAGGCGTCAAAGCGAGGGCAAGAGGCACTACGTAGAGCCGAGATTGTGTGTTTCACATCGAATCGCTCGTGGTAGAGTTCCTGAGCCCTCGCTGCCAATTGTTCCCGCTCATTTGGCGCCGACAGCAGTCTCTCAAGTTGCTGGATCATGCCGCTGTAATCTCCGACATCGGTAAGCGCCACGGCGCCTGACGCATCCCACAGGGGCTCGGTCAAGGGTCCTGTTGTCGTCACGACCGGGATTCCAAGAGAGAGCGGAGTCATGACAGTGGTTCGTCGAGAGCTCACACCGTCGGGGTAAGGCTGAAACAGGATGTCGCATGCGGCAAGATGTTTCGTTACATCTCCAGCGGCGAGCGCTCCCGTCGCGCGAATGCATGTCAAGAGGTGTGGGTGATCTCGGCATAGGCGTTGGCGGAACTGCTCACTTCCTACGCCTATCAGCAGCACGTGAGGCGCCCGGCCACGCTCAATCACTGCTGGCAACACGCGCGTGAGCGCCTCGGCGACCGCCGGGCTGTACGTGCCGAAATGTCCAACGATCGGTCCGCTGCCGATGTGACAGCCGCCGCGAATCTCCATCGCGCTGGATTGCTCGGCGTTCGACAACACGCTCGGGATCGGCAGCCACGTAAACGACAAGCGACGGCCCAGAGCATACCGATTCAAGAGAAGCCTCCACGCCGGTATCGAAACCCAGACTCGACTCGCGCTATTCAGCAAGACGACCGTCATAATCCGTTGCACCGCCGCGACAAGCGCGTGCCGCACGGCGCCTGCGCAAAACGGAAGATAAGGCTCGTGGACCATGATATCGACCTGATCGCCGTCAAGCGCTGCGCGTCGCCACAGCCAGAAGCACAACGCCAAGTTCATCGCCCGATAGCCATAGCCGTGCGGAACCCATTGAACGAGCAGTCGCCGTGGCGAGGGGAATCGATCGAGAAGTCGGCCGACACGATGCAGGTCCATGATGCTGAAATGCCCAAGTTCGCGGTGAACCGTCACGCCCGCCGCAGTGATCGATTCCTGAGGGTTGTCCTTCTCGGCAGGACTCCAAACGTGCACCTCGTCTCCCGCTTCCGCGAGACCCGTCGCGACGAGCTGCGTGTAGTCAGCAACGCCGCCGAGATGCGGCGGAAACTCGCTAGTCAGGATGTGCCAGGATCCCACGCACGTTTGCCTTTTGAACCGCGAGCGACGAGGCGCCGCGGGGTGAACCGCGATAAATCTCCAGGCATCGGGCAACCACGGCTGGCCACGTGAACTGCCTCAGCACCCAATCTCGTCCGGCCGTACCCATCGCTGCGCCAGCTTCAGGATGATTGCGCAACCACTGAATCGCGGATCGAAGCTCGGCCGGGTTGTTCGGCGGCACGACCAAACCAGTTACGCCATCCTTGACGATTTCAGGCAGGCTGGCGACCGTGGTGCATATCACGGGGGCGCCGCATGCCATCGCCTCGAGCAGCGTTTGCCCCAGCAGCTCAGGCACAGCGGTGTGTTGGGCGTACATCGTTCGGTAGACGCTCGGCAGCACGACACACAATGCTCGCCGGTACCCATCCACCAGCGCCTCATCGTTGCAGTCGTGCCGGAACACGATCTGTTTTCCGACCGCGATCGCCCGCAAATCAGCAAGATAGCGCGCGTCCGGCGCCGGGCCGATGATTTCCCCGCACATGTCGGCCGGCAACGCGCGAACCAGATCGTCGACCCCTTTGTGCGGCAGAAGCCGACCGACGAACAGCACCGGGCGATTGGCGGTCGTCGGCTGCTCCTCTGGCGGCGAGAACTTCGCCGTGTCGACACCGCCAAGGATCACGTACGCCCATGCTTTGCCCGCATGGCTGGCAATCCTGCGGCTGTACTCGCTGATATGGAGGTGCCCGTCGTAAAGGCGGTCAGTTGACATGTATGACGAAATATCCCATCCACCTCCACCGAGATCGGTACAGTAGATACGCTGTCCTCGTAACTGCGCGACGACAGCGGCAACGCTGCTGGAGAGCACATGCGGCTGGTGGCAGTGAATCACGTCGGCGTCGCCGAGCTCGTCAAGCAGGCGGAGTGCGAAAGGATTGGACCGCTCGCCTCGCACGAGCCAGGGATTCCCGATGACGCGAATTCGAAGATCGTCCAGATGTTTTTCGCAGTGCCGGCTTCCGAAAGTCACGAGCCGCGTGGGCACGACAGCCGCCATGTGCCGCGCGAGTTCCAGTACGTAGCGCTCGGCGCCACCGACGATTCCATCGTCCCCTTGGAACAATGCAGGAACAATGTGGATAACGTTCATATTCACCGCGTTCACGCGTCGAGCGGTCCCCGAACCAGTTGTTTCAGCAAGAAAACGGGCCTTTTCGCGCGCGCGACCACGCTACCCAGACGATCGCGAGAACAATGATCGATCAATGGGCGCGCTGGTCCGGTCGGCACTTTAGCGGCGGCCCACTCGGTCTACCGACCCTTGGTGGTAGTCAACACTCTTGCTGTGACGGTTTCATTGAAAAATTACCAGATGACTGGAATGTCCAACCGCGACAGTCCCGCTCGCCCGTTGGCGATGCAGATGATCACCTCTTTAAGTTCAGGAGATAGGGGATGCCCTCTTCCGTAAAGAATGGCCTGCTCGGCCCAGCGTAGTGCCTCGCGATTAGGGCATCGATATTCGACCGAGGAGCTAGCGAAACCAAGTACGTTGGCGGCAGGTAGCTGATCTGTCCATCGACGCTCGCTAGCAGCGCGTACAACGTCTGCTCAATCCACCCCAGCGATCCGTCGATTGCTGCTTCTGCGACGTACTGCTCGCATCGTCGTAAGTCGATCCTCGCCCTCGGCAGCACGGCGATGCCGGTATTGATTTGAGGGGCGAGGCAGACGCCGGCGACACGCTCCGCTTCTACTGAAGACATGTTATAGCTGCTCGCGACGTCACGCTGGAACATCCAGCCGCGTTCGTGGTCTTCTGCCGCGTCCACTAATTCGACTGGAGATCTGAAAAACAGGACGTCGCTGTCGAGCAGCAGAACGTTCGTCGACGTACCGAACAGAGCGACGTCAACCAGCTTCAGCATGAACCCGTTTCCGGTGCGAAGCTTCAAGAGATGGGGACAGTTATTCCGGACCAACCAATCGGTGGCGGCCGTATTAGCGTAGCGCTGCGGAACGAGATACGCGCTTGGTAGATGCTGTCGCAGATGGCAAGCCGCCGTGCGACTGAACGGGCCATTCGGGTCCACTACAGACGGGTAACCCACCGGCGCACC
>Ga0066710_100008078_pt1 | contig 10160 bp, 8 predicted proteins | sample GraSoiAngelo_159_FD_79666 | JGI IMG/M metagenome (GOLD analysis project Ga0066710, IMG submission 79666) | Grasslands soil microbial communities from the Angelo Coastal Reserve, California, USA - 14_1009_16_40cm | ecosystem: Environmental > Terrestrial > Soil > Grasslands | place: USA...
CTAGCGCTGATCGCCGTGGCAACGCAGAGCGATCTCACCATTCTGCTGTTCTCTGGATCGGACAACGACGAGATTCGGGATCTTCTTCAATTCGGAGCGTCAGCAGAATCGAAATCAGAACCGACATCGTCGCGAAGAGAGCCTGCGTTTCATTCGGTGACCACCAGTTGAACCGCTCGAAATTTCAACGCCTTGAGAGTGGCAAGGAGATAAACTCAAGTCTCGCGTCGCAGGTTCGTTCGGGTCGATGAAGGGAGTTCACGATGCGTCTTCGATCTTTCGGGTCGCTGGTTACGCTGGCGATCGTGGTCGTGTGGCTCGCGCCGGTCTTCCTCTTCGGTCAGTCTCGAGCGGCTGGAGCGAAAGTGAAACCCGACGCGACGAAACCTTGGACTGCGCCCCACACGCCGGACGGCCAGCCGGACCTTCAGGGAATCTGGTTAAACAACGACGCCACACCGCTGGAACGACCGAAGGCGCTCGAAGGGAAACCATTCCTGACCGATGAGGAAGTGGCCGAGCTGAAGAAGCGGGCGGTGCGGATCTTCGGGTCAGATGCGAATAGTGACGCGGCCGGCGGGGACAATTTCTTTCTTGCCTTGCTGGCGAATCCTGACGTGTACAAAAATCCGAACGCCACCGGCGGCTTCCAGGGGATGCGAGCGATCGATAACCGAACGTCGCTGATCGTGGATCCGCCGGACGGAAGAATTCCTCCCGTGACCCCGGAGGGGCGGCGAAGACGGCTCGCGGCCGATGCGTCAGCGTTCTTGGCGGCCAGAGCGCATCCGCCGGCCGGCCCCGAAGAACTCAGTTCCTTCATTCGCTGCATCACGTACGGGGAACCGAGGCTCGGCGGTAATGCCGCAAACAACACCTATTACCAGATCGTGCAAGCACCCGGATACGTGGTACTTGTTTCGGAGCTGATCCACGACGCCCGGATCATTCCGCTCGATGGTCGTCCACACCTGCCGCAAAGTATCCGCCACTGGCATGGCGACTCGCGGGGCCGATGGGAGGGGAGCACGCTGGTCGTCGACACGACCAATTACTCGCCGAAGAGCAACCTCCTGGGCTCGGCCGAGAACCTCCATGTGGTCGAGCGCTTCACGCGCGTCGCAGCCGACCGAATCAACTATGCGATCACGCTCACGGATCCGACAACGTGGGAAAGGCCCTGGACGGCCGTGGTTCACCTCAAGCGGTCCAACGCCATCATCTATGAGTACGCGTGTCCCGAAGGGAACGAGCACGTCATGACCGACATCCTGTCCGGGGCCCGCGCTGCGGAACGCTGAAGAAGGCGCGAATCACGGCGACGTGAAACGGGCTGGCCGGGCCGAGCGCGACGCAGTCTCTGCGGTGTATCCACTGGGAGAGAGCAAGCTCGCCAGCCCTTGATCGGTCACGTCCACCCCGAAACTTCTACTTCTCGCGAACGTGTTCGTAGACGCTTGCACCCTGCATTTCGGTTTTCGCTCGATGCCTCTGGAAATCTTGCGGAGCGTGCTACCAAAATCGACAATCGAAAATCGTGTGTATCTCCTCACTTGCCGTCGACTGAAAACGCAAGCAGGACGTTGCCCGGGATCCCGTTCGAGGCATATCCCGACCCGACGAAGAGCATCCCGCCGGCGATCGCCGATCCCGGCCCGTTCAGTGATCCGCCACGCGCCGGCACTTCGTTGACCGTCCTTTGATTGCCGACGGTGTCGAAGTCCCACAGGATGGCGCCGGTCGTCGTCGAGAAGGCGCGCAGATGTCCGTCTACCGATCCTGAGAACACGACGCCGGGAATAGCGCTGACTGCGGCCGACTGAGCGGGACTGCAGCGTTTTCGCTCGCCGCACGGCGGCGGCGGCGTGAACCAGACGCGCTCGCCATTCTCGAGGCGAAGCGCGAACAGGCCCCCACCCACCTTGGGATCGGGCTCGGTTGCCTGGCTGTTCGGGACGTTGATCCGGCCGATGTCGGAAAGCGCCACGTAGACGTTGGACTCGTCGGCGGCCGAGCCCCATTGCACACCGCCGTTGATGCCGCCCTTGCCGACACGGGTCTGCCACAGGATGGCGCCGTCTCGATCGGGATCCACGGCATGGACGACGCCCGATTTCTGCCCCGCGACCAGCGCGCGCCGGCCGTTGGCGAGCGTCACGAGAATGGGAGGCGACGCGAAGTCGAAATCGGGACCGCTCGACTCGGGGCAGTTCGTCGTGTCCTGTAGGCGGCACGCGGTGTTCCAGGCGTCAGCCTTCAGCATTTGGCTGGACCACAGGAGCCTCCCGGAATCGAGCTCGAACGCGAGGAATGCGTCGCTCGTCACCGTCGGCGGATTGCTGTAGTTGTCGCCAGTGGTGACATACAGCGCGTTGCGCCGAACGTCGATAACAGGGCTCGACCAGATCGGCGCGCCCGACGGCCCCCACATCTGCGTGCCGACCTTGTTCTTCTTCGTCGGCTGTGCCTGTTCGGCGATCGTGTAGGTTTTCCAGATCTCAGAGCCGGTTGCGCTGTCGAGCGCAACCATGCTGCCGCGGAAGCGGCAGCATTCGTAATCTGAGGCCGCGCCGGCCGTTTCTTCGCCGGACGCGACCGGGACGTACAGACGTCCATTGTGGAAGACCGGCGAACCAGTCACACGCGCCACCGGATGATCGTCGACCTTGGCCTTCCAGATCAGCGTGCCCCCCGCAGCGTCGACCGCGTACACATTGCCGGCGCGATCGCCGATGAACGCCACGTTGCGCGATCCGGAATTGGTCCGGACGCGTCCGATGGTGACCGCTGCGCGCACGCTCGCGGCCGCCGGAAAATACCAGTGAATGCAGCCGGTCGCGGCGTCGAGTGCGTAGACGTTGCCACTCTGGCTGCCGACGAACACGCGGGCGCCGACGATCGTCGGTTGGGCGTCCGCAGCCACGTCGCCGGCGAAGCCAAACGCCCATTTGAGCTTCAGACGAGGCACCTGGGCGGCGGTGAATCCGGCCGCGGTGCCGTCCTGAAGCCGCGTGTTGGACGTGTTGACGCTCCAGCCGTTCCACGCTGGGCCTCCCAGCGGACTGGCAAAATCGCCGGGCTTGGCCGTGCACATCGATTGCGGCGACGGCTTAGTCACAAGCGGCCGTCCGAAAGATTTTCCAGTGACGAATTCGGCGACTGCGCGGCGCTCCACCGCCGTACGAGCGGCGGTCACGGAGATCATGACGCCGCTTTCGAGCGCGGCGAGAACCCGTTCGGGCGACATCGCCCGAAGCACCTCGCGGCTGGGCGCGCGCTCGAAGCCGGTGTCGTGGCACGCGGCGCAAATCCGCATGTAGAGAGTGGCGCCGTCCTCCGCAAAAAGCGGCCCGGCGCAAAGGAGCAGCAGGGCAAGAGCGCTGGACCAGTGGAAGAGTCTTCTCATATCTTGCTCCCTCTAGACATCTTCTACCTTTCAATCGTGCCGGCACGAATTCGCCTCGCTGGTCGGACAACGCGCTGTCGAGAACGCCAATGTGCCCGCGACCTCTCATCCACGTCGCGTTGTGCCTACTGAAAACTCCGATTCTGCCAACGAGGGGATAGGCTCTCGTCACGATGGTGCCCGTGCTGATCTCGCTTCTGGCGACGCTCCGAGGACTGCCGCGGTCGAGCGCCGCGCTGCACGATTCGGAACGATCATCGCCAGATCACATGCAAGCATCGGCGGACGCACCGTTTGCGCCCACATTATGCGCGACAAGCCGATCGTCGGCGAACTGGATCGCAGGAACTCTCACCGAGGCGAAACATCCGGACATCGGCCATGCACGCCGGTGCGCGACGTCGTGTACGAGCACATCCGACGCACGCCCGGTGGCGTCGTCCGACTTTGATACGCTACCGTCGTGAAATCAACAATTCGTTCATCGGACCTCGCCCATCTCGCGCATGTCGAGCTGTTCTCGCCGAAGCCCGACGAGAGCCTTCGTTTTTTCACCGAGGTGATGGGCATGACTGAGAGCGGCCTGCGCGGTGATTCGGTGTACCTGCGCGCCTGGGACGACTACGAACATCACACGCTCAAGCTCACCGCGGCCAAAGTGGCCGGCATGGGTCATGTGGCATTTCGGGCAACGAGTCCCGAGGCGCTGGAGCATCGCGCCGGGATCATCGAGGCCTCAGGATTCGGCACGGGATGGACCGACGGCGAGCTCGGGCACGGGCGCTCGTATGCGTTCAACACGACCGACGGCCACAAGATGGAGATCTATTACGAGACGGAGTGGTACGCGCCGCCGCCGCAGTTGAAGCCGGCGCTGAAAAACCAGGCCCAGCGCTTTCCGGCGCGGGGGGCGAACGTCCGGCGGCTCGACCATCTCAACCTGCTGGTGGCCGACGTTCGTCCGCTGCGCCAGTTCTTCGAAGACGTGCTCGGCATGCGGACAACGGAAATGATCGTCCTCGACAACGGCGACGAAGCAGGCGCGTGGGTGACGACGACCAACAAGAGCTACGACCTTGCGTTCACCGCTGACCATTACGGCGCGCGCGGGCGGTTTCATCACCTCACCTACGCGGTCGACTCCCGAGAGGAAGTGCTTCGGGCCGCCGACATCTTTCTCGAGCATGGCGTCTACATCGAGACCGGACCGCACAAACATGCGATCCAGCAGACGTTCTTTCTGTACGTCTATGAACCGGGCGGCAATCGCGTCGAGGTCGACAGCGCGGGCGCGCGGCTCGTGCTCGCGCCGGACTGGCCGCCGGTCGTCTGGACGGAGGCAGAACGCAGGATGGGCCAGGCCTGGGGATTGAAGACGATCGAAAGTTTCCACACGTACGGGACGCCGCCTATAGAGGAGTACACCGGGCCGCGTCGCGGCCAAATTTAGAAGACTGACGGTACCGGCACTCGACGGTCGCGAGTCATCCGACTTCGATGCTTCCTCTCCGGCTTTCCGAAATCGTCGTCAGATTGATTCGATGCGCCCGGTACAAGGAACGAAGAGGAGGTGGACTCGCATTGCCCCCCGCCAACCGGTGCATACGCGTCATGTGCCACGTAAAGTCCGCAGGTGGCTTGGACTTCGCGACCTGGACGGCTACTGGCCCATGATCCGGAACTTCTGAACGCGCTTGCCTCGATTCTCGGCCACGTAGACATTCCCTTTCGAATCGACAGCGATCCCGTGCGGCTGATCGAAGTGACCGGCAAAATGGCCGGCGCGTCCAAAGCTCGAGACGATCTTGCCCGTTTCCCGGTTGATCACGTCGATTTCCGACGTGTTCTGGTTGATCAAGTACATGAGCCGTTGCGTCGACTCAGGCGAGAAGTCGAGTGACACCGCAGCGCCGCCGGTATCTTTCGGCGTGCCGTCGGCGGGCATCGTGTAGGGCTTCCACGGGATGTCGATGTTCTTCACGAACTTCCCCATCTTGTCGTAGATCTGGATCCGCGCGCCTTCGCGGTTGCACACGTACACGAGCCCATCGTTGCTGACGCTCAGACAGTGCACAGTCTGCATCCCTTGCGGATTCCACTGCCGCAGGAACTTGCCGCTCTTGTCGATCACGGCGATGCGGTGGTTGCCGCGCCGGCTCTCGCCGTCGGACACGTAGATGTCGCCGTTGTGCGGATCTTCGTAGATGCTCGACGGCATGAAAAACTTCGCGGCGTTCGAATTCAGCGGCTGTCCCTTATCAGCCAGAACACTGTGCAGAACTGTGAATCTCGTTTCGCTCCACGTCACGAAACTTCCGGCCATTCACGCCATTTCGAGCGAAGGCGCTTGATTCAAATTCCATAGCGGGTGGACCGCGTCCGCCGCAAACGCCACCGGCTTCGTTCAAACGGCTCTATCGAAAGTGACCCGGCGGACCGGCATCACGCCCGATGCGAACCGTCGTGCGCCGGGTCACTCCCGATAGAGTCCTATCGTTAGTCAAGACCTAGGCCGGCACCGCCCGCCTGGTTCGGCAGCCTGACGGCTCACCTTCGAGCCCACAGATAGGCCGTTGCCAATCGGAATGTTCCGGATTTCGACTCCACTAACGGACGCATGTACGCGATGAACTCCGCAGCTTCTTTCTCGGAGAGGACTTCGGCCAGCGCCTCTTCAATGGTCGGAATCTTCGGATTGGCCGCCGTGCGCATGAATGAGTCCCACGTCAACTCCAAGTCCTCACACTCGCTGAGCGGCTTCACCTCCGCGTCCATGTGCAGGTTGATGGATCGGAGCCCCGCGGCTTCCGCGTACGCCACTAGATCCCGCTCATCGAAGTTCATCATGGGGTCCACGTCCAGCGGCTGTATCTCGCGATACACCGCCTTGACCTTCCCCGCGACCTCGACAATCGGCGTCACGTCGAAGCCCCGGAACATGTGCGCCGGTTGAGGCTCGCCGAACCGATTGATCGGTTCAAAGATCGAGAGGCGTCCTCCTGGCCTGAGCACACGGGCGAATTCCTGGAACGCTCGTCGCTTATCGGCCACATAAATCAGGACCGATCGCACCGTCACCCCGTCAACGGATCGATCGCCCAGCGCGGAGAGATCATCCGCCGACGCGCACAGACACTCGCACCGATCCGCCACCGACATCTGGTGCGCGAGCGACGTGGCGTGGTCCAGCAAGTCCTGGGAGATGTCACTGAAGATCACACGGATCGTCGGATTCATCGCCAACGCTCCGAAAGCGATGAGACCGTCGCCGCAGCCAACGTCGAGGAGCAGCTCGCGCTGTGTCACGCCGACATGATCCAGCACCTTGTCGCGGATCGGGCACAGGCGGGCGAGCGTCTTTCCAACCGTGACGTGTCGCCGCCATGGCGACGATGCAAGAGCCATTGCGCCCATATATCCGTGGATGTCTCGGTCATCGCTCAAAACCCCCGCGCGTCCGACGTCGACGGCGCTAGTCGCGGACGATACATCAGAGCGCTGCGGCGACACCGTATTCAAGGATAAATCAGTCAAGCAGGGCGCGACTCGTAACGATCCGTCGCCAAGTGTCAACTAATGCGAAAGCTGGGTAGTGGGTCAGTTTGTGCCAAAATCGAGGAATGCCTAAACGTTCAAGCAAAGGCATGAGATGAACACCTACGTGAAGGCTTTTCTGATTGCCGGAGTCATCATCCCGATCTTCCTTCACATGATCGCCAGTGAATCCATGCCTTGGTGGCCCGATACCGTGAGCATGGGCATCGCGTTTGGAGCGGCTGCTCTCGCGATTGTCTGGAAGAATCGAAAGGATCGAGAGACGCGGCGGCGCCTCTGGAGTGCCCTAGGAGCCATTGGCCGCCGCTGGACCTCAAACTGACCCACTACCGAAAGCTGGCTGCGGCGTTTACCGCGATTGACCGAGGTCGCCGTTTTCGTAAAAACAGATCGCCCACCAGCCGTGCAGTCGGACAGAATGGCCCGTCGCTGTTTCATGCTCTTGTTGTTGCTGCTGGATTTTCGCAACGTCAGGGTAGTGCGACTGGAGAACGGCGGTCATCTCGTGATCGGGCACGCTCGCAATCGAGCGTATCCAACCGACGTTGAGCTGGCGATGTCGCGACCGGACGTCTCGGCCACGCTTTGCATTCTGGAGCGCAGGTGTCGGTTGTCCGTACGCCATGCGTCTCGTATCGCCCACGCTAGGCGCCCCGCATTCCTCGCAGCGAAAGGTCAGCGGAAAATTCATTCTGTGAGTATACGCGTGCGGAAACAATGCGTAACGCCAGTCGCCAACCGCTTTGCTGCCATAGTCATCGGAGCGCCGTTACTGAGTCGCGGCGTTGCCGCGCGTGATCGTGGACCTCAGCGGTCCATTCCTCTACAGTAGTCGAGTGCGAGCCACTGCGGTCTTGTTCGTCGCATGCGCCGCCATGTTGTCTGGTGTCGCCGCGCCGGCCTCGGAGATCGTGACCTTTCCAAGCGGCAGCCTGATGCTTCATGGCGTCCTGTTCAAGCCACAAGGAACCGGCCCGTTTCCAGCTGTCGTGTACAACCATGGCAGCGCAGCCGGCATGCTGAGCCAGGAGGCCTTCGATGCCCTCGGACCGGTGTTTGTCCGGCAGCATTGGATCTTGTTCGGACCGTACCGGCGCGGCCAGGGTTTAAGCGCGGAGGCAGGCGGATATATCGGCGACGAAATCGACGCGGCGAAGAAGCAAGGCGGCGCGGCTGCCGGTGCCGCCAAGATGGTGCAGTTGTTGGAAACCGATCATCTGGATGATCAGCTCGCCGCGCTGGAGTGGCTGCGGAAACAGCCGTTCGTCGACCAACGTCGAATTGCCGTCGCGGGAAACTCGTTCGGAGGCATCGAGACAATTCTCGGAGCCGAGCGCGAGGGCTATTGCGCGGCGATCGATTCGGCTGGAGGCGCGGAAAGTTGGGCGCTCGCTCCGGCGCTGCAGGACCGGATGAAACGCACCGTTCAGCACGCCAAGGCGCCAATCTTCTTTTTCCAGGCGGAGAACGATTGGAACCTGTCTCCGTCGCAGGTTCTCAGCGCGGTCATGAAAGCTGCCGGCAAGCCGTTCGAGGTGAAGATTTACCCGCCGTTTGGCCGCTCGCGGCAAGAAGGTCACTCGTTCGGCTACTTCGGATCGGCGGTATGGGAGGACGACGTCTTTCGGTTTCTAAACCGCCATTGCGTCGCACCGTAAACTCTCCAGACAACGAAGGAAGTTGATCGGATCGTACCCTGTGGGAGTTACTGCAGCGAGACCCGCGTAAAAAGGTCAAGCATTTCGGCCGCCGATGGCTGTTTATAACGTACTGCGCCACGTAGTCTTCGGCATCCGGATAGTCCGTGGCTCGCATACGGTCGGCGGCGGCGGTCGCGTCGTAGTTGGTGTGCCGCAGATCGACGTCGGGTCCTAGCAACAGCCAATCCGCGCCGGCCTCTCCCGAACGGCATGCCCACGCTGCCGGCGTTCACGACTCGAGTTCTACCGATCATGCGGTCGAACTGCATGTGCGTATGACCGCAGACGACCAGCGATGCGTTCAGCCCGTCAAAGATCGGCAAGAGGCGATCTTCGGGCGTCAGACGAGTAAAACACTCGTTGTCATCACGCGGGGTGCCGTGGCAGAACAGCACGTCCCCGCTCCCCTCCATGTCGATGCGAAGAGTCTTGGGCCAGCTTGCTAAGAGCCGCCCGTATTCGACTTGAAGGTGCTGCGCCGTCCACCGAATGATGGGCCGATATTGTTCCGGAACTGCGCGATGATCCTGGCCCGCCATCGCCTTGAGCACCGCGACCTCACAATTTCCCTGGATGAATCGGACGGGCACGTCGAGATCCAGCAAACACGCGAGCGTTTCGCGCACCATCGGTCCGAGAACCACGTCGCCGCCGACGACAACATGATCGACGTGTTCCTTTCGAACGTCTTCGAGCACCGCCTCAAGTGCCGGCAAATTTCCATGGATGTCGTAGATTGCAGCAACGCGCATGGCATAGCCCTCACGAAAAGCGTCGCACTGTCAGAATATTAGCTCCATCGCGGCGCAAATCCCGGACACACGCCGAGAGTGAACGGCCGCGAGTCGGGAGCGTCGCGGCGAGAGGCGGCTGCACCCGGCCACAGCGCGACCATCGACGGCGTTCGCGCGAAAAGTCGCCGCGTGACGAGTCGCGCGGAGAATTGGTCGACAGGTCGGGGTTTAGCGCGACAGACCAAACTCGCCACCTTTGCGTAGACTACGTTCCACCGAGTCGGCATGAGCAAACACAGGACATCACCGTTGCAGTGTGGCGAGCTTTTTACGGGCGCTGTCGTTCTTCGGATCGAGCGCGACGGCTCGCTCATAGCTCTGAATCGCCAACGCGTTCCGTCCATCGGCCGCGTACGCTTCAGCGAGAAATTCATGGGCGCGCGATGATCGGGGATGATCCCTCACATTCAACTCGAACAGCGCGATACCAGCGTTCCTGTCGCCTGTCATGAGCCGATCGCCGATGTAATTGAGCGCCTCATCATCGATCTCATGTTCGGGATAAAACGTCTTTATTCCGTCGTACTCCCTGATCAGCTGGGCGACTCCACCCGCCTTAAAAGCGCGATCTAGCCGATGCAGGACATTCGGGTACATCGCGCGTTCGATCGCCCAAGCGACCAGCTCCGGTTCAGAGTTCTGGATCTGGTGAGAACTGTTCGGCGTCTCCACGAACGTGCGTCCGGCAGGCTCTCCGCGAAGCGA
>Ga0066710_100008079_pt1 | contig 10160 bp, 4 predicted proteins | sample GraSoiAngelo_159_FD_79666 | JGI IMG/M metagenome (GOLD analysis project Ga0066710, IMG submission 79666) | Grasslands soil microbial communities from the Angelo Coastal Reserve, California, USA - 14_1009_16_40cm | ecosystem: Environmental > Terrestrial > Soil > Grasslands | place: USA...
AGATCTATCGCGACGAAGACGATCCCTGGGCGATCGGCGCGGCCGACTCGGATCGCTACGCCCTGTACCGCAGCCTGATTCGCGAGCGCGTCCCGTCCGGGGAATCGGTCCTGGACATCGGTTGCGGCTTCGGGGCCTTCCTGGCGCACTTCCGCGACAGCTTCCGGCGGCTCGACGGGGTCGAGTTCAGCGCCCTGGCGATCGAAAAGGGCCGGCGGCGCTTTCCGTTCATCCGGTTCGCGCAGGGCTCGGCAGCCGATCTCGGCCGGATCGGCGACATCGCCGGACCCTACGACCTGATTGTCTTCAGCGACGTCATCTGCTATCTGCAAGAGGACGGCCGAAACGCCTCTCTCCGATGGATCGCGGAGCACCTGAAGGAGGGCGGCGTCGCCTTCATCGCGGCGTGGTGCCCAGGCGGCAACTACCTGGAGCCGGACGAGCTCGAGCGGCTGGTCCGCAGGTACCTCCGCCTGGAGATGGAACGCATCCTCAGGAGCGGCCACGCCCTCTTCCTGGCGGGGCGCAGGCGGCGCCTGGTGGCCGTGACACTGGACTACGAGACCTGGCAGCCGATCCCCCCGGGCGAGACGATCGACTGGGAGGCGGATCTGTTCGAGCCCGCGGACGCGTTCCTCGGCACCGGAGATCGGGAGGGCGCGACGCTGACGCTGATGGCGGAGGCCGGCGAGTATCTCTGGCTGCGCGCGAACGATCCGGCGGTCGCGACGCGCATGGAGCATCAGTGGCAGGACGCGGTGCGACGCGGGCACGACGTGCAGCTTCATCTGCACCCGGCATGGCTCCCGGAGCTGGGTGCGAGGCGCGAGGGGAACACCTGGACCTGGGACCTTGCGAAGTCGAAGGCCGCCGACTATCCCGGGGACCTGGCCGCCCGTCTGGCGGAATGCAAATCGGCGCTCGAGTCGGTGCTACGCCCGGTCGATCCGTCCTACAGCGTGACCGCCTTCCGCGCCGGCGGATACCAGACACAGCCGTTTGCGCGACTCCACGACGCGCTGGTCGCGTGCGGCATCGGGTGCGACTCTTCGGTGCACGCCGGGGGCTTCTCGCCGGCTCGCGGCTACGACTATCGCCTGGCCTTCTCGCGGCGCCAGCCCTACTTCGCGGGCCGGCAGGACCCGCAGCTCCTGGCCCCACCGGACGAGGAGGGAATCATCGAGCTGCCCCTGTTCGCCTGGGGGCCCGGACAGCGCTGGTCGCTGGACGGGCCCGAGGGGGCCCGCTTCGCCGGCCGCCTGCTGCGCTGTCTCGAGGAGGAGGCCGCCGCGTGGCCTCCGACCGAGGCGTACCGCCGCATCAAGAGGATACGCGCCTGGCTGGCGGCCCGTTACGCCCGGCTGAGGCCCCTGCGTCCTCTCGTCAACCGGCTGCTGCCGAAACCGCTGGCGCATGTCCTCGCCGACTATCCGGCCGCGGTCATGGCGGCCCACGACTACTTCGTGATGATCGGACACACCAAAGGAGAGCACGACTTCGCGGCGATCGCCGCGGGTCTGCGGCGGCTGCGGCAGGAAGGGCGGGTCGAGTTCGTGAGCCTTTCCGAGATGGCCCGCATCGCGCGCGCCGAGCTGAAATCGGCGCCGCACCGGGAGGCGGAGGAAAGCGCCGCCTGGCAGGTCCGCCGCGAGTACACGGCGATCATGGGGAGCGAGCGCAACGAGGCGCAGTCGCGACGGCTGCAGGAGATGATTCCCCTGGATCGCGACCGCGTCCTCGATCTCGGCTGCGGGGCCGGCTATTGGAGCGCGGAGATCACCCGGCTCTATCCGTGGATGCAGGCGGAGGGCATCGACTACGGGGCGGAGTTCCTCTCCAAGGCCGTCCGGCACTATCGCTCCGACCGCGCCCGCTTCCTGCGGGGCGACATCGCGCGCCTGCCGTTCCTCGCCGGGCGCTTCGACGGCGTGTACGCCGACAACACGCTCGAGCACGCCTTCTCCGTGACCGCCACCCTGTCGGAGATCCATCGCGTGCTGCGCCAGGGCGGCGTCCTGGTGGCGGCGGTTCCGAGCGACGCCCGCAACCCGGATCGCATCTGCGACAACCACACCTGGAAGACCGTCCCCCACGACGTGACCGCGCGTCTGCAGGCGGCCGGCTTCCGCGATGTCGTCCTGGAGGAGATCGACACCTTCCGACAGCTCGGCATGCCCCCCTATCCGCCGTCCGACGACCGGATGATCTATGTCCGCGCCTGGAAGCGGAGCGCCCACGCCTCCCGGCTCGACCGGGCGAAGGAGGCAATGCAATGGGTCTACCGCCGGCTCCACCCGGAGACATCGTCCGAAGGCAGCGATCCGGTCTCCATCCTGGCCGGGGGTCACGCCTACTGCTGGGGATACGCGGTGGCTCTGGGGGAAATCCTGAGACGCGAGGGCTTCGACGTGCGCTGGCTGTCGATGCTGGCGAGCGATCACCCCCGGGGCCGCGGGCCGCGGCGGATCGACTCGCACGAGGTGATCGTGGCGATGTGCGACGGCGCGGAGGTCATCCTCGACCCGATGTCGAACACCTGCATCCCGCATCCTTTCGCCGAGGTGCTGCGCCGGCCCGAGCTGGCGTTGCCGCGACCCGACCCGGACGAGCGTTACACCGCTCGCGGCTACTCCCTCTACTCCACGGAGTTCTGGTACCGGCGCGTCTTCAAGTACGCCCTGCGGTCCGATTCGCGCCGGCCCATCCGCCGCTGGCGGCGCCCGCTGAAGTAGGCGCGTCGCCGCCTGCCCGGCCTCGCGGTGCGGTTGACTCCCCACGGAGGGCTCGCGTATATTTTCGCCGCCTTTCGAATTCCACCGACAGCGACAGCACGGAGCGCTCCTGGGATGAAGCTCGGGGCCCTGTTCCGGACGAAGAGCGTCGATCGGATCACGCGCGAGTCCGAGGCGGGCGCCGAGCACGGGCTGAAGCGCACCCTGACCTCGCTCGACCTGACCATGCTCGGGATCGGCGCGGTCATCGGAACCGGCATCTTCGCCGCCATCGGGACGGCGACCGCCGGCAACGCCGACCGCCCAGGCGCCGGCCCGGCGATCATTCTGTCCTTTATCCTCACGGCCGTGGCGTGCATCTTCTCGGCGCTCTGCTACGCCGAGTTCGCGGCCATGATCCCGATCTCCGGCAGCGCGTACACCTACGCTTACGCCACCCTGGGCGAGATGGTCGCCTGGATCATCGGCTGGGACTTGATCATCGAGTACGCGGTAGGGAACATCGCGGTGGCGATCTCCTGGGCGGCTCACTTCAACGACGTCCTGCAGAGCGCCTTCGGGTTCCGCATCTACGACTGGCTGACAATCGACTACGAGACCGCGACCAAGACCCCCAGGATCATCGAATCGGCGCCGCACCTCTTCGGATTTCCCATCGTCATGAACATCATGGCGGTCGCCATCGTCGCGCTCATCACCTGGGTGCTGGTCATCGGCGTCAAGGAGAGCGCCGTCTTCAACAACATCATGGTGGGGATCAAGATCCTCATCCTCGTCCTGTTCGTCTGGGTCGGATTCAAGTATGTCCGGCCGGACCATTTCACGCCGTTCATCCCGAACGGCTGGGCCGGCGTGCAGGCGGGGGCGGCGTTGATCTTCTTCTCGTACATCGGCTTCGACGCCGTTTCGACCGCCGCCGAGGAGACGCGCAATCCGAAGCGCGACATCCCGATCGGAATCATCGGGTCTCTCTTGATCTGCACAGTGATTTATGTGGCGGTTGCGGCGGTCCTCATCGGCATCATTCCCTGGCAGAACCTGGGCATCGCCGACCCGCTGCCGGCGGCGCTGGCCTTCATCCATCTCGACTGGGCGGCCGGGGTGGTGTCGTTTGGAGCGGTGGTGGCGATGACGGCGGTGCTCCTGGTCTTCCAGCTCGGGCAGCCGCGCATCTTCTTCTCGATGTCGCGCGACGGCCTGCTTCCGAAAATTTTTGCGAGAGTGCACCCGCGCTACCGCACCCCCCACGTGACGACCATCTGGACGGGGGTATTCGTCGCGTTCTTCGCCCTGTTCTCGCCGCTCGACAAGATCGTCGAGCTGACCAACATCGGCACACTGTTCGCGTTCGTGCTGGTCTGCCTCGGCGTCATGCTCCTGCGGCACACCGAGCCGCATCGCCAGCGACCCTTCAAGACACCGTGGATCCCGCTCCTGCCGGTCTGGCTGTTGATCCTGTGGTATCTACCGCGGGAAATCCTGCACGAAGGTTGGGGCCAGGTGGCCGAGCACGTGGTCGTGTTGCTTCTCGCGGTCGTCGGCACGCTTTTCTCGGTGATTGGGCTGTGGGCGAAGCTTACCGGCCGCATCGTGCCGGAGATCGTGAAGACCGAGTTCGCGCTGGCTGGCATCGGTTCGTGTGTCTGGCTGATGGCGGGGCTTCCGGCGCTTACCTGGTGGCGCTTCGCGGGCTGGCTGGCGATCGGCCTGACGATCTACACGTTGTACGGCCACCGGCACAGCCGGATGGGCGACGGGGTGGCGCCGCTGCCACAGCATCTCAAGCTGGTCACGCTCGTCGCGTTCGCGGGCGGGTTCGTGACGTTGTGTTACTGCTCCGAGCCCTGGAACCTCATTCTGCCGATCCTGATCCTCCTCGGCCTGTCGGCCTACGCGCTGCACATGACGCAGCGGCGCACCGCCTGAATGGAAGGCTCCTCATGAAATCGCTTCTGCTCTGCCTTGCCGCCGCCGGCCTGGCGACCGGCCCGGCCCTCGGCGCCGAAACCGCGAGGCCGGCGCCGCCGCCGAAGATCTCCGCCCTGCGCTGCGGGCGGCTGCTCGACGTCCGGACCGGCGCCCTCAAGGAGGGCGCCCTGGTGATCGTCCAGGGCGACCGGATCGACAGAGTACTCGACGCCGGGGCGAAGCCGCCGGAGGGGGCGGCGCTCTACGACCTGTCGGGCTACACCGTCCTGCCGGGGCTCGTGGACGCGCACACGCACACCTTCCTGCAGCCCGGGGACTACGACGTGCAGCTCTTGAAGCAGTCGCTGCCACGCCGCACGCTGCAGGCGGCGAACTCGGCGCGCACCTTCCTGCTCGCCGGCTTCACGACGATCCGCGATCTCGAGACGGAGGGCGCGCTGTTCGGGGACGCGGAGCTGCGGGACGCCATCGGCGACGGGATCGTCCCCGGTCCCCGGATGCAGGTGGCGACGCGCGCCATCTCGACCACCGGAAACTACGCGCTTCTCGGGTACGCCCCCGAGGTCACCGTCCCGAAGGGGGTGCAGATCGCCGACGGGCCCTGGGAGATCCGCAAGGCGGTGCGCGAGCAGATCGAGCACGGGGCCGATTGGATCAAGTTCTACGGCGATTACCGGAAGTTCCTGCCGACCGGGGAGATCGTCGATCTGCGCGTCACCATGACGCAGGAGGAGATGGACGCCCTGGTGGACGAGGCCGGCCGCCGGCACCGCCCGGCGGCCGCGCACTGCTACGGAGACGACGCGGCGCGCGCCGCGATCCGGGCCGGGGTGCGCTCGGTGGAGCACGGTCTGTTCCTGGACGACGCCACACTCAAGATGATGCTCGACAAGGGGGTTTATTACTGCCCGACGCTGGCGGCCTACCAGGTCTCCTGGGAGGAGAGCCCCACTCCGGCATGGAAGAAGGTGGTGGACGGGCACCGCGACACGTTCCAGCGTGCCCTGCGCATGAAGCTGAAGATCGCCTCGGGAAGCGACGCGGGCGACTTTCCGCCGGCCAGCGCGGCGCGCGAGCTCGAGCTGATGGTGGAGGCCGGCATGCCGGCGCTCAAGGCGATCCAGGCGGCGACGCTCGTCGACGCGGAGCTGCTCGGCTGGCAGGATCGGATCGGCGCCGTGGAGCCCGGGAAGCTGGCCGATGTCATCGCGGTCGACGGCAACCCCCTGGCCGACATCTCCGCCTTGCGCAGGGTGCGGTTCGTCATGAAGGGCGGCGAGGTGTTCAGGGAGCGCTGACCCTCAACGGCCGGTCGTGGCGGCCGGCCGGTATCCGGGTCCGCGCAGGATCCGCCCCGGCAGCCGGTCGGTGATTTTCCCCTGGTCGACCACCGGCGCCCCGTTCACGAAGACGTAGACGATCCCTTCCGAGTACTGGTGCGGGTTGTCGAAGGTGGCGCGGTCGATCACCTTGCCCGGGTGGAAGACCGTCACGTCGGCGTACGCGCCGGGGCGCAGCAGGCCCCGATCGCGCAAGCCGAGTCTCTGCGCCGGGAGGGAGGTCATCTTGCGGACGGCCTCCTCGAGACGCAGGACCTGGTCATCGCGCACGTAGCGGCCGAGGACGCGCGGGAAGGTGCCGTAGGCGCGCGGGTGGCACATGCTGGCGCCCAGGACGCCGTCGGGCGACACGCCGGCGTTGTCGCAGTTGAACGCCACCCAGGGCTGCACCATCGCGGTCTTCACGTCGTCCTCGGACATCGCGAAGTAGACGCAGTCCACCGATCCGCTCTCCTCGACCAGGAGATCGAACATCGTATCGATGGCGTCCTGGCCGCGCAGGGCGGCGATCTCGGAAAGCCGCTTTCCCTGGTACTTCTTGTTGGCCGGCGTTCGCACGCCGACGATGAGGACGCCCTCGGGTCCGCCGACGTTGTGGAACAGGTTCTCGTAGCGGCCGGTTGGGTTCTCGATCTCGGCGCGGATGCGCGCCCGCTCGGCGGGGTCCTTCAGCCTCTCCACCAGCCTCGCGACACCGCCTTCCGAGGCGGTGGGCGGAAGGCTGGCCGCCAGGCCGGTCGAGGAGGCCGGGTAGGGATAGATGTCGGCGGTCATGTCGATGCCCCGCGCCCGCGCCGACTCGATCTCCGCGGCGACCTCCTTCATCCGGCCCCAGTTCTTCCGCCCGGCGCACTTGAGATGCCACACCTCGACCGGGACGCCGGCCTGCTCGCCGATCGCCTCCGCCTCCTTGAGGGCCGGGATGATGTCGTCGGCCTCGTTGCGGATGTGCGAGGCGTAGAAGCCGCCGTAGCGCGCCGCCACCCTGGCCAGCTCGACCAGCTCGTGCGTGTCCGAGAAGCTGGCGGGAGGATAGATGAGGGACGACGACACGCCGAAGGCCCCTGCCTCCATGGCGCGGGCCACGTGGCGCTTCATCGCCTCGAGCTCCGCGGCGTCGGGCAGCCGGTTGTCGCTCTTCAGCACCGCCTGCCGGACCTGCGTCGCCCCGACCAGGTGCGCGAAGTTGATCGCCGTTCCCCTCTCCTTGAGCCGCCTGAAATAGCCGTCGAAGTCGCGCCAGTCGACGGCGATCTTGTACTCGGCGATGCCCGGCATCAGATCCTCGATGGTGAACGACGTCTGCGGCGCGACCGAACCTCCCTCGCCGGTGAGCTCGGTGGTGATCCCCTGGGTGATCTTGCTGCGTACGTGCGGATCGACGAGGACCGTGAGCTCCGACTGTCCGAGCAGGTCGATGAAGCCGGGGGCGACCACGAGCCCGCGCGCGTCGATGGTGCGGCGGGCGCGGGCGTCCCTGAGACCGCCGATGGCGGCGATCCGGTCGCCGCGGATCGCGACGTCACCGACGTACCACGGGTTGCCGGAGCCATCGACGATCCGGCCGCCGCGCAGCAGGACGTCGTACGTCTCGGCGGCCGCCCCGGGCGCCGCGGCGCCCCGGGTCGCATCCGCCGGCGACGGTTGGGGCGCCGCGTGGCCGGCCCCGAGTGCGAGGGCGGCCAGGAGGAGCGCCCCGCCGGCGCGCCACGCCACGGCGCCCGGCGGTCGGAATCGCGGGGTCATCGGAGAGCCTCCTCGTCCAGGGCGGGGCCGGCGACGACGAGCACGTGGCGCCCGAGGGTGAAGTAGCGTTCCGCCGCCTCCTCGACTTCGGTCCTGGTGACCGCCCGGATTAGATCCGGCAGCTTCTCAGGGTAGTCGATCCCGTGGCCGTAGAACTCGGCGTCGGCGAGAACGGCGGCCGACTCGGTGTTGGTCTCCATCCGTCGGGGCACGGCGGCGGCGAGGGCCCGTTTCGAATCGTTCACCTCGGCGGGGGTCACCCCGTGGCGGCGCACCCGTTCGATGGTCCGGCGCATCAGGTCGAGCGCCCGCCGCACGCCCTCCGGCGCGACCCCGGCGCGCACCACGAACGGGCCGGCCCCCAGACCGGCGGTGAACCGGGAGTAGACGAAGTAGGCGAGGCCCGCCCGGTCGCGGATCGCTTTGCCGAGACGTCCCCCGAGGGCGAACTCCCCCACGACGCTGTTGAGGACCAGGGCCGCCGGCAGGTCCGGCGACAGGCGCCTGAGCCCGCGGAAGCCGAGACCGATATCAGCCTGGGTCTTTCCCTCGATCGGACGCGCCACAATGATCGAGCGGTCCGGGGCCGGCGCGTCGGGGATGACCGCGCGGGCCCGTCCCGCGCCATCGGTCCACGAGGCGAAGACACCCGCGGCGATCTCCAGGGCGCGGGTCCGCTCGAAGTCGCCTGCCATGCTGAGGACTGCACCCGAAGGGCGGAAGCGCGCCTGGTGGAAGGCGAGGAGGCCGGCGCGCCCGATGCGCCGCACGCTGTCGCGGGTCCCGAGACGCGGGGCGTGATACGGGTGGCCGGTGGGAAACACCGCCTGGGCCAGGGCGATTTCGCACACGGACGAGGTGTCCTGGTCGCGCTCCGCGATCGCCGTGAGCATCAGCCCCTTCTGGCGCGCCACCTCCTTCTCGGGGAAAGTTGGTTCCGCGGCCAGGATGCGCAGGCGCTCCAGGATGCCGGGGAGGTGCTCCGACAGGAGCCGGAACTCGACTTCCAGCGTGTCCCGCCGGGCGGCGGCGGAGTAGGAGACCCCGAGATCGTCGAAGTAGCCGGCAATCTCTCCGGCCGACAGGGCCCCGGCGCCGCGGTCCAGGAGATCGGCGGCCAGCGCGGCGGTCCCCTCCTGGCCCGGCGGGTCGAAGGCGGCTCCCGCCTCCAGGACGAGCCGCACCGCGATGGATTTCGCAGCGCGGTTGTCGCGGGCGATGATGACCAGGCCGTTGCCCAGGGCGGTGCGGGCCGCGTTCATCGTGTCGGTCCGTCCGGGGCCGCGGCGGCTACGGCCGAAGGACCGGCGGGGACCAGGGTGCCCACGGTCCGACGGTCGGCGGCCAGCCGGGCGCGGGCCAGTCTGGCGACGTCGGCGGCGCCGACGGCAGCGACCCGGCGCGGCAGGTCGAGGAACAACGCGTGACCGCCGATGGTCTCGAAGAACCCGAGCTGATGGGCGGCGTCCGTGGTGCTCTCCGACTCCAGCGCGTAGCGCGCCAGGAACTGGTTCCTGGCGCGCTCCAGGTCGCGGGGCTGGAGATCGCCCCGCGCCAGGCGATCAATCTCCGTGTCCAGCGCCGCCTCGATCCGGACGGACTCGATGCCCTGCTTGACGGTCACGACGATCCGGTAAAGATAAGGATGGCGGGTCGGGACGACCGAGGTGGAAACCTCGCTCGCCAGGTCGCCCTCGACGAGGGCGCGGTACAGGCGCGACGATTTGACCGGCCCGCGGCCGTCGTGCCCGCCCCAGGCGTTGACCGTCGGCCCGCCGGCAAGTATCCCGTCCAGCAGAAGGAGCGTCGCGAAGTCGGGGTCCGCCGCGGCCGGCGCGTGAAACGCGACGTCGAGATAGGCCGCCCCCGACGGCCGGCGCAGCGTCAGGCGCCGCTCGCCGCCCTGAGGCGGCTCCTGCGTCCGCACCTGCGGCGGATCGGCGCCGGCGCGAATCTTCCCGAAGTGGCGCCGGACGAGACCGAGAGCCCTGGGCGTGTCGAAATCACCCGCCACCACGAGAATCGAGTTGTTCGGGACGTAGTACCGGCGGTAGTGGGCGTACAGGTCGTCGCGCGTGATCGCCCGCAGGTCCGACAGGTACCCGATGGTCGGCCAGCGGTAGGGATGAGCCTGCAGCGCGGTCCCGGTGACCTCCTTGTCGAGATAGGTGCGCGGGTCGTTCTCGCTTCCCTGGAGCTCGGAGATGACGACGGTCCTTTCGCGATCGACCTCGGTTCTGGAGTACAGGCACTCGGTCATGCGCGAGGCCTCGAGACGCAGCATCGCCTCCAGGGCGTCGCTCTGCACCGTCTCGAAATACGAGGTCACGTCCAGCCAGGTGTACCCGTTCCAGGTGCCGCCGGCGAGCTCGACCAGACGCGTCACGTCGTCCTTGCGGATCGATCGCGTCCC
>Ga0066710_100008080_pt1 | contig 10159 bp, 11 predicted proteins | sample GraSoiAngelo_159_FD_79666 | JGI IMG/M metagenome (GOLD analysis project Ga0066710, IMG submission 79666) | Grasslands soil microbial communities from the Angelo Coastal Reserve, California, USA - 14_1009_16_40cm | ecosystem: Environmental > Terrestrial > Soil > Grasslands | place: USA...
TCGGGCGCGTCAACAGCTGTACGCCGGCCGTGAGCATCGCACGGATGGTCAGCCCCGCCGGCTGGGAAGAGCCCGGCCAGACGCCCGAGTTCGACGAGTTCACGGTGGTGCTGCGCGGGGTATTGCGGGTGGAAACGCGCTCGGGCACGTTGAGCGTTCGCGCGGGCCAGGCGGTGATCGTGTCGCGCGGCGAGTGGGTTCGCTACAGCTCGCCGGAACCCGAGGGAGCGGAATACGTCGCCGTGTGTCTGCCGGCGTTCTCCCCTGAAACGGTCCATCGCGATTCCTGAGCGTTTCTGGCGGTGGTAGACTGCGTCATGTCTTATCGCCCTTCCGTTTACAATTTCCTCGCGCCACTCATAGCCGGGGGCGTCCTGCTCGCGACCGCGGGAGCTGTCGCCCAGCAGGAACGTCAGGCTCGACCCAACCGTTTTCGTGAGCCGGAGGTTGTGACGCGCACGGAACCAGCCTCAACACGGTTCTTCTATCCGACCAACCCGAGCATGTACGTGCCGCTGCCGCCTGGGCCGTCGGTCTTCGACACGTCTCATTACAAGATTCGCGTGGTGACTGTCGCCAACGGGCTCTCGCGCCCCTTCGCCCTGGCATTCCTGCCCGATGGCCGAATGCTCGTCTCGGAACGTACGGGTCAACTGCGTGTCATCCGCAACGGCGTGCTCGATCCGATGCCGATTGCCGGTGTCCCCGAGGTCGTGCCCCGTGCGTACCAGGGGCTGATGGACGTGGTGCTGCATCCCAACTTCGCGCAGAACCACTTCGTGTATCTCACCTACTCGAAGCGCGGGCCGAACGACAGCACGGCGATTGCGCTCGCGCGCGGCCGCCTCGAGGACATGAACCTCAAGGATGTCCGCGACCTGCTGGTGACGGAACAGTGGAACGAGAACACGCCGTCTCTGGGCTCCCGACTGGCGTTCGGCCCCGACGGCATCCTTTATATGTCGGTCGCCTCGCCCGGGAACCACTGGGAGCGTGCGCAGGAACCGGGCAACCACCAGGGCAAGGTGTTGCGCCTGCGCGACGATGGGACGGTGCCACCGGACAATCCGTTCGTGGGCAAGGCGGGATACAAGCCCGAAATCTTCACGCTCGGGCACCGGAATCCGCTCGGCCTCGCCGTTCATCCACAGACCGGTGCCGTGTTCGAGAACGAGAACGGACCGCAAGGCGGCGACGAGATCAACATCCTCAAGCCGGGCGCGAACTACGGCTGGCCCGTCGTCTCTCAGGGACGGGATTACAGCGGGCGGTATTACCCGACGCACCACGAGCTGCCTGGGTTCGAGCCGCCGTTCGTGTACTGGAATCCCGCGATCGCCATCTCGGGCATGACCTTCTACACGGGCGACCGATTCCCCAGGTGGAAGGGGAATATCTTCGTCGGAGCCCTGGCGTACGCGCACCTCGAACGCGTGCCGTTGAACGCGAGCGGCGAGCCGACGAGCCGCGAGTGGATGCTCGTGGATCTCAAGCAGCGCATCCGCGACGTGCGCCAGGGCCCTGATGGCCTGCTCTACGTGCTCACCGACCACATCTACGGAGCCCTGCTCCGCATCGAGCCAGCAGAATGAATTGAAGCGCGGCGTTACTGTAATCCGAGCAGCACCGCGGGATTCTGCTTCGTCATCCGGTCGAGCTCCTGTTCGGCGAAGCCCTTGCTTCGGAGGATCGCGACGAAAGCCGCAAGCCCGTCTGGCGGCAGCGGGTTTCCCTTCTGGCCGAGGTCCGAGGAAAGAATCGTGAACTGCGGTCCAAGCGCGCGAATCGCCTGGGCATACCGCTCGAGCCTTGGCCCGGCGTCGGCGCTCGCCGTTGACGCACCGGCAAACTCGATGAACGCCCCAAGCGCCGCAGCCTCCTGCATCTGGGACACGTCCATCTGGATGGGCGCGTTCATCGCGTGGGTGACGACCATGTGCGTCACACCCTGCTGACGGCCCTCGCGCAGCAGCATGAGCGCTTCGGGTGCGGACACGTGACCCGTCGCCAGCACCAGGCGGTGCCTGGCGATGACCGCAATCACTTCTCTGGTGGCGGGCAGCAGCGTCCCGTTCCGCGCCACGCTGACAAAGGGCCGTTTCTCCTTGGAGTACCGCACCTGGTTTTCCGCGTCGAACGTGGACATCCACACAAACCGTCCCCAGCCCCCGGCCACCTGTGTCATATGCTCGACCGCCACGGGATTCATGCCGCCGACGGTCAGATTGAGGTCGATGCCACCGAACACCTCGAGGCCTGGAGCCTCTTTGCGGGCGAGAAAGGCCAGCCCGGCGGTGGGGTCGTAGTGATTCTTGAGGACGATCCCTCGCATGCCTTTCGAGCGCGCGAGCTTCGCGACCTCGAGGCCGTCGAGAGACCGGGGCACATTGTCAGGATCCGAATGGACGTGAATATCGATGGCCTGATTCAGCGCCCGCACCGCGTCATCTTGTGCAGCGAGCGTGCCAAACCCGGCTCTTCCCGCCGCCAGCATCGCGACGGCAACGACCGGGGCAATCGCGACGCCGCATGGACCTGACTTCATCGCCTCCTCCTCAGAACCCACAACTCAGACCTCATGACTGCACTGACGCCGAGGCCGGCCGCATGAAGTTCGGCCGCTGATACACCAGCGTGAACCCTGTCCGCATCATGTTGTGAAACGAGGGATTGGGCCGGCTCGGGAGGTCCTCGCCCGTCTCGGTCACAAAGCACCAGCAGCCCAGATCCCGGCCGTCCTCGATCCGTCGAACCATGAGCGCGCCCTGTGCGCCGCGGCGACGATGAGATGGAAGCGTGGAGCCGATCCCGAGCCAGCCCGCGCCGTCGCGGACGTACAGGGCCGCAGTCGCCACAGGCACGCCCTGATCCCATGCCAGATAGTGGTGCCAGCCTGGCTGCCCCACCCCTGCGCGCAACCACGACCCCGCATGTTGGGGCATGCGAAACGCAGTCACCGCCACCTGGGCGAACGCCTCCGCGTCATCGCTGCCAATCCGATCGATCGTGAGGTCGGTCTGCACCTGCTCGACCGCCTCACTCGAGCGAGCAACCTTGGCCCAGTTGTCGCGCACGAACAGGTTTCTCGCGCTCAGACTCTGCGACGCACGGAGCTTCGCCGCCGGGCTGATCTGGATCGCGAAGTTCCGAACACCGGCATCGTCAAATAGCCGGATCGTCGAATCGAGCTCGTCGTCTCCGACCGACGTGCCCAGACCCAGACCGATTGCCCTGTTGAAGAGGGGAATATCGAGCATGGGAGCGATCAAGACCGTCGCCACCTCCGATTCAACCAGACGAACACCCCACGATGGCGGCGCGTCGCGAAAAAGATCGGCATAGGCCCTTGCCTCGGTGAGCTCGACGAGTTGGGCGAGACTGTCCGGGGAGAGCCCGCGAATCGATGCCATCGGTGACGTCAGTTGCTGCGCTTTGACTCGAACGTCGGTCCGTGCACGGTCCGATGCGACGCGAACTGCCAGCGTCCGTCTCGACGGATGTAGACGCGCTCGAACCAGACCGTAAACTCGGTTCTACCTGGCTCACCCGCTTTGTAGCGCGCTCGATACCGCCCATAGGTAATGGCGACGTCGCCGTGGAGCTCGACTTGCACGGAATCGAGGTCGCGCGAGGCGTATGGTGCCGACCGGACAGCCGCAAGCCACTGCGCCTTGTTCTCGACACGCAGCGGCTGACCGCCGATCGTCCAGCCGTCGCCATGCGTGAAGCTGAAATCGCTCGTGCACGCCCGTTCGAGAAACGCCACGTCGCCTCGCACGACGGCTGACTCCATCTGTTTCTCGAACTCGAGAACCTGGGCGGCCTGATCCTGACGGGCCGCCAGGCCGGACGCCAGCAGCATGACCAGAAGACTCGTCGAAGCATGCATCACTACTCTCCCGGCATGAAATCTCCGCGGATCCACTCGCTCCCACTGATGCCATAGAACAGGGTGGCCAGGCCTTGGTGATCCGCGCACCGCAGGAGCCGCATCCCGAGGCGGCCGAGAACGCGCGACGACCTACTGTTCGCCGCGTCGGTGGCCGCCCCGATCACCGCGCAGCCGAGCCCCTCGAATGCGTACCGAAGCACGCCTGTCGCAGCTTCAGTCGCAAGACCCTGACCCGAGTAGACGTCGCCCAGCCCGAAAAGAAGTTCAGGCCCGGGAAACAGGTCGGCCAGCCGCAGCCCGCAGAAACCGAGCAGCACGTGGCTGGTCGGGCGATAGAGGCCCCAGAGTCCGAACCCATGCTCGCGAAAGTCGCGCTCGCTCGCCCGCAAGGGCGCGGCAGCCCGATCCCGATCGATGAGCTGATCGTCCCACAGATATCGGCGAACCCCGGCCTCACACCACACAGCATGGACCGGCTCGAGGTCGTCGATGCCAAGCGGTTCGAGGTAAAGGCGCGCCGTCCGCAACCGACTGAGCACTCGCTGCCGGCCCTTTCAATCGCTGTCCGCAGCTGCACGCGGCCCTCGGTGACGATCGACCCACCAGGTCCACGGGACGAACACCAAAGCGCCAACCACGGCTGCCACCGCCAAGACCGGCCCGCCTGGCGGCGTTCCGGCGAGGTTCGCCAGAAAAGACACCTGTGGCGTGACACGCTTGGCAGCGAAACCCAACGCAAAGTGTCCGATGAACATTCACATCCGCCCGGCGACAAAAGTCGCAGGCCGCACATCAGGATTGTCACCAGCCGCGGGCGCGGCTGCCAGCCGTTTCACGCCTCGGCGGCTGGTACCCCTGTTGCCGTCCCCAATGGCGTGGCCCTCTTCTGGCTGCCCAGGCTCGAGACCGCAGCGTCGGCGACGGCGACGTGGCGCGACGTGCCGATGATAGCAGTGGCCGTCCTGCTGAGGGTCTGCTCGCTCGATACCCCGGCGAAACCAGCTCGGCCTCGACGTCCCAACTAGACGACCACCGCACACGAGGGCGTCTGCTACTCCCGGCGTCGCTATTTCAGGGTCGCAGCGCCGGCGGCGGCGCACTGACCATCCTGCTGACTGGTCCCGCCCGACAGACCGATCGCACCGACGATCTTCCCGTCCATCAGCAGCGGCACACCACCCTCAACCGGGACCGCACCCTGCAGTGCGAGCATTCGAAGCCCATCTCCCCCGCCCGCGAGCGTGTCCTGCAACGCCTTGGTCGGCCGCTTGAAGCGCGCGGCCGAGCGAGCCTTGTCGACAGCGATAAGTGTGCTGGCCGCCTGCGTGCCATCGAGCTTTTCGAAGTAGACGAGGTCGCCCGACGGATCCACGATGGCAGCGGCCATGGTCCACTTGTTCTTGCGCGCTTCGGCAAGCGCCGCGGCAGCGACCTTCTTGGCGGTATCGCCGTTGATCGATGGACCGTACGGGTTGGGAAGCTGCGCACGCACGACTGCTCCGGCCGACAACAGCACGATGACGCCCGTCACTCCCGCCGCGGACCGAAAAGTCATGACGCCTCCTCCTCGCGCTACACCGCGCTCTTTGCCACGCAACCCGGCGGGCCTATTTTATCCGGCAACTTGCCAGTCACGCGTGTCACACCTACGATCTCGAAGGCAGGCACACCCGTGACCGACTCGGCCCCTATCGATCTGCGCTCGGACACCGTCACGCGTCCTTCGGCGGCTATGCGGTCGGCGATTGCGGCCGCACCGGTTGGTGACGACCAGTTCGGTGAAGATCCCACCGTAAACGCACTGCAGGAACGCGTCGCGGCGCTCCTCGGCAAGGAAGGCGCGTTGTGGCTGCCCAGCGGAACGATGGCCAACCAGGTCGCTCTGCGGACGCTCACTCGGCCCGGTGACGACGTCATCGTCGTGCGGGAGAGCCACCTGGCGTGGCACGAAGCCGGTGGGGCCGGGGCCAACGCGGGCGTCCAGCTGACCGAAGTCGGCGAGCGAGGATTCTTCACCGCCGAAGCGTTCCAGGCCGCCCGAAAGCCGCGGGGTCACCTGCTCTATCCGCCAACGACGCTGGCCTGGCTGGAAAACACGCACAACCGTGCCGGCGGCGTGGTGTTCCCACAGGACGAGGTCGATCGGATCTGCGCCGCCGCTTCCCGGCATGACGTACTGACCTATCTGGACGGGGCACGTCTCTGGAACGCCGCCGTCGCGACCGGCCGGACTACGGCTCAACTGGCTGCCCCATTCGACCTGGTCGGCGTCGCCCTCTCCAAAGGACTGGGAGCGCCGGGAGGATCGCTGTTGGCCGGCTCGCGCGACATCCTGGTCGGCGCGACACGGCACCGCCGAAGGTTCGGTGGCGCCATGCGGCAGGTCGGGATCTTTGCCGCCGCCGGGCTCCACGCGCTCGACCATCAGTTCGACCGTCTGGCTGAAGACCACGCGCATGCCCGGTCGCTCGCGGTGCATCTTGCGAAGAGCGGCCGGATTGCGATCGACCTCGAGACGGTCCAGACCAACATCGTGGTCTTCACGCTCGCGGAGGGTGCGCCTGATGCGGCGGCGCTCGTTGCGCGGGCCAGAGACCGGGGGGTGCTCGTGCTCGCATTCGGGACGCGGATCGTTCGGGCAGTGACCCACCTGGACGTTTCGGGTCCCGAGTGCGAGCTGGCCGCCCGGATTCTGGTCGGGATTGCCGAGGACCGCGCGTAGAATCGGGGCCCCATGGACGACACGTTCAAGAACCTGGAATCCGTCTTTGGCGAGATCATCGACCTTCGCCGGGCCGCCGCCTTGCTCGAATGGGACGAACGGGTGTGCATGCCGGAGGGCGGCGTACAGGCGCACGGCGACATGCTTGCGACGGTGCGACGACTCGAGCACGAAAAGTTCACCTCGCGCGAGACCGGCGAGCTCCTGAGCGAGGCCAAAGAACGGGTCAAGGGTCTGGACCGCGACTCGGATCTTCATCGCCTCGTGACCGTCGCCGCGCGCGACTACGACAAGGCCACCCGGGTCCCCGCCGCGTTCGTGTCCGAGCAGGCCCAGACGGTCTCTGCTGCGCACCATGCCTGGGTGGAAGCGCGTTCGAAGTCAGATTTTTCGATCTTCCGCCCGCATCTCCAGAAGGTTGTCGATCTGAAACGGCGGTACGTGGCCTTCTTCCCCGAAGTCGAGCAACCCTACGACGCCCTGCTGGACGACTTCGAGCCGGGGATGAAGACCTCCGAGGTGCAGGAAATCTTCGACACCCTCGGGTCGCGCCAGGTCACGCTCGTCCAGTCTCTGGTCGACCGACCTCAGATCGACGACACCGTGCTCACCCTCCCTTACGCGGAGAAGGACATCTGGGATTTCGGCGTCGAGATCATGACCAGCTTCGGGTTCGACTGGGCGCGTGGCCGACAGGACAAGTCGGCTCACCCATTTGCCACGTCGGCGGGCCCTGGCGATGTGCGGGTCACCACGCGGTTCGATGCGAGCCAGCCGTTCGGGCTTCTCTTCGGCACCCTCCACGAAACGGGCCATGCGCTCTACGAACAGGGTCTCGGTTCCCGCTGGAGTCGGTCTCTTCTCGAAGGCGGCGTTTCCCTGGGCGTCCACGAATCGCAAAGCCGCCTCTGGGAAAACCTGGTGGGCCGCTCGCTGCCCTTCTGGGAGTGCTTCTTCCCGCGCCTGCAGAAGCGTTTCCCGGCCCAGCTGGACGGCGTGACGCCGCGGCAGTTCTATCGGGCGGTCAACAAAGTGGAACCGTCGCTCATTCGAGTCGAGGCGGATGAAGCCACCTACAACCTGCACGTCATGCTGCGGGTCGAGCTCGAGATCGCGCTGCTCGGCGGAGAAATCACCGTGGCCGATCTGCCCGAGGCCTGGAATGGTCGGATGAAGAGCTACGTCGGCGTCGTGCCCGACGGCGATGCCAAGGGCGTCCTACAAGACATCCATTGGGCGATCGGACTGTTCGGATACTTCGCGACCTATACGATCGGGAACGTCATTTCGGTTCAGCTCTGGGACGCCTGTCACGGCGTCGAGCCTTCGCTCGACGATCAGATTCGGCGGGGTGAGTTCTCGACCCTGCTCGCGTGGCTGCGCACCCGGGTTCATGAACACGGCCGCAAATACCAGCCGCAGGAGGTCGTCGAGCGAGCGACCGGGGCTCGCATCGATCCCGAGCCGTACCTCCGCTACCTGGATCGCAAGTTCCGCGAAATCTATGGCTTCTAGCTGGTTAGCTTGGGTCTCCAGCTGACGTACCTGCGCGCAGTTGCCCGTCGGAGCACACTTTCGGGCGGCCGCCTCTCCGCTGGGGGCCAAGGTTGCCGATAATTTCTCCGTGGGCCCCCACTGGGTGTTCTCCCGCGACGGCGACAGGCTCGAGATTCGACGCGAGACGGTCGACGAGGGAATCGTCCTGGTTATCGAAGGTCCCGACAGCGCACCTCATTCCTATCTGTTCACGGACCTGGCGAAGCTCGAGTCTTTCCAGACCGACATGGAGCGCCTGCTCCTCGACACCCACTGGGCGTTCGAAGAATTCGGACCCGATCGCCGCTCCGGACACGATCGACGCTCCTTCCCTCGCATCAACAACGACCGCCGTCGCTGGTGGACCGACTCCCGCCGTGGATCGAAAGAGCGGGTAACGCGCAGTTGACAGTCCGACGAGGCGCCGGGGACAATACCCGGCGTGTCGGTTCCACGAATCTCCAAGGAAGATCTGAAAAAGCGCATCGACGAGGGGACCTCACCCACCGTCGTTGACGCCCGACTGAAGTACCCCTACGAACACAGCACGGTTCGCATCCCTGGGGCCATTCGTTTCAACGGGGACGGTCCGATGCCTGCCTTCCCCAGGGACCGGGATGTCGTCGTGTACGACTCGGACCCCAGCGAGCTGGCAAGCAGCCACGTCGCGGCGGTCCTGATTCGACAGGGGTTCCGCGCGTCAGCGCTCAAGGGCGGGATTGCCGAGTGGCTGTCTGCGAACCTCCCAATCGAAACAAAAGACGCTCCCAAGCAGGCGCCGCCCGAGCCGGGGGCCTTGAAAGGCTAAGGCGGCGTCCCGCATTCCCCTCGGCCGTGCCGTCAGCCTCGTCGACCCACTGCTGACCCGTCTGCGCAAGCTGCCTTCGGTCGCCTGGGCGCTTCCCTCAGGCCCGCTGCGGCGCGGACAGGACCTGCTGGGCGAAATCGCGCTTCTCGTCTCCGCGACCAACCCTCCGGCGGTGTTCGACGAAATCGTTCGATGGTCGGGGACCGCGCGCCAAGTCAGCCGCTCGGGACAGGTTCTGCGCGTCGATCTCGGCGGCGAGGCCGTCGATATCCATTGTCCGGCTCCCGAGCGCGCCGGGTCCGCTCTGTTGGCGCTCACGGGAAGCTCAACCCACTTCGAAGGGTTGCGCGCGCTTGCAGCCGGGCGAGGCTGGACGCTCACCGCGGATGGACTGACGCGAGGACACGGCCTCGACGAAATTGCCTCCTCTGAGGCCGACATCTACGCCGCCCTCGACCTGCCGTTCGTCCCGCCAGAGATACGGGAAGGCCCCGATGCGCTCATCGCCGCCACGAGGAACGAACTGCCGACCCTTGTCGAAGCCCCCGACATTCGCGGCGATCTCCACATGCACTCGTCCTGGAGCGATGGCCGGGACTCCGTCGAGGCGATGGTTCAAAGCGCGATTGCTCTCGGCTACGAGTACGTCGCCATCACGGACCACTCGCAACGGGCGGGCGCGGCGAGGACCCTTCAGGTCGGTGACGTCTCCCGACAGGCGGACGAGATCGCAGCATTGCGTGAGCGCTATCGGCAGATAACCATCCTCCACGGCTGCGAGGTGGATATCATGCCCGACGGCCGTCTCGACTTCACCGATCAGACCCTGGAGCGTTTCGACATCGTCCTCGCATCGCTCCATGATCCCGCGGGTCAGTCGCCGGAACGTCTGCTTGCCCGATACATCGACGCGATGCGCCACCCGCTCGTGTCGATTGTGACGCACCCATCCAATCGACTGGTCCCGCACCGACCAGGATATGAGATTGACTATGGCCGTCTGTTCGCGGCGGCCGTCGAAACCGAGACGGCGCTCGAGATCGACGGTGGCCCGACCCACCTCGATCTCGACAGCGGGCTGGCTCGCCTGGCGATTGCCGCCGGCGCGACTGTGTCAATTGATAGCGACGCCCAACGATCGGAGTTTCTCGGCCGGCAGATGTTTCCTCGGCTGCTGACCCCCGCCCGCGCCTCGGTCGAA
>Ga0066710_100008081_pt1 | contig 10159 bp, 10 predicted proteins | sample GraSoiAngelo_159_FD_79666 | JGI IMG/M metagenome (GOLD analysis project Ga0066710, IMG submission 79666) | Grasslands soil microbial communities from the Angelo Coastal Reserve, California, USA - 14_1009_16_40cm | ecosystem: Environmental > Terrestrial > Soil > Grasslands | place: USA...
CAGCCGCCTCGCGAAGACGCGCAAGCGCCGGGGCATTCCGGCGGAGAATCTGACTGATGATATTCGTGTCGAGGACGAAGCGCGCCACTCAGGCGTCGATGGGACGCAGGCGCATGCGCGTGCGACGCAGCATGGCGTCGAAGTCCTCCCACCACTGCTGGCCGCGATCATCGGGCTGGGCCGCGAACCTCGCAAGCCACCGCCGGAGCGCCTGGTTCTTCCGGCTGGCACCACGCCGGCGAAGGCGCTGAGTCCCCGATCTGCGTGTCACTGGTACTCCTCCTTGTTGGCTCATTAGGAGCCTACTCCGTTCCCGGGATCTCGTGCAAATCGCGCCGGCGACAACCCGTGTTCGCAGACTGCTGCTGCGTCAGGGACTGCTTCGCTAACCGGGGTCGTCGCGATCGTAGATACAGCGCTTCCTTTTCCACAGTACTCGGGTATCCTCGACAGAGTTCCGAATGCATCGACCGCGCGAGGACGATTGATGCAGTGTCCGGCGTGTCGGCACGAGAACCCGGCGCAGGCGAGATTTTGTCTGGAGTGCTGCGCCCGCCTCGTGGTCACCTGCGCGAACTGCGGCACTGAGCTGCCCCCATCCGCGAAGTTCTGTCCGGAATGCGGTGCGCGAGTCACGCCCTCAGGCGCTACGATCGTGTCGCCGTCCGGGTCTCCCGAGGCGTACACGCCGAAACATCTCGCCGAGCGAATTCTCACCGCGAAAGCGGTGCTCGAAGGCGAGCGGAAGCGGGTGACCGTCCTGTTCGCTGATCTCAAGGGCTCGATGGAGCTGCTCGCCGACCGCGATCCCGAGGAAGCGCGCAAGATCCTCGACCCGGTCCTCGCGCACATGATGGACGCCGTGCACGGCTACGAGGGCACGGTGAACCAGGTGATGGGCGACGGGATCATGGCGTTGTTCGGCGCGCCGATTGCGCACGAAGACCACGCCGTCCGCGCCTGCTATGCCGCGCTCCGCATGCAGGAATCCGTCAATCGGTACGCCGAGGAGGCGCGGCGCGCGCACGGCGCGACGGTGCAGATCCGCGTCGGACTCAACTCCGGCGAGGTCGTGGTGCGCGCGATCGGCAATGACCTGCGGATGGACTACACGGCGGTCGGTGAGACGACGCATCTTGCCGCGCGCATGGAACAGGCCGCGCGCCCGGGCACGGTGCTCATCGCGCCGGCGACGCTCCAGCTGGTCGAAGGGTTCGTCGCCGTGAAGTCCCTAGGTCCGGTGCCGGTGAAAGGTCGCAGCGAGCCCGTCGAGGTCTACGAGCTGTCCGGGATCGGACCGGCGCGCACGCGACTGCAGGCCGCCGCGCGGCGCGGGCTCGCACAGTTCGTCGGCCGGAACGCCGAGATCGAGGTGCTCCGCCGATCGCTCGAGCACGCCGGTGCAGGGCACGGGCAGGCGGTCGCCATCGTGGGCGAGGCCGGCGTGGGGAAATCGCGCCTCCTCTGGGAGTTCACGCGGTCGCACCGCACCCACGGCTGGCTGCTGCTCGAGAGTGGCTCGGTCTCCTATGAGAGGGCCACGCCGTTTCTGCCCGTCATCGAGCTGCTGAAGGCATATCTGAGGATCCAGGACCGCGACGACCACCGGGAAATTCGCGAACGAGTGGCGGGCAAACTGCTGACGCTGGACCGGACGCTGGAGCCGCTCTTGACGCCGCTCCTGGCGCTGCTGGACGTCCCCGTCGACGATGCCACGTGGAGCGCGCTCGACCCTCCGCGGCGCCGGCACCGGGTCCTGGAGGCGGTCAAGCGAATTCTCCTGCGGGAAAGTCAGGTCCAACCGCTCCTCTTGCTCTTCGAGGATCTCCACTGGATCGACTCCGAGAGCCAGGCGTTGCTCGACAGCCTGATCGAGAGCCTTCCGACCGCACGCGTCCTGCTACTCGTCACCTACCGGCCGGAGTACCAACACGCCTGGGGGAGCAAGACCTACTACACCGAGCTCAGGATCGATCCGTTGCCGCGGGAGAGCGCCGAAGAGCTGCTCACCGCCTTGCTGGGTCGAGACGGGACCCTCGAGCCCCTCAAGCGCGTGTTGATCGAGCGAACCGAGGGCAACCCCTTCTTCCTCGAGGAGAGCGTGCAAACGCTGGTGGAGACGAACGTGCTCGTTGGCGATCGGGGAGCCTATCGAATGACGAAGGCGCCCGAGGTGTGGCAGATCCCGGCGACGGCTCAGGCGATCCTCGCGGCGCGTATCGACCGGCTGCCCGCCGAGGACAAGCGGCTGCTTCAGGCAGGCTCCGTCATCGGGAAGGATGTGCCGTTCACGCTTCTGCGGGCCATCGCCGAGATGTCTGAGCACAGTCTCCGCCGCGCGCTCACCGAGCTGCAGGCGGCCGAGTTCCTCTACGAGACGAGCGTCTTCCCGGATCTCGAGTACACCTTCAAGCACGCCCTCACCCACGAGGTCGCCTACGGGAGCATGCTCCAGGACCGCCGGCGCGCACTCCATGCACGGATTGTGGAGGCGCTCGAAACTCTCTACCACGACCGGCTGGCCGAGCAGGTCGAGCGCCTGGCTCACCATGCGTTCCGGGGCGAAGTATGGGGAAAGGCGGTCACTTACCTCCGGCAGGCCGGCGTCAAGGCCCTCGGCCGGTCGGCCTACCGGGAGGCGGTGACTTGCTTCGAGCGGGCACTGGCAGCCTTGTACCCGCTGCCCGCGACGCGCGAGAAGATCGAGCGCGCGATCGATCTTCGTCTTGACCTTCGCCAGTCTCTCTTCCCGCTGAATGAGCTCGCGACGGTCTGGAGGTATCTCGAGGAAGCCGAAGGGTTCGCCAGAACGCTTGACGACCCGCGACGACTCGGGTGGGTGTCGGCCTATATGAGCGGCCATCACTTGCACACCGGCGGTCACGTAAGAGAGGTGCGCACGTTTGCGGTAACGGTCGAGGATATCGCTGAACGTCTCGGCGATGCTCCGCTCCAGATCGCAGCTCAGTACTACCTTGCCGCCGCCTCCGACCTCTCAGGCGACTATCGCGCGACCGAACGTGTCTGCCGGAACGTGATGCAGTCGCTACACGACCAGCGGACCCGTGAGGGGTTCGGCCTCGCGACGTTTCCCGCTGTATTTTTCCGGGCTGTCCTGGCGCGCGTCCTCGCCCAACGCGGCGTGTTCGACGAAGGAAACGCTCACGGACAAGAGGCGATCCGGATCGCCGAAGCGCTCGATCAACCGTTCAGCGTTGTCGTGGGATGTCTCGATCTCGCGTATCTGAAGAGCGTGAGGGGGGAACTGAGCCAGGCCGCCGGTCTGCTCGAGCGCGCGGTCGTCCAGTGTAGCGAGTGGAACATCACGAGTCACACTCCGGTCGCAATGGCCTCTTTGGGGCACGTGTACGCGTGGTCGGCGCGCATTGAGGAGGGCGTCTCCTGCCTGCAGCTGGCGCTGGCCGACTATGAACGCACAGGGATTGGGTATCACCACTCGCTCAGTGTCGGGCAGCTCGGCGAGGCGTATCTGCTCGCTGACCAGGTCGACAACGCCCGCGCCTGCGCCGACCGCGCCGTGAGCCTCGCTCGCGGGCGCGGTGAACGCGGCTATGAGGCGTGGGCCCTCCGCCTCCTCGGCGACATCGGCTCGCATAATGCCCACCCCGACGCGACGACGGCCGCGGCGCACTATGGTGCCGCAATGAGCTTGGCCTCCGAGCTGGAGATGCGCCCGCTCGTGGCCCACTGCCACCACGGCCTCGGCAGGCTCTACCGGCGGACGGGTAATCCCGGGCAGGCCCAGGCGCACCTGACGACCGCGGCGGCGATGTACGGCGAGATGGGCATGACGTACTGGTTGGAGAAGCTCGAGAAAAGCAACTAAGCGCTACACGCCGTCGACCAGGACCACGCTTCCCCTTGCCGTGCGCAACCGCAGCGCCCTCAGCGCACGGTATTCCTCGGAGTCGTACCAGCGCCGGGCTTGCTCGATGCTCGGGAACTCGGTCACGACGATGCGCTTGGGCTTCCAGTCACCCTCCAGCGTCTGCATCTGGCCGCCTCGCACGAGGAACTTGCCGCCATACTTCTCCACGGTGCGCGGTACCTGCTTTCGGTACTCCTCGAACCCCGCTGGATCGGTAACCTCGTTGTCGACGATGAAATAAGCTGGCACGTGCGGACCTCCTCATCACGCCGGCGCGAGCTCTCGCAGTCGTTCAACGTCGCGCATAGGCGGCTCGCCGAAGTGCCGCTTGTACTCCCGGCTGAAGTGCGAGGCGTCTTCGTAGCCGACCCGGTAGCCGGCCTCCGCGGCGTCGAGATCCTCGCTGAGCATCAGCCGGCGGGCCTCCTGAAGGCGCAGCTGCTTCTGAAACTGCAACGGACTCATCGCCGTCACGGCTCTGAAATGCGCGTGGAACCCGGACACGCTCATGCCCAGCTCGCGCGCAACTTCCTCGATCCTTAACGGCTTGTTGAAGTTCTCCCGAAGCTTCTCGACCGCGCGGACCATGCGGTGCGCGTGACCGCCGAACGTCGCGAGGTGACGCATGCGACCAGCCTGGGCGCCCGTCAGTAGGCGATAGACGATCTCGCGGATCACGAGCGGCCCGAGCACCCGGTACTCACCTGGCGCGTCGACGAGCCGCACGAGCCTCAGCGTCGCGTCGAGCAGGTTGGCGTCGAGCGCGCTGACATCGATGGACTTCACGCCGCTGCCGTCGCCGCGCTGCACGATGCCCGACTCCACCATCACCGACGTGACGACGAATGGGTCCAGCACGAGCCAGAAGCCGAGGTATGGCCGCTCGGGCGACGCCTCGACGACTTGACCGATCATCGGCAGCTCGATGGTGCTGATCATGTAGTGCGCGGGATCGTACCGGAAGCGATCGTCGCCGACCACCAGCTCCTTGCTGCCCTGCGCGATCACGCAGAATGAGGGTTTGGAGAAGCTGTGGAGGCGTTCGGTCGGCCTCGAACAACGGCGAAAGTGCAGACCCGGCTGCACCTCGACCGTCCCCTCACGCGGCGTCGCCCGCGCGATCCGGTCGGCCAGTTCCTCCTGATCTGCCTGAATGCGACGGGCGTCTCGTTCGCTGGTAGGGTTCCTCATTTTTCGCATCGTAAACCCTCCCCGGTCACGCCTGACATTGCTTGGCGGATTGTACAAGTATTTCCGCGGATCGTCATACCGCGGTGGGACTTCGCGTGCGCAAAGTCAGGAAGACACGCGAGACGCGACTGAATGCGGGCGGCGGGCTTGGTCTTCAGGTCAAGCGCCAGGGCAGCCGCGTTCGCAGCCGGCTCGACGTACATGAATTGCCGGCGCGCCGGAAGGAGGAAACACATGGAGATCAGGCGATGCGGTTCTCAGCCTTCCGGCAGGGGGCCTTCGGACTACTTCACCGGCACGGTTCGGATCGATCCGCTGTTCGATGCGGCCGAGCCTCAACGTGTCTCCGGCGGCAGCGTCACGTTCGAGCCAGGTGCCCGTACCGCGTGGCACGTGCACCCGCTCGGCCAGACGTTGATCGTGATGGCCGGCTGTGGGTGGGTGCAGAGCTGGGGTGGGGCGGTCGAGGAAATCCGCGCCGGAGACGTGATCTCCTGCCCACCGCGTGAGAAGCATTGGCATGGGCAACGCCGACGACGGCGATGACGCACATCGCGATCCAGGAAAAGCTCGGCGGCGAGGCGGTCGAGTGGATGGAAAAGGTCAGCGACAAGCAGTACCAGGCCGGATTGCGCATCAAGCGGAGCCAATAATGACTGAGTCATTCGCCGGTAAGGTGGCGCTTGTGACCGGCGCTGGCTCGGGCATCGGTCTGGCGACCGCGAAAGCGTTCGGGGATGCGGGCGCGTCAGTGGTGCTGGCCGACAGTCGCGAGGACACGGTGCGTGCCGCCGCAGAGGGACTTACCGCAAGCGGTCGAAAGGTGCTCGCCGTTCGCTGCGATGTCACCGATGACGCCCAGGTGGCGTCCATGATCGCCCGAACCGTGTCCGCGTTCGGGCGGCTCGACGCCGCGTTCAACAACGCTGGCGTCATGCAACGCCGCGTCGACACCGCCGAGATCAGCGACGACGAGTGGGATCGCGTGATGGCGATAAACCTGCGCGGCGTTTGGAGCTGTATGAAACACGAGCTGCGTCAGATGCTGCGCAACGGCGGCGGGGCAATCGTCAATAACTCTTCGATCGGCGGCGTCGTGGGGAATCCCGGGCTGGCGGCCTATCACGCGGCCAAGCACGGTGTGCTCGGCCTCACCAAGACCGCTGCCCTCGAATACGCGACCAAGGGCATTCGCATCAACGCAGTTTGTCCAGGCTCGATTAATACGCCGATGGCGCACTCGCTCACCGGCGGTGATCCGAAAGTGTTGGCCGAACTCGTGGAGGCTGCACCAATCGGCCGCCTCGGCGAGCCGCAGGAGATTGCCGCGGCGGTGCTGTGGCTCTGCAGCGGTGGTTCTAGCTATGTGATCGGGCATTCGCTGCTGGTCGACGGCGGGTACACCGTGCGCTGAGGGACAAAGACAAGGAGATAAACCATGCGAGGCGCTGTTCTCTATGGTCCCCGCAACGTGCGTCTCGAGGAGCGCGAGGCCCCGAAGATCGTCAAGCCGACGGACGCCATCATCCGGATGGCGGTCACTTGCGTATGCGGGTCCGACCTGTGGGACTACCGCGGCATCAACCCGATCACACAGCCGAAACCCATGGGGCACGAGTACTGCGGCATCGTCGAGGAGGTCGGCGGTGCGGTGACGTCGATCAAGCCCGGGCAGTTCGTCATTGGCTCGTTCTTCGCCTCCGATAACACGTGTCCCAACTGCAGGGCCGGCTACCCATCGAGCTGCCAGCACCGCGAGTTCGTCGGCGACGCGCAGGCGCCGAGGCTGCGCGTGCCGCTCGCGGACGGCACGCTGGTCGCCACCCCCGATGTTCCATCGGACAGTATGACCCCCAGCATGCTGGCGCTGTCCGATGTTATGGGCACCGCGTGGTTCGCCGCCGACGCCGCCAACGTGAAGCGTGGCAAGACGGTCGCAGTGGTCGGTGACGGCGCGGTCGGCCTCCTCGGTGTGCTCTCTGCCAAGCAGAGGGGTGCCGAGCGGATCATCGCGATGAGCCGTCACAACTCCCGGCAGAAGCTCGCCCGCGAGTTTGGCGCGACCGACATCGTGACCGAGCGTGGTGACGAGGGCGTGGCGCGCATCAACGAACTGACGAACGGGATCGGCGCCGACTCGGTCCTGGAGTGCGTCGGCACCCAGGAGTCGATGATGCAGGCGATCCGTTCCACCCGCCGAGGTGGCTATATCGGCTACGTCGGCGTCCCGCACGCGGTGAAGCTCGACGGGACGGAGCTGTTCTACGCGCACGTCCACCTCCACGGTGGTCCCGCCCCTGTGCGCCGCTTCCTACCAGAGCTGATCGACTTGGTGTGTGACGGGAAGATCGACCCCGGCAAGGTGTTCGACTTGACGTTGCCGCTCGACAAAGTGGCCGAGGGCTACAGGGCGATGGACGAGCGCCGCGCCATCAAGACGCTGCTGCGCCCATGAAACGGCTCGCGGCGACCACGCTATCGCTTTCTCTGCTCGCTTCGGCCTGCTCCCACGCGAGCCCGGTGGGCCGCGTCTCTGCCTCCGACACTCCTTCAGTCCGAGCGCGCAGCGGATCGGTCAAGCCGAGATCCGAGGTTGCTCGCTCAATGCCAACGCTCAACGACATCCGCATGGTCGCGCCGGCGCTCGAGAAGTACACGCAAGACCGTCTGCTGGGGGAGGTATGGAAGCGGCCTGGCCTTGCGCCGCGTGACCGCAGCATCGTGACGCTCACGGCCCTGATCGCACGCAACCAGACGACCGACATGCCTTACTACGTGAACCTGGCGCTCGACAACGGCGTCAAGCCGCGCGAGATCTCCGAAGTCATCACGCATCTCGCGTTCTACTCCGGCTGGCCGAATGCCATGGCGGCCGTTGCTGCCGCGAAGGGCGTCTTTGCGGAGCGAAGGATCGGCAATGATCAGCTTCCACCGGCTTCGCCTCAACTCCTTCCGCTCGACGAGGCCGGCGAGGCGCAGCGCGCCTCGCGCGTCGGAGAGCAGTTCGGCAAGATGGCGCCAGGAGTCGTGCAGTACACCACGGACGTCCTGTTCCGCGACCTGTGGCTGCGCCCCGACCTTGCGCCCCGCGACCGGAGTCTGGTCACCCTTAGCGCGCTGATAGCGTCGGGACAGGTTGCACAGATTCCGTACCACCTCAACCGCGCCATGGATAACGGCCTGACGCAGGCGCAGGCCGCAGAGGCGCTCACCCACCTCGCCTTCTACGCCGGTTGGCCGAACGTCTTCTCGGCGCTACCGGTCGCGAAGGACGTCTTCGAGAAGCGCCCCAAATAGCAGGTATTCGCGATGAGCGACGAAGGCGAGCACCGCGTGACTCTTCATCGGCCGTACCGGGCACGGAGATCCGCCACCTCGCTCGCGGTCGCCGTTCTCGCGTTCATTGTGATCGCGAATTCCGCCGAGGCAGAACCCATGAAGATACGCCTAACGCTCAACGGCACAGCACTTACGGCGACCTTGATCGACAGCGAAACGACGCGGGACTTCATCTCCCTGTTGCCCCTGACACTCACGATGAACGATTTGTTCGGTCGCGAGAAGTTCGGGCATTTGCCGAGAGCGATTTCGGAAGGGGGAAAGCGGACGCGGACGTATGAGGTCGGTGACGTGATCTATTGGTCACCCGGGCCAGATGTCGCAATCTTCTACCGCCATGACGGGCAGCCGATCCCTTCCCCCGGCATCATCGTCATCGGCAAGATGGATTCTGGCGTTGAAGCACTCGCTGTGCCCGGCTCCGCAAAATTGACGATCGAGCTCATCAAGTGACGAACCAGCGGACCCAAGCGGGAGGGCATGTCACTACGACGCAGCCGATGATCAGATCCCGCACGCTCCATTGATACCGTGCCCATCATGCTGAGCGCAAAAGGGAAGTGAGGAGAACCGCAATGAAGCTGCTCGTCGCGGCCGTCATGTTGGTGTCTCTCCTGGCGTCGGCTTCGAGTGAGTCTTCGCAGGCCATCACCATTACGAGAAGCGGCTCGAAGTCTTCCCGGCAGGGCCCAACCGAGAACTTCACTGGTTCCGTACGTATCGATCCGCTCTTCAACGCCAACCCCCCGTCACGAACGTCTGGCGGCCGCGTGACGTTTGAGCCTGGCGCTCGGACCGCGTGGCACACGCACCCGCTGGGTCAGGCGCTGATCGTAACGGCCGGCACAGGCTGGATCCAGGAATGGGGCGGTCCAACCCAAGAGATTCGGGAAGGTGACGTCGTCTGGATCCCGCCCGGTCAGAAACACTGGCACGGAGCCACGCCAACGATCAGCATGACGCATATCGCGATTCAGGAATTCCTCGACGGCAAAAACGCCGAGTGGATGGAAAAAGTCACCGACGAGCAATACCGCAGGTGACGACGTGGACGAGCGACGAGCTCAGCAAGATCGGAGCCGCTGAGGAACTGGACCTCGCGTCAGTCCGACCCGATGGCACGTTGCGAAACCCGGTGACGATCTGGGTCGTCCGCGTCGGCGACGACCTCTACGTCCGATCCGCGAACGGCCGCGCTGGCTCCTGGTTCCGCGCCACTCACGTGCGCCACGAAGGCCACATCCAGGCCGGCGGCGTCGGCAAGGACGTGAAGTTCGTGATGGAAGCCGACGACGACATAAACGGTCAGATCGATTCCGCGTACCGTACTAAGTACCGCCACTATGGCGGACGCTGGGTCAACCCGATGGTGGCCCATGAGGCGCGGGCCGCGACGATCAAGCTGGTGCCGCGCTCAACAACCTCGTAGTTAGACGGGCGCTACGCGGATCGATGAACGCATTCGAGAGTCCGATGCGCCTGACGCCGCAAGGCGGCATGCGTCGTTGCGAAGCCGGTTGATCTGCTACCGCCGTGCTACCAAACCATCCCGAACCACGCCGATCCACGGCGTACGGCGTCAGTCCCAAGTGTAGAGATCTTCGAGCCTTACATCGTGGTAGGCCTCGGTGGAAATCCTCTCGGAATCACTCTTAATCAGCGGGTCCAAGGTTCGAGTCCTTGACGGCCCACCAATCAAAACGGGCGCTTCCGGAGCATCGGAAGCGCCCGCTGATTTTC
>Ga0066710_100008082_pt1 | contig 10159 bp, 9 predicted proteins | sample GraSoiAngelo_159_FD_79666 | JGI IMG/M metagenome (GOLD analysis project Ga0066710, IMG submission 79666) | Grasslands soil microbial communities from the Angelo Coastal Reserve, California, USA - 14_1009_16_40cm | ecosystem: Environmental > Terrestrial > Soil > Grasslands | place: USA...
CGGTCCACGAACTGGCTGCCCTCGTGGGCCGCCACGCTCTCGCCCCAGCCCGTCAGCAGGAACACCGGCGTATCTGGCGACTTGGCCTTGATGCGCTCGGCGACCTCCCAGCCGTTCATGCGCGGCATGCCGAGGTCCGTAATGACCACGTCGTGCAGCGCAGGGTCAAAGAGCTCGACTGCCTCCTCGCCCTTGTCGGCGGTGGTGACGGCGTGGCCATAGGACTGGAGCGTGTCCGAGAGCACCGTGAGCAGACGCGGATCGTCGTCCACGAGGAGAATGCGCGAGGCCTGCTCCGGGTGCACGGCCTCCACCACGCCCTCGGCGGGCGGAATGATCTGGAACCGGCTCGCATGCAGGCGCAGCCGGACCACCGTGCCCCGCCCCGGCTCGCTCTCGATGCTCAGGCTGCCACCGTGGCGCTCGATGATCTCCGCCACCTCGGCGAGCCCGCGACCCCCGCGGTTTGTCGGGGTCTTCTCGAGGGCGCGGTTGGCCACGAGGCGGGAGTGCTCCTCGGTCATGCCGATGCCCGTGTCGCGCACCTCGATGACGATCCAGCCCGACTCTTCGCTGGCGGCGCGGATGCCGAGCGTACCGCCCTCGTGCATCGCCTGGACGGCGTTGAGGATGAGGCGCACGAGCGCGTCGCGAAGCTCGAAGGCGATACCCTCGACGGGCGGCAACGCTTCCATGTCCTGGGTGACGGTGATGACGACCCCGCGCCGCTCGGCGTCGTCGCGCCAGCGCGGCGCCGTCAGGTCGAGCGCTTCCTGGATGACGGCGGGCAGACCGACGGGGCCGAAGGCGACCTCCGGCTGCCGCGACACGAAATCCTGGAGCCGCCGCACCGTCGCCGAGGCCTCGAGCGCCACTTCGCGGACGACCACGAGCCTTCGATGAGCGGTCGTATCCTTCGGCGCATCGCGGAGGAGGAGCTCGGTGTAGGCCAGGATGGCCGCGAGCGAGTTGTTGAAGTTGTGCGCGAGACCGCCCACGGTCTCCCCGAGCGAGCGGAGATCGTGGCCGTGGTCGAGCCGCCCGCCGCTCTCGACCACGCGGCGGGAGAGGTCGCGGGCCCAGCTCCTGAGGGTCAGGATAGAGCGATCGAGCTCGACCTTGGTGCGCGCCATCTGGCGCGCGATGTCCTGTATCTCTTCGTGGTCCGCGAAGAGCAGGGGATTCTTGGGAGGCACCGGCTCGGCGCCTCGACGGATCCACTTCCCCAACTGTTCCCGGACCCGTCCCACGCTGAGGTGTCCCTGGAGACCTACAGGTTAACCAGCTGGGCTACGCGCTCGCGATGCCACGTGGCGTCGCCGAACGTGAACTCCGACCCCTTGGCCCGCTTGAAGTAGAGGTGCAGATCGTGCTCCCAGGTGAACCCGATGCCGCCGTGGAGCTGGATGCCGGCGCCGGCGACGCGGCGGTAGGCGTCCGAGACATAGGCCTTGGCCATGCTCACGGCCAGCGGGCCCTCGGGCACGCCCTCGTCCATGGCCCACGCCGCGTAATACGTGATCGACTTGCTGTTCTCGACGTCCACCAACATGTCCGCGGCCTTGTGCTTGACGCCCTGGTACGAGCCGATGGGCCGGCCGAAGGCCTGCCGGATCTTCGCGTACTCGACCGTCATCTCGAGCACCTTCTGCGCGCCGCCGCACATCTCGGCACAGAGGGCGACGGTGGCCCTGTCGATGACACGGGCAAGCGGTGTCCAGCCTGAGCCGGCCTGCCCCATGAGCGCCTCGGCCCCCAGCACGACATCCTTGAGCCCGACCTCGCAGAGTTTGCGAGTTTGGTCCATCGTGGGCAGGAGCGTGACGCTCATGCCCGGCGTGCCCTTGGGAACGAGGAAGAGGGATATTCCCTCTTGAGGACTCTGGCCAGACCCGGTGCGCGCCGCGACGACGATGACGTCGGCGGTATGGGCATCCTGGACGAAGAGCTTGGTGCCGTTCAGCGTAAAGCCCCCGCCCTTGGCCGTCGCCTGGAGCGTGATGCCGCGGGCGCCGAGCTCGGCGGAGGGTTCCATCCAGGCGAGCGTCGCGCGCGCGTCGCCCGAGGAGATCTTCGGCAGCCAGGCCTTCTTCTGGGCGTCAGTGCCGGCCTCGCGGATGGCGAGGCCGCCCAGGAGCACGGTGGAGAAAAACGGCCCCGGCACCACCGCGCGGCCCATCTCCTCCATCAGCACGACGAGGTCGACGAAGCCCAAGCCCATGCCGCCGTGTTCGTCGGGGAAGATGAGCCCGGTCCACCCCTGCTCGGCGATCTTCTTCCAGAGATCGGGGGTCATGCCCTCGGGGCCGTCCATGAGCTTGCGGACGATCTCGGAAGCGCACTCGTTGTCGAAGAATTTCCGGGCGGTGCTCCGCAGCAGTTCCTGCTCTTCGTTGAAGCCGAAGTTCATGGTCTAGCCTTTCGGAAGCCCGAGCACGCGCTCGCCGATGATGTTCTTCTGGATCTCGGTCGTCCCGCCCTCGATGGAATTGGCGCGCGAGCGGAGATAGCTGTACTGCCACACGCCGCCGTCCACCGCCCATTGGCTGCCCCGGCCCAACTGCGAATAGGGGCCCTGGAGCTCCATGGCCAGCTCCTGGAGGCGTTGGTGGCCTTCGACCCACATCATCTTGCCGGCCGAAGCTTCTGGACCGGGCAGCTCGCCCTTGAGCAGCTTGGTGACCGCGCGCGCGCCTGTGCACTTGAACACCTCGGTGTCGATCCAGAGCTGGGCCAGCTTCTGGCGCACAGTGGCGTCCTGGGTGGCCGGCGCGCCGTTCTTCTTCGAGCGCTTGGCCAAGTCCACGAGGCCGTCGAGCGCGATCCGCAGCCGCACCTGGAGACCGAAGCCCAGGGCGAGCCGCTCGTACATCAGGGTGGTCATGCCCACCGCCCAACCGTTGTTGAGCCCGCCCAGGATATTGGCTTCCGGCACCTTGACGTTGTCGAAGTAGACCTCGTTGAACTCCGCGTCGCCGGTGAGCTGTCTCAACGGCTTCACGATCACCCCGGGGCTGTGCATGTCGAGGAGAAAATACGTGATGCCCTTGTGCTTGTCCGCTTTGGGATCGGTGCGCGCCAGCAGCATCATCCAGTCCGCCTCGTGCGCGATGGACGTCCAGACCTTCTGGCCGTTGACGACGTAGTGGTCGCCGACCTTCTCCGCGCGCGTCTGGAGTGAGGCCAGGTCGGAGCCAGAGTTGGGTTCCGAGTAGCCCTGGCACCAGATTTCCTCGCAGGAGAGCATCTTGGCCGGATAGCGCCGCTTCTGCTCTTCGGTTCCGTAGGCGATGATGGTAGGGCCCGCCATGCCGATGGCCAGGATGTTGAGGACGGGCGGCGCCTTGGCCAGCGCGATCTGCTCTTGGAGAATCATCTCCTCCATGAACGTGAGACCGCGGCCGCCGTAGTCCTTCGGCCACGTCAGGCCCATGAACCCTGCGTCGTACATCTTGCGCTGCCACCCGCGGAGGAAGTCGTACACTTCCGGCCGGGGCACGTCAGACCCCACCCGCATCCGGTCGCTCCAGTCCTTGGGCAGGTTCTTCGCGAGCCAGGATCGGACCTCGTCCCGGAAGGAGGTCTGCTCAGGGGTCAGCGCAAAATCCATAGACCCTCCCTCGAGGTGAGAACTTCGAGGCTCTGTGGCGTGACTGAACGGCAGTTCATTGCCATGATACTGGCCGCCATCGAAGAGTGTCAAGAACGCATACGCGACCGGTTTTCCCTCCGGAAGCGCTGCGGTATACTTCGGCCCGCCATGGTCGCACCGCTCGCAATCTCTCTCCCCCGCCTCCGCACCCATCTCGAAGCCCTCTCGCGCTTCGGGCGCAACCCGGACGGCGGGGGCATCACGCGCTCCTGCTGGAGCCCGGCGCACGAGGAGGCACGCGCCTGGCTGCTCGGGCGGATGAAGGAGGCGGGGCTCAGCACCTGGGTGGACGAGGCAGGCAATACCTTCGGCCGTCTCGGTAACGGCGGTCCGTCCGTCCTCACGGGCTCGCACATCGACACGGTGCCCAACGGCGGCCCGCTCGACGGGGCGCTGGGCGTCCTCGCTGGCCTCGAGTGCCTGCAGACCATTCACGAGTCGGGCGGACGCACGCGGCTGCCGCTCATGGTCGCCGCCTGGAGCGACGAGGAAGGGCGCTACGCCGGGCTCTTCGGGTCGAGGGCGTTCGCCGGCAAGCTCGACGTCAAGCAGATCCCGCGCCTTCGCGCCGCGGACGGCGAGCGACTGGTGGATGCCATGGCACGCGCCGGCTTCAACCCGTACGACGCTCCCAAGGCGCGCTGCAATCCCAAGACCCTCTCAGCCTACGTCGAGCTGCATATCGAGCAAGGCCCCCACCTCGAGGCGGCGAAGATCCCCATCGGGGTCGTCGAGGGCATCGTGGGCAACCGGCGGAACTGGGTCACCTTCACGGGCCAGGCCGATCACGCGGGCACCACGCCGATGGCCTGGCGCCGCGACGCCTTCATGGCGGGCGCCGAATACGCGCTACGCGCTCGAAGGCTGATCGTCGCCAAGGGCAGCGGCCGCAGCGTGACCAACTTCGGACGCGTGGAGGTCGGCCCGGGCGTCTCCAATATCGTGCCGGACCGCTGCGTCCTCCTTCACGAGATGCGCGAGCTTGATCCGAGGGTGCTGGCACGCCTCGAGCGCCAGTGCGTGACTCTCGCCCGGAGCGTCGCGAAAAAATGGAAGCTCAGCGTGACCATTGAGCCGATCTCGAAGAGCCAGCCCGCGCGCTGCGCGCCGCGAGTGATGCGCGCGGTGGAAGCCGCGGCGGCCGGGCTCAAGCTCAAGGTCAAGCGGATGCCCTCCGGCGCGGGCCACGATGCCCAGAACCTCGCCTTGGTGACGGACTCGGGCATGCTCTTCATTCCCTCGCAGGGCGGGCGGAGCCACCGTCCCGATGAGACGAGCGACTGGCGGGCCATCGAGCGCGGCGCCAACACGCTCCTGCACACCTTGCTCGGGCTCGCCGGCTAGCTGCGGACGCATTGTGAAATTTCCCACTTGGCTTTCCGCGCGGCCTCACGTAGACTGCCGGCTTGACGCATCGATCACCGCCATGAGGGAGCTGTGTCGACCATAACGCACCTGGTGCTGGCCGTCGTGCTGACCCTGTTCCTCGCCGCTCAGGTTCGCTCCTTCGTCTACGTCATGCGCAGCCGCCGCGAGCAAGAGCCCGGACGCCGGCGGCGCCCCACCGACCTCTTCTGGACCGCGATCCCGGTCATCATCGTGGTGGCGCTCGCCGCGCGAAGCTGGGTAGCCGTCTTCGATCTCGAGCGCCCCGCGACGGCCTCCGCCGTCGTGGCCCCCGCCCCCGGCCCAGGCGCGCCACCCAGGTAAGGATCCCATGCGCAAGGGCCTGCTCTCCCGCATCCCCACGGCGCTCCTGCTCTTGACGGTGGTCCTGCTGCTGTCCTCATGCGGCTGGTCGCTGTGGGACGCGCCCATGACGACGGTCAGGCCGAAGTCCGAGTTCGGCCGGATCACCCATGACATCTTCATGCTGATCTCGTGGTGGACGCTCGGCATCGGCATTCTCGTCGAGGGCGCTCTCCTCTGGGCCTGCTTCCACTACCGCGAGAAGCCCGGCCTACCCCTTCCGAAGCAGGTGCACGGCCACACCCTTCTCGAGGTCTCGTGGACCGTTGTCTTCGCGCTCATCCTGCTCATCTTCGCGATCCCGACCATCCCCGTGATCTTCAAGACGCAGGAGGCGCCGGCGGCGACGGCGTTACGCGTGGACGTCAGCGGGCGGCAGTGGTGGTGGGAGTTCAAGTACCCTGACCTCAAAGTCGTCACGGCCAACGAGCTGCATCTTCCGGCAGGGCAGGAGGTGTCGTTCAATCTTCACGCTCCCGACGTCATCCACTCCTTCTGGATGCCGCAGCTGGGCGGCAAGCGGGACGTGGTGCCCGCCAGGGTCAACCGCATCACGCTGACGCCCGACGGGCCGGGTGAGTTCCCGGGCCAGTGCGCCGAATACTGCGGCATGTCGCACGCCAACATGCGCTTCCGCATCATCGTGCACGACAAGGCCGGCTTCGAACAGTGGGTGGCGGCCCAGCTCAAGCCGGCCGTCCAGCCGACAGACCCCCTCGCGCAGAAGGGTCAGGAGCTGTTCGCCCAGTCGACCTGCGTCGGCTGCCACACGATCGCGGGGGTCTCGGGCGGGGTGCTCGGCCCGAACCTGACGCACTTCGGAAGCCGGAAGACGCTGGGCGCCAACCTGCTGGCGAACACGCCGGAGAACGTCGCCAAGTGGATCGAGAACCCGGGTCACCTGAAGCCGGGCGCCCTCATGCCGGACCTGGGGCTGCGAGGCGAGCAGCCCAAGGCGCTCGCCGCCTATCTCCTGAGCCTGAAATAAGAGGAGCCTCATGGCCACACACGCGGCGTACATGACCGGCACGAAGGTGAGCGCCGGGAGTGTCCTCTGGTCCTGGATCACGACCGTGGACCACAAGCGCATCGGCCAGCTCTACGGCGTCTCGGCTTTCATCTTCTTCCTGATCGGGGGGATCGAGGCCGTGATCATGCGCCTGCAGCTGGCGCATCCGGACAGCACGCTCGTGAGCGCGCACCGCTTCAACGAGCTGTTCACCATGCACGGCACGACCATGGTGTTCCTCGCGATCATGCCGATGAGCGCCTCCTTCTTCAACTACATGATCCCTCTGCTGATCGGGGCCCGCGACGTCGCGTTCCCGCGGCTCAACGCGCTCTCCTACTGGGTCTTCCTCTCCGGCGCCCTCCTGCTCCACCTGAGCTTCCTGGTGGACGCGGTGCCCGACGGCGGCTGGTTCGGCTACGCCAACCTGACGTCGGCGCAGTTCTCGCCGACCCACGGCATCGACTTCTGGATGCTCGGCCTGCAGGTGCTCGGCATCTCGTCGCTGATGGCCGGCTTCAACTTCATCGTGACCATCATCAACATGCGCGCTCCCGGCATGACGCTGATGCGCATGCCGCTCTTCGTCTGGATGAGCTTCGTGGTGCAGTTCCTGGTCGTCCTCGCCTTCCCCGCCATCACGGTGGCTCTGATCCTCCTGATGTTCGACCGTTTCTTCGGCACGCTCTTCTACGCCCCCGCCGGCGGCGCCGACCCGCTCCTCTGGCAGCACCTCTTCTGGATCTTCGGGCATCCCGAGGTCTACATCCTGATCCTGCCCGCCATGGGCATCGTGTCCGAGGTGCTGCCGACCTTCGCGCGCAAGCCGCTCTTCGGCGCGCCCGTGGTCATCTACTCGGGGATCATGATCGGCTTCCTCGGCTTCGGCGTGTGGAGCCACCACATGTTCTCGGTGGGCATGGGGCCGGTCGCCGACGCCGCCTTCTCGATCTCGACCATGCTGATCGCGGTGCCGACCGGCGTGAAGATCCTGAACTGGATCGCCACGCTCTGGGGCGGCAGGATCTACTTCGCCACGCCGCTCTACTTCTCGCTCGGCTTCATCGCCATGTTCACGCTGGGCGGCCTCTCGGGCGTCATGCACGCCTCGCCGCCGGTGGACCTCCAGCAGACCGACTCCTACTTCATCGTGGCCCACTTCCACTACGTCCTCTTCGGCGGCTCGATCTTCGGGCTCTTCTCCGGCGTGTACTACTGGTGGCCGAAGATCTTCGGCAAGATGCTCGACGAGCGACTCGGCAAGCTGCACTTCTGGCTCATGATGCTGGGCTTCAATGTCACGTTCTTTCCGATGCACTTCCTGGGACTCATCGGCATGCCCAGGCGGATCTACACCTACGCCCCCGACCTCGGGTGGAACTTCTGGAACCTGGTGGCGACCATCGGCGCGCTGATCATCGTGCTGTCCTTCCTGGTCTTCCTCTGGAACGTGTTCAAGACGACGCGCTCCGGCGCCCCCGCGCCGGCCGACCCGTGGGACGGGCGCACGCTCGAGTGGACCATTCCCTCGCCCCCGCCCGTGTACAACTTCGCGGTCGTCCCCGTCGTGCACGATCGGGACGACTTCTGGGTGCAGAAGTACGGCGACGGCCACGGCACGCCGCCCCGGAAGCGCGTCCCCACGCCCACGGTCGACCCGGCTTCCATCCACATGCCGCCGCCGTCGTACTGGCCCATCCTGTTGGCGGGCGCCTTCGTCTTCATGATCGCGGGCGCGCTCGTGAGCATCTACCAGGTCGTCCTCGGCGGCTTCCTGACGCTGTACTGCATGATCCGGTTCATGCTCGAGTACCATCATCAACCACCTCCCGCCGGAGGCCACCACTGATGGCCGCCGAGCACGCCGCCGTCGCGGACAATCCGAACATCGGCTGCACCGGGCTCGACCATCGCAAGATGGGGATGTGGGCCTTCCTCGGCTCCGAGTGCATGTTCTTCGGCTCGCTGATCGGCACCTACCTCTCCTACAAGGGCAAGAGCATCAACGGGCCGGGCCCCCACGAGATCCTGAACATCCCGCTCACCTCGCTCAGCGCCTTCGTGCTCCTGATGTCCTCGCTCCTCATGGTGCTGGCGCTGGCCGCCGTGCAGCGCAACGACATGAAGTGGGGCAAGATCTGGCTCTTCGCGACGGCGATGTTCGGCGCCAGCTTCGTGGGCTTCCAGTGCTTCGAGTTCACGCACTTCGTGCACCTGGGCCTGACGCTCCAGACCAACCGCTTCGGCTCGACGCTCTTGGTGCTGCCGGGCTCCCACGGCGGCCACGTCGCGGGCGGCGTCATCTGGCTGCTCTCGCTCTGGGTGCTCGCGATGCGCGGCAAGCTCGGTTCTCAGGATACGCTCAAGGTCGAGATCTGCGCCCTGTACTGGCACTTCGTCGACATCGTCTGGATCGCCATCTTCACCCTGATCTATCTGATCCCGTAGGAGGCCGACGGACATGGCCATGGATTCGAGCCACGCCGCATCGCCGGCAGCCCACGCCCCGGGCGAGGGCCACGCCACCGTCCAGACCTACGTCCGGGTAGCTGTCGTGCTGGGCATCCTCACGGCCATCGAGATCGGCGCGCTGTACGTGCCGGGCCTCCCGAGCCACCTGCTGGTTACGCTGCTCCTCTTCTTCTCGGTCCTCAAGTTCGCCCTGGTCGTCGCCTTTTTCATGCACCTGCGCTACGACAACAAGCTCCTGACCGTGCTCTTCGTCGGCCCGCTCTTCATCGCCATGTTCATCATCCTCGCCCTCATGGCGCTTTTCGGCGCCTACCTCCTGCTCGCGCGCGGATAGCAACATGGCGCACGTTGGACCCGGGCCCGCGGGGCCGCCGCCTCTCGGGCCCGACGGCTTTGACTGGACCGTATGGCATCCCGATCTCACCGTGGTCACGGGGATCGTGGCGCTCGGCGGGCTGTACGTGGCGGCGCTGCGGCGCGGGAGGGCCCAGGGGCTGCGGGCGAAGCCGGCCAACGTCGTCTCGTTCTTCTCCGGGCTTCTCGTGCTGCTGGGATCGCTGACGGGCCCGCTCCACGACCTGTCGGACTACTATCTCTTCAGCGCGCACATGGTCCAGCATCTCCTGCTGGTCTTCGCGATGCCGCCGCTCCTGCTCTACGGCACGCCGGGCTGGATGCTCTCGCCGCTCCTGCGCCATCCGCTCCTGCTGCGACTCGGCCGCCGCCTCACGCGGCCATCGGGCGCGTTCGCGACCTTCAACCTCGTGCTCGTGGCCTGGCACCTGCCGCCGCTCTACAACGTGGCGATGGAGCATCACGGCATCCACATCGTCCAGCACCTCATGATCATGGTCGTGTCGGTCATCCTCTGGTGGCCCGTGCTCTCGCCCTCACCCGAGCTGCCGCGGGCGCCCTATCCCCTGCAGATGCTGTACCTGTTCGTCGTCGGCTTGCCGATGGTCGTCGTCTCGATCTTCATCACCATGGCCGAGAGCGTGTTGTACCCGTACTACACGGCGGCGCCACGCGTGTGGGAGGCGCTCACCCCGCACACCGACCAGCACCTGGGCGGCCTCATCATGTGGGTCCCCGGCGGACTCGTCTTCCTGATCGCGATCAGCGTGGTCTTCTTCCGCTGGCAGGCCGCGGGCGGCGACGACATCGCAGTGGCATCGGCGGGAGCCTCGCATGGCAGGTAGCCCGCCGCGCGGATGCCCGCCCCGCGGCTGGACGTGGGCGACCATCATCTCCCTCTTCCTGCTCATGACCATGGGCAA
>Ga0066710_100008083_pt1 | contig 10159 bp, 10 predicted proteins | sample GraSoiAngelo_159_FD_79666 | JGI IMG/M metagenome (GOLD analysis project Ga0066710, IMG submission 79666) | Grasslands soil microbial communities from the Angelo Coastal Reserve, California, USA - 14_1009_16_40cm | ecosystem: Environmental > Terrestrial > Soil > Grasslands | place: USA...
GGGGGACAATCCGTTCCACTCAGGCAATATAGGCACGGGGGGAGCCTTTTCAATGGCATAACCCCTGTCTGCTATACTCGGCAACACTGCCCGGCGTCCCCCTCCAGCTTAGAAGGATGCCGTGACCCTGAAAAAGGGGGGGAGTGCGGGGGAGCCAAACGATCTTGAGCAGGCGTTCGGTGCAGTTGAGGCTCTATTCGCTCCTCGAGATTCTCCTGGCTCTGGGGCTCTTGACCGATTCCCTGGCGGCGTTCCTGCTCTCCCCGTTTTCCGCCCTCTCGAATCCGCTCACCTCGGTAGTGGCTCTCGCTACCCTGACGCTGCTTTCATCGTTCTTGCTCACACTGCTCATCACGGCACTGCTCCGGCTGCGAGGCGAATCGATCCAAACGCTTTACCTGGGCGGCACCGGTGTGCGGCCCAGCGACGTTCTCCTGGGTCTCGCGTTGGTTCCGGTCATCTTCTTTCTCACTTTTCTCCTCAAGTCAGCCCTTCGGCACTTCCTCCCGGGACTCTACAGTGGAGAGCGGAATGTCCTCGAGGAACTGATGCACTCCCCCCTCGACCTGGTCCTTTTCCTCGCCGTGGCCCTGTTCGCCGGCGGTTTTCGGGAGGAGCTGCAGCGCGCTTTCGTCATTCGTCGATTCGCGGCGGGGTGGGGGCCGGCCTGGCTTGGCGCGTCACTCTTCGCGCTTTTCTTTGGCTACGGGCACCTCGTCCAAGGGAAAGACGAGGCAATCATTGCAGGCGTCTTCGGGTTGGTATGGGGTGGAGTCTACGCGGCACGACGCAATGCCGTCGCTCCTGGGCTAAGCCACGGCCTCTACGATGCACTGGAGTTGGTCCGGTACTACGCATGGGGCCCGCTGCACTATTTCTGAATCGTCCGCTTGGCCACGGGCTCGCCCGCAGGTTGTACGAGAATCAGCAGAAAGGGGCCCGTCGGGCGGGGAGTCCCCAGCGCTCCGGCCGCGCCCTGGGGGGATCGTCGCTCCAGGAGCGCCTCTAGAATCCAGGGCCAGTCCATCACCGCGTCGATCCCCTCATCCTGGATATAGGGAACCATCCTCTTTTCCCGCAGAGCGCGGGCTGCGTCGCGATTGACCACCCCGTCCAGGTTGAGCACCTGGGTCCTGGCGAAATAGCCGAGGGTGCCGGACTGGAAGGCCCCTGTCCGGCTTCCGGGGGGGACTGACCCACCCAGCACCCGGGCTGCTTGGACATATTCGCTGACGTTCAAGTTGGGCTTGTGCCTCAGAAACGTCTCTGGGACCTGAGCGGCAAAAAAAAGCGCTTGAACGCAGAAGACAAGTGCGACGAAGCGACGTCCTCCGAGTCGGCGCAGACATGCCAAGCCTTCTCCGAGCCGATCCAGAGAGGTCCCTGAAAGAATGGCACAGAAGAGGAAGAGCGGGGAAAAATAGCGGGAAAACCACCACTGTCCCAGGGAGCCGAAGGCGTAGGCCGGAACCCAAAGAGCTGCGCAGGTTCCGGCGACGCGGGCAAATCCTCTCCAGGCCCCCTCGCCGATTCCCGAAGGTCGCTTGAGCATCCACAAGTTTCCAAGCCACAGCAACGCCGCGCCCCCCACCGCCGGCCAGGTGCGAGGACCCAGCCATCCGAGGGACGCCGCGCCGGAGGTGAGGAAGGAGAGGGGGAAGAGCATCGGCTCGGTCACGAGCGTCTGGAGCGCTTTGCGGAGGCTCCCGGCGTAATAAACCAGCGGCACCGTTTCGGGCGGGAAGAACATCGCCGATCGGGCCCCCAAAACAAACCGGGTGCCGTAGCAGAGCGAGAGGAAGCGAGTGGCTACGCCCGACTCCGGAAGGAAAACTCCGAACCGAAAAATGAGCCAGGCCAGATAAGGCGAGACGGTGATCCCGAGCACCGCCAGCATCCCGACCACCGCCCGCAGACGCTGGGACGGAGCGAGCGGCAGGCGCAGCAAATCGAAGACCACCGCTGCCGCCAGCAGGATGCCATCCACGCGGGCCAGAAAGGTCAATCCTAGGAGGAGGCCCATCACGATCAGGCGCCACGGCTTGGGGCTCTCCCGCACCGAGCCCAGATAGAAATCGAGACTCACCGCCACCAGGAGCCCGAGGAGCCCCGTCTCCAGTCCATTGGCTCCCTGGGAGAGGACGGTCGGGGAGAAAGTCCACACGAAGACGGCGAACAGGGCTCCGCGACGGGAAGCGAAGCGCCTGGTGATGCGAAAGATGAACCAGCTGGTGGCCGCGCCGCAGAGAGCAAGCAGCATCAAGGCAAGGTGGATGGGGAGGATCGAGCCCTTCGGCGACAACCGATAGCAGGGGACCAGGCACAGTGTGTAGAGCGGCTGGAACCCGGAGGTGAGATGCACTCCGTCGGCAGTGGGCCCGGCCCCCCGGGCCAGGTTCCTGGCAATGCTGAAGGAGTAGAAGGCATCGTCGATGAGCGGGCCACGGCGCGCCAGATAGGCAAAGGGAGCCCATGCCAAGGCCAGCCTGAGCAGGAAGCCGGCAGCCAGAAGTGCTATCAGAATCCTGTCCGGCCGGGCGCCGCCGTGCTTGCCGATGGGCTGGCCCATGGTTGCTTCCCTTCTCCGGCTGGCGGCGGAGGATAACATTCCCCCGCCCACGCCCACAAGGCAAGGGTTCTTGGGCGCGCCGCCAGGCGCTGCCGCCGGACGCTTCCCGAGGTGAGTGTGCTAAAATGCCACGCAAAACAAATCCCGTCCCGAGTCCCATCGCGTGGCGCGAAGGGCAGCAGCTCTGGAGGTGGCGCATGAGAGCGGTTTTCCCGTTGACCCTGGGGCTGATCCCTGGGCTCCTTTTCCTGTTCCTGGAGGGGTGTAGCGGCGGCAGTGCCAGCGCCCGGGTGCATGGAGGGATCGGGACCGTCAATGTCTCGCTCACCGACGTGCCGCTGGATCTGGGCGGCGTCCAGTCCGTCAACGTGACCCTGACCGGCGTCATTCTCTACCCCGAGGACGGGGACGGCTCCAGCCTGCTGAATGCCCCATCCGATGCGGACTCCGATCTCACTCCGGTCGTGATCATGTCCCACCCCGCCACCTTCGATTTGCTGACTCTGACGGGCGGCGCCACGGTCCTGCTGGGCACCGACGAGGTTCCGGCGGGAAGGTATTCCCGTATCCGACTAGAGATTTCGGATGCGGGCCTCGTCTACCTGGACGGAACCACCGCGGCACTGAGAATCGAGTCGGGGAAGGTGGATGTACCAATCCATTTCGACATTGTCCGAGACCACACCACGAACGTGGTGCTGGATTTCGATGCGGCGGCATCGGTACAGGTGAACGAGACCGCCGGCAGCGAACTCATTCTCAGACCGGTGGTGACGCCCAAGCGCGTCGACTGAAATCACCAGCCGCTTCCGACAAGACTTCGAGCGCACCCAGGTCGCCCAAGGGTTGACTCGGTCGCTCCCTTTCGACTAGCATGACCCGCCTTGTGGCGGCGGCGGGGAGGACGGGATCCGGCGCCCGGCAAGCACGGGGCCTGAACCCTTCGTCCGCTCGAGTCGCCGTGAGGAAGAAGACACCCACGCGGGAAGTCCGCGTTCAGATCGACAGCCGATACGAGTTCATCGACCTGGTCCAGCGGATGGCGGAAGATCTGTGCCGGGTCGCACGCCTCGGCCGCACCACCGCTTTAAACGTGGGATTAGCGGTGCGGGAGGCGGCAGCCAACGCCATCAAGCATGGCAATCGGCTCCAGGCAGGGAAGCGTGTGCTGGTCATCTTCCAGGTGGAACCCCAGAAGCTGGTGGTAGTGGTGAGAGACCAGGGGAGAGGCTTCGATCTGCAGCGCCTCAAGAATCCTCTGGCCCCGGAAAATGTTGTTCAGAACCACGGTCGCGGCATCTTCTTTATGAAGAGCTTCGCGGATGACGTGAATTTCAGCCGTCTCCCCAGCGGGGGCACGGAAGTGCGGATGGAGAAACGGGTGGGAAAGAGGCGTAGGCGCCGGGGGCTGGCCGCCGGCACGCCGATGAGACAAGGAGGAGAGGTTCGATGAAGACGAAGGTCAGGATGATAGGTAAGGTAGCGGTGGTAGATCTCTCCGGCAAGATCACCATCGGCGAAGGGGACGTGGTCCTCCGGGAAGAAGTGAACAAGCTGTTGGAATCGGATGCCAAGAACATTCTGCTGAACCTCAATGGTGTGACCTACATGGATTCCGCCGGCATCGGAGAGCTGGTCGCATGCTACAAGCGGTCCGCCGAGGCGGGCGCCAAGCTGAAGCTTCTCAATCCCTCCGGCAGGGTCTCGGATCTCCTGTCGCTGACCAAGCTCCAGCAGGTCTTCGACATCTATAACGACGAGAAAGACGCTCTGGTCAGCTTCTAGGCCCGTCCAGCTTCCTCTTCAGCTCGGCCAGGAAATTCATCGCCTGCAAGGGCGTCATCTCTTCAGGGTGGACGCTTCGAAGCGCCTCACGCAGTGGATCGGGCTCCTCCGCGAAAAGCTGGATCTGCGCCGGCTCCGCCAATCGCCGGGCTTTTTCACCGGCGATCCGTGGGATCCCTTCCCGGTTCAGCTCGTTCATCTCCAGGTTGTGCAGCACCTCTCCCGCCCGTTGGATCACCTCCCGGGGAATTCCTGCCAGCCGGGCCACATGAATCCCGTAGGACCGATCCGCGCTCCCGTCCTCCACGCTGTAGAGAAAACGAATCTCATCGTTCCACTCGCGCACCGCGATCCGGCAGTTTCTTACGCGGGGCAACGTGAGGGCCAGTTCCGTCAGCTCGTGGTAGTGGGTAGCGAAGAGGGTCTTGCACCTCAGCCGCGGCTCCTCGTGCAGATATTCCGCCACGGCCCAGGCCAGCGACAGCCCATCGAAGGTGGCGGTCCCGCGCCCGATCTCGTCCAGGATTACCAGGCTTCGCGGAGTGGCATGGTGGAGGATGTTAGCGGTCTCCTGCATCTCCATCATGAAGGTGCTCTGGCCGCGAGCCAGATTGTCCGAGGCACCTACGCGACAAAAAATCCGGTCCACGATGCCGATCTCCGCCTCGGCGGCGGGGACGAAGGAGCCGGCGTGGGCCAAGAGCACGATGAGGGCCACCTGCCGCAGGTAGGTGGACTTGCCGCCCATGTTGGGACCGGTGATGATCAGGAGCTGCCTGTCCTCCGGCTCCAGGCGAGTATCGTTGGGCACGAATCGCTGATCCGAGCGGAGTCTCTCCACCACTGGGTGGCGTCCCCCGCGGATCCGGAGGGCGCCGTCGGGGCGCATTTTCGGCCGCACATAGTCAAAGAGAGCGGCGGCCTCAGCCAGGCTTGCCAGGAGGTCCAGCTGGGCCACCGCCAGCGCACTGGCCTTGATTCGAACCGCTTCCTCAGCCACCCGCCGGCGTATCTCTTCCAGGAGCTCCGCCTCGAGAATATCGATCCGCTCCTGGGCGGTAACGACTTGTTCCTCGTACTCCTTCAATTCCGGCGTAATGAAGCGCTCGGCGCCCACGAGAGTCTGCTTCCTCGCGTAATCAGGCGGAACCAGCCCCAGGTTCGACTTGGAGATTTCCAGGTAATAGCCGAAGACCTTGTTGTAGCGCACCTTCAAGTTCCCTATGCCGGTGCGTTGCCGCTCGCGGGCCTCCAAGGAAGCCAGGAATGCGTGCCCGTCCCGGCGGATGGACCGAAGCCGGTCCAACTCCTCGCTGAAGCCGTCGCGGATGTAACCCCCATCCCGCAGAAGCGCCGGCGGATCCTCGGCTATGCCCGAGGCCAGAAGTCTCACGGTCTCTTCGAGGGGGTCCAATTGGGCATCCAACTCGGCCAGTAGAGGTGAGCCGTGCAGGCAGCGGATCTCTTCCTTGAGCGGAGCCAGGGCCGAGAGGGAGTCCCGCAGGGCCAAAAAGTCGCGCGGTCCCGCGGTCTTCAGAATGATTCGGGAGAGCAGCCTCTCCAGGTCGCGGATCCGCCCCAAGATCCCCCGGGCCCTCGCGCTCGCGGCCGGCTGACGGATCCAGGCCTCCACCGCATCGAGCCTCGGCTCGATCTCGTCCACCCGTGAAAAGGGACGCAGCAGCAGGTCTCGAAGCGCGCGCGCGCCCATGGGAGTACGGGTGAGGTCGAGCAGCTCCAGCAGCGAACCGTTGGGGCCGCCGTCAAAGAGGTTGGCGGTGAGCTCAAGATTCCGCCGGGTGGTTGCATCCAGGATCAGCCGGTCCGATGCCTCGTAATAAGAGATCCGGTGAAGGTGTTTCAGATCGGAGCGCTGGGTCTCCTGGAGATAATGAATGGCCCCTCCGGCCGCTCGGACGGCCAGCACGCGCTCCTCCAACCCGTATCCGGTGAGGGATCCCGCTCCGGTCAGACCCAGCAGCAATCGGGTCGCGGTTTCCTTCGAGAACGCCCACTCGGGAACCTGGTTCACCACCGCCCTTTCCCGCACGGAAGCCGGGAGACGGTCGGGCAGATCGGATCCCTCGGGCACGAGAATCTCACGGGGGCCGAAGAGTTCCATGGCATCCGCCGCCTCCTCCCAGCGCCGCTCTCCCTCGAGTTCCGACACCGTAAGATCGCCGGTGGAGAGGTCCAGATAGGCCGCCCCGATGCGCTCGTGGTCGGCGGCGAGGCTGCAGAGAAAATTGTGCTCCCCCGAGGGCATCTGGGAAGGATCATGAAAGGTGCCCGGGGTGGCAACCCGCACAACCTCCCGCTTCACAAGCCCCTTGGCCTTGCGCGGGTCCTCGGTCTGATCGCAGAGGGCCACCTTGTACCCCAGCCGGACCAGCCGGGCCACGTAGCCGTCGACGGCATGATAAGGGACGCCGCACATAGGAGCGACGTTGGGAGTTCCTCTTCCCCGGGCTGTGAGGGTGATATCGAGCGCCTTCGACGCGGAGACGGCGTCATCGAAGAACATTTCGTAGAAGTCCCCCATCCGGAACATCAGGATCGAATCCTGGTGCTCGCGCTTGAGCTTTTGATACTGCCGGAGCATGGGGGTAAGGTCGTCCAGGGGGCTCCCCAAGCGGCTTCCTTCCGGTTTTCGGGGAACAGGAGTTTAACACAGCGTTGACAGGCCCGAGGGGGTGTTTTATAAAGGCCGATGATGGATGACTGGAGCGGCGACGAACCGTCTGACGAATATCACGACGCTCCGGAGAGTTCTGCGCCGGCGCCCTCCTCCCCGGAACTCCTGGAGGAAGAGGACGAGTTTCCCGCCGCCGAGCCCGAGTTGCCCCTCAATGATCAGGACAGAATTCTGCTGGTCCTCTCCTACCTGGGGATCCTGGCGCTGGTTCCTTTTCTGACCGCCCGGAAGGACTTCGTCGTCTGGCATGCGCGGCAGGGACTTCTGCTCTTCGGAGTTTCCCTGGTCACCCTGTTCTCCATGATTCTGGTGAATGTCATCCTCTGGCACTTTCACTGGGTCCTGGGGCTCCTCTTCCTGCTGCTCCTCCTCACTTCCGGGTTCGGGATCCTGGCCCTGATGGTGGCCTGCATCCTGAAGGCCTTCGAGGGGGAGCGATGGCGGATCCCCTTCCTGGGGGACTTCGTCGAAAGGATTTGAGGGATTCCCCATGGATTCCCTCATCCGGTTTTTCCATCTGGGAGAACCCATGGTGGGGGTTACCCTGGTGGCGTTGGCAGGGATGGGAGAGTACCTCTTCCCGCCGCTCCCCGGCGACACGCTCATGCTATTCGGGTTCTTTCTCGCGGGTCGAGGCGATCTTCCTTTCCTCTGGGTCCTGGCGGCCGCCGTGGCGGGAAGCATGGCAGGGGCTTACGTCTCATACTGGCTGGGAAGCCGTCTGGGGAATTCCTACTTCTTCATCCGTCGGTCTCGCCTGGCGTCTTGGGCGCTACCGACCCTGGAGCGGTATTTCGCTCGCTTCGGAGTGGGAATGATCCTGGTCAACCGTTTCCTCCCGGTGTTGCGGGGATTCTTTCTCTTCGCGGCGGGTATGGGAAGAATGCCTCGGGTGTCGACCTTCGTGTGCGCTACCGCCAGCAATCTGGCCTGGATCTTGCTCATCGCCTGGGTGGGCCACCGTTTCGGCACTTCCTGGGAGCGACTTCAGGGGGTGTTTCAAACCTATGCGGGCGTGCTGGGTGTGGTATTCTCGGTATACGCGACCTTCACTCTCGTGAGATACAGGCAACGACGCCGCAGGGCGGCGCCACCTGCCTGAGGCATTGGTTCAACCACGAGGAGGTTTCTGCATGACGCGGGAAATCCCGGCGGCCATTCCTCTGAAGCGATTCGTCCGCGACCTCAAGGAGCTTCTAGCTTCCACTCCCGGGGAGAGAGACAGGGTATTCGGAGTCAAGCATCGACTGGTGTCCCTCCTGGGAACGCCTGACTGGCTGCCTGAGCCGTGTCGAGCGGGCGATGCCGCCTGCTACGCACGCCACCTTTTCTACCAGGACCCGGAAGATGGCTTCGTCCTCGTGGCCATGGTCTGGGGGCCCGGCCAGTGCACTGGCATCCACGATCATGCCGGGGTCTGGTGCGTGGAGGGGGTCTACGAAGGAAACATTCAGGTGACTCGCTTCGATCCGGTCGGGGAAGTGGGTGAGACCGTGCGCTTCTCGCCGGGGGAGGCGATTCGGGCGGGGGTGGGGGCCTGCGGTGCCCTCATTCCTCCCGTAGAATACCATCAGATCACCAACGACACTCCCGGCACTGCCATCAGCGTGCACGTGTACGGGCGCGACCTCAAAGTCTGCAACATCTTTGATCCTCTGGGTGGCGGTCTCTACCGCCGCAAGCCCAGAACGATGCAGTACCACAGCATCATCTCGTTGGCTCTCTAGTCTCCCCAAGGGCAGACCGGACTCTCAGCCGCGCTTTTTCGAGGGAGGGGCGGATTTCGTTCCGACCAGCTGCTTGAGGAGCCTTAGCTGCTCGGGCTGGTTCGGGTTCATGGCAAGGGAACGCTTCAGAGTGGCGGCCGCTCTGGGAGAGTCGCCTACCTGCTGATAGGCCCGGGCCAGGGCATTGAGGAGGCCTACGGTCACGGGGCCTGTCTTCTCTGCTTGCTCGAAGAAGGGGAGTGCTTCTTGAGCGTGTCCCTGTTCGGCCACTGCCACCCCGAGGTTGTAGAGGGCCAGGCCATAGCGCGGATTCAACCGGATGGCCTCCTTGAGGCTCTCCTCCGCTGACTTGTAGTCGGCCTGGGCGAGGAAGAGGGCGCCTTGATTGGCGCGGTATTCGGGGTTCTTGGGGTCCAGCTCCACGGCCTTCTGAAAAGCCCGTTGGGCGTCCTCGTTCCGGGATTGGAGCTGCAGGGTGATTCCCATCCAGTTGTAATGCGGCGCGGAGGCCCGGTCCTTTTCCAGGGCTGCCGCCAACAGCCTTTGGGCTCGCGCAAAGTCCCTCTTCCGCAAAAGCATTCCTACCATTTTCGCCATGGGTTCCTTGGCCGCCGGATCCAGGAAGAGGGCCTGCACATACTCGGCTTCCGCCTCCGGACTCTTTCCCTGCCCCTCGTAGATGCGTCCCAAACCGTAGTGGGCGATCGGGTCCTGAGGATAGTGCTCCACGGCCAGCTTCACGAGATTCAGCGCCGCGGCCGGTAGGTTCCGCTCCTGATAGATGAGCGCCGCATTCACCATGGCCCTGGCCTCTATCGGGCTGAGAGTGATCCCCACGGGCCTGATCCCGATCTCCCGGCAGGTGGGAATGAGGACCGCCATCCATCGCTGAGGGGCGGCGGTGCCCAGAATCTCGTCGGCTTGAAGCTGGGAGGCGGCCTTTTGCACCGCTTCCTGCGTGGCCAGTTTACGGACTTCTTCCAAAGGCCGCCCGCCGCGGCGTGCGTGGAAGACGAGGAGCGTCTCGGGATCGAAGGACTGCTCCAGATTGTAGCGGGCCTTGAAATTGAGGTTGTCACGCGTCTCCAACTTCGACTCGACGTCCACTTTGACCGGCTTCAGGGGATAGCGTGTGACCCGGCTAAGGAAGGGCATGTGGAAGTGAATGCCTTGTCCCAGCACCACCGGCTCCCCGAAGCGAGGATCCAGAACCGCGGCTTCTTCCCCACCTACGTAGTTCACGCTGGAGAAGAGGGCGACGATCGCGAGAACGGCCATTCCGGCCGCAACCAGACGCTTCATGCGGGAAGGGAGCTCCTGCCGGTGGAAAAACGCCGTATGTTAGCCTTGCCCCCTGGGTGTGTCAAACCCCTTGCAGGGCAC
>Ga0066710_100008084_pt1 | contig 10158 bp, 9 predicted proteins | sample GraSoiAngelo_159_FD_79666 | JGI IMG/M metagenome (GOLD analysis project Ga0066710, IMG submission 79666) | Grasslands soil microbial communities from the Angelo Coastal Reserve, California, USA - 14_1009_16_40cm | ecosystem: Environmental > Terrestrial > Soil > Grasslands | place: USA...
CCGCCATGCCGTTCAGGACTTCCGGCAGCCGGCGGCGAGGTATGGTGCCGTCCATGCAGATATAATCCGGCGAGATGCGCCCGACCGCCGGGAAGGCTGCCTTGCGGCCGGCCCAGAAGACGAGGCGCTCCTCTTCCGACTCTGACACCCGGCAGGAATTCGCCCGGTTGCGGTTCGCGATAGCGACAACCCGCTCGATCAGGTGATCGATTTCCGACAGACAGCCATCGACCTCGATGATGAGCAGGGCTGCGGCCTCGGACGGATAGCCCGCATGCACGAATTCTTCCGCCGCATGGATAGCGGGGCGGTCCATCATCTCCATGCCGCCTGGAATAATGCCGGCCGAGATAATATCGGCGACGCATCTTCCAGCATCCTCATTGGAGGGAAAGCCGACCAGTACGGCGCGCGCCGTTTCCGGCTTCTGCAGGATGCGCACTGTGACTTCGGTGACGACGCCGAGCAGTCCCTCCGATCCGGTCATCACGCCCAGAAGATCATAGGCCTCGCTGTCGAGATGCTTGCCGCCGAGCCGGATCACCTCGCCGGTGACCAGCACCATCTCGATGCCCAGCACATTATTGGCGGTGAGCCCATATTTCAGGCAGTGAACGCCGCCCGAATTTTCCGCGACATTGCCGCCAATGGTGCAGGCGATCTGCGAGGAGGGATCGGGCGCGTAATAGAAACCCTTATGGTCGACCGCCTGGGTAATGGCGAGATTGGTCACGCCCGGCTGGGTGACGACGCAGCGATTGGCGTAGTCGATGTCGAGGATGCGGTTGAACTTGCCGAGGCCGAGAAGCACGCCATCCGCCAGAGGCAGGGCGCCGCCCGAAAGCGACGTGCCGGCGCCGCGCGGCACCACCTTGACCCCATGGGCGTGACAGTATTTGAGGACGGCGCTCACTTGCGCTGTGGTCTCAGGCAGCACCACGACCAGCGGCATCTGGCGATAGGCGGTGAGCGCGTCGGTCTCATAGGCTCGCATCTCGACGGGGGTTTCGATGACGCCTTCGCCAGGCACGAATTGACGCAGCGCCTCAGCGATCTCGCGCCTTCGGGCGAGCGTGACCTTGTCGGGCAGGGGCATGGCGATCATGGCGGCACTTTAGTCCCATACTGCGGCCGAATGCTCAAACTATTTGTCATATAAGAGCTTGCGGGGCAGACTTGCACCGCGCCATAAGACTTTCCGGTTTAAATGGGATGCACCGCATGGAGCTGACCCGGCCGCGCGTCGGCCTTTTCGTGACCTGTCTTGTCGATCTGTTCCGGCCATCGGTCGGCTTCGCCTCCGTCAAGCTCCTGGAGGAGGCCGGCTGCAATGTCGAGGTTCCGGAAAACCAGACCTGTTGCGGCCAGCCTGCCTTCAATTCCGGCGACCGCAAGGATACAGCCGATATTGCGCGCGCCGTCATTAAGACTTTTTCCGCCTTTGACTATGTGGTGGCGCCGTCAGGTTCCTGTGCCGGCATGATCAAGGCGCATTATCCCGAACTGTTCGCGCCGGGCTCCGCCGACCGCCAGGCCGCCGATGCGCTTGCCGAGAAGGCCTATGAACTCGTGTCCTTCCTGGTGAGGGTGATGAAGCAGGAGAAGGTCGATGCGCGTTTCGACGGCACGGTCACTTATCATGATTCCTGTTCGGGGCTTCGCGAGTTGGGTGTCAGGGCTGAGCCGCGCAAGCTGCTCAGGACCGTCGAGGGGCTCGACATTGTCGAACTGGAAGATGCGGAAGTGTGCTGCGGCTTCGGCGGCACGTTCTGCGTGAAATATCCCGATATCTCGAATGTCATGGTGGCCAAGAAGACGAAGAAGATCGCCGCGACCAAGGCGGATCTGCTGCTCGCCGGCGATTTGGGATGCCTCATGAACATGGCCGGCAAGCTCAAGCGCGAGGGCGCGAGCCTCAAGGTCCGCCATGTGGCGGAAATCCTCGCCGGCGACACGGCGATGCCGCCCATCGCGGAAGCCGAGTGATGGAACAGCAGGCTTCAGAATTTCCCGCCAATGTGAAGCGGGCGATCGCCGACAGCCAGTTGCAATGGGCGATGACCGAGACCGGGCCGCGCTTCATTGAGAAGCGCGCCAAGGCCAGGGCCAATCTGCCGGAATTCGATGCGCTGCGCGATCAGGCGCGCGACATCAAGGACCATGTCCTCAGCCATCTCGATCTCTATCTCGAACGCTATGAGGCCAAAGTCGTTCAATCCGGCGGACAAGTCCACTGGGCGGAGACCACGCAAGAGGCCCGCGCCGCCATCATCTCGATCTGCAAACGTCTCGATGCGAAGCTCGCCACCAAGGGCAAGTCGATGATCTCGGAAGAGATCGGCCTCAATCACGCTCTGGAACAGGCAGGCATCACACCTGTCGAGACCGATCTCGGCGAATATCTCATCCAGATAAGGGGCGAGGCGCCAAGCCACATCATAGCGCCCGCGGTCCATCTCAGCCGCGATCAGATCGAGGCGGATTTCCGCAAGGCCCACACGCATCTCGATCCCAACCGCGATCTGACCGAGATCCCGACGCTTGTCGAGGAAGCCCGCCAGGTCTTGCGCCAGAAATATCTCGATGCCGATGTCGGCATCACCGGCGCCAATTTCCTGATCGCCGAGACCGGCACCTCGATCATCGTCACCAATGAGGGCAATGGCGACCTGACCCAGACATTGCCCAGGGCGCATATCGTCATCGCCTCGATCGAGAAGATCGTGCCCACGCTCGAAGATGCGACGACGATCCTGCGCGTCCTGGCGCGCTCGGCGACGGGCCAGGATTTCGCCAATTACACGACTTTCTCGACGGGGCCGAGGCGTCCGGAAGATCCCGATGGTCCTAACGAATATCACGTCGTCATTCTCGACAATGGCCGCTCGAACGTGCTCGGCACCGAGTTCCAGGACATGCTGCGCTGCATTCGCTGCGGGGCCTGCCTCAATCACTGTCCGGTCTATCAGGCAGTTGGCGGCCATGCCTATGGCTGGGTCTATCCGGGCCCCATCGGCTCGGTGGTGACGCCGGCCTTGATCGGCATCGAAAAGGCGAGACACCTGCCTAATGCCTCAACCTTCTGCGGGCGCTGCGAGGAAGTCTGTCCGATGCGCATTCCATTGCCCAGGCTGCTCAGGCATTGGCGCGAGCAGGAATTCGAGAAGCATCTGACGCCGGGGGCGGTGCGATGGGGTTTGAGTGTATGGGCGTTCTTCGCCAAGCGGCCGAAACTCTATCAGTTCGGCACCCGGATCGCAGCGCGGCTCCTCAATCTGATGGGCGGGCGCAAGGGCAAGCTCGCGAGCCTGCCTTTGGCGCAGGGCTGGACTCAATATCGCGATATGCCTGTGCCGCAGGGCCGGACCTTCCAGGCCATGTGGAAGGAGCGCAAACGTGGATAGTGCCCGCGCCCGCATCCTGGCGCGCATAAAGCGCTCTACGCCCAAGGGCGACGAAGCGGTTCGTATCGCCGCCGTCGAACAACGCCTGCAGCATCCGCAGCACAATCTGGTGCCGGAGCGCGGCCAAGGCGACGAAGCGCATCGTATTGGAGTCTTCACGCGGATGATGGAAGCGGTCGGCGGCACGGTCGAAGTCCTCGACGATGTCAATGACGTTCCGGTCGCGGTCGCCTCCTATTTGCGCAATACCAACCGCCCGGCCCAGATCCGGCGCGGCAAGGACGAACGCCTCGCCAATCTGCCCTGGCATCGTGCGCAGACGCTCGAAGTGAAGGAGGGCCGGGCGGAAGATGCCGACACGGCCTCGCTCACCCATGCTTTCGCTGGCGTCGCCGAGTCGGGCACCATAGTGCAGTTGTCGGGGCCCGATAATCCAACGACGCTCAATTTTCTTCCCGAGGCGCATATCGTGCTCCTCGAGGCGAAGGACCTCGATGCAAGCTATGAGGAAGGCTGGACCCGCTTGCGTGAAATCTATGGGCGGGGGCAGATGCCGCGCACCGTCAATATGATCTCAGGGCCGTCGCGGACCGCCGATATCGAGCAGACGATCGTGCGCCCGGCGCATGGGCCCAAGGACATGCATGTCATCATCGTCAAGAGCCGGTGATGTGGAAGCCGGTGGACGAGATCACCGCACGCTGGCGGCCGGAGGAAGGGCAGGGTCTCGAACATCTGGTCTTGCGGGCGACGACTGAAGGCTATCTTGTGCGCAGCCACGTCATTGGCGAGAACGAGGGTATGCGCCACGCCTTCTCCTATGCGATCGATCTCGACAAGGACTGGCGAGTCCTCTCCTTTGCCATAGATTCCGTCGATGGACGGTCGCGCCGCTATCGCTCGCCATCGGAAGGGCGCTGGCAGGACTGCAAGGGCAAAGCGCTTGCCCAATTCGATGGCTGCATCGATATCGACCTCTCCTTCACCTGCTTCACCAACAGCCTGCCGGTGCGGCGGACGCCGTTCGCCAAAGACGAGGCGCGCGAATTCTCCATGCTCTGGATGCCGTCCGATACGCTCGAACCGTTTGTCGGCGGGCAGCGCTACACCTGCCATGAGCCGGGCAAGCGCTTCCACTATGAAGCGACGGACGGCTCGTTCGAGGCCGATATCACCTTTGACGATTATGGGCTGGTGACCGATTATCCGGGCCTCTTCCGGCGCGTGGCTTGACGGTGCCCCTGCAGAACCGCGTCAATCCTTATGGCGGGATCGTCGCCGATCCGGCACGCGGCACGATGATGGGCAATCGCGGCGGAAAATTCCATCGCGACGACCAGACGCTCGGCAAAAGGCGATGGGCGACCCGCCACTGGATCTGCTGCGATCTCTATTGGAAAGGCAACCATCATGAGCCGATGGGCAAGGGCTATACATCGCTGTTCTTCCTCGACGAGGTGACGGCGCTCGCGGCCGGGCATCGGCCGTGCTTCTATTGTCGGCGCAAGGAAGCGCAATTCTTTCTGTCATTGGCCTCACCGCCATTGATGGCGCACGAGGCCGATCGGATCGTCGACAAGGAACGGCGTGGGCCGAGACCCGAGGTCGAGGTCGAGGACCTGTCGGACGGCGCCATGATCGGCACTTCTCAGGGCGCCTTCGCCATTCGCGGCGACAGGCTGCTCCAATGGTCATTCGAGGGATATAGCGCGGCCATCCCGCGCAGGTCTGTCATGAGCGCTGAGCTTTTGACACCTCGCCTCTATGTCGGCATTCTCGCGCGCGGTTTTCAGCCACGCTGGCATAAGTCAGCTCAGTCATTGGGGAAGGGGATTTCATGAAGCTGTTGCGATATGGGGCGAAGGGCAAGGAGAAGCCGGGCCTTCTCGACAAGGACGGGCGCATCCGCGATCTATCGGGCGTCATTGCCGATGTCAGCGGCGATACGATCAGCCCAAAGAGCCTGGCGCGCCTCGCCAAGATCAAACCGGAATCGCTGCCTTTGGTGCGCGGCAATCCCCGCATCGGTCCTTGCGTCGCCAATCCGCAGAAATTCATCGCCATCGGCCTCAATTATTCGGATCACGCGGCGGAATCGAACCTGCCCGTGCCAGCCGAGCCCGTCCTCTTTACCAAGCATGTGAGCTGTATTTCCGGTCCCAATGACGATGTGACGATCCCGCCCAAGTCGAAGAAATCGGACTGGGAAGTGGAATTGGGCGTCATCATCGGCACGCGCGCCAAGAACATCAAGAAGAAGGATGCGATGGCGTATGTGGCGGGTTATTGCACCATCAATGATCTCTCAGAGCGAGAATTCCAGACCGAGCGCGCCGGCCAGTGGACCAAGGGCAAGTCCTATGACACTTTCGGCCCGATCGGCCCGTGGCTGGTAACGACCGATGAGGTCAGGGACCCGCAGAAACTCAAATTGTGGCTCGAGCTCAATGGCGAGCGGGTGCAGGACGGGACGACCGAGACCATGGTGTTCGGCGTCGCCCATATCGTCGCCTATCTCTCGGAATTCTTCACCCTGATGCCGGGCGACATCATCACCACTGGCACGCCGCCTGGTGTGGGCATGGGCATGAAGCCGCAGCGCTTCCTGAAACCCGGGGATGTGATGCGCATTTGCGTGGAGGGTCTCGGCGTCCAGCAGCAGACGGTGGTCAGGGATAAGTAACGGCTATAGCCGGGTCCGTTGACCAAACGGGGCTCGGACCGGCTCTGAAGCCCTCTATTTACGGCTGTTATTGCCCGGGGCCCACGCATCCGTTACAAGCCCGCTCGACTTTTCTTTTGAGGGAGCGGGCATGTCCGCCAAGGCCAAACAGCAGCGCCCGAAAGCGCGCCTCGCCAAGGGTTTCCGCGATGTGGGCCCGGACGAGGTGCGCGGCGTCAAGCGCATGATGCGGGTGATCGAGGAGGTCTTTGAGGCCTATGGCTTCGAGCCCCTCGAGCTGCCTTTCATCGAATATACCGACGCGCTTGGCAAATTCCTGCCCGATCAGGACCGGCCGAATGAAGGCGTGTTTTCCTTCCAGGACGAGGACGAGCAGTGGTTGTCGCTGCGCTATGATCTGACTGCACCCTTGGCGCGCTATATCGCCGAGAACCAGCAGTCGCTGCCGACACCCTATCGCGGCTACCGGCAGGGCTGGGTATTCCGCAATGAGAAACCGGGGCCGGGACGCTTCCGCCAGTTCATGCAGTTCGACGCCGATACGGTTGGCTCCGCATCGCCTGCGGCGGATGCGGAAATCTGCATGATGATCGCCGACACGATGGAGAAGCTCGGCATAGGGCGCGGCGATTATGTGATGAAAGTAAACAACCGCAAGATCCTCGATGGCGTGCTGGAAGCCATTGGTGTCGCGGGTGAGGAGAATGAAGCACGGCGCATGACGGTGCTGCGCGCCATCGACAAGCTCGACCGGTTGGGCGTTGCGGGCGTGCGCGATCTCCTGGGCAAGGGCCGCAAGGATGAATCGGGCGATTTCACCAAGGGCGCCGAACTGGACCAAGCCGCGATCGACCGCGTCGCGGGCTTCGTCAATGCGGGTGCTGCGACGCGAAGTGAAACACTCAAGCGGCTTGCCGAACTCGTCGGCTCGAGCGAACGCGGCCGCGCCGGCGTTGCCGAGCTCGAAGAGATGGCGGGCCTCTTTGGCGCAGCAGGCTATGCGGAAGACCGCATCAGAATCGATCCAGCGGTGGTGCGCGGTCTCGGCTATTACACCGGCCCCGTCTTCGAATGCGAGTTGTCGATGGAAGCGCGCAATGAAGAGGGTCAGCTGGTGCGCTTTGGCTCGGTCGGCGGCGGCGGCCGCTATGACGATCTCGTCGCACGCTTCACCGGCCAGCAGGTGCCGGCCACCGGCTTCTCGATCGGCGTGTCGCGGCTCTATACGGCGCTCAAGCTCCTTGGCCGGACGCAAGAGGGAACAACGCTTGCGCCCGTCGTGGTGCTGGTGATGGACCGCGACCGGCTCGGCGATTATCAGCGCATGGTGTCGGCGCTGCGCGCCGCCGGCATTCGCGCCGAGATGTATGTCGGGAGTTCCGGCATGAAGGCGCAAATGAAATATGCCGACAAGCGCGGTAGTCCGCTTGTCGTCATCCAGGGTGGGGATGAGAAAGCCAAAGGCGAAGTGCAGATCAAGGATCTCGCGCTCGGCGCTGAGCTCGCCGGCAGTGTCGAAAGCCGGGCCGACTACAAAGACGCACGCCTGGCGCAGTTCTCGGTCAAGGAGGCCGATCTGGTGAAGGCGGTGCGCGAGGCTCTGGCGAAGAGATGAGGGGAAACGAAACCGATTTCCCCTCCCCCTTGTGGGAAGGGGTTAGGGTTGGGGGTCGTTCCGGTCTCTCAATTCGTTTTCTATGCGATGGTCTGTCCGAGACGACCTGTCAGGACTCAACCCGGTCTAAACTGTCAGGATTCAGCCCGGTTTGTACCACCCGCCCCCCACCCCTAACCCCTCCCCACGAGCGGGAGGGGAATGATTGTGTGCGTTCTTTGCGAGCACGCCATGCCCGGTAAGTCCTCTTCCGAGCGCCGGGCGCTCGAGGCCCAGAATGCCCACGTGATGGCGGTATTCGAACAGGCGGGTTTCGATCACATCGCACCCGATATCCTGCAGCCCGCCGATATCTTTCTCGAAAGGTCAGGCGAGGAAATCCGCGCCAATTCCTATGTCTTCACCGATCCGGAAGGGGCCGAGATGTGTCTCAGGCCCGATCTCACGGTGCCGGCCTGCCGCTACCACCTGACCCATGCGGCGAAGCCCGACAGCGAGGCGCGCTATTGCTATTGCGGTCCGGCCTTCCGCTTCGCGCATGGCGGGCGGATCCCAAGCGAGTTCGGCCAGGCCGGCATCGAATGGCTGGCAGCACCCGATGCCGAAGCCGCGGAAGCGCAAGTACTGGCGCTCACCATAGCCGCCCTCAAGGCGGCAGGCCTCGGGCGCTATCGCGTCAAGCTTGGCGATCTCAGGTTGTTCCACGCGCTGCTCGACGGGCTTGAGATGCCGAAGCGCTGGCGCAGGCGTCTCATCCATCATTTCTGGCGGCCGCAGACATTCCGCGAGACGATGCAGCGCTTCGCCACCCGCGAGGAGCAAAAGCGGACCAGCATTTCGGATCATGTGGATGAAGTGGCGGGCAGGGACATGGTACAGACGCGCCGCTGGGTCGAGAGCGAGCTTGCGCGCAAGGCGTTACCGCTGACCGGTGGCCGCTCGCCGGAGGAAATCGCGGGCCGGCTCGCCGAGAAAGCGGCCGACCGGTCGGCACATCCCTTGCCGCCCGATGCGGTCAGGGCGATCGATACTTATCTTGCGATTGAAGGCAGTGCCGCATCGGTGCTGAAGGATCTCGAAGCGGTTGCCGACGGCGAGGCCTATCGGAGCGCGCTCAAACAGTTTCGCCGCCGCATCGAAGCGATGGCCCAGCAAGGCCTCAAGCCTGAAGACTTCTCCTTCGCCGCCACCTTCGGCCGCAACCTCGAATATTATACCGGCTTCGTGTTCCAGATCGAAACGGACACGGCGCAAGGCGTATCCCAGGTCGCCGGTGGCGGGCGCTATGACGATCTCCTCTCCGATATAGGCTCGCCCGTTCCGGTGTCGGCGGTCGGTTGCGCCATCGGCACCGAGCAGCTCCTGGCAGCCATCGGAGCACGGTCATGACGGCGCTCATTCTGGGCATTCCCTCCAAGGGACGCCTGATGGAGGCGAGCGAGGCGCTCTTCGCCAAAGCGGGTTTTGGTTTAACCCGGGGCGGATCGGACCGGCTCTATCGTGGGCGGCTTAAGGGCGTGCCGGATGTCGATGTCGCCTTCCTCTCGGCATCGGAAATCGCGGGTGCGCTCAAAGACGGCAAGATCGATCTCGGCGTCACCGGCGAAGATCTCCTGCGCGAGACGCTCAAGCCCGACGATGAGCGCGTCCATATCCTGCAGCGGCTGGGTTTCGGGCCTGCCAATGTTGTGGTCGCAGTGCCGCAATCCTGGCTTGACGTGGCGCGGATGAGCGATCTCGATGAGGTCTCGGAAGGCTTCTATGAGCGCCACGGCAGGCGTCTGCGCGTTGCCACCAAATATCTCAATCTCACGCGGCGCTTCTTCGCGATGAAAGGCGTCACCGGCTATCGTATAGTGGAGAGTCTCGGCGCCACCGAGGGGGCGCCGGCGGCCGGGACCGCCGAAGCCATTATCGACATCACGACGACCGGCTCGACGCTCGCCGCCAACCATCTCAAGATCCTCGATGACGGCGTGATCCTTGAATCGCAAGCGGTGCTGGCAGCTCAGGCCCGGCTCAAAGGCGATCAGCGGGTTGCCATCTTGCGGGCGGGACTGAGCCAGGCGGTTGTCGCCGCATAGGCCCGCTTGATCCAGGGCAATAGCACAACGGAGATGCCGACGAGCAGCACGATCCAGGCCGGGCGCAGACCATAGGCGAAGACCAGATTGGCCTTCAGCACGCGGAACGGATCGACGCCGGTCGCGATTCCGTACCAGGCGAATTCCATGAGGGCGGTTGTCAGCCCCGCAGTGACAGCACATGCTGCGAGCACCGGAGGGGTCAAGGCAAAGCGGAATTTCAGTGCGATCCGATAGATCATCAACAGGATGAAGAAACCCGACCACATGGTCGCCTGACTGACATCGATCTTGGACTGCATGAAATAGTGCAGCAGCGCCAGGACGGCGATGCCATAGACGATCATATGGAGCCGCTTCCAGTTGCGGCCA
>Ga0066710_100008085_pt1 | contig 10158 bp, 6 predicted proteins | sample GraSoiAngelo_159_FD_79666 | JGI IMG/M metagenome (GOLD analysis project Ga0066710, IMG submission 79666) | Grasslands soil microbial communities from the Angelo Coastal Reserve, California, USA - 14_1009_16_40cm | ecosystem: Environmental > Terrestrial > Soil > Grasslands | place: USA...
TCGGTGCTGCAGGGCGAGAGCGACGAATGATCGGTGCGTCCCCGTTCCAGAACGAGGAGGCGGTCCGGCACGAGCGACTCGGCCCGCTGCAACAGCGGCCCCTCCTGCCGACCGTGGGGCATGCGCCGTCCGCCGCCGCCCTCGACGCGAACGGGCTCGACAAGCCCCCAGACGGTGATCCCATCGCTCACGGCCAGGTTGTCGCCGGTTGCCTGTCCGCCTGCGGCGACCTCGGCAACAACAAGCGTCGAGCGACCGACCCCACTGGGACCGGTCAGTAGCGGCGTCGAGCCGCTTGCGACACAAGCCGAGGCATGGAGCGGCACGCGGCCATGGGTTCCCGCCCACCAGAGCACTGGGTATTGCATGAGCATCGCGCGGGCAAGCAGGTGGAACCGAGACCGCAAGAGCCGGGCGACGGCACGGTCGCGCGCCGGGGGACGCCAGCGGTAGGTGAATTCGGCGCGGTCAGGCGTATGCCTGAGATGCAGGTCGAAGCCGGCAGTGCATGCGTTCTCGACCACAACCTCCCCATTACGGCGCCAGGCGCCGCGCGCCAGGAGCTCCCATCCGCGCGTCTCGAACTGCCGGCGATCCGCTTCGACCTGCACCTGTACCGAGGCGTGAGAGCCCTCGGTGGATCGAAGCTCTCCGCCGCCCCCTTCCGCGATCAACTCCATGACCCAAGGGAGCGAGCATTCGATCGCCACACACTCCCCTGCGGTGTCGAGGAATCCGCGCATCAGGGACTTGTAGCCGCAGCTCGAGGAACACCGTTAGAGGCGAAATGGATCGCCAACTCGTAGACCTGCCTCAGCTCCTGACCGAGCAGATCGGGCCGGAACTGCTCGCCGATGTGGATCCGGGCGGCCTCGGCCATGCGGTCCGCTTCGGCCGGGTGATCCAGCATGAACGCCAGGGCCCGGCTCAGCGAGGCAGGGTCGCCCGGTCGTGCCAGAAGCCCGGTCTTGCCCGAGATGACGACCTCCGGAACAGAGTTGACCGCGGTGGCGACGACGGGAATACCGCAGGTCATCGCCTCGACCACCGAGCAGGGAAGACCCTCCCACAGGCTCGACATCGCGAAGATGTCGAACGCCGGCAGGAGCCGCGGGACGTCATCGCGAGTCCCGAGTAGCAGGAACCGGTCGCCGATCCCCTTCTTCTCGATCAGACGTTGCGTCTCGGCGCGCAGGTCGCCGTCGCCGAGCCAGACCATGTAGACGTCGGGTCGCCCCAGTGCTGCGATCGCCCGCACCATGTCCAGAGGCGCCTTCTGAGCTGCGAGGCGGGCCGCCGTTCCAACGAGCTTTGCGCGATCAGGAATTCCGAGTAGCCGCCGCCCCTCGTGGCGGGCCGCCTCTGAGAGCCGTGGAACGGCGTCGATGGGCGTGATGACGGCGCGAATACGATCGGGCGGAGCGATCTTCAGTCTGATCGCCTCGGACGCGACGAACGTTCCATCGGTGATGAACTGGTCCGTGATTCGGCCGAGCCGCCGTTCGACGGCAAGAACCGCCCGGCGAACAACCGGTGACTGGAACTCGTTGAAAGGGAATCCGTGCAGCGTGTGGACGACAGCACAGTTCCCGATCCGATCGGCCGCCACCCTGCCAATCGCGCCCGCCCGGCCGGCATGGGTATGAACCAGATCGAACTCGCCTGCACGCAGGTATGCGGTGAGCTCACGCAATGCCTCGACGTCCGCCCACGGATAGACACGGCGCCCACGCCCCATCTTGCGCAGCCGGATCACCTCCAGTCCTGCCTCTTCGGCGCGATCGAAGAGGGTGCCATCCTCGGCTGCGAGAATGGTGCTCGAGTACCGCTCGCGATCGAGGGCGAGGACCTCTCGCAGCATGATCCCTCCCGACCCGTCGGCGAAGTTCGCGGTCACATGTGCAACGCGCACGCGTCGAATGGGCACGCGTCGGCGCGTCCCCGCATTCGAGGAAGAAATCGTCGTCGTCACCTCGCGACGACCAGTGCCGCAGTCGACGCGGTTTCGCCAAGTCTCCGCCGCAGACCCTGCAACGCCAAAGCCACAGGTATGTCCCCTCTCCCGGAAATCCGGTGCCGCATCTGGAAACGGACCCGCTCGTGCGGTGGCCGCTCCCGACCGTTACGTTAACGGCAGCCCATGCAGTGTCAATAGGCCGGTTGGCCCATCGGTTGCTGCATTGCTTGCGCGCGGTATCCTGATCGTGGATGGACTCGGCTTCGGGCTCCGCGCCGCGCGCGGCCATGTCGATCGACGTTGAAGACTGGTTCCACGTCGAGAACCTGAAGGGGGTCATCCCACGCGACACGTGGAATACGCGGCAGCTCCGCGTCGAGCAAAACATGGATCGGATGCTCGCGCTCATGGCCGAGACGGGCGTCCGTTCCACGTGCTTCATCCTCGGATGGGTTGCCGAGAGGTGTGGGTCGCTGATCAAGCGCATCGCGGCCGAAGGTCACGAGATAGCGTCTCACGGCTACGGGCATGAGCTGCTCGATGCTCTTTCGCCCGACGAGTTCCGGGCTGACGTCAAGCGGTCGAAGAACCTGCTGGAGGACCTGACCGGCGCGAAGGTGACGGGATATCGGGCTCCAGCCTTCTCGATCAAGGATTGGTCGATCCCTATTCTCGAGGAGGCCGGTTTCGCGTACGACTCGTCGGTTTTCCCCACGCTCGCGCACGATCGCTACGGGCGACTGACCGGGGTGAACGCCGGTCAGCCTCTCGTCGAGGTGCGACCAGGTTTTCACGAGGTCTGCGTCTCTTGCCTCAGAATTGGATCGCACGGCGTTCCCTGGGGCGGGGGCGGGTACTTTCGTCTGATGCCATATCCCGTCTTCCGCCGCGGCGTCAGTCGCATCCTCCGCGCGGGGCAACCGTATGTCTTCTACATCCATCCATGGGAAATCGATCCCGGCCAGCCGCGGGTCGACGGTGTCCCTCGGGGTTATCGGTTCCGCCACTACGTCGGCCTCGAGACCTGCGAACGGCGCTTTCAGTCCTTGCTCGGGGACTTCCGCTGGTCGACGGCCGCGGAGCTCGTCGCAGCCTGGGGGCAGGAGCGAAAGGTGTACACGCCGGGATGAGCTGTCGTCGGGTCGAGACGACCTGACTACCGCGAACCAAAACCGGAGAAAACGATTCGCGCCGTCCGCGAGAGGATGGCGAGATCGAGAAGCAGACTGCGGTACTTGAGGTAGTAGAGATCGTACGCGAGCTTCTCCGCCGTTCCCGACGCGTCAGAGGTGTAGCCGCGCCGCAACTGCGCCCAACCTGTGATACCCGGCTTGACGAGATGCCGCCGCGTCCAGAAGGGAACCGTCTGACTGAGGAGTTCCAGGAACTCCGGCCGCTCGGGCCGCGGGCCAACGATGCTCATGTCTCCGCGAAGCACGTTCCAGAACTGGGGGAGCTCGTCGAGCCGCGTATGTCTCAGGACGCGCCCCACCGGTGTCACTCGCGTGTCATCGGATTTGGCCCAGACGGCGACACCGGGCGCTTCGGCGCCGTCGATCATTGTTCGGTACTTCAGCATCTCGAAGAGCTTTCCGCCCTCACCAAGCCTCAACTGGCGGTAGAAGACCGGCCCGGGGCTGGATACGCGCACGATCAAAACGAGGGCGAGCAAGACCGGCGCCAGAGCGAGGAGAGCGAGGGCGGCAACGAGAAGATCGAAGCTCCGCTTGACGAATCGCGAATACGGCTGCTGGTAGAGATGGAACACGCTCATGAACCACACCGGAGAAAGGTGCCGGACGGGAACCTTCCCGAACGCATGCTCATTGAAGTGATGTACATCGACAACTCGAACGTCGTTGGGCGCGACATCGAGCAGATGCGAAAGAGCCTCTTCCCTGCGAGCTTCGGCGCCGAGTACAACCAGGTCCGGCCGCTGTTCCCGCAAGATGAGCGCGAGCTCGCCTGTCGTGCCGAGCCGCGGTACCCCATCGGCGATCACTGCTCCCTCGTCATCCACGATCCCGATCACCTCGAACGGAAGTCCCGGATTCGTGGCAAGCTCGTCGAGCAATTCCTGGACGCCTTCGTCTGCGCCCACGAGGAGGAGCCGCCGACGCGGGCTCAATCCCTGCATTACTGCTTCGAATATGGACGAGGCGATCAATACGCCGGCCGTCATCAGAAGCAACTGGCGGATGCTCAGGCCGAAACCGGGCAACCAGAAGTCGAGAACCGAGAGTGCTGCCAGCCCGCTGATCGTTCCCACGGCCGTGATGACGCCGGTTCCCAGGGCCAGCGCCGAGCGCCGCAGGCGGCTGTAGGTGCCCCTCAGGGCAATGGACCAGACGCTTGCCGCGACGGCCATCGTGAAGAGCGTCTGCGGGCTGACGCCTGACGGGAGAAGGACGGCAGCAACCGGAACAACGATGACGGCGGCGCGGTCGAGAGCCAGGGTCGCGAGGACGTTTTCACGGCGTGGGATGACCGAAGCGGCGGCCGGGTTGATCGACTCGTCACTCTGCTCGGTGTACGCGTAAGGCGTGGTCATGCGACCCGCTTCGATCTGTCTACTGCCCCTTCAGACCCACGCATGCAACTCGCAGGGGCCGGCTCTCGAAAGCTGAGTCGAGCCGCTGCGCGATCCTGACGGGTCGCCGGAGCGGTACGCCCCCCGGCTGTACGAAGTCTCCCCAAATTCTCCCCCGGCGGATTGCCGGCCCAGATTTCGGAACAGACGAAGTGCCGCAGAGCCTGTTCCCGTGAATACGTTATCGCGCCGATCGGGCGTGTCAATAGACGAGTCGGCTCGTTTCATGGGGTCGACACCGGTCCCCAACCGCACGAGCGAAAGGCCGCTCGAAGGCCGCAGATCGAAACGTAGGCCTACGGCGAAAGACTACGAAATGTTGCAGTTTTGCAGCTTTTTTTTGTGCCCGAGCCGCCTTGTTCTCGACTCACCGTTTTGGAATGTTCCGTATAGCGCCGAGATCTTCGACGCCTCCGCGCACGTTGAGAAAGCTCAACGCGCGCTAGGACCACTTCGACGGCGCGTCAGGAGGCGTGCACCGCTGCAGGGACCAACTGTTCCACCTCGCGAACGGCTCCGAGCGTGCGAGCAAGCCCCTCCTCGAGCTCGATCTCGGGCTCCCAGCCGAGGACCTTTCGAGCGCGGGTGATGTCGGGTTGGCGCACCTGCGGATCGTCGACCGGAAGCGCCTCGAAGACGATCTGACTCTCCGACCCTGTCACCTTCACGACCGTCTCCGCCAGTTCGAGCAGGCTGAGCTCACGAGGATTGCCAATGTTCACGGGCAGGTGTTCGCCACTCAGCATCAGCATGTGAAGCCCTCGAATCAGATCGTCGACGTAACAGAAGCTTCGCGTTTGGGAGCCGTCGCCGAACACGGTGAGCGGCTTGCTCTCGAGCGCCTGGAGGAGGAAGGTGGGAACTGCCCTCCCGTCGTTCGGCCGCATCCTTGGGCCATACGTGTTGAAGATACGGACGATGCTCGTGTCGACCCCTTGCTGGCGGTGGTACGCCATCGTCATGGCTTCCGCGTACCGCTTCGCCTCGTCGTAGACCCCGCGCGGGCCGATCGGGTTCACGTTCCCCCAGTACGTCTCCGGCTGCGGATGGATCTTCGGGTCGCCGTACACCTCGCTCGTCGAGGCGAGCAGGAAGCGGGCTCGCTTGTGCTTGGCGAGCCCGAGAGCGTTGTGAGTCCCGTAGGAGCCAACCTTGAGCGTGTGCAGCGGTAGCCGCAAGTAGTCGATCGGGCTCGCAGGGCTCGCCAGGTGGTAGACGAAATCGATCGACTCGTCGATCTCGAGACGCTCGATCAAGTCGTGGTTGCGGAAGACGAATCTCTCGTCGCGGATGTGCTCGATGTTCTGAAGAGATCCGGTGTCGAGATTGTCCACACAGATGACGCGGTCGCGGTCTCCTACGTCGAGGAGGTACTCGCAGAGATGGGATCCGAGGAAGCCCGCCCCGCCGGTAACCACTGAGGTGCTCACGTCGGCTTCATCGTGCATGACCGTGCCGCACCGGACAACTATCCATTCGGCTAGCCGGAGTGCTCGCCAATGGGACCTTCGGCCCATTGACAGCCGCGTGCCTGAAGACGAGGCTACTCTTTCGACACGACGAGAGGGAGAGCGAGTCTTTGGAATCTTATGAGCGGCGGCGTGCGCAGCCTGCCGAGAAGCCTGGTCCGGCCGGGTGGCCCCATGTGGCCCCGGTCCCGCGGCCTGTCTCCGCTTACCGCTCGCGTACTGAGGCGGGCATGGAGCTGAACGAGGCGGGGCGTCGCATCTTCGGCCAACACTGGCGCCTGATCCTCTGCTGCATTTTCCTCGTGCTCGTCGTGATCGGCCTCGCAAGCCTGGTACGCGGCGGCGGCCAAACGTACACCGCATCGGCTCGCCTGGTCCTCGACACCGACGACCCAAAAACGCGTTCGGAGTCGACCTCGATCGCCGACACGGCCAAGGCGATCGCGACTAGCCCAGCGCAGGTCCGTGCCGCGCTCAAAGACGCCCATGTGACGGGGCGAGATCCGTTTGTCGTCGCCGAGCATCATGTGTCGATCCGGGCGCTCGGCACATCGGCTGTCCTGCAGCTCTCGGTGAGCGACCGGGACCGCCGCGTGGCGGCGGCTGTGTCCAATGCGCTGGCAGCGCGCGTAATCCGAGCACGGCTGAACGTCAGCAACGGGCAACTCCAGCAGGTTCTGACGGATCTCGAGCAGCGAATCGACGGGTTGAGTCTCAAGATTGCGAGTGCCGACACGCAGATCGACTCACTCAACGTTCAACTCGCGAGTGCGAAGACCCGGGCGAGCTCGGATGCGCTCCGTAGGAATCGGGACGCGGCGACGAGATCGCGCGACTTCTTGGCTCAGCAGCGCGCGGTTCTCGAGGCAGAGCGGGTCAGCCTTCTCTCGACTGACGCGCTCCGGCCAAAGCCCTCGATTCTCAGCCCGGCCACGGTGCCCGAACACGCAGATGCTTCTCACTGGCTGTCGTACGTTGTGCTTGGAACGCTCCTGGGTTTGATTCTGGGAGTCGGGTCGGCGGGGCTGCTCGAGATGTTCCGGCCGACACTTGTCGGGAGCGACGTCCTTGCGCGAGAGCTGGATACGCCGCTCCTCGGCACGCTCCCGAACGAGCCCGACGCGGACGCTTCGGCAGAAGCCCTGCATCCGACCTCGGCACGGCTCGCGCTTTCTGCGGAAGCCGCCGATGTGCGGACCGTGGCCTTGTTTGCTGCGGTCCCCGACCTGGATCTCTCTCGTCTGGCGAGCCGGCTCGAAGGGAGGATCCAGCGCGGAGCGCTCGATCAGATCCAGAGCCCGGTTCCGATGGATGGCGCTCGGCGCGACGTGCAGATCCGTCCGTTCGTGGTTGACGACTTGTCTGCAGCCGTGGAAGGGAGCATCGGACTGGTGCTCGTCGCACCGACCGAGATGAAGAAGGCAAACCTTCTCGATGTTGTCCAGTTCTTGAGCCTGACCCCGCTACCTCTGCTCGGCTTGGTCGCGTACACTCCCCAGTCGTCGAGGCGCCGCCGGCCCGTTCGGGAAGGTACGCTCGAGAACCAGACCGCGGGGCAGGCTCGGCCTTCAACTCCCGGGACCTAAACGACGCCCGAGCTCGCGGCCGAACGTGGTGCACAGCGGCGCACTGAGGAACGCGCTCGCGGTCGCTGCAGCGTTCGCAGTTTCGGCGCTCGGCGTCGGCTCGGAGGGCATCGGGCTCAGCAGCGACCTTCGGCCGGCGCCGTCGATCCACGGAGATCCCTCAGGAACGGCCGCTGAGATTCATTACACCCTCACGGGACCGACCTCGGTCGCATTCGATTGGACAGGAACGGCCACGGCGATCCGTTACGGCCGGACCTCCCGCTACAGGAGCACTGGGCGTGCGCACCGCGCAACGCCGATGCCCGTCTCCTCCACCGATCCCTTCTGGGAGGCCGGACTCGCTCGACTGAAGGCCGGAACGACGTATCACTATTCGATCGGGGGTAGCCCCGACAACACCTTCACCACCGCTCCAAGGAAGGCGTTTCGCTTCGACGTCGAGGCCGACGTCGGCGACTCCGGGGACGCGGCCCGGGTTCGCGCGACACAGGAGCAGATTGCGGCGGACAAGCCTGCATTCGTCATCGTCGCGGGGGATCTCACGTACGGAAACGTCAACGGTCAGGCGGCCGTGGACCGACACTTCGACGATGTCATGGCGTGGAGCCGCCGCGCCGCATACATGCCCGCGTGGGGAAACCACGAGTGGGACAGCTCGGGCGACGACCTACGAAACTACAAGGGCAGATTCACGATCCCGAACGGGCAGGCCTCCCCCGGCGCGCCCGCCCAGGGCTGCTGCGGCGAGGACTGGGGTTGGTTCGATGCCGGCGGGGTTCGGTTCATTTCCTACCCGGAGCCCTATGCCCACGCGACGTGGGACGATTGGCAATCGAAGGCCGGTCCGCTCATGGCCTCCGCGCAGGCCAACCCGCGGATCCATTTCATCGTGACCTTCGGCCACCGGCCTGCCTACTCCAGCGGCTACCACTCCGGCGAGTCGGCTCTGGCCTCGATCCTCGACGCATTCGGGGACCGGTACTCGAAGTACGTCTTGAACCTCAACGGCCATTCCCATAATTACGAGCGGTTCGAGCCCATCCACCACGTCGTACACCTCACGGCCGCCGGAGGCGGCGCGCCGCTGGAGCCGTGGAAGAGTAAGGACTCGCGCACGGCCTTCCGCGCGCTCCACCTCGAGCACGTACGCGTGGACGTGACGGCCACTCGCATCCAGATTCAGGCCGTTTGCGGGGCTACAACTTCAGGGGACGGCAGCACGTGCCGCACCGGCGAGGTCATCGACACCTACACGGTTCGACGCTGAGGTTCGCAAGAGTTCGACTCCCGCGCGTCGCGCTATTGAAGATCGACCCACCGCTGCGTAGAATGAGGTTGCGGCTTGCTTAGCGCTGGTGCTCGGTGCGATAACAGGGGAGAGCTTGATCGAGCGACGGTTCTGGGGGTCTTGGCGACGTCTCGGACTGTTGGCGGCCCTCGTCTTTGTGGCCGGGGCAAGCCAGTCGCTGAGTGAGCCTCCGAACGCAACCTCGGCGTCGACGATCTCGTACGTCGGACGGTTGGCCGCCCTTAAATCGTCCAACACGTCCACGACGGCCAACGTTGCGGTCCCCCGAGCAGTCTCCGGCGCGCACGCCTTGCTCATCGCCGCCATGCTCAACGGAGCTGCGTCGGGGGTGGTCTCGGCCCGCGATCCAGCCGGCAACGTCTACACCGTTGACCGGGATCAGGCAGATGGGAGCGGCAACCGCCTTGTTGTCCTCTCGGCGCTGAACGTGAAGCCGCTGGCGTCGGGGGCCGCTATTACGGTGACTTTTCCCACCGCGGCCGCCTCCTATCTGACCGTCGATGAGTTCGCGGGTGTCGCTGCCCTCGACGGGACAGCGTCGGCATCGGGGACCGCGAAAGCGTTCAATTCGGGTGCTGCAACGACGTCCCAGCCGGGCGACCTGCTCTTCGGAGCCGAAGGACAATCGGCGGCCGGCGGCAGCTCGTGGAGCTCTGGTTGGACGCCCCTGACGTCACTGGCTGGAAGTGCGCGGCGGCTCTCGCCGGCCTTCGAGATTGCCGGGGCGGCCGGTCCCTATTCGGCGGCGGGAACCGCAAGCGGCACGTGGATGGCTGCGCTGGCGGCCTATACGGCAGCGCCGCCACCGGAGGCTCCGCCCTCGGCCGCGCTCACCGTCAAGCCCTCGTCGGGACTCCCGCCGCTGACCGTGACCGCCGACGCGTCCGCCTCCACGGATGTCGACGCGACACCGATCGCGACCTACACGTTCGACTTCGGCGACGGCTCCGCCGTCGTGGGCCCGCAGGCCGGCGCGACCGCCACCCATACCTACCCCAACACCGGCACATTCAACGTCACCGTCACCGTCACGGACTCCGGTGGATTGGTATCGACGGCGAGCGCCAGCGTCACGGTGAGCGCCGACGCTCCACCTGTCGCAAAGCTCACCGTCACGCCCTCTTCAGGCGCGGCGCCGCTCGCCGTGACCGCCGACGCATCCGCATCAACCGACACCGACGCCACGAAGATCGCGACCTATTCCTTCGACTTCGGCGACGGCTCCGCGCCGGTCGGCCCGCAGA